>Ga0073899_10000989_pt1 | contig 26187 bp, 27 predicted proteins | sample KloWWTmetaKNB5Ph_FD_88975 | JGI IMG/M metagenome (GOLD analysis project Ga0073899, IMG submission 88975) | Active sludge microbial communities from Klosterneuburg, Austria, studying microevolution and ecology of nitrifiers - Klosterneuburg... | ecosystem: Engineered > WWTP > Aerobic digester >... | reverse complement strand
TGAGCCTGACCATGTTCGAGCAAACCCCTTTAAACACGCTGTTTTCTCAAATCCAAGGTCGGCAAAGCGACACCGAACTCGCTAAGCAACTGAATTTGTTCAACTAACGTCCGGACACTACTGACCAGTTCCCGCACCAGACCAGCATGATCTGGTGATTGAGCAAAAAAAAACCGGAGCAGGAGGGGGATTCCTGCTCCGGTGTGCGGTCGGCGTCGAGGACTTAATGCATCCGTCCCTGCTGCCATCTATTGGCTGATGCTGCCTCTCGGCCTGAGTCAGGCTCGCCCTGGGGGAGCGGCTGACCTGACGCAAGCATCGTGCGCCTCCCGTGAGTTCGGTGCTGTGACAGATTCGTTGCTTTGACATTGCAGGTCGTGCGGACCTTGCGAGGTTCGTCACCTAACCCACTGTGAGCGCGGCCTGAAGCTTCGCCATGACGTGCCGCACCACCGAGTAATCCTCGAGCGCGTACGCCGAAAGATCCTTGCCGTAGCCGGAGCGCTTCAAGCCGCCGTGCGGCATCTCGCTCACCAGCATGAAGTGCGTGTTGATCCAGGTGCAGCCGTACTGCAGGCGTGACGCGACGGCCAGCGCCTTGCCGACGTCCTGTGTCCACACCGACGACGCCAGTCCGTACTCCGAATCGTTGGCCCACTTCACGGCATCGTCCGTGTCCTTGAAGCGCGTGACCGAGACGACGGGACCGAACACTTCGCGCTGCACGATCTCGTCGCCCTGGCGTGCATTCGCGATCACGGTCGGCTCGAAGAAAAAGCCGCCGCCAGTGCCAGCATTGCCGCCCGCGGTGATCTCGATGTGCTTCTGCCGTTGCGCGCGCCACACGAAACCCGCGACGCGATCGCGCTGCTCGGCGCTGATCAATGGCCCCATCTCGACGCCCTGCGCCGTCTGCAGCCCGGTCTTGATCGTGCTTACCGCGCTCGAGAGATCGGCGACGAGCCTGTCGTAGATCTTCGCCCCGGCATAGATGCGGCAGGCGGCCGTGCAGTCCTGGCCAGCGTTGTAATAGCCGAACGTGCGCACGCCCTCCACGACGCTCTGCACGTCCGCGTCGTCGAAGACGATCACCGGTGCCTTGCCGCCTAGCTCGAGGTGCGTGCGCTTGATGCCGTCAGCGGCCTGCGCGAGGATCTTGCCGCCGGTCGCGACGTCGCCGGTCAGCGAAATCATCCGCACCTGCGGGTGCTTCGTAAGTGGCGCGCCGACGCTGCGGCCGCGGCCGCACACGATGTTCACGACGCCGGCCGGGAAGATCTCCGCGAGCAGTTCGCCGAGCTTCAGCGCGGTGAGCGGCGTCTGCTCGGAAGGCTTCAGCACGACCGTGTTGCCGGCCGCGAGCGCCGGGCCGAGTTTCCAGGCTGCCATCATCAGCGGGTAATTCCACGGCGCGATCGACGCCACGACACCGATCGGATCGCGGCGAATCATGCTGGTGAACCCGGCGAGGTATTCGCCTGCGACGACACCCGTCATCGTCCGGCAGGCGCCGGCGAAGAAGCGGAACACGTCGGCGATCGCGGGAATCTCGTCGCTGAGCGCGGCCGCCAGCGGCTTGCCGCAGTTCTGTGACTCCACCTTGGCAAAGGCGGCACCGTCGGCCTCGATACGGTCCGCGAGCTTCAGCAGGAGGTACGCGCGGTCTTTCGGCGCGGTGCGGGCCCAGCCTTCGAACGCAGCATCGGCCGCCTTGACGGCCGCGTCGATCTGGGCGCGCGAGGCCTCAGGAACGCGGGCCAGCACCTTGCCGGTGGCCGGGTTCAGCACGTCCTCGATTTTGCCTTCGCCTGCGACGAGTTTGCCGTTGATCAGGAGTCTGGTCTGCATGGGTGCGCTCCGGTGCGTGAAGGTGGCGTTCACTGGGGAAGTGATTAGTGATTAGTGAGTAGTGATTAGCCGGAGGAGGCGAGGCGGCATCCGGTGCGGCGGCACCTCCGACTACTCACTACTCACTACTCACTTCCTCTCTCGTCGGGCCGCGTCAGGTAGTACGCGAGCAGGATCGGAACGAGCGTGACGAGGACCACGACGACCGCGACGACGTTGGTGACGGGCCGCTCGCGCGGCCGGAACAATTCGCTGTAGAACCAGATCGGCAGCGTGCGTTCGTGCCCGGCCGTGAACAGCGTGACGATGATTTCGTCGAACGACAGCGCGAATGCCAGCATGCCGCCCGCCAGCAGCGCGGTGGCGATCTGTGGCAGCAGCACGTAACGGAAAGTCTGGTGACCGCGCGCGCCAAGATCCATCGAGGCCTCGACCCAGCTCGGCGGGATGCGGCGCAGGCGCGCGACGACGTTGTTGTAGACGATGACGAGGCAGAACGTCGCGTGACCCGCGACGATGGTCCAGAAGCCGGGCTCCAGTCCGAGTGTCCGTATCCCTGCGAGCAAGGCAAGGCCGGTGAGGATGCCGGGCAGTGCGATCGGCAGCACGAACAGCAGAGTGATCGACTCCTTGCCGCTGAACGTGCGACGGGCGAGCGCGAATGCCGCCAGCGTGCCGAGAATGACTGCAAGCAGCGTGGCCGCCGAGGCGACGAGCAGCGAGAGCCGCATCGACTCCCAGATGTCGTCGCGGGCGAAGGCCACCTCGAACCAGTGCAGCGTCAATCCGGGCGGAGGGAACTGGTACGTGCGGTCTTCGGTGGTGAACGCATACAGCGCGATCACCCAGACGGGCGCGTGCAGGAACACCAGGCCGGCCGCCGCCATCACCCTGGTGAACCGCGACGGGCGTTCCCACGACGGGCGGCGCGCCTGCTCAGAGCGCATCGAATGCCCCCAGCCGCCTGGCCAGCATCAGGTACAGCCCGATCAGCACGATCGGCACGACCGAGAACGCGGCCGCGAGTGGCAGGTTGCCGGCGGTGCCCTGCTGCTGGTAAACCATCATGCCGATGAAGTAACCCGGTGCGCCGACCACGCTCGGAATGATGTAGTCGCCGAGCGTGAGCGAGAAAGTGAAGATCGAGCCCGCGGCGAGCCCGGGCAGTGCGAGCGGCAGCACGACGTTGCGGAACGTCTGCCCCGGCCTGGCGCCGAGATCGGCCGAGGCCTGCAGCAGCGACGCGGGTACCCGCTCGAGGGCCGCCGCCAGCGGCAGGATCATGAACGGCAACCACATGTAGACGAAGACGACGAACATGCCGATGTACGACGAGGCCAGCGACGGTCCGCCGACGATCGGCACCGCCAGCGCCTGGTCCAGCGCACCCATGAGGCCGAGGTGCTCAAAGCCCCAGCTGGCGATGCCCTGCTTGGCGAGGATCAGGCGCCACGCATAGACCTTGACGAGGTAGCTGGTCCACATCGGCAGCATCACGCCGACATAGAACAGCGCCTTGGTCCGTGGCCCCGCATAGCGCGCCATGTACAGCGCCACCGGAAACGCAATGACCGCCGCAGCCAGGGTGACCGCGGTCGCCATCAGCAGGGTCCGCACGATGATGTCGATGTGCGCCGGTTGCGTGAGCAGCTGCCGGTACGTCGCCAGCGTGAACTCCGGCACGATGCGAGCCGTGAACTCGTCGATCGCATAGAAGCTCTGCAGCAGCAGCGTCAACAGCGAGCCGAGGTAGACGATGCCGAGCCAGAGCAGCGGCGGGGCGAGCAGCAACGCGAAGTAGAACGCCTGGCGACCCTGCAGCGAAAACTCCGCACGGCCGGCCATGGTCAGTCCTGCAACGGGACGGCGTGATCGGGCCGCCAGGCAAGACGCACGCGTGCGCCCGTCGTGAGGCCCTGGACACCACCGCCGGCGGCCTCGGACCTGGCCACGGCCAGCGTCGTGCGCTCGTCCACCTGCACGCGCAAGCGGCTGCTCGCGCCGTGATAAAGCACGTCGACGATTTCGCCAGCGCACTCGACCTGCCCGTCCGCTGCCGGTTCGCCCGCCGCGAGGAGGTCGATCAGTTCCGGCCGGATCGCAAAGGCGCGGTCATGGCCCGTCAGCAACCGCGCGGCTTCACGCCCGACCACGTTGGCGCTGCCGACGAAACTCGCGACGAACACGGTCTGCGGCCGATTGTAGAGTTGACGCGGCGTGTCGAGCTGCTCGATGCGGCCCTGGCTGAACACGGCGATGCGATCCGCCATGCTCAATGCCTCGCCCTGGTCGTGCGTGACGAACACGAACGTGATGCCCAGGCGCTGCTGCAGGCCCTTGAGTTCCGCCTGCATTTCTTCGCGCAGCTTGAGGTCGAGCGCGCCGAGCGGCTCATCGAGCAGCAGCACCTGCGGGCGGTTGATCAGGGCGCGGGCCAGTGCCACGCGCTGACGCTGGCCACCGGAGAGCTGGTGCGGCCGACGCGCGCCGAACTCGCCGAGTCGCACGAGGTCGAGCATGGCGGCGGCCTGCTGCGCGCGCTCGACCGCGGCAACGCCGCGCACCCGCAAGCCGTAGGCGACGTTCTCCGCCACGGTCATGTGCGGAAACAGCGCGTAATCCTGGAACACCGTGTTGACGTTGCGCGCGAACGGCGGCGTGTTCGTCACGTCTTCGCCGTCGAGCAGGATGGTGCCGCTGTCCGGCTGGTCGAAGCCCGCGATCAGTCGCAGACACGTGGTCTTGCCCGAGCCCGAGGGGCCGAGCAGGGCGAAGAATTCGCCGGGCGCGATCGTCAGCGACACCGAGTCGAGCGCAACGACGGAGCCGAAGGCGCGGCGTGTTGCGCACAGTTCGATCGCGGGGGTCATGTCGACTGCGGGTTCGGCACGCGGCATCCCCCGTGGAGTGCCGCGCGCTCGAGACCTGTACCTCCGCTCAGCGGCCGCCCATCACCGCGACATAATCGGTCGCCCAGCGGCTGTAAGGCACGCACGTGCCCGTGCTGCACGCGGCTTCCGGCGTGCGCCAGAAGTGGATCTTGTCGAAATTGTCGAAGCTGTTGGTGGCGCAGCCCGTGTCGGTCAGTAGCGCATTGCCCTTGCACGCAGCCGGCACGGCCGGCACCGAGCCGAACCAGGCAGCGACGTCGCCCTGCACCTTCGCGTTCAGCGACCACTCCATCCACTTGTAGGCGCAGTTGGGGTGCTTCGCGTTCGCGGCGAGCATGGTGGTGTCCGCCCAGCCCGTCGCACCTTCGGCAGGAATCACGCTCGCGATCGGCTGCTTGTTGGCGATGAGGGTGTTGACCTGGAACGGCCATGAGCCCGATGCCACGACGCCTTCATTGGTGAAGTCCTGCACAGCGACGTTGGCGTCGTGCCAGTAGCGGTGCACCAGCGGATGCTGCCTGCGCAGGACGTCGAGCACGGCTGCGTACTGCTCCTCGTTCAGTTCGTACGGGTCCTTGATGCCGAGCTCCGGCTTCTTCGCCATCAGGTACAGCGCGGCGTCCGCGAGGTAGATCGGGCCGTCATAGGCCTGCACGCGGCCCTTGTTGCTCTTGCCGTCACCGAGCTTCTGCTCCTCGAACACGACCGACCACGACTGCGGCGCGGTCGGGAACGCCTTGGTGTTGTACAGCAGCACGTTCGGGCCCCACTGGTAGGGCGTGCCGTAATTCTTGCCGTCGACGAAATGCCAGGTGCCCTGCTTCAGACGCTCGTCCACGTTGGCAAAGCTCGGAACGCGTGTGACGTCGATCGGTTGCACGGTGCCGCCGCGGATCAGCCGCAGCGAAGCGTCGCCCGAAGCCGTGACGAGGTCGTAGCCGCCCTGCGTCATCAGCGTGACCATTTCGTCCGACGTGCCGGCCGTCTTGATGTTGACCTTGCAACCGGTGTCCTGCTCGAACGGGGTCACCCAGTCGTAATTCTTGTCGGTCTCGCCACGTTCGATGTAGCCAGGCCAGGCGACGATGTCGACCTGGCCTTCGAGGGCTTCCGATGCCGTCGCTGCCGCCGGGGCAGCGGCATCCGTGGCAGCCTGTTCCTGCTTCTTCTGGCATCCCGCGAGCGCGAGCCCGACGGCGAGGGCCAGCACCAGGCGCGCATCAACCGCAGTGGAACGCAATGACATAAAGGACCCCCCGTCTCGTTTAGTGATGAAAACGCTGCCCGCTCCCGCAGCGAGCAGGAATTCTATGCCCGTTTTCCTTGCGCCGCCTGCCCAGTGGCGCCTGCTGCGTCAGCGTGCGGCGCGCAGTGCAAGGTCGAACTCGATCCGCACCTCGTCGTCGAGCCACTCGGTGCCGCGCCAGTCACCCTGGCCCACGCCGAACTCGAGGCGACGGAGGTTGGACGAGCCAATCATGCGCGCCGCGCCCCCGGATGGTGCGGCCGGGTCGAAGCGGAACTGGAGGCGAACGTCGCGCGTGACGTCGCGCAGCGTCAGCTTGCCCGTGGCCTCGAAATGGCCGTCACCCAACGACTTGATCCCGGTGCTGGTGAACGTGCCCTTGGGCCAGCGCGTGGTCTGGAAAAAGTCGCTGCCTTGCAATGCAGTATCGCGATCGGTGTCGCCGGTTCGGGCGCTGAGCAGGTCGACGACGACCTGCAGGCTGGAATGGGAGAGATCGGCCGGGTCGAAGCGGATCGTCGCGTCAAAACGCTCGAAGCGGCCCGCGAACTCGCCGCCGGCGAGCCGGGGGCGAAACGTCAGCTGGCTGTGCGCTGGATCGACCGTCCATGCCATCGCTGCCGCACGCGCGTCGACTGCTGCGGGCCCCAATGCGAGGGCCGTCAGCAGCGCCATGACGCCTGTGCGGCGGCGCGTGTTCACGCCTGTGGTCGGGAGAACGGCGACATGCGCCGGAGCACGCTGTCCTTCAGCACGATGTGGTGGTAGAGCGCCGCGAGGATGTGTACGACGGCCACCGCGAGCATCAAGTAGAAGAGTACCTCGTGCACGTCCTCCAGCGATTCGTGCAGGTCATGACTTTCGGCGACCAGCGCGGGGAACTGGAACCAGCCGAAGAGGGTCACCGGGTAATTGGCGGCCGAGGACATGGCCCAGCCGGAAATCGGCTGGGCGAGCACCAGCAGGTAGAGCAGACCGTGGCCGGCCGCCGCGGCCTTGCGCTGCCACGGGTTGCCGATGGGGCCCGGCAGGCCGCGGTTCATGATCTTCCAGCCGATGCGCGCCAGGGTCAGCAGCAGGACCAGCATGCCGAGCGACTTGTGCCAGTCCATGAGCTGGAGCCGCTCGAGTCCCTTGGGCAATTCTTCGGCAGCTTCCGCGATGAAGTACTGCGGCACGATCAACAGCACGATGGACCAGTGCAGGAACCTGGCGAGACTGCCGTAGGCTTCCGCGGTATTGCGCAGGGGCATGGAGCGACTTCCTGTGGGATGATTCCCGCATGTTAGCAAACGCACGGCAGCATGCGGCGCACGCAGGTCGATGCGCGGTTGTCGCGGCGCTCATGATCCTGGCCGGTTGCCGTTCGACGACGGTACCGCCACCATCCGCGAATGCCTCGCAGTCGCAGTCCGGGAATTCCGCTGCGACGACGCTGCCAGGCGCGCGCAGGTTGCAGATCGACCCGGAGCGGACCGTCGTCACCGTCTTCGTCCGCCGGGCAGGCCCGCTCGCCAAGCTGGGCCATGACCACGTGATCACTTCAGCCGACGAAGCAGGCTCGGTCTGGCTCGGCAATACGCCGGCGGACTCGTCCTTTGAGCTGGCCCTGCCGGTCGACCTCTTGGACGTGGACCTGCCTGCAGCGCGTGCCGCGGCGGGCCTGGAGTTCGCTGCGCCCGTTGCGGACGCTGCGCGGGCTGGCACGCGCTACAACATGCTGCGTGCCGAGGTGCTCGATGTGGAACATTTTCCCACCATCACGCTGCGATCCGCGGCGACGTCCGGTGTCTGGCCGCAACCCGTCGTGCGTGTGGCCGTGACGCTGAAGGGGGTCGAGCGCGAGCAGGAGATTCCGGTCGTGGTCGAGCTCGATGCAGACGGCCTGACCGCGCGAGGTGAGTTGCGGTTGAACCAGACCGATTTCGGCATCACGCCGTTCGCAGTCGCTGGCGGTGCCATCCGGGTCGCCGACACGCTCGAGATCCGCTTCGAGATTGCGGCCGCTTCGCCCGGCGCGATCAGCCTGCCGCGAGTTCCTTGAGCAACAGCAGCTGCGTGCCTTCCGGCGCCACGAGCAGCGCGGCTCCGATCGCCAGCGGACTCGCGAGGTCCGCTCCATGCAGCCCGAGGCTGAGGCGACCGTCCGTCACCACGGCATAGGGAGGTGGCCACGCTTCGCCGACCGCCGTCTGCACGAAACCGAGCGGCGCGTAGGACGCGAGCGACTCTGCGACGTCGGTTGCCGCGAGACTGATTTCGAGAAGGCGTCCGAGCGGCATGACTGGCCGAACGGAGTGTGCTGTCAGCGCTGCGCGCCGCGGGCCAGTGCGCGTTCGCGCTGTGCGGCCAGCGCCGCGTCGTCGGGCCGGTCGGTGCCGAGCCCGGGCCAGCCGCCTGCGTGCTGGAGCACGACGTCTTCCATCACGTCGACGTGTGCCGCACTCGAGTTCAGGCACGGCACGTAGTCGAACGCCTCGCCGCCCTGCCCGAGGAACAGGTCGCGGTTCTGCATGCTGATTTCCTCGAGCGTCTCGAGGCAGTCGGTCGCGAATCCCGGGCATACGACCGTGACGCGCTTTGGACCCGACTTCGCGTAGTCCTGCAGCATCCTGTCCACGTACGGCTGCAGCCATTCTTCGCGGCCGAACCGCGACTGGAATCCCAGCGACCATTCGTCCTCGGCCAGGCCAAGCCGCCGCGCGACGCCGCGGGCCGTGCCGAGGCAGAAGCAGTGGTATGGATCGCCGGCGAGGAAATAGCGCTGCGGGATCGAGTGAAAGGAGAACAGCAGGTGCTTGCGGCCGTGCGCTTGCCAGTGCTGCGCGATGCTGTCCGCCACGCCACGCAGGTACGACTCGCGGTCCCAGTACTGGTTGACGAAACGCAGCTCCGGCATCCAGCGCCACTGCGACAGCTCGCGCGTGACGAACTCGAAGATGCTGCCGGTCGTGGTCGAGGAATACTGTGGATAGAGCGGCAGCACCAGCAGTCGCTGCAGGTTCTGTTCGCGGAATCGCGCCAGCACCGACTTGATCGACGGCTGGCCGTACGTCATCGCAAGATCGACCATGACGTCGTCGCCGAGGCGTTGCTGCAACCGGGCGGCGAGGCCTGCAACCAGCTTGCGCGATTCGACCAGGAGCGGCGAACCCTCCGGCGTCCAGATCTTCTGGTAAGCGTGGGCGCTGCGCTGCGGGCGCGTGCGCAGGATGACGCCGTGCAGGACCAGCCACCAGAGCAGGCGCGGCGCCTCGATCACGCGCGGGTCCGAGAGGAACTCGGCCAGGTACTTGCGCACCGAGCGGGGCGAAGGGTCCGCAGGCGTGCCCAGGTTCACGAGCAGGACGCCGATGCGCGGGCGCGAACCGTGGACAAAATCCGGGGTGCCGAGAAAGGTCATGCTGGAAATCGCGAGACGGGTCGGGGCGGTGAACGATATCACGGCGACGGATTGCGGCCGCGCAAGCAATGGTTTCCGCAACCAGGACAGGTTCAGGTGACACGGACCCGGGCTTCCATGCGGGGCGACAGTCGCAGCACGACCAGCTGGAAAAGGGCCGCGCCGGCGCAGAACAGGAGCATCGGCATCGCGGTCGCGGCTCCCACCAGGCCCATGACCTGCACGCAGACTGCCGAAACGAGCTGGTTGAGGAAGCCGAGCGTGCTCGAACCCACGCCGGTCGCATGCGGCGGGGCCAGGCTCACGGCGATCGCGGTCAGGTGAGGCATGAACAGGCCCTGGCCGAAATACAGCACGCCCATGGGCACGAAGATCCACAACGGGTGCTGGAACCCCAGCGCCGCGAACACGAGTGCGCAGAGCGCGGCGGCCAGCTGCAGGCTGACGCCAAAGGCGATCATCCAGTGCTGCCCGCGGGCCGAGAAGCGGCCGAGGGCCCAGTTGCCGGCGACGTAACCGAGCGAGATGAGCGGGTAGTACAGGCCGTATTCCGTGGCCGGGCGACCCAGCGCCGTCACCATCACGTACGGCGCCAGCGATATGAAGACCACGAACATCGAGTAGGCGGCCGACGACTGCAATACGCAGCTCAGGTAACCGGGTCTGGCCAGCAGCGAGCCCGCCACGCGAGCCATCTCGCGCACGGCCGGAGGCTGCTTCGTCGCCGGGCGGGTCTCGGGCAGGTGCTTCCAGGTGAGCCAGGCCACCGCCGCGGCCATCATCACCTGCGCCAGGAAGACGGCGCGCCAGCCAAACCACGACGTCAGGAAGCCGCCGATGACGGGGGCTGCCGCAGTCGACACCACCGCGAAGATCGCGAGCTGCGCGAGCATGCGCGCCATGCTGTCCGGGTAGAGGTCGCTCACGATCGTGCGCGAGACGGCAATGCCGGTGGCCGTGCCGAACGCAAGCACGCCGCGGCCGGCGATCAGCCAGGCCAGGCTTGGCGCGAACAGGCAGACGACCGAACCCGCCGCCATCAGGCCGACGCCGGCGAGGATCGCCAGGCGCCGCCCGTAGCGATCCGCGAACGGACCCCAGAACAGCATGCCGATCGCGAACGTCAGCAGCGCGATCGAGAACGTGGCCTGGGCCTGCGCCACCGTCGAGTCGAAGTGCTCGCGGACGACCGGCAGCGCCGGAATGTAGATGTTGGTGGGAACCGACCCGATCGTGACGATGAACGCCAGCAGGTAGATGAGCGACCGCTGGTTCAAGCCTCGATGCCGCCGATGCAGAGGTACTTGAGCTCGGTGTAGTCGAGGATCCCGTACTTCGAACCCTCGCGGCCAAAGCCCGATTGCTTGACGCCGCCGAACGGCGCGACCTCGGTCGAGATGATCCCGGTGTTGAGGCCCACGATGCCGTACTCGAGCGCTTCGGCGACGCGCAGCGAGCGCGCCAGGTCACGCGTGTAGAAATAGGAGGCCAGGCCGAACTCGGTGTCGTTCGCCATGCGGATGGCCTCCTTCTCGTCCTTGAACGAGAACACGGGGGCGACCGGCCCGAACGTTTCCTCGCGCGCAACCAGCATCGTCGGCTGCACGCCGGTGATGATCGTCGGCTCGAAGAATGTGCCGCCCAGCGCGTGGCGCTTGCCGCCGAGGACGATCCTGCCGCCCCTGGCCAGTGCATCCGCGACGTGTTCCTCCACCTTCGCCACGGCGTTGGCGTCGATCAGCGGGCCCTGCTCCGTTGCGCCCTGCAGGCCGTTGCCGACCCGCAGCTTGCGCACGGCCTCGACCAGCTTCGCGACGAATGCGTCGTAGACGCCTTCCTGCACCAGCAGGCGGTTGGCGCAGACGCAGGTCTGTCCGGTGTTGCGGTACTTGCTCGCGATCGCGCCCTGCACGGCCAGGTCGAGGTCGGCGTCGTCGAAGACGATGAATGGCGCGTTGCCGCCGAGTTCGAGCGAGAGCTTCTTGAGGGTGCCGGCGCACTGCACCATCAGCTTCTTGCCGATTTCGGTCGAGCCCGTGAACGTGAGCTTGCGCACGATCGGGTTCGACGTCATCTCGCCGCCGATGGCGGTGGCCGAGCCGGTGACCACGCTGAACACGCCCCTTGGGATGCCGGCGCGATGCGCCAGTTCGGCCATGGCGAGCGCGGAGTAGGGTGTCTGCATTGCCGGCTTGCAGACGAAGGTGCAACCGGCCGCCAGCGCGGGACCGGCCTTGCGCGTGATCATCGCCGCCGGGAAATTCCAGGGCGTGATCGCTGCGACGACACCGACGGGCTGGCGCAGCACGAAGATGCGCTTGTCGGGCTGATGGCCCGGGATCACGTCGCCGTAGACGCGCTTGGCTTCCTCCGCAAACCACTCGATGAACGAAGCCCCGTAGGCGATCTCGCCTTTGGCTTCGGCGAGCGGCTTACCCTGCTCGGCAGTCATCAGCGTGGCGAGATCGTCGGCGTTGGCGAGCATCAGGTCGTGCCAGCGGCGCAGCAGCGTCGCGCGGTCCCTGGCCGCGCGCGCGGCCCAGGCGGGGAAGGCCGCCGCTGCCGCGTCAATCGCCACGCGCGTTTCTTCGGCACCCATGAATGGCACCGTGCCGAGCACCGCACCATTCGCCGGGTTGGTGACCGGCTTGCTGCCGCCGGTGCGCGCGTCCAGCCACTGGCCGTCGATGTAGCACCGCTGCCGCAGCAGGGTGGGATCCCTGAGATTGAGCGTCATGAGTTTTCTCTGTGTCAGCGCAGGTGCTTGCTGAAAAATTCCTGCGTCCGCGCGAAGGCGAGGTGCGCGGCGGCCGCGTCGTGACTGGCGCGGTCCGTGCAGTTGAATCCATGGCCCGCGGCGTAGGTGTGGTATTCGCCCTGCGGGAACGCGGCGCGGATCTTTGCCACGTCGCTCAAGGGGACCTGTGCGTCCCGCTCGCCAAAATGGAACTGCATCGGGCAGCGTGGCACGGGCTCGAGGAAGCGGGTGATGCCCCCGCCGTAGTAGGCCACACCCGCCGCGATGCTGGTGCGGCTGCCGGCCAGGTAGGTAACGAGTCCGCCCCAGCAGTAACCGACCATGCCGACGGGGCCGGCGTGGGCCACTGCGTCGATCGCCGCCTGGAGGTCGGTCATGACCTGGCCGAAGTCCGCTCGTTGCACGTAGCCGGCACCCTGCGCAGTTCCAGCCTCGTCGTAAGCCAGGTTGACGCCGCGTTCCTGGCGGTCGAACACGGCCGGCGCAATTGCCAGGTAGCCCGCGGCGGCGAACTGCTCGGCCACGCGTTCGATGTGTCCGGTGACGCCGAAGATTTCCTGCACCACGACGATGCTGCCGTGTGCAAGGCCTTCCGGCCGGGCCAGGTAAGACGAGAATGTGTGGCCGTCGGCCGCTCTCAGCTGCAGGTGGCTCATGGTGCGATCTGCGCCTCTGGGGACAGGCTTTTCGCTTGGGGGGAGGGGATCAAGGATATCAGGGCGGCGCGGCCCGGGGTGAGGATCGGGCCGCCCAGGGGTACCCTTGGCGTCCTCAAGGAACTGTCGGGGACGCTCCATGCTCGTCGGAAGCAACCTGCACCGTGTCGCCATCGTCGGCGGCGCCAGGATCCCGTTCGTGCGCTCGATGGGCGCCTACGCGGAATGCAGCAACCAGCAGATGCTGACCGCGGCGTTGCAGGCGCTGGCGGACAAGTACCGTCTTGCCGGCGAGCGACTGGGCGACGTCGGCGCCGGGGCGGTGCTGAAGAGTCCACGCGATTTCAACCTGACGCGTGAATCGGTCCTCGGCACGACGCTCGACGCGCACACACCGGCTTTCGACCTGCAGCGTGCCTGCGGCACGAGCCTCGAAACGGCAATCCTGCTGGGCTTGAAAATCGCGGCCGGCCAGATCGACAGCGCGATTGCAGCAGGCGTCGACACGGCGAGCGACGCCCCGATCGGCATCAACGAGGACCTGCGCAGAATCCTGCTGCGCAGCGCGCGGGGCCGTTCCCTGGGTCAGCGGCTCGCGCCGTGGACTTCGCTGCGCCCAGGCCATTGGAAGCCGAGCTTTCCTGCGGTCGTCGAGCCGCGGACCGGGCTGACCATGGGACAGGGCACCGAGTTGATGGCCCGGCGCTGGGGTATCCGGCGCGAGGCGCAGGATGAACTCGCACTCGCCAGCCACATCCGGGCAGCCGCCGCGTACGACGCCGGCTTCTTCGACGACCTCGTGTTCGAGTTCGAGGGTGTGCAGCGCGACGACAACCTGCGACGCGACACCTCGCTGGAAAGGCTGGCCAGGCTGAAGCCCGCGTTCCCGGTCGATGGCAGCGCCACGCTGACCGCAGGCAACTCGACGCCGATGACGGACGGCGCCGCGGCAGTGCTGCTGGCGAGCGAAGACTGGGCGCGTGCCAGGGGCCTGCCGGTGCAGGCTTACCTGACGTTCGGCAAGGTGGCGGCCGTCGTCTTCCTGCAGGACGAAGGGCTGCTGATGGCGCCGGCCTACGCCGTGCCGCGCATGCTGGACGACGCGGGCATCACCCTGCAGGACTTCGATTTCTACGAGATTCACGAAGCGTTCGCGGCGCAGGTGCTGTGCACGCTGGCGGCGTGGGAGTCGGCGGAGTTCTGCCGTGGCCGGCTGGGCCGCGAGCGGCCGCTCGGCTCGATCGACCGTGCGAAGCTCAACGTCAATGGCAGCAGCCTGGCCGTGGGCCATCCGTTTGCAGCGACCGGGGCGCGCATCCTCGCCACGCTCGCCAAGTTGATCGATCAGCGCGGTGGCGGCCGTGGGCTCATCTCGATCTGCACGGCCGGTGGCATGGGCGTCACCGCGATCGTCGAACGCTGAAGACCCTATAATCGCCGACCCGTCGCCGGCATGGATCCGCACTGATGTATTTCCGCAGCAACACCTCGATCCTCGTATTCGCCGTGGCCCTGGCCTTGCAGGGCTGTGTCTCGGCGCCCCCGTCCCCGACCGCCACGCAGGCGCCGGCTGCGCAGTCGCCGGCAAAGGCGAGCGACACCAGGCAGCGGCTCGACGCGCTGTTCGAGAATTATTTCGAGGACAACCTGCGCGCCAACCCCTTGCTTGCGACCTACATCGGCGACCATCGCTACGACGATCAGTTGCCGAATTCGATCGGTCCGCAGTACCTGGCCGCCTCGCGCGCCCTGAACCAGAAGTACCTGGCGGCGATCCGCGCGCTCGACCCGGATTCGCTCTCGCCGGCGGAGCGGATCTCGTACGACATCTTCCTGTACGAGCGGGAACGGGAAGCGCGGGGTGAACGGTTTCCGTTTCATCTGCTGCCGATCAACCAGGCCGGCAGCCTGCTCACCGTGATGCCCGCGCTGGGTTCGGGCACCAACGCGCAGCCGTTCGAGACGGTCGCGGACTACGAGCGCTGGCTGCAGCGGCTGGACGGGCTGGCGGTCTGGATGGACCAGGCGGTGCTCAACATGCGGGAAGGCGCAACCAAAGGTGTCGTGCAACCGCGCGCCGTGATGGAAAAGGTGCTCGCTCAGCTCGACGCAATGGTCGTGCCGCAGGCGCAGGACAGCCAGTACTTTGCGCCGATCCGCCGCTTTCCGGCGGATTTCTCCGCGGCCGACCGTGAGCGGCTCACTGCCGAATACACCAGGATGCTCGACGCCACGCTATTGCCCGCCTACCGGCGACTGCGTGATTTCGTGCGCGACGAATACCTGCGGCAATCGCGCAGCAGCGTGGCCTGGACGGCATTGCCTGACGGGCAGGCGTGGTACGCCTACTACGTGCAGGAACACACCACGACGAACCTGACGCCCGAACAGATTCACGCGCTGGGTCTCGGCGAGGTGAAGCGCATCCTGGGCGAAATGGACCATGTCCGGCAGCAGGTCGGGTTCAAGGGCGACCTGGAGGCGTTCTTCACGTTCCTCGAAACCGATCCGCAGTTCTATTTCACCCAGGGCGCGGACCTGCTCGACGGCTACCGCGCGCTCAAGACGCGGATCGACGCCGCGTTGCCGCAGCTGTTCTCGGTGTTTCCGCGCGCGGACTACGAAGTGCGCGAGGTCAAGGCGTTCCGCGCGCAATCCGCGGCGGGTGCGTATTACCAGCAACCCTCGGCGGACGGCTCGCGTCCCGGCGTCTTCTATGTCAACACCTACAACCTGAAGGCGCAGCCGAAGTTCGGCATGGAGACGCTGTCGCTGCACGAGGCGTCCCCGGGGCACCACTTCCAGGTGTCGATCCAGCAGGAACTCGAAGGCGTGCCGCGATTCCGCCGCTTCGGCGGCGATTACACGGCCTACGTCGAGGGCTGGGCGCTCTACGCGGAGTCGCTCGGGCCGGAACTTGGCCTCTTCACCGACCCTTACCAGTGGTTCGGGCGACTGAACGACGAGCAGTTGCGTGCGATGCGCCTCGTCGTCGACACCGGCCTGCATGCGCAAGGCTGGAGCAGGGAGCAGGCCATCAAGTTCATGCTCGACAACTCGACGATGGCCGAGTCGGACGTCGTTTCCGAGGTCGAACGCTACATTGCCTGGCCGGGTCAGGCACTCGGCTACAAGGTCGGGGACCTGCGGATCCAGGGTTTGCGCCACAAGGCGGAGCAGGCGCTCGGGCCGAAGTTCGACCTCCGCGACTTCCACCGTGAAGTCCTGAGCGACGGCGCCGTGCCGCTGGACGTGCTCGAGGCGAAGGTCGAGCGCTGGATCGCGGCTCGCCGCTGAAGCCGGACGAATGCAGCGAAACGATTTCCGCTTGCCGTTGCTGGTCGCCATGCTGGCATTGACGGCATGCGATTTTGCGCCGGAGCCGTCGACGCGACCCGAGGAAAAGCCGTCGGAGTTATCCGCCCCCCTGCGCGCGTCCAACGCGGAAGCGGCCGAGCTGTATCGCATCGTTGAAACCTATTTCGACCAGTACCTCGCGCTGAACCCCATTCGTGCCAGCGAACTCGGCGACCACCGGTTCGACGACCGCTTCGGCGATTACCTCAGCATGAGCTGGATGGCGGATTCGCTCGGCATCGAACAGGAGTCGCTCGAGAAGCTGGTGGCGATTGACCCAAAGCGACTCGCCGGCGAAGACCTCGTCACCTATGCGGCTTTCAAGCGCCAGCGTGAGCTGGGTATCGGCGGGTACCGGTATCCGAGCGAACTGCTGGCGATCAACTCGTGCTCCAACTGGCCGGCCGCCTTCTCCCGGTTGGGTTCGGGCAAGGGCGCGCATCCATTCAGGACAACGCGCGACTACGACAACTTCCTCGCGCGCATGGATGGCTTCGTCGTCTGGGTGGACCAGGCCATCAACAACCTGCGTGCCGGCGTCACCAAGGGCGTGGTACTGCCACAGGTCGTGGTCGAGCGCACGCTGCCGCAGCTCGAGGCGTTCGGCCGGCTCGAGGACCCGCGGCAGACCGTGTTCTGGCAGCCACTGCTGAACTTCCCGGCCGGGCCAAGCGTGGCCGATCGCCGGCGCCTGCTGCAGGCCTACGACGAAAAGCTGCGGACGCAAGTGCTGCCCGCCTATCGACGCCTGCACGATTACCTGGCACAGGAGTACCTGCCCAAGGCGCGCGCGACCGTCTCGTGGTCGGACCTGCCGAGCGGGGACCTCTGGTATGCGTACCTCGTGCGGTACTACACCTCGACGGACATGACGCCGGCGCAGGTGCACGAGCTCGGCCTGCGCGAGGTGGCGCGGTTGCATGCGAGTCTCGCGGGTCTGCAGGGAGCGCTCGGCATCGCGGGCGAGCCGCGGACCGTGTTCGATGCGCTGCGTGCGGACCCGCGATTCCAGTTCGGCGATGCCCAGTCGATGCTGGCGGGTTATGCGGCGCTGCACGACCGCGTCGATGCGCGATTGCCCACGTTGTTCCTGCGCCGGCCGAAGGCGACTTTCGAAACCCGGCCGGTCGAGGATTTTCGTGCGGCCTCCGCGACAGCGGTGTCGTACTCACCGCAGAGTGGCGCTGGCGGACACGCGGGCGTCTTCTACGTGAATACCAGTGAACTTGCATCACGCCCGTCCTATGCGCTGGACGCACTGTACCTGGGCGAGGCCGTGCCCGGTCACATCTACCTCGCGGCAATCGCGCAGGAAACGCCGAATCTGCCGCGGTTTCGCCGCTTCGGCGACGACGCGGCCATGGTCGCCGGGTGGGCGCTGTACGCGCAATTGCTCGGAGCCGAACTGGGACTCTATGCGGATCCGTACAGCCAGTTCGGCGGGCTGAACGTCGAGCTGTCACGTGCGGCAGCCCTCGTCGTCGACACGGGTCTGCATGCGCAGGGCTGGACCCGTCAGCGTGCGGAGGAGTACCTGCGCGCGAACACAGCGCTCGGAGCGGCGGACATTGCTGTCGCGCTCGATCGCTACGTTGCCTGTCCGGGCGAGGCACTCGCCGCCAGGATCGGGCAGCTGAAGATTCTCGAGCTGCGCCGTCGCGCCGAGCAGCGGCTTGGTGCGCGCTTCGACCTGCGCGAATTCCACGAACAAGTCATCGGCAGCGGCATACTGCCTTTGTCGGTGCTCGAGACCAGGATCAACCGCTGGATCGAAGCGCGCCGTTGAGCCGCTCGCGGCGCTGCATCAGTAGCCGTAGCCGTCGGTGCGGATTTCGTCGAGTTCGTCGCCCACGAAGCGCAGCTTGCGCAGCAACTTGCTCGAGCCGAAGTTGTACGTCCACACTTCCACTGGCATTTCGATGACACCCGGACCGTAGTAGTCGTAGCGGTTGTAACCGTATCCGTACTCGTAGCGGGGCGCACGACGGATCACGCCCTGGAAACTGACGCTCGACGGTTCGCCGCACAGGGCGCGAACCTTGTCCTTGCCGTCGCTGACGGTGATGAGCTTGCTGCCACAGCGCATCGCGTCCTCGGCGCGCGCGCGGGCAGCACCGAGCGTGCCGACGAGCACGGTCGCAAGAACGAGGATTCTCAAGTAGCGCACGGTGCAAGCATAGCTGTTGCCCGGCGGTGCCGCTGGCTGCCGCTCCACCTGAATTGCCGTAACTAATTGAATATATTAAGGTAATAACTATACGAGGCTCCTTTCCAAGGGCCGCTGCCTGGGCTTCGACCGGCCAGGCCGGGTTCACGGCGGCCAGCGATCTGCATCTATCGACATGCCCGGTGCGTGGCCGGGACCCGCACGCCGTTCTGCTAACCTAACCGACCCCGAAATGGCGGCTGAACCCACGATGCCCCTCGACCGAGCCTTCGAAAAGCGACTCGCCGGCGTCATCAACGCCCGCGCGGGTGGTGTGCTGCAGGGCGGACTCAAGGGCGTCGAGCGGGAATCGTTGCGGGTGACGCCGACGGGGCGGATCTCGCAGGCGCCGCATCCCCGGGCTCTGGGATCGGCGCTCACGAACGAGCACGTCACGACCGATTACTCCGAAGCGCTGATCGAAGTGGTTACGCCGCCGTTCGCCCACACCTGGGAACTGGTGCAGTACCTCGCCGACCTGCATCGCTTCGTCTACACGAACCTGCCCGACGATGAACTGCTCTGGGCCACGAGCATGCCGTGCGCCATCAAGGGCGAAGCAAGCATACCGATCGCGCAGTTCGGCTCGTCGAACGTCGGGCGCATGAAAACCGTGTACCGCGAAGGCCTCGGCCACCGCTACGGCCGCGTGATGCAGGCCATTGCGGGCGTGCATTTCAACTACTCGTTCCCGGAGCACTTCTGGCCGGTGCTGGCGGACGTACTGCAGCCCAGGGCATCCGGGCAGGCCTTCCGCTCGGAGTCTTACTTCTCGCTGCTGCGCAATTACCGGCGGCACGGCTGGATCGTGCTGTACCTGTTCGGAAATTCCCCGGCGCTGTGTCCGTCCTTCCTGCAGGGGCGCAAGGTCGACGGTCTCGAGCCGCTGGAACCGGGCAGCCTGTACGCTCCGTATGCGACCTCGCTCCGCATGAGCGACCTCGGCTACCGCAACAAGAGCCAGGCCGGGCTCAACGTCTCGGTCAACAGTCTCGATCGCTACGTGCGTGACCTGACGGCAGCGATCAGCACGCCGAATCCAGATTACGAGAAGATCGGCGTGAAGGTCGATGGCGAATATCGCCAGCTGAATGCCAACATCCTGCAGATCGAGAACGAGTACTACAGCTTCATCCGTCCGAAGCGCATCACCCTGAGCGGCGAGCGCCCGACGAAGGCGCTGCAGCGCGCGGGCGTGCAGTACGTCGAGATGCGCTCGCTCGACGTCAGCGTCTTCGACCCGGTGGGCGTCAACCAGAACAAGCTGCGGTTCCTCGAGGCGTTCGCGGCTTTCTGTGTCCTGCGCGACAGCCGCCCGATCGAGAACTCGGAGCAGGATGAACTGGACGGCAATCACGCCATCGTTGCGCGCGAAGGCCGCCGGCCAGGCTTGCTGCTGCGGCGCGACAGTCGCGAGGTCAGGTTGAGTGACTGGGCCGCCGAAATCATCGATTCAATGCGCGGCCTGTGCGAACTGCTGGACGAAGGCGACGCGCAACGTCCGTACCTCACTGCGCTCGAACTGCAGGAGGAGAAAATCCGCGATGTTGCGTTGACTCCGGCGGCACGCTCATCCACGAAATGCGCACGAACGCGGAGTCATTTTTCAATTTCGCGCTGCGCATGTCGAAGGTGCACCAGTCCTACTTCAAGGACCTGCTCTCTCCGAACTCGTCCAGGCAGGAAGAGTTTGCCGTCGAGGCGGCCGAGTCGATCGAGCAGCAGGCGCGGATCGAAGCGTCGGACACGCTCGATTTCGACGAGTATCTCGCCCGCTATTTTTCGGCGTGAACAGCGCGCAGTCAGAGTATTCCGGTCGTCATCCGGCCCTGCGCATCGATCGAGCCGCGCAGCATGCCGCGGGAGTTGAACGGCAGGGCAAGCGTGCCGTCGCGGCCGACGACGATCACGCCGCCTTCGCCCCCCATCCGCTGCAGCTGCTCGTGGACCACGATGTCGGCCGCCTCACGCACGCTCTTGCCCGCGTACCGGACCAGCGAGGCAATCTCGTGCGCGACGGTCGCGCGGATGAAGTATTCGCCGTGTCCCGTCGCCGAAACGGCGCAGCAGTCGTTGGCCGCGTAGGTGCCGGCGCCGATCACCGGTGAGTCGCCGACCCTGCCCCAGCGCTTGGCGGTCATGCCGCCCGTGGACGTCGCCGCGGCCAGGTTGCCGGCGTCGTCCAGGGCCACTGCGCCGACGGTTCCCATCAGCGATTCACGAAAACGGCCTGCGCTCGCATCGAGTGCGACTGCCAGTTCACGCTGCCGTCGCTCCGTGACGAAATAGCGGTTCGCCACGGGTTCGAGTCCCTGTTCGAGGGCGAATTCCTCGGCGCCCTGGCCGGACAGCATCACGTGTGGCGACACGTCCATCACCAGCCGGGCGAGGCCGATCGGGCTCCGCACGTGGCGCAGCCCCGTGACCGCACCTGCGCGCAGGTCGCGCCCGTCCATCAGCGAGGCGTCGAGTTCGCAGATTCCGTTGGCCGCGATCACGGCACCGCGGCCGGCGTTGAAGAGCGGGTTGTCCTCGAGCACCTGCACCGCGGCGACGACCGCGTCCAGGCTGGCGCCGCCCCCGGCGAGTATCCGCTGCCCGGCACGCAGCGCCTGCTCCAGTCCGGTGCGGTAGGCGGCCTCCCGTTCGGGCGTGAGCTCGGCGGGTGGGATGTCCCCCGCCCCCCCATGGACGGCGATCGCTGGCATGTCATTCCTTGCGGGCAGGCCGGTCGAAGGAATCAAACATAGCAGAGCACCCTGGCACGTATTGTCTCGGGTGCAGAGCGCGGCCTGGCCGCATCGTGGACGTGCGTCCGCCGAAGCTGCCCGTCAGTACACCGCCGCCCGGCACGAAGCAGCGTCTCGACGAACTGGGCGCGAGGAAATTCTCGCGGTGGCTGCTCGAGCAGCCGCAGGTGCTGTTCACGGACACGACGTTGCGCGATGCCCATCAGTCGCTGCTGGCCACGCGCTTTCGCACCCGGGACCTGGCCGCCATCGCGCCGGCCTGCGCGCGCTCGACGCCATGAGCTGGCTGACGTCGCAACCGCGCCTGGGTTCGATCGTCGAAGCGCTGCGCCACGGGCCGCGGGAATCCGGTCTCAACCCCGACAACCTGCGGGTGCTGTCCAACGACCGGGAGCAGGTGCGTCACGGCTACGCGGCGTTCGCGATCGACATGGCGATCATGATGGTGACCGGTGGTCTCACCGCCGAGGACGTCACCGATCCGGGGACCGACGTTGCCTTCCCGGAGTCCGTGGTCGCGTTGTTCCGCGCCGACATCGGCCAGCCGTTCGGCGGCTTCCCGCGCGGACTGCAGCGGAAGATCCTCGTCGGCGCGCAGCCATCGACCTCACGTCCGGGCGAGCACCTGCCGCGCGCCCTCTTCTACGGCCTGGAAGCGGGTGAAGAGATCACGGTCGATCTCGAGAAGGGCAAGCGCCTGATCATCCGCTACGTCACGACCAGCGACCTGCACGACGGCGGCACGCGCACCGTGTTGCCCGGTCACGCCGCTGCCCGCGGCAACCTGATGGCGACGCCGGGTGCGTGACGGAAGTCCGCAACGGGCCGATACTGGGCCGCGGTCAATCGTCGCGAAGTGGAGAATACTCATGACACCGAACGTTGGGGGAATGGACCGGACCTTGCGCATTGTCGTGGGCCTGGCATTGCTGTCGCTGTACTTCCTGCTGGACGGTAACGCGCGCTACTGGGGCCTGATCGGCATCGTGCCGATCCTCACCGGAACGTTTCGTTGGTGCCCGGCCTATCTGCCCTTTGGCATCAGCACCTGCTCGACGAAGAAAGGCTGACCCCTAACCCCTAACCCCAGCGGCAGTTCCCAGCCAGCGCCGCAGCGTCGCCGCATCCATGGCGCCGGCCTGCCGCGCCACCTCCTTGCCGTCCTTGAACACCATCAGGGTCGGAATGCTGCGAATGCCGTAGCGCGCGCCGATGTCCTGGGCCTCGTCCGTGTTGAGCTTGGCGAACCGTGCCGCTGGCTCGGTCTCGGCAGCGACCCGTTCGAAGGCTGGCGCCATGGACCGGCAGGGACCGCACCACGGCGCCCAGAAGTCGACGACCACCGGGACGCCGGATTGAGCGACGTGGCGGGCAAAATTGCCGGCCGTCAGCGTTACGGGACGTCCCTGGAACAGCGCTTCGTGACAGCGCGGGCACTTCGGCTGATCCCGCATCCGTGCCGTCGGGATGCGGACGATCCCGTCGCAACGCTGGCAGACGACCTGGGTGGTTGCGGCGGTGGCACTGGCAACGTTCATGTCGATCCCTTCTCCGGTGGCTCTGACCGGCTCCATGGGGCCGTCTGGGCCGGAAGCAAGCGCAACTCGCGGCCCGCGGGCCTTGCATCGGGGTTCTCCCGCCTCCACATCAGCGGGGCCACGACCGCCGGAGGCAACGCCGTCCATGCGATTCAAGGATTACTACGCAGTCATGGGTGTGCCGCGGAGCGCGACCCAGGATGAGATCAAGCGCGCCTACCGCAAGCTCGCGCGCAAGTTCCATCCGGACGTCAGCAAGGAGAAGGATGCCGAGGAGCGGTTCAAGGAACTGCAGGAGGCGTACGAAGTCCTCAAGGATGCGGAAAAACGTGCAGCCTACGATCAGCTTGGATCCGACTGGCGGCAGGGACAGGAATTCCGTCCGCCGCCCGACTGGGGCAAGGGCTTCGAGTTCACGCCGGGGCGCGGCGAGCGAGGCGGTCGCGCAGCCGGTCCGGGGGCTGGCGCGGACTTCAGTGACTTCTTTTCCGAGCTGTTCGGCGCGCGGAGCCCGTTCGGCGGCGCGCACGGCTTCGAATCCGCCGGCCGCGGCCATGCCGGGCGTGGCTTTGCGGCCGCCGGCCAGGACCACGTCGCACGCGTCGAGATCGACCTCGAGGACGCCTATCGCGGTGGCACGCGCACGCTTGATCTGCGCACGCCCGAGATCACCCCTGACGGCCACGTCACGTCGAGGCCGCGCACCCTGCGCGTATCGATCCCCGCGGGGGTCGTCGAGGGCCAGCAGATCCGGCTCGCGGGTCAGGGCAGCGCGGGCATGGGCGGTGGCCCGGCCGGCGACCTGTATCTCGAGGTGAATCTGCGGCCGCACCCGCTGTTCAAGCTCGACGGCCGCGACGTGACGGTGCAGTTGCCGGTCGCGCCCTGGGAAGCCGCGTTGGGTGAATCGGTTTCGGTGCCGACGCTCGGTGGGCCCGTCGAAATGAAGCTGCCGGCCGGCGCGCGCGCAGGACAGCGGCTGCGATTGCGGGGCCGCGGCCTGCCCGGCCCCACACCCGGCGACCAGTACGTCATGCTGGCGATCATGCTGCCGCCCGACAGTCCGCAGGCGCGTGACTTCTTCACGCGCATGAAGCGGGAGCTGGCCTTCGACCCGCGGGCCGAGCTCACCGCCAGCACGAGGGCGTCCGCATGAGCATCCGCAACGACGATGACGATGTGCTGCGTGCGCAATTCCTCGACGACGACTGGCTGTGTATCGACGAACTCTGTGGTCGACTTTGCGTCGAGCAGCAATGGATCGTCGACCTGGTGGAACTCGGTGCGCTGGATCCGTGCGGTGGGCGCGAACCCTCGGACTGGGCTTTTCCGCGGCGGCAGCTGCCGCGCGTGCTGGCGATGACGCGGCTGGTGACGGACCTCGGCGTGAACCTCGCCGGCGCCGCGATCATCGTGGAGCTGGCGGAGGAGCGGCGCAGGCTGCTGATGCAGTTGCACAGCAGGGGATAGGGATTCCGACTAACCCTTCCGGGCCTTCCGCCCCTTCCCCTACTGGATCGCCGCTCCCAGCAGCGAGCCGATGAGCCACGTCGCGATGCCCGCGCCGCCGCCGATCAGGACCATGCGCAGTCCGCCCGCGAGCGCGCTGCGGCCCGTGAACAGGCTCAACGCGGCACCGACCCCGAACAGCGCAATGCCCGCGGTGATCGCCGCGACCATGACTGACCGCTGCAGCGGCAACCCGAACAGGAACGGCACCAGCGGGATGATCGCGCCGAGCGAGAAGGCGAGGAACGAATAGATCGCGGCGCCCCACGGCGAGCCGAGGTCGTCCGGATTGAGGCCGAGTTCTTCACGCGCGAGCGCGTCGAGCGCGTTCGCTTCGTTCTTCACCAGCTCGCGGGTGACGCGGCGCGCCTGCTCGAGCTGCATGCCGCGCGCCTGGTAGATCAAGGCGAGTTCTTCGGCCTCTTCTTCCGGGTATTCCTGCAGTTCGTCGCGCTCCAGCCCGATCTGGTACTCGAACATCTCGCGCTGCGAGCGCATCGACACGTATTCGCCAGCCGCCATGGAAAGCGCGCCCGCGAGCAATCCCGCGACGCCGCTGGTCAGCACGAAGTCGACGCCCGCCGACGCGCCCGCAACGCCCATGATCAGGCTCGTATTGGAGACGAGACCGTCGTTGACGCCGAAGACCGCGGCGCGAAGGTTGCCGCCGCCGTGGCCTTTGTGCCGCGCACCCACTTCCGACACCGAGGTGGGCATCAGGTGGCCCGCGAGCGAGCGTTGCGAATCGTAGACCGAGAGACCGCGCACCTTCATCGCGGCAAGCATGTGACGCACTCGCCGCGGGCCGAACGCGCGCGCGAGCCCCGCCGTGATGCGTGCGCGCACGGACGGCGCAAATGCCGGTGGCGCAGGCTGCCCGGCGCTGGCGAGCCACTTTTCGGCCTGGCAATCGGCTGCGGCGGCGAGAGCGCGGAACAGCTCTGCGATCTTCGCGTCGGTTTCACACGACGCCAGCGCGCGATAGAGCCACGCCGACTGCTTTTCTTCGTGCCAGCCGCCGAGGAAACTCATGGGCCGGGCGCCCGCGATTTCAAGCGGGCATCACGCCGCCGCTCTGCCCGCGGATCAGCTTCTGCACCTGCCTCAGGATGGCGACGTTCACGTACGGCTTTTCGATGAAATCCGTGGCGCCCTCACGCATCGCCGCGACCGCGGTGGGCACGTCCGATTCGTCCGCGAGCAGGATCACCGGCACGTCGTTGCCGTTGCTGCGTAACCGGCGCAGAAGTTCCAGGCCGGACATGCCGGGCAGGAGCAGGTCGACGATCAGACAGGCGAGGCTGCGCGACGAACCCGACAGCAGGTACGACTCCGCCGTGTCGAAGCTCACCACGTCGACGCCTACGGGCTGCAGCAGCGTCTTCAATGCCGCGCGTGCGACCGGGTCGGAGTCGATGATGCCGACGATCGGTGGCGCCTCCTGCGTGGCAGAGATGGCGGGTGACATGGGGGAGCGCGCGGCCACTGCGTCCACGCAGCTCACGAGGAGCCGCGGGGACGAACTGGCGGGACGGAATGCGCTGCGCAATCGGGTCGCATGCAGCGCAGTTTTCATGGCCGCCCGGTCCACAGCAATTGCGGGTTTATACGTAAATGCGAGCGGCTTGCAACATGTATTGCACCGCAACAGCGAGCTCATTCCTCGATTCGTTCGACCTCGAGCACCATGCGGACGAGGTGGGCCAGCGAATGCGCCTCCATCTTTTCCATCACGCGTGCGCGGTGAATCTCCACGGTCCGCTGGCTCAGGTTGAGGTCGCCCGCGATCACCTTGTTGGCTTTGCCGGCGACCACGAGATCGAGCACTTCCTTCTCGCGCGGCGTCAGCGATTCCAGCCGCTTTCGAATCATGTTGCGCTCGGCCAGCATGCGGCGGCTGCCGGCATCCTTTTCCAGCGCCTGGTTGATGCGGTCGAGCAGGTCCTGGTCGCGGAACGGCTTCTGGATGAAATCGACCGCGCCGGCCTGCATCGCTTCGACCGCCATCGGCACGTCGCCGTGGCC
>Ga0073899_10000988_pt1 | contig 26189 bp, 28 predicted proteins | sample KloWWTmetaKNB5Ph_FD_88975 | JGI IMG/M metagenome (GOLD analysis project Ga0073899, IMG submission 88975) | Active sludge microbial communities from Klosterneuburg, Austria, studying microevolution and ecology of nitrifiers - Klosterneuburg... | ecosystem: Engineered > WWTP > Aerobic digester >... | reverse complement strand
CCAGCCGGTGACGATCGGGAACATCAATGGAATCGATGCGGAAGCGCTCAAGGGCGTCGCAGCGGGCGATGCAGTCGTCGTCCTTCCGAGCGATCGCGTGAGCGATGACGCCCGTATCGAGCAGCGGTAACGCGCGACAACTTGCAGCGGCTCGCAGGCAACCACTCAAGGCCGCGAGAACAGCACCTCACCCTCGTCCGACAAATCGAACCGGCTGGACATCGGCACCTTCGGCAGGCCCGGCATGCGCAGGATCTCGCCCGTGATCGGGATGATGAACCCCGCCCCCGCCGCCAGCTGGATCTCGCGCACGGTGACCAGGAAATCCTTCGGTCGTCCCAGCAAGGCCGGGTTGTCGGAGAGGGATTGCTGCGTCTTGGCAATGCAGATCGGCAGCTTGTCGAAGCCCGCCTTCTGTAACTGCTCGAGGTCACGTTTCGCGCGCGCCGTGTAGTCCACGGCCTGCGCACCATACATCTCGCGGGCGACGGTCGCGATCTTGTGCTCGATCGTGTCGCTCCACTCGTAGAGCGGCTTGAATCCCGGCTCGGTGCGAGCGACGAGGTCGCGCACGACTTTGGCGAGTTCGACGCAGCCGCTGCCGCCTTTGCTGAAAGGCTCGGCAGCGACGGCCGGCACCCCGAGTCCTGCGCAGTGCTGCTGCAACGCGGCCACTTCCTCGGCCGTGTCGGTCGGAAACCCGTTGATCGCCACGACGCAGGCCTGGCCGAACTTGCGGATGCTTTCGATGTGCTTCTCCATGTTGGAGAAGCCGCGAGTCATCGCCTCGACGTCCGGCTTGCTGACCTCGGCGAGCGGCTTCCCGCCGTGCATCTTGAGGGCACGAATGGTCGTCACCAGCACCGTGCAGGCTGGCGCAAAGCCGCCGTAACGGCAATTGATGTCGAAGAACTTTTCCGCGCCGAGTTCGAAGGCAAAGCCCGCCTCGGTCACGACGATATCCGCATACGACAATGCGGCGCGCGTGGCCGTGATGCTGTTCGTGCCGTGCGCGATGTTGGCGAAAGGGCCGCCATGGACGAACGCCGGTGCGCCTTCCGTCGTCTGCACAAGGTTCGGCTTGATCGCCTGGCTCAGCAGCGCGGCCATCGCGCCGACGGCGCCCAGCTGGCTGGCCGTGACGGCGACGCCATCGGACGTGTAGCCCACCACGATGCGACCCAGCCGGGCCTTGAGGTCCGGTATGTCGCTGGCAAGACACAGGATCGCCATCACTTCACTCGCGGCGGTGATGTCGAAGCCGCTCTCACGCGGGATGCCCTCCGACCGTCCGCCGAGTCCGATGACGATGTCGCGCAGCGCGCGATCGTTCATGTCGACGACGCGCTTCCAGGTGACGCGCCGCGGATCGAGCCGTGACGGGTTGCCGTTATGCAGTGCATTGTCGACGAGCGCGGCCAGCAGATTGTGCGCGCTCGAGACGGCGTGGAAGTCACCGTTGAAGTGCAGGTTGATGTCCATCATCGGCAGCATCTCGGACGCGCCGCCTCCCGCACCGCCGCCCTTCATCCCGAAGACCGGGCCGAGACTGGGCTCGCGCAAGGCTGCCGCGCTGCGCACACCGATCTTGGTCAGGCCCTGCACCAGGCCGATGGTCGTGGTGGTCTTGCCCTCGCCCGCCGGCGTCGGCGTAATGGCCGAAACCAGCACGAGCTTGCCGCGGTTCGGGCGGCCCTTGAAGGCCGACAGCGGCAGCTTGGCCTTGTAGTGGCCGTAAGGTTCGAGCACCGCGGGATCAATGCCGATTGCGCGCGCGACGTCGCCGATGGGTCTCATCAAGTATTCCCCCTGGTTCGAGCCAGACGTCGTCCCCGACGACCGCCCGACGTTGTCGGTGTGTGGCGCGGAGTCTTGCACAGTGCGCCGCCAGAGTGGACTGCGGCCCCTACGGATGGGCGAGTCAGCGGCGCCGCTTCGGGAGACGATGCCCGTGGCATTCGACTGGATGGTCGTGACGGCATCGCGGATTCACTGGCGGCATCGCGGATTCACTGACGGCGCGCGGGCGCACCATCGCTCAATTGCCCTTTTTTTTCAGCAGGGACGCCAGGTCCGCAAACGGTGACTGGGTCACTCCAGGCGCGCGATCCGCCTCACGCAACGCGGTACCCCCCTGGTCGACGTAGCGCTGGTGCTCGTTGTCGTGGCAATAGAGACAGAGCAGTTCCCAGTTGCTGCCGTCGGGCGGGTTGTGATCGTGGTTGTGGTTCTTGTGATGAACCGTCAATTCATGGACGTTGGCATGCCCGAATTCTCGCGCACAGCGGCCACAGATCCACGGGAACAGCTTCAAGGCCTGGGCGCGGTAGCCCTGCTCGCGCTGGTCACGCGCACGGCGCGCGTCGGCGACAACGCGATCGAGCCGGCCGAGGTCGGGAGTCACGCGCTTGCGGGTGGTCATGCGGGGATTGTGCTCACGTGCAACCGGATAGGAAAGAGCCACCTTCCGGCACAGCAGCCGGCCGACCCGGGGTCCTTCCGGGCACGGGCAGGATTCACGTTTGTACGGATTTTTAAGTCCCGGCCATCGGAGTACATTGTGGCTGAGGCGCGACGCAAACCGCGCATTTGAGTCAATGTCAGGAGGTAGGACTCATGGATACCAACACCAGTACTGAACGACTCATGGCGGATCTGCAGGCTGTCGTCCGCGACACCGAGAACCTGCTGAAGGCCACGGCTGGCGATGCCAGCGAGCGGGCCGCCAAGGCACGTGCGCACGCGGAGGAGTCCCTGCACAAGGCCAGGGCCCGCATGAGCGAACTGGAGCACGATCTCGCGGCCCGTACGCGGGAAGCCGCGCAGAAGACCAACGCCTATGTCCACGACAACCCATGGCCGTCGATCGGGGTGGCCGCGGGTGTCGGACTCCTGGTCGGACTGCTGATCGGCCGGCGCTGAACGCGTTCGGCAGCGAGCGAGCACGGCGATGACCGAGTCCGACATTCCCGGAAGATCGGCCGGCGGCCTGTTCGATTCCCTGCGCGCGTTGCTTGCGACGCTCGTGGCGATGGCGCACACGCGGGTCGAGCTGTTCGGCACGGAGATCGAGGAAGAAATACGCCGAGTCGTTGTACTCCTGCTGGGCGGCTTGGCCGTGCTCACGCTCGCGAGCCTGGCGCTGCTGTTCAGCGGCCTGGTGGTGATCGCGGCTTGCTGGGACACGCACCGCCTTGCCGCCACGGCGGGCGTGGCCCTTGGCTTCGTCGTTTTCACCGCTGCGGCGTATCTTGTCGTACGCGCGCAGACGCGGCGGCGGTCCCGCCTGCTGGCGTCGACCCTCGACGAACTCGAGCGTGACCTGGCGCTGCTGGACAAGCAGGTTGCACGATGAGCCGGAGACAGGAGTTGGCCGCGAAACGAGCCATGCTCGTGGCACGCAGCGAGCTGCAACGGCGGGATCTCGCGCTCAGCACCGGCGACATCGCCCATTCGCTGCGCAAGGTCGACGCGGCCGTCGGTGTCGCGCGACGGGCTGCCACGCACCCGCTGCTGCTGGCGGGCGCGGTCACCGCCGTCGTCGTCGTCATCCGGCCGCGCCGGCTGTTGCAGGGACTCACCCTGGGACTGTCGGCGGCCGTGGCCGTGCAACGCGCCTCGGCACTGCTGCGCACAAGCGCTTAGGTCACGACGGCGGCCCGAGCCGCTTGTGCAGCGCCCGCAAGGCCAGCAGGCTCAGTGCAGCGCCAATGAAGCCAACCGCCACCAGCCACCCGATGTGGCGATGGGCCACGCCATCGCCGAGCACGACGGCGCCCATCGCGTAGGGCAGCTCTGCTATGGCCAGCGCAGGGACATACGTCCGGAGGCGCACGCCGAGATACCCGCAAAGGTAGCCAGGAATCTCCGAAGGCAAGGCGAGGCACAGCAGCAGGACCAGCAGGAACGTGACTTCGCCCGGCGTCTTTTGCAGATAGAGATCGAGCTTGCCGGGAATCCTGGGCACCGTCCCCCGCGGTCTGCGCAACTCGTGACCGAGGGCATAGGTAACGAGCCCGCCCAGCAACCAACCGAGCCACAGTAAACCGAGGGTGACCGTCGTTCCCCAGGTGAATACGGCCGCGGGCAACAACAGCGCACTGGAGAAGAAGGCAAGGATGGCGGACAAGGCAGCGAACACGACGAACGCGACGGCGCCAAGGCGCGGATGCGCGGCAATGCTCGGTTCAACGGCGGACAGCGCCCGTTGCAGGCTTTCATAGACCGAATCGAACGACAGCAGGAGCGCGACGGAGGCGCAAATCGTCACGACGGCAAGTGCGCGGCCCCAGCTGCGAGCATGTAGCTCGGGGCGAGCGGTGACATTCGGCGGCTCGATCATCTATTCCTGACTGTCCGCACAGTCTCCTTGCATCTGCACGTTAGCAGGCATGCATCAGGGTGCGGTATCGGAAGGTGCGTACATGGATTGGAATTCGTGGCCCGGCAGTGCTGCTTTGGCTCAGGCAGCGATTTTCGTTACCTGGGCCAAAGAAACCCAACCGCTCCAGGCTACCGTCCTCCAGGCCGCAGCCCGTGGCCGGCAATCACGCAAGTTCGAAATTGCTACGCGCAGTCTTTGGGGTAAGCTTGCGCCTCCAAAAACGAGCCGCTATCGACATGAAACGAGCAATCGCAGCAATTTCGATGGCCGTCTCTCTGACCGCCGGGCCGGTCCCCACGCAGGCGGCCGACACTCCGGCCGCGGTCCCCGGATTCAAGTACGTCCGGACGGTGGGCTCAATTTCCGAATACACGCTCGAGGCCAACGGTCTTACCGTTCTACTGATGCCGGACCGATCGGCGCCGGTGGTGACATTCATGGTCACTTACATGGTGGGATCCCGGAACGAGGTGACCGGCACCACCGGAGCTACCCACCTGCTCGAGCACCTGATGTTCAAGGGGAGCGATGCCTTCAACGACGATAAGGGCAACAGCGTCAAGCAGTACCTCGAGACCGTGGGCGGCAACTACAACGCGACCACCTGGCTCGACCGTACCAACTACTACGCGGTCGTCGGCAAAGAGTTCCTCGAAGGCTACGTAGCGATCGAAGCAGACCGCATGCGTAACCTGTGGCTGCGCGAGGAGGACCGGCAGCGCGAGATGACGGTCGTGCGCAACGAGTTCGAGCAGGGCGAGAACGATCCGCACCAGGCGCTGGACGTCCAGATCAACGCCGCAGCGATCACCGCGCACCCTTACCACCACTCCACCATCGGCTGGCGCAGTGACATCGAGAACGTGCCGATCGAGAAGCTTCGCGCGTTCTACGACACCTTTTACTGGCCGAACAATGCCACGGTGTCAGTGATCGGGGACTTCGAGCCGGCGGCGGTTCTGAATCTGATCAAGAAGTACTACGGGCCGTTCCCGCAGTCGCCGCAGCCGATCCAGACGATCTACACGGCCGAGCCGGAGCAGCAGGGTGAGCGACGTGTCACGCTGCGGCGCGCAGGCGAACTTGGCATCGTCGGGATCGCTTACAAGAGCGTTGCCGGCAGCGACGCGGACTTCCCGGCCCTGAACATGCTCGGGACGATCCTCGGCAGCGGCAAGACGAGCCGCTTCTACAAAGCGCTGACCGACACAAACCTCACGCTCGGCGCCACGGCGAGCGCCGGGTTCTTCCACGACCCGCATCTGTTCCAGGTCTATGCATTCCTTGCGCCGGGCGTGGAACACTCGCAGGTGGAGAAGGTGGTGCTGGAGGAGATCGAGCGCATCAAGAAGGACGGAGTGAGCGATGCCGAGGTCGCGACCGCGCTCGGCAAGTACAAGGCCGCAACGGCCTACGGCAGGGATGGCACGTTCTCTATTGCCGGCAATCTGAACGAGTCGATCGCCGCAGGTGACTGGACTCTGTACTACACCGTGGACGATGCCACGGCGAAAGTGACGGCCGCCGACATCAAGCGGGTCGCGAACAAGTACCTGGACACGAAGAAGAGCGCGACCGGCTGGTTCATACCTGTGCCACCAGAAGCAGCGGGTGCAGCGAAATGAACCAACGTCCCACCGTGCGAGTTGCTCAAATGAGATTCTTTTCTGCTCTCATTGCTTGCGTCACGGTCCTGCTGGCCTCCCCTGGCGCCCGCGCTTCCGTAGCGAGTGACACGGTCCGTGCGGACGTCGGCGGCATCGACGTGGTTGCGCTTCGCACCAGTGTGCAGGACGTCGTGAACGTCGTGGGCTCGCTTCCCGCTGGCGACGACCGCAGCCCGATCGACGACGTCATGCTGGCCACGCTGACCGGCGCGATGCTCGACAAGGGCACCAGGGCGCAGGACAAGTTCGCCATTGCCCAGAGACTGGGTGGCGTCGGGGCTACGCTTTCCTTCTCCGTGGATACCAATACGCTGGAGATCCGCGGCCGCTGCCTGCGGAAAGACCTGCCGATGCTGATTGAACTGATGGCCGAGCAGCTGCGCAGTCCCGCATTCTCGGAACAGGAGTTCGAGAAGCTCAAGGTGCAGCTGCAGGGCGCCGTCCGGCAGCAGCAGCAGGACACGGACTTCCGGGCCGGCGACGCGTTCTCGCGCGCCATCTATCCGGTCGGGCATCCCAATCGCCAGCCCACGGCCGAGCAGATGCTCGCCGACATGAGCAAGACGACGATCGCCGCCGTCAGGCAGTTCCATGAGAAGTACTACGGGCCGACCGGCATGCGGCTCGTCATCGTTGGCGACGTGGACTCGGTTGCGGCCCAGGCGGAAGTGCGCAAGGCATTTTCTGGATGGACCGGTGGCTCGCTGCCGCCCATCGCGACGTCGGTGGATGCAGCGGCCGAGGCGCGGACCGAGGCAGTGTTCATGGCCGACAAGACCAGCGTCAGCGTCGTGCTCGGGCAAGCCACGCGGCTCAGGTTCTCCGATCCGGATTCGCTGGCGCTGCGCCTCGGCACTCGGATCTTCGGCTCCGGGTTCGCCGGGCGCCTGATGGCGAACGTGCGCGACAAGGAAGGGCTCACCTACGGCATCGGCGCCTTTCTGTCCGGCGATTCATTCACCGACGGCGACTGGCGCATCCAGGCGGCCTTCGCACCGACATTGCTCGACAAGGGGTTGGCGTCGACACGACGACAGCTCGACGCCTGGCACGCCGAAGGCATCACCGACGCAGAGCTGGCGCGCGCCAGGAGCGAGCTTGCCGGCACCTACCAGGTCGGCCTCGCCACGAGTGCCGGCATGGCCGGGACAATCCTCGCGATGCTGAACCGCGGCATGCCGCTCGAGTTCGTCGATGAATACCCGGCGCGCGTGAAGGCGATCACGCGGGACGAGGTCAACGGCGCGATCAGGAAACACCTGGATCCGGCGACGATGACGCTGGTCAAGGCTGGGACGGTCGGCACGGCCGGAGCACCGGCCGCCACCCAACCTCCCGTTGAGACTCGCTGAGTCACGCCGAGAGTCGAACCAACCCTGCGCCACCCGTTCTGACAGAAGGGTCAGACGGTCTCAATAGGTCGTCGAAACGTTCGTGGCCAGGTACGGCCGCGAAGTCGTGGGCCGGTTGCCGGTTGATCGTGCCAACGAGCTCCGTGACGACGCCTATTTCTTCCGCAAAATCCGCGCCGCCTTTCCCGGAGTCGGGAGATGAACCTTTTTCTTTGCGGCCGCCGCCACCAGTATCTCGGCCACTGCAGCCGCGTCGTCGGGACGATCCGCGGGGTCAGCGGCGAGCAGCCGGGACACGATGGGCGGCAGTCGTGCAAGCGCTGCAGCGTCCGTTTCAACGCTCAACACCGGCCGCCGGCGGAACAGGCCCATTCGTCCTTCGAGGTCGCGATCGATGTGCACTGCAACTCGCCTGCCGCTGATCCACTCGTGGGCAATCGCTGCCAGCGCGAACAGATCGGCACGTCCGTCGATCTCCTCGTCGCACAACTGCTCCGGCGCCATGTAGCCGCTGGTACCCGCAGGCGTCGCCGTCGCATCGCCGGCCTGCGCAAGCAGCGCAATGCTGAAATCTGCGAGTACGGGGGTGCCGTCGTGACGCAGAAGAACGTTTTCAGGCTTCAGGTCCCGGTGCACGACCCCGGCCTGGTGGAGTGCCGCCAGCGCATAGGCCACCTGCGCGAGTATTGCGCAAACCTGCGGCACGGGCGCCGCCGATAGCATCAGTTTGCGCAGTGTTCCGCCATTCAGGCACTCCATGGTCATGTAGTGCTGGCGGTCGGAGTCCATTCCCAGCGAGTGGACGCGCAGTACATTCGGATGGTTGGCGCGCCGGGCAGACTCAAACTCCAGGCGGATTCGATCCAGAAGCAAGCGATCCCTGTCCGGGTGCATGTCCCGGGAGAACTGCTTGATCGCAACCTCGAGTCCGTTGCGCGTATCGATGGCGCGAAAGACCCTGGCGTGCGCCCCGGTGCCCAGCCGCTCCAGGATCACATACCCTTCGCCCGCCTCGGTGGATGTCCAGGAAATCGGACGGTGGGCTTCCTCACCGACGAGCGTGGTTGGCAGTGAGCTGGAATGAGCAAGCTCGGCAATTTCACCCAGCCGACGACCGAGCCCGTTGGCTCGGCACCGCTTGGCGGCGATCAGCAGCTGCTCGCCCGCTTCCCGGTCGCGGCTCGCGGAAAGCAGGGAACGCACCAGCCCGATGCGGGCGTCGATCTCTACGTCGGCAAGGTGGAGCGAAGCTGCCAGATCGGCGGCGTTCCTGTACAAGCCCACCGCGGTCGGATCCCGTTCAGCGAATGCCACGCCTGCCTGCAGCATCTGCAGATTTGCGCTCTCGTACTCGTCGTCGGCGCTGCACTTCGAGACTGCCCCTGCGAGCTGCGAACGAGCTTTGCCAGGGCAATTCAATCGCAACTCCATCATCCCCAGCTCCTTGTGGATGAAGAATGCGAGGCGCCGGTCCAACGGCGGATCTGAGGCCAGAAGCTCTGCCATCCGTCGATGCGCCTGTTCCTGCCATCCCGCGCGCGCCTCGGCCTGTGCCAGCTCCGCTGCAACGAAGTTGACGTCCCGGGAAAGCCCCGCTCGCTTCACGAGCTGAAGATCGGTCGAAATCAACCGCGCCGCGTCCTCTGCACGACCCAACAGCAGCGCAAGGCGTCCCAGGTTCCCGAGCGTCAGGGCAATGCCTTGCTCGTCGCCGATAGCGAGCTTCAGCGCCAACGACCGCGCGTAGCAAATCGCTGCCAGCTCGGTCCGCCCGACATGGGCATACTCGGTTCCCAACGCGTCGGAGGCTTGAGCTTCTCCTGCGCGATTCCCAAGGCTCGCGAAGGCGGACTGCGCCTGGATCAACCACGACAGAGCACCGGAAGATTCCCGATCGGAGGTCAGCAGGACTCCAAGTGCATGCGCCACGCGAGCCCAGCAGCTTGTGTATCGCGGCAGCGCGGCAATGCCCTCCTCGAGTTCGCGCCGTTCGGCCGCGTCGTGGTCTGCGCCTCGTCTTCGCCGCAATACTGTCTCTGCAAGCGCAAGCGTCTTCCAGTCGGGCCGCTGAGCGACTGCCGACTCGAAGGCGCAGCGCGCATCGCTGCGTTGGTCCAATTCGAGTGCAACAACACCGCGGCAGAACCACTCCTCGGGCGAGGCGCCCGCGAGGCCAGCCACGCAGTCGAACTCCCGTCGGCAGAGGCTGCCGAGGGGGCCGTCCGGAAGCAGTATCAGGGGCTCCCACCCGGCATAACCGGGCCCTTGCGGGGCAGCCCCGTCGTCTGACCCTGCTCGCCACTCCAACAAGCTTGCGGACCTCTCCGACATGCGTTACACAGCATGCAAATAATAGAGGACGCCGTGGTCCAAGTGGTCATCCGTCACGAGTCCGGACCGCTGAAGGGGCAGGTCCAGGAATTCTCTGACGACGAGCAACGTATCCTGATTGGCCGCGATCCGGAATGCCACGTTCAATTTCCTCCGGATTTCACCGCGGTCGGGCGCCAGCATGCCGAACTGGTGTGGGACGCCGGGCGCCTCGAAATTCGCGTCAACACCAGGAATCCGGTGAGTGTCGATGGATCGGATGCGATCGATGATCTCGAAATCCCCGACGGTGCCACCTTGCAGCTGGGCGTCGACGGTCCGCGCTTCTGCATCGGCTACCAGTACCCGTCGGGCGTTCCTCCCACACAGATATTCTCAAGGGCCGTGTCACGCCTCGACAATGCAGAATCGCTCAAGCGGACGACGCGACGCACCTTCCGGATTGCGGCGGCACTGTCCGTCGTGCTGCTCATGGCCATCGTCGGACTGTTCTACCTGCGAGGCCAGTCCCACCACATTCTGACCAGCGTCGACGGCATCGAGGCGAAACTCGGCCGCAGCGGGGACCAGGGAACGTTCGCGGACGCGATCGACACGACCAGTCGCTCCGTTTATCTCGTGCTGATCAGGAACTCCGCGGGCGAGGACGCCATCGGCACGGCGTGGGTAGCCAGCAAGGCGCAACTCGCCACGAACGCCCACGTGGGCCTGGATGCGCTATCGGCCCTGGAGCAAGGCAAGACCGTCGTGGTTCGTTCGACCACGATCCCTGCGCGCGACGTGCTGGTCGCGTCGGCGGTGGTGCATCCTGCTTACCAGGCCTTCGGCGAGGAGTTTTCCCGGATCCGGCCGTTCGTCAGTGACGCTGCGGGCCAGGAGACGCTCCTTGAATACAGCGGGGCATATGACGTGGCGCTCCTCCAGCTGGTCGATCCCGCCGCACTCGAGCCACCGCTGCCGATCGCATCGCGCGAATATCTGCGGAACCTGAAGCCGGGCCTGCCGGTCGCATTCGTCGGATTTCCAAGCGAGGGGCTGCTCGGGAAGGATCTCACGCAACCGACACCAACTGCCCAGGTCGCCAACCTCATCGGCGCCACGACCTTCACGCGCAGGCGGCCGGTCAACGGTGACGGACAGCTTCTGGAACATTCACTGCCAGCGACCGGCGGGGCGAGCGGCAGTCCGATCATCAACAATCGTGGCGAGGTCGTGGCGTTGCTCAACGGCGGCAACGTGGTCAACGCCATGGGGATCGTCCGCATGCCGAGCGCGGCGATGGTGAATTTCGGGCAGCGCGCCGATGTGCTGCTCGACCTCCTGGAAGCGGATGGCGAGCTCGATGTCGAGCCACTGAGGGCCGAATGGTCCCGGGACCTGGCGCAATACTCGGCACGGGCCACAGGCAACAAACCGGCACTGGTCGAGGAATACCGCAAGTCGTGGCAGGGAGACGCACCCGCCGTCGGCATCGAGGACGTGGAGTTGCAGATCGCCGATGGAGACAGGGTTCGATACCGTGGAGACCTGTTGCTTGGCAAGGGCGTCGTGTTCTCCGCGCTTCCGGGGAGGTACCTGGTCGCCGCGTACGGCCCGGGGCTTTTCGATGTGGACGTCGTGGTGACAGCTGACGGCCAGGAGGGTGTTGATGTCGTGGCCGACGACAGTGAGACATCGCGAGTTCGGCCGGCCTTGACGACATTCGAATCGACCGTCCCGCGGGAGCTCACGGCCACCGCATTGGTCTATCCGCCCGAATCAGACTCCAGCGGTGACGGGAACTTCAAGGTCCGCCTTCTCATCTGGCGGATGCCAGTGCCGGAGTTCTGATTCGCAAGGGAGATCCGATGGTACGAACCAAGCCTGGTCGAACTGCTCGGTTGGTGTGCCTCGTCGCAGCCGCCGTGTCGTTCTCGCTGCTCGCAGCGGGTTGCTCACGAAAAATCGAAAATGAAGGCACCGGCAAGACCGCCGCCGGGCAGGCCGCGCCGAAGGCGTCGACGGTCCGCGGGGCGAATGGCATGTACTGGTCAGGCGCCTTTCGCGTCGGACCGTATCGGGAATGTGTCTGGGACTACGAGAACGGGCTCGAACCGTTCAAGAACTCCTCCACGGATCCGAATATCGACAGCACGTTCAACCCGCAGGTCACGGTGTCGCGACGCGGGCTGACGGCTCGCATCGTCGGCGTGCTCTCGGATGCCACGATGGCTCGTTTCGGCGGCTCGCTCGAGCGCGTGGTCGAGGCCTACCCGTATCTCACGCCCGTGGCATACACGGCCGTTCACAAGGTCAAGCCGGAGGACGTCTCGAAATCCGAGAAAGCCCGCTTGCAGAACCCAGGCGGGGAGGTGCTGGAGACACAGGTGCTTCGCATGCCGGCGAACTCGGTCATGATCATCTACCCCGTCTCGATCGCGGCAGCGGGGTACAACACGGCGGCCGGGAACTGGACCGTGCTATTGAAGCAGCGCGCGAAACCCACCAACTCCATCGGTGCCTTCGGGAATTTCCCGTTCCTGCTCTACACGACGGCCGGTCATGCGCTGCACGGGCCGATCACCGGCGATCGAACGGCCGACCTGTGGGGACTGCGGCGCGGCAAGGTCTCGCACGGGTGCAACCGCATGGAGGGTGAGCACGTCATCGAGCTGTCGGTGCTGCTCGGTTGCCCGGCCCGAGGCGATCAGGGGCGATGCACCGCGGCCAACGAAAACGTCGTGGTGATGGAGGAATTCGATCACTTCCCCGACCCTGCCATCCCCGATCACCAGACCGGAATCATCGCGGATTTCGCGGAGATCTACCGCGGTTGGGTCGTTCCGGACGTGCAGGGGTATCCGCGGGAGACGGCCTCGCGCCTGCCGCTGTCGCTCTGGCTGGGCGAGAACGTGCTCAAGCTGGAGCAGAGCCGCAACAAGGCATGGTCGCAGGTGCCCGACGAGCTTGGCTCGCGCACGCAGTTCAGTATTGATCAAGGAGCCGCGAGAGTGCGGGAATTCCGATCCTGGGACGACCGCGTCACATCCCAGTCCGCGGAAAAGCGGCCGTACATCGGTGCCCGGAACTGTCGCGGCTAAGTGAAGTGCCGCCGCTTGAAATCCGACTTGCCGTATTTGAGTTCCACGGCGGCCAGCTTGCGCCGCAGGACCTGGACCAGGAAGTTGCCGCTCCCGCAGGCCGGTTCCAGGAAGCGGGAGTCGACGCGCTGTTTTGATTTCACGAGACTCATGGTTCGGGGGATGTTAGCAATTCAATCGCCGCTGCCGGCGCAATGATCCGGAACCGCACTTGCCCACCCGGGTCCAGCAAATCCTTGTCGCCCGTCACCAGCCAGTGCGCCGCACCGACTGCCGCGAGGTCGAGGAAGATCTGATCCTTCTCGTCACGGCACACAGGCACTTCGGGTTTGCTTTGCCACGGAGCAACGACTTCTCCGTATGGCAGGTAATCCGCCAGCAATTCCTCGCGCTCTTCCAGCGTGAGCTTGAACTTGGGGTAGGCCAGCACGCGCAGAAGCTCCTCCACGGTTTGCGCACACAGCAGCGGCGTCAACTCACCGGCCTGCCAAGCCGTGCGCAACGGCACCAGGCGGCCATTGACGAACAACAACGCCGAGAGGACGGTGTTGGTGTCGAGGACAACCCGCAGAGTTCCTGCCATCAGCGGGCCTGGCTACCCGCGCTGCGCGCCCAGGTAACGGCGTCTTCCACGTCCTGTTCCGAAATCTGCAATTCGGCCAGCTTGGCGCGAACCGCGTCGGCACGCTGAATCCGCACCGGTGTCAGGACGATCTGCCCATCCTCCGCACGGATCTCGTAATAACGAGGGTCACCTACTGCCTTGGTGACGGCCTTCGGCAGGGTCAGCTGGTTCTTGGCGGTCATTTTGGCAAGCATGGGCTTCCTCTGTAAGAAAGAAAGGATTCCTTACTTTACCAGAATCGCTGCTTCGCGCAAGTAACCCAAGGGCTTCCCGGAAACCGCTTTCGGCATCACGCGGCATGCGGGTAAACGTTCGGAAGTCCAATCCTTCGGACGGCGCGAGCCCGCCAGCTACACTGCGGAACCGGCATCGGGATGACTGTCGCGCGACCGTCGAGAACCACCCGCCATCGATTGCCGCCGAAACCGGGCATCAAGCCGACAATGGAGCCTTGCATGCATCATTTCGCCGCTGCCGGGTGCTCGGGTAGCGCCGTCAATCTTCATCGCGCCTTCGGCTGGTGCGGAATCGCCATGGCTCTGGCGATGGCGGGGCTGATGTTCAGTTCGCAAGCGTCCAGCACGGAGGTACCAGTCCCTGGTTCCGATCCGCCGCTCCCCACCCTGACCGAGCCCGGGCAGGCACTTGCGCCTGCCGTGTACCGCGCGCGCCGGGAGGCACTGATGAAGGCAATGGGCGAAGGGGTCGCCGTCGTCTACGGGCAAGGTGTGGAGGACGGTGACGGCTATCGCCCGAACAGCGACTTCTTCTACCTCACCGGTGTCCTGGAAGAGAACGCGAGTCGATCGGCGCCGAGCTGCGCGCGAAGTACGGGTTCGAAAAAATCCATCGCACAGGCCGGCTGACGAAATTGATGCTCGAACTCGCCGGTCGCTCACCGGTGCTCTGGCAGGTTTTGCGCCCCGGTACGGAGTATTCCAGCGAGAACCCCAAAGACCTGGAGCTGTATCGCAAGATCGGCGAGCAGTTGCCCGGAGTTTCGATCCGCTCCCTGGGCTGGACTCTCGACAACATGCGCTCGCGACACAGCGCCGATGAACTGGCGATCATGCAGCGCACGATTCGCATGTCCGAGGAAGGGTTTCGTGCGGCCGTCAAAGCGATACGCCCCGGGGTACTCGAGGGCGCGGTCGAGGCGGAGGCCGAGCGGATCTGGAAAGCAAACGGCGCGCGTCGACCCAGTTATCCGAGCATCGTGGGATCCGGTCAGAACTCGACCATCCTGCACTACCCGCGCACCGCGCACGTCATGAAGGACGGCGAACTGATCCTGATGGACATGTCGGCCGCGTTCGCCCAGATGAAACCTGGCGTCTATTACGAGGATCTCGACGCGGCGGCGCGCAAGGTGATCGACGACGCCGGTTACGGCGATTACTTCATCCACGGCCTCGGCCACTTCGTCGGCCTCGATGTGCACGATGCCGGCGCCTATCAGGAGCCGCTGCAGGCAGGCATGGTGATAACGCTCGAACCCGGCATCTACATCCCCGAGAAGGGCATAGGCATCCGCATCGAGGACGAGGTGGAGCGCTGGATGGCGGGTGACTGACCCGCTGAACTCCGGCAGCAGCGACCCTGCTGGACCTTGGTACGTTCCGGGCAGATCCGCAGTCTGCGCGGCGAGACGTGCCCCGCCGTCGTCGCTAACCCTGCCCGTCCCACAGACACGACCGCGATCTCACGAAGAACTGAAGCACCGTCGAAGCACATGGCGCTCCTGCAAGATCGCCCGCTCAAGAACACATGCAGGGCGAGAACGACACGATCGTGCCGCGCAGTCAAGCCGCGGAACTGAGTCGGGAAGCAGGCCGCTTACCGCTGATAAGTGGCCGACAGAAAGTAGACGGGCCCCGTTGTGGCGCCCGCTTCACTCCCGATGGGCGCGCCCGGAGAGATATGCGGCCCCACTCCGCTGCAGCGCCAGCCGTCCATTGAACCTGTTGACCAAGGCACAGTTACGGCACATCCAGCCGGAAACATGTACAGATCTCACCCGCCAATTGATCTGGCCATGGTCCGCCGCCAAGCTTGCTCTGCGCGCCGCTTTGACAAACGGCCATTCTTGATTGACACTTGTCAAACAAAATCATCTGAGCCTGCCAATGAAGTCCGAAGACGTCATTTTCACTGCCCAAGGCAAGCGCGCGGGAACGATTGTGTCCATGTCCAAATCGGTGGCCGGCGCAGGAACGGTGCAGAAGGCCATCACCGAAGAGCGGGCCGAGTTTGCCGATCGTGAGCAGCGAATCTATAGGCATTCCTGCAAAATTCTGGGTGGAAGGAAGTTCCTGCGGCAGCAGCTTTCCAGCAGGTCGGACGTTCATTTCGCGATCGTTAGAGGGATCCCCTACGGCTCGCTCCTGCACTTGGTCGCGCAAATGCAGGAACTAAAAGAAGTCGACATCGTAAAAGTGCTCGGCATCAGCGCTCGTACGCTGCGTCGTCAAAGCGAGGCACCTGACAAGCCAATGCCCATCGACTTGGCTAGCAAGACCTGGCTTTTTGCTGAGATCTTGGCCAAGGCCACTGAAATTTTCGGCAGCAAAGAAGATGCGGAACTCTGGGTGTCTAAACCTGCGATGGGCCTGGATGGCCAACGGCCGATTGACCTGCTGCAAACCGTTCAAGGTGCAGAACTGGTAAATGACTTCCTTGGCCGGCTTGAATACGGGGTCTACACCTGAGCATGGAAATGGCGCCATTGCCGGGGCCATTGGACCCCGGCCCTAACATCGTGGCTTGGCGTCTAGACGCGGCCATCCGTGCTCCCACTTGGGATAGCGGAATTGGGGCGGAGCTCACGGGCGGCCGCTGGAACCCCAAAGGCATCAAGGTTGTGTACTGCAGTTTAGACCCGGCGACGACGATTCTGGAGTCAGCAGTACGCCGCGGCTTCAAAGTGCTGGATACGCAGCCGTTCGTGCTTTCTTGCTTTACAGTCGTGGATCCAGGCGCTGTAAAGGTAGTCTCTCCAAAGGACGTCCCGAACCCGGCTTGGCTTCATTCTGGTATCCCGAGTGGCAATCAGCAGGACTGGGGCGGAGCCCTGCTTGGTGTTCACCCATTCGTCGCCTTTCCAAGCGTCGTATCCAAACTCAGTTGGAACATCCTGTTCCGGCCCGACCGCGCAGCAGGCATGTACACGTTTCTCGGCCAAGACAGGTTGGTGCTGGATACAAGGCTAAGTCCCAGCACACCTTAACGGAGCTGCGTCAGGAAATGACGAGTAGACGCGAAAGCTCGATTACCAGGAAGCCGCTGCACGCGTTACAGGAGCTTGGGGCTGGCGCACCAACCCCTTGATCTAACTGGCGCGCCCGGAGAGATTCGAACTCCCGACCTTCTGGTTCGTAGCCAGACGCTCTATCCAACTGAGCTACGGGCGCGTTATGAACGTCCTGGCGGAGAGAGAGGGATTCGAACCCTCGAAGGGCTTTTGACCCTTACGCCCTTAGCAGGGGCGCGCCTTCGACCACTCGGCCATCTCTCCGTTTTTAGGAGAGCCGCGGAGGATAAACGTCCGGAGCCGCCCCGTAAAGCTTGGGGTCGGAAAATGGCCCGTCACCGGGCTGCAGGAGTCCGTGGGTCAGGGAAACGGTTCGCTGTCCAGGCCGTTGGTGGCATGGCCGTTGCCGTTCGAACGAGCGGCGGCCGGACGCGACGTCGTCGTGCCGCTGCCGTCCTGCTCTTCGCGCTTGATGCGCTCGAAAATCTCTTCGCGGTGGACAGCCACGTCACGCGGCGCGTTGACGCCGACGCGGACCTGGTTGCCTTTGACGCCGAGCACGGTGACGGTCACGTCGCTGCCGATCATGACCGTTTCACCGACGCGTCGCGTAAGAATCAACATGAAGTTCTCCTGGCCTGCATGACTTCGAACGTCGCTGGATTTGAGTCCGTTCAATCCCTCTGCGTGCATCCGGTCTGGAGCGGTCCCTCACTCACTGAACCGTTGGCAGCTGCAGGCAAATTCGCCAGATTTCCGTCAGTCTCCCCGGTGGAAGATATGCGCATGAATATGCGCAGCTTTTCCGGGGGCGAACAATAGCGCGCGCGCGACCAAAAGTCAGTATGTGCTGACCACCGATGCATCCAGTCTGGTCTGGTTCCGGCAGCTCGAGCGCACGGACATATTCCGCGCGAGCCGAGGCATCAGGCGGTCAAGACACCTGTGGGGCAAGCCACGCAGCAAGGCCGCCAAGCGCAGCGGCCAGGTTGGCTGGCTGCGTGCCGCCGGCCTGCGCGAGATCCGCACGACCGCCGCCCTTGCCGCCGACCTGCTGCGCCACGTGATTGACGATGTCGCCCGCCTTCACGCGCGCAGTCAGGTCGTCAGTGACTCCGGCGATGAGGAACACCTTGTCATCCCCCGCCGGTGAGCCCAGCACGATGATTGCGCTGCCGAGCTTGTTTTTAAGCTGATCCACGGTCGTACGCAGCGCAGCAGCGTCCGCGTTATCGACGGTCGCTGCGACGAACTTCACCCCCGCACCGATCGTCAACGCCTCCGCGACCAGGTCGCGACCGCTGCCGCTCGCCAGCCTTTCCTTGAGCTGCGCGATTTCTTTTTCCATGCGGCGCGCGCGGTCGAGCAACTGCCTGACCTTGTCTTCGACGTCGTCGCGCGAGCCGCGGACGAGCCCAGCCACGTCGCGCAACTTATGGTCCGTTTCGACCACATACTGGTAAGCACCCTGGCCGGTCACCGCTTCGATGCGCCGCACACCGGCCGCAACGCCGCCTTCGCTCACGATCTTGAACAGGCCGATGTCGCCAGCGCGGCGCACGTGGGTGCCGCCGCAGAGTTCGGTCGAATATGCACCGATGCGCAGTACACGCACCTTGTCCTCGTACTTCTCGCCGAACAGCGCCATCGCTCCCGCGGCGACCGCTGCGTCAAAATCCATGACCCTGGTTTCGGCTTCGGCGTTGCGGCGCACTTCCGTATTCACGATCGCCTCGATCCGCTGCAACTCCTCGGGCGTGACGCCCGAGTAATGCGAGAAGTCGAAACGCAGGCGATCGGGCGCGACCAGCGAGCCCTTCTGTGTGACGTGCGTCCCCAGCACCTCGCGCAACGCCGCGTGCAGCAGGTGCGTGGCGGAATGATTCGCGCGAGTAGCGTCGCGGCGCATTGCATCCACCGTCGCAGCAACCGTTTCACCGATCTTGAGCGTGCCGGTCGCGAGCTTGCCGACGTGAACGTGTGCCCTGCCGAGCTTCTGCGTGTCGGTGACGGCGAAGCGGGCACTGGACGTCGAGAGTTCGCCGGTGTCGCCGACCTGGCCGCCGCTTTCGGCGTAGAACGGCGTGACATCGAGGACCACCTGGCCCTCCTCTCCTGCCTGCAGTTCGGCAACCGCTTCCTTGCCACGGAACAGAGCGACGACATGGCCATGGCCGGTTTCGCCCTCGTAGCCAACGAATGCAGTCTGGCTGTCGACGCTCAGGTCACCCCGCAGATCGACGTTGAACTTGCTGGCGGCACGCGACATCGCGCGCTGCGCGTTCATCGCAGCCTCGAACCCCGGCTCGTCGATCGCGAGCCCGCGCTCGCGCGCGATGTCGCTGGTGAGGTCGACCGGGAAGCCGTACGTGTCGTAGAGACGGAACACTGTCTCGCCGGGAATTTCCTGCTTGCCGCCCAGCGTGTCGATGGCGGTATCGAGCAAGGCCATGCCCTGCGCCAGCGTCTCGGCGAACCGTTCTTCTTCCTGCAGGATGACTTTTTCGATGTGCGCACGCTGCGCAGTCAACTCGGGATAAGCGGCGCCCATCTCCTGCTCGAGCGCTCGCACCAGCGTGTGGAAGAACGGCTGGCGCTGGCCGAGCATGAAACCATGACGGATCGCACGTCGCATGATCCGGCGCAGTACGTAGCCGCGACCTTCGTTCGACGGCAGCACGCCGTCCGCGATCAGGAACGACGTGGCGCGCACGTGGTCCGCGATCACGCGCAGCGAGTTCGAGGCAAGGTCGCCGGTAGCCGTGGCCTTCGCCGCTGCGACGATCAGGTTCCGGAACAGGTCGATCTCGTAATTGCTGTGCACGCCCTGCATTACGGCCGCGACACGCTCGAGACCCATGCCCGTATCCACCGACGGCTTCGGCAGCGGCGTCAGCGTGCCGTCGGTCGCGCGATCGAACTGCATGAAGACGAGGTTCCAGATCTCGACGTAGCGATCGCCATCCTCGTCGGGTGAACCCGGCGGGCCGCCGGCCACCTCGGGACCGTGGTCGTAGAAGATTTCGGTGCACGGACCGCACGGGCCCGTGTCACCCATCGCCCAGAAATTCGACTTGGCGCCCATGCGCGTCAGGCGTGCGGGGTCGACGCCGATTTCCTGCAGCCAGATCTCTGCGGCGCCGTCGTCCTCCTCGAACACGGTGACCCAGAGCTTCGACGGCGGAATGCCGAGCGTGCCGGTGATGAAGTCCCAGGCAAAGCGGATCGCGTCCTGCTTGAAGTAGTCGCCGAAGCTGAAGTTGCCCAGCATTTCGAAGAACGTGTGGTGGCGCGAGGTGTAGCCGACGTTCTCGAGGTCGTTGTGCTTGCCGCCGGCACGCACGCAACGCTGCGAGGTGGCGGCGCGCAGGTAGCTGCGCTTCTCCTTGCCGAGGAACAGGTCCTTGAACTGGACCATGCCGGCGTTGGTGAAGAGCAGCGTCGGATCGTTGCCGGGCACGAGCGAGCTCGACGGCACGACGGCGTGACCGCGGTCCTTGAAGAAATCGAGAAACGCCGCACGCAGCTGCGCGCTGGTCATGAGCGTGGCCGGGGCCGGAGGCGTGCTTGTCATAAATCCGGGTCGTCGTCGCCGGCGCCGAGAGCGGCCCGGATCTGGTCCGAAGAAAACCCGCGATATTGGAGGAAGCGTGCCTGTTTTGCACGTTCACGGTAGTCGGCTGGAGGCGACAATCCGAACTTGCGGCGACGGGCTTCGCGGGCTGCCTGGACCCAGTCCGTCTCCGTCGCGTCGAGCGCCTGTTCGATCGTGTCGGGCTCGACGCCCTTGTCACGCAGCCCCATGCGAACACGCAGCGGCCCCTGGCCACGCCCCGCCCGCTGGGTGACGAACTGCTCGGCAAACCTCTCTTCGCGCAGGAACCCTTCCTGCACGATCGCGGCCACCGCCGCCTCGACGACCGCAGCGCCATAGCCCTTGCGGAGCAGGCGCTCGGTCAGTTCGTGGCGGCTGAAGTCACGCCCCGCGAGCAGGGCGTAGGCGGCGGTCTGGACGGTGCGTTGATCCGCCTCCGCCGCCGCGCCTGGCTCAGGCCTCCGACGCCTCACCCGCGGCCGCCTCGCCCTTCTTCGGAGCCAGCAACCTGGCCCGGATGGCAGTTTCGATTTCGCGCGCGGTGTCCGGGTGCTGGGTGAGGTACGTGCGGACGTTTTCCTTGCCCTGGCCGATGCGCTCGCCCTTGTACGAGTACCAGGAGCCCGACTTCTCGATGATGTTCTGCGTCACCCCGAGCTCGATGATCTCGCCTTCGCGCGAGATACCGACGCCGTACATGATCTCGAACTCGGCCTCGCGGAACGGCGGAGCGACCTTGTTCTTCACGATCTTGACGCGAGTCTGGTTGCCGACGACTTCCTCGCCTTGCTTGATCGCGCCGATGCGGCGGATATCCAGACGCACTGAAGCGTAGAACTTGAGCGCATTGCCGCCCGTGGTGGTCTCGGGGTTGCCGAACATCACACCGATCTTCATGCGGATCTGGTTGATGAAGACGACGATTGTGTTCGAGCGCTTGATGTTGCCGGTGAGCTTGCGCAGCGCCTGCGACATGAGGCGCGCCTGCGCACCCATCTGCATGTCGCCCATCTCGCCTTCGATTTCGGCCTTGGGCGTGAGCGCGGCCACCGAGTCGACGACGACGATGTCGACCGCGTTCGAGCGGACCAGCATGTCGGTGATCTCGAGCGCCTGCTCGCCGTTGTCCGGCTGCGAGACCAGCAGTTCGTTGACGTCCACGCCGAGCTTTTCGGCGTAGGCCGGGTCGAGCGCGTGCTCGGCATCGACAAAGGCGGCCGTGCCGCCGCTGCGCTGCACCTGCGCTACCACGGTCAGCGCGAGCGTGGTCTTGCCGGAGGATTCCGGCCCGTAAATTTCGATGACGCGACCTTTCGGCAGGCCACCGACGCCGAGCGCGATGTCGAGCCCGAGCGAGCCCGTGGAGACGACTTCGACATCGTAGCTGTTGGAGTCGCCAAGGCGCATGACCGAGCCCTTGCCGAACTGCTTTTCGATCTGGCCGAGCGCTGCGACCAGGGCCTTCTTGCGGTTTTCTTCCATTGCGTTGCTCATGAGTCAGGCGTGGGAGCCGGGCTGGCCCGGCTCGAGAAAGGAGATCAGCGGAATGGCTGCATTATTCCACAGCCCTGCCCGCGAACGGCCCGAAAAATTGCCCGGAAGCACCGGTTTCTCAGCCGCCTTCGACCGCCTGATTCCACCAGTCCAGAGGCTCATAGCGTGAGCCTGCCGGATCGGTCACGGAGCGTACGAGCGCAAAGCCGTCGGTTCGCCACCGAAACGCTGGATCGAGCAACGAATCGGCGGCAGATCGTACTTTGCGGGCGAGCGTCACGTGCGGGCGGAATGGCCGTGACTCGAGAGTAAAGCCTTCCGCGGCGAGCTCCGCACGCAACTGGGTGACGAGCGCAGCGAGCCCCGCTGGCACACGACTCGCCACCAGACACACGACCTGCGGCTTGCGCCAGTACTCGACCCGATCGAACTCGATCGCGACGACCGGCCTGCGCACGCGGTCAGCGGCGGCTCGCAACGCAGGCTGACGCTCACGGGGAACCTGTCCCAGGAATTCCAGCGTGACGTGCCACTGGTCGGGACGCTGCAATTTGCCCCCGACCGACGCCGTGATCTCGCCGACGCGTGCATGCAGCGCCTGCCGCAGGGAGGGATCGGGCCAGAGCGCAAAAAAGAGCCGGTCGCTCATTCCTGGAGCAGCCGCTCCAGCGCGCAGCGGACCGCCCGCCGCCGCACTTCGTCGCGCCCGCCCGGGAACCGTTCGCAGCGTGTTTCGGTTCGCACTGAACCGTCCGGCTCGCGCCACGCCCAGGCCAGCCAGACCGTCCCTGCGGGTTTATCGATCGTGCCCCCGTCCGGTCCTGCCACGCCGCTGACGGCGACGGACACGGTGCTGCCGGTGCGAGCCAGGGCCCCGGCTGCCATCGCCCGCACGACCGGCTCGCTCACGGCACCGTGCTGCGCCAGCAGACCCTCCGGCACGTCCAGGAGCGCGACCTTGAGGAAGTTTGAGTAGGCAACCACCCCGCCCTGGAACCAACGCGAGCTGCCCGCCACGTCCGTGCACGCCTTGGCGATCCAGCCGCCGGTACAGGATTCGGCCGTGACGAGCGCCTCGGCCCGGGGCAGCAGATGATCGCCCACGGACCGGGCCAGTTGCTGCAGGTCGACATCGGAGGGGGCCGTCATGCGACAATTCTACCGGCCCCTTGCGAGCCGCGGCACGCTGTCGCTATCGTGCAAGCCGGGGCTTGGACAGACCAACAAACAGGCAGGAACCCATGAAAATCGCTTCGCTTGCAGTGGCGCTCGCCGTCGCTGCCTTCCCCGTCCTTACCCACGCGCAGGCTGCCCCTGCGACGCAGAACGTCAAGGCGGACGAGCAGATCATCCTCAAGCAGGTCATGACCGACAAGCGCGCGGTCTACGCGCAGAACCTGCAGCTGACGGAGGCGGAGAGCCACGTCTTCTGGCCGATCTACGACGAGTACGAAGGCAAGGCCAAGAAGCTCAACGACGAATTTCTCGCGCTGGTCGACGACTACGCCGCCAAGTTCGGCGCCATGACCGATGCCGACGCCACGACGATGCTCAAGCAGAAAATGCAGATCGAGAAAGACCGCGAAGTCCTCAAGCAGACCTACACCAAGAAGGTCGCCAAGGTGCTGCCGCCGGTGAAGGCGCTGCGTTACGCGCAGATCGAGACCCGTCTCGACAACATGATTCGCCGCGACGTCTACGGCCTGATCCCGCTCGCGCAATAAGCCAACCAGGATTTCACGGAGCCACACATGAAGAGTTTCAAGATCGCCCTCGCGGCCGCTGCATTGCTGTCGGTCGCGGCACCGTTCGCTGCCCGGGCGCAGTCGACCTACGACGACACGCAGCAGCTGATCGCGCAGATCCAGGCCGACAAGCGTGCGGTGGTGCTCAAGGCCATGGCCCTGGACGATGCGCAGCTGACGGCGTTCACGCCGATCTACGATGCCTACCAGGCCGAGCGCAAGCAGCTGATGCAGCGCGGCGTCGAAATCATCAATGCCTACTCCTCCAACTACGACTCCATGACCGACGCTGCCGCCAAGGGACTGCTGAAGGACTGGTTCAAGCTGCAGGAGGACGAGCTTGCGCTGGTCAAGGGCACGGCCAAGAAGCTGGACAAGGTCCTGCCGACGGCCAAGGTGCTGCGTTTCGTGCAGGTCGAGAACAAGCTCAACACGCTGCTCCGCCTGCCGGGCATCCAGGCCATTCCGCTCGCCAAGTAATCCGCGAGGTAGCCATTCATGTTCAATCTACGCTTGACCCGCATGCCGTATGTCGCGGCCGTCGTGGCGGCGGCAGCGCTGGCCGGTGGTTGCGCCAGCGGTCCCGACGTCCGCGGGGACTACGACCGTGCCGTCGACTTCGGCAAGTACAAGACCTACAATTTTCTCTCGACCACCAGCGGCAACCCTGCCGAGTTCCAGTCGATCACGCAGCAGATGATGCAGCAGGCCGCGGCGCGCGAAATGGAAGCGCGCGGCTACACCAGGTCCGACAACCCTGACCTGCTGCTCAACTTCAAGGGCAAGCTCGAGGAAAAGACCGACATCCAGTCGACGCCGGCGCCGTACTACGGCCCGTCGTTCGGCTATCGTGGCTGGTACGGCGCGCCTTACGGGGCCTACGGCTACGGCGGCACGGAAGTGACCACGCGCCGCTACAACGTCGGCACGCTGGTCATGGACGTCATCGACCGTGAACAGCGCCAGGCCGTGTTCCAGGGCGGGCTCGAGGACGTCGTCACGTCCAAGATGATGCAGGACAAGGAGGGCACCCTGAACAACGCGGTCGCGGCAATTTTCGCCAAATACCCGTTCGTTGCAGGCCAGTCGACCCCGGTGGTACCTGCCGAGAAGAAGTAAGAGTCGCTGTCCCGCCACGTGCGGGGCGGGATCAGGCCGGACTCCCTGGTCCGGCCTTTTTTCTGGCTGCAGGCGGCGAATATGTGAAATGGACCGGTCTTTATTCACCGCGGCTCGCGCGACCGCTCCGGGCAGGATAATGTGACGCCAGGTTTCACCTCGCAAACGGAGTTGGCAATGAATCGCATGCTTGGCCTGGCCGTCGCAACCACTCTCGCCCTCGGCGGCGCCGTTGCGCAGGCAGATGATAACCGGGGCTTCTACCTCGGCGTGAACGTCGGCGCGTCCAAGCTGGACATCGACAAGAACGCGTACGATGCCGCGCTTTCCGCGGCGTTGACGCAGGGTGGGCTCACCGCGCTGTCGGCGACTTCGAGTTCGAGCGAAAACGACGCCTCGCTCGGCGCGTTCGCCGGCTACCGGATCCTGCCGTACCTGGCCGTCGAGGCCGAATGGCTGACGCTCGGTACCGGCAAGTACGAAGCGCGCGGCGACGTGACCGACGGCACGGCCACCGACACCCTTGCGTTCGATGCGGAGACGGACTCGAAAGGCGTCTCCGCCTCCGCTCTCGGCATCTGGCCGATCAATCGGACCTGGGATGTCTACGCGCGACTGGGCGTAATTTTCGCGACCACGACACTGACGGCACACACGCGCAACAGCTCGCTCTCGTTCAGGGACAACGTCTCGGAAGATACCCAGGACATGCTCTACGGCATCGGCGCGTCGTACCGGTACTCAGGCACCTGGAGCGTGCGACTCGACTACCAGCACTTCGACGGCCTCGGCGATTCGAACACGACGGGCGAGACGAACGTGGACCGGATCGCGGCCTCGTGGGTGTACGCGTTCCGCTGACGTCGAGCCTGAGCTCGCTCGATGCGTTGCTATGCGCACCGAGCGAGGGTCAATCGGGGTCTGCTGGCCTACTTGGCAGAAGCTTCGACGACTTTGAGGGCGAGCGCTTCGGTGAAGGTCAGCTCGACCGTGTCGCCGACGTTCACGCCTTCGAGTCGCTCCGGATGCAGCACCTTGATCGTGCGCGTGTTGCCGGCGGGCCCCTGGAACGTCACCGAGGGCGCGGCCCGATCGATCGCCGTGATCGCGACCGTTGCCGTGGTCTGACGCGCCAGCGCACCGGCCGGTCGCTGACCCAGCTCGGCTGCACCGCCGGCGATCGCCGTCGCCGGCGCCACGGTCGTGCCACCCTTCCTGACTTCGTACGCGAGCGCTTCGGCGTACACCACGTGCAGCACGTCGCCCACCTTCACCTGGGGGAGATTCTTGACGTCTTCGCTGGCGACGAAGGTGACCTCGGTGCCGTCGTCTTTCTTCAAGGTCACTTCACGCGTCTTCTGGTTGATCGCGGTCACGGTCGCCGTCACTTCGACGGTCGCAACAACAGTCTCGCCCCTTGGCGCCGCGGCCGGCGCCGGAACTGGAGCCGCCGCCGCGGGTGCGGCGGCTTCGGGAGTGGCGTAAGCCGAGGCACAGGCCAGGCCGAGGGCCGTGATCGAAAGCTTGACAAGTTTCATTGTTGAACT
>Ga0073899_10000987_pt1 | contig 26192 bp, 14 predicted proteins | sample KloWWTmetaKNB5Ph_FD_88975 | JGI IMG/M metagenome (GOLD analysis project Ga0073899, IMG submission 88975) | Active sludge microbial communities from Klosterneuburg, Austria, studying microevolution and ecology of nitrifiers - Klosterneuburg... | ecosystem: Engineered > WWTP > Aerobic digester >... | reverse complement strand
GAAGGTGAAGCCCATCGTGGGCTGCGAGTTCTACGTGGTGAACGACCGGCACAAGAAGACCTTCACCCGCGACGACAAGGACAAGCGCTTCCACCAGCTGATGCTGGCGAAGAACGCTACCGGCTACCGCAACCTGAGCAAGCTCTGTTCACTGGGCTTCATCGAGGGCTTCTACAGCAAGTACCCACGCATCGACAAGGAGCTGATCCTGCAGTATCACGAAGGGCTCATCGCCACCACGTGCTGCCTGGGCGCCAGTGTGCCGCAGGCCATCCTCCGCGCCGGTGATGGCGACCTCAGTGCCGCCGAAGCCGAGTTCAAATGGTGGCTGGACCTCTTCGGTGAGGACTATTACGTGGAGCTGCAACGCCATGGCATCCCCGAGCAGGACACCGTGAACGCCGTGCTGGTGCAATGGGCCCGGAAGTACAACGTGCCCATCATCGCCAGCAACGACAGCCACTACACCGACCAGGAGGACAGCAACGCGCACGACATCCTGCTGTGCGTGAACACCGGCGAGAAGCAGAGCACGCCCATCGCCACGGACGAGGACATCAGCACCAAGGACAAGCGCTTCGGCTTCCCCAACGACCAGTTCTTCTTCAAGACCCAGGCGGAGATGGCCCGGACCTTCAGCGACCTGCCGGAAGCGCTGGACAACACGGGCCTCATCGTGGACAAGGTGGAGACCTTGAAGCTGAAGAAGGACATCCTGCTCCCCAACTACCAGCTGCCGGAGGGCTTCACCGACCAGGACGAATACCTGCAGCACCTCACCTATCAAGGGGCCATCAGGCGCTACCTGAACGATGGTGTGTCGGGTATCGACTCGCTGGACCCGAAGATCAAGGAGCGGCTGGACTTCGAGCTGTTCACCATCCGCACGATGGGCTTCGCGGGCTACTTCCTCATCGTGCAGGACTTCATCAACCACGGCCGCGAGATCGGGGTGTTGATCGGCCCGGGCCGTGGCAGTGCGGCGGGCAGCGCGGTGGCCTACTGCATCGGCATCACCAACATCGACCCCATCAAGTACGACCTGCTGTTCGAGCGATTCCTGAACCCGGACCGCAAGAGCATGCCCGATATCGATACCGACTTCGATGACGAGGGGCGGCAGAAGGTGATCGACTACGTGGTGGAGAAGTACGGCCAGAACCAGGTGGCGCAGATCGTCACCTACGGCAGCATGGCGGCGAAGAGCAGCATCCGCGACGTGGCGCGCGTGATGGACCTGCCGCTGGCCGAAGCGGACCGCCTGGCGAAGCTCATCCCGGAACGTCCCGGCATTGAACTGGGCCGCATCCTGCGGGCTCCGATCGAGGGTGAGGGCAGCCTGAAGACCAAGGAGAACCTGGGTGCCGACGAACTGGCCTTGGTGAAGCAGCTGCGCGACATCCTCGATAGCGGCGAACTCACCAGCGATGTGCTCAATGCGGCGGAGAAGCTGGAAGGATCCGTGCGGGGTACGGGCGTGCATGCGGCGGGCATCATCATCGCTCCCACCGACCTCACGGAGATCATCCCGGTGTGCACCTCGAAGGAATCCACCCTGCTGCTCACGCAGTATGACGGCAAGGTGATCGAGGATGCGGGGGTCATCAAGATGGACTTCCTGGGGCTGAAGACCCTCACCATCATCCGCGATGCGCTGCGCATGATCAAGGCCAACCACGGGGTGGACATCGACATCGATGGCATCCCGCTGGACGACCCGAAGACCTACGCCCTGTACCAGCGCGCCGAGACCAACGGCACCTTCCAGTTCGAAAGCGCGGGCATGCAGAAGTACCTGCGCGAACTGAAGGCCGACCAGTTCGGCGACCTCATCGCCATGAACGCCCTGTACCGTCCGGGGCCGCTCGAATACATCCCCACCTTCATCAAGCGGAAGCATGGTCTGGAGAAGATCGTGTACGACCTGCCGGAGATGGAGGACCTGTTGAAGGAGACCTACGGTGTAACGGTGTACCAGGAGCAGGTGATGCTGCTGAGCCAGAAGCTGGCGGGTTTCACCAAGGGTGATGCCGACGTGCTGCGCAAGGCGATGGGCAAGAAGGACCGCGCCACGCTGGACAAGATGAAGGGCAAGTTCCTGGAGGGAACGGCCCAGCGCGGCTTCGACGCCAAGGTGTGCGAGAAGGTGTGGACCGACTGGGAGGCCTTTGCGCAGTACGCCTTCAACAAGTCGCACTCCACCTGCTACGCCTTCGTGGCCTATCAGACCGCCTGGCTGAAGGCCAACTACCCGGCCGAGTACATGGCCAGCGTGCTCACGCACAACCAGAGCAGCATCGACAAGGTGACCTTTTTCATGGAGGAGTGCCGCCGAATGGGCATCCCCGTGCTGGGGCCGGATGTGAACGAGAGCCAGTTGCAGTTCAGCGTGAACAAGCAGGGGCAGATCCGCTTCGGGTTGGGTGCGGTGAAGGGTGTGGGCGAAGCGGCGGTGGAGGCCATCGTGACCGAGCGCCAGGCGAACGGCCCATTCAAGGACATCTACGACCTGATGCGCCGCGTGAACCTGCGCGCCGCCAACCGCAAGGCCTTGGAAAGCCTGGCCTACGCCGGAGCCTTCGATGGGCTCAACATGCCGCGTGCCCACTTCTTCCACAGTGCCGGCGAGGGCAAGCCCACCTATATCGAGACGCTGGTGCGTTACGGACAGCAGCACCAGGACGGCGAGGACAGCACGCAGGTGAGCATGTTCGACATGGCCAGCGACACCGGCGCCGCCATCCCCGAGCCGCCCCTGCCGCAGATCGAGGGCTGGAGCGCGCTGGAGCAGCTGCACTATGAGAAGGACGTGATCGGCTTCTACCTCAGCGGCCATCCGCTGGACGACCACCGGTTGGAGATCAAGCACCTGTGCAACACCACGCTGCCCGAGCTGAAGGAGCTGGACAAGCTGGCCGGTCGGGAGGCGGCCTTCGCGGGCATCGTCACCAAGGCCGAGCACCGGATCGCAAAAAGCGGCAAGCCCTTCGGCAGTTTCAGCCTGGAGGACCACGCCGGCACGCACGACTTCATGCTCTTCAGCGAGGACTACATGAAGTTCAAGCTCTACCTGCAGACCGGGGCGCTGCTCTACGTGAAGGGCCGCGCGAGCGCGCGCACCTGGGGGCGCGATGAAGGTCAGATGGAGTTCAAGATCATCAACATCGACCTGCTGAGCGATGTGCGCGAGAAGTACTTCACCAAGCTGAACCTGAAGCTCGAGGCCGAGCGGGTGAACGACCTGCTGGCCCGCGAGCTGGGCGCGTTGTTGAAGCGAAGCCCGGGCAAGTGCCGGGTGAACTTCCAGATCGTGAGCCACCAGGAGAACCTGGCGATCGAAGCGCCCAGCAAGGGCCTCAGCGTGGCCGTGAGCGAGGAGCTGATCCGGGCGCTGGAGGGCCTGGGCGATGTGGCGTACACGCTGAACTGACCTGCGCGTCGGAACGCGGAGGACCCACAGGTGCATCGACCTGCGGGTCCTCCCCGGACACCCCGGTCAGTCCGGCACGCAACGCACGCAGAACCCGTTCTGCTTCGGGAGATCATCGCGCACGATGCCTCCTGAGAACGGGATCATGGTGCGGAACGGGGCTTCTGCTCCGTTATCCGTGGAAGTCCACCAATAGCCGGCTGTTGAAAGGCTCGGGATTCCGCCGGGCGTGCCTGACCGCTGGCCGCTTCCCGTGAGCCCAAGCCCGGTCTTGTCGGTCGCCCCGGTGTTCGGGCTGCTCCACGTCTGCAAGCGCTTCAGCTTGCCGCCCACGTTCTGCGCTTCACCCCGGATGAACCCCATGCCATCCAGTTCGCTGGCGGGCATGCCCAGCGCGCTTTCCAGATCCTTCCACTCCGGATCCGTGGCCACATGCCATCCCAAGGGGCACAGGCCGCGTGGATCCCTGGCCGCGAACCAGTTGTAGCGCTTGCCGGTGGTGGAATCGTTGTTCGTGGAATTGTCGTAGCTGCAGAGCGCACCGGCGGTGGCGGCGATCCACTGCGCGGCGGAGCTCACCGCTTCAACGGCATCGCCGTTCACGTACTTGGTGGTGCGCAGCTCCTCCGCCGACCAGCGGACACCATCCACCTCCACCGCTCGATGGACGTTCCCGTCCAGGTCGGTCATGGTCGGTGCCTGACGACAGACCGCGCCGGCCAGCAGCGCGAACGTGTGGGTGATGGACGCACCGGGCGATTCCTCGATCACAGCGCTCTTCACCAGTCCTGCGGAAGCACCGTGGCCGATGTAGCGCAGTTCATCGCCCGTTGACCAGGCCCATCCGGCACCGCCACCCTCAGCGGCCAATTGGAGCCTTTGAGGGTGGCGTTGAAGGTGATGGTGATGCTCTGCGCGCGAAGGGCGGTGAGGGCCAGGCAGGTGCCGGCGAGGAGGAATGCTGTTCTCGTGCTGGTGGTCCGGATGGTCCGGTGGATGTCCGGATGATGCGGGCCAAGAATGCGGCCGATGCCCGGCGACGCGAAGCGTGCAAACCCCTGTTCTTCGATCGCGTGGAAATACGGGGTGGGACATGCCCGGGCCCGTGCAGCTTTGCAGCAGCTCCGCACCATGGACCTCTCCGAGCTGGAACGACTGTGCAAGGGCGATCGCCGCCGCATGCGACAGTACGTGGACCTCTACCTGCAGGAGGCCCCGCCCCTGCTGGCCCGCCTGGAGGCCGCACGAAGCGCCGACGACGGCCCTGGAACGGCGGCCGCTGCGCATGCTCTTCGACCCGCGGCGCATCGCCTGGGAGCGAACGCGCTGTTCGACGCCCTCACCGAACTGGAACAGGTGGCCCGGCAACGGGGAGCGCAGGCCTGCGATGAGGCCCTGCAGCGGGTGCGGGCCCGGCAAGAGCGGCTGACCGCGGACCTGATGGCCTGGTGCGCAAGTCCGGAGAACGGAGGCTGAACCGTGTTCCGCCGGCCATCCCGAGCGGTTCAGGCCGATCGACGGCGGCCCGGCCCCGGGTGTTCCATCAGGGCCAGGACCATGGCCCGCTCGTCGACGCGGTCGCCGGCGATCGGTCCATTGATGCGCGCGATGACCCGCACCACACGATCGGGCACCCCGTTCCTGATGCGCACGTACTGATGCATCATCACGGCCGTACCGCCCAGCAGACCGCTGTACCGGCCCAGCAGAAGCCCCTCCCCCTCCTCCCGCACCTCCTCCACCAAGCTCAGCCGTACCGGGCCTTGGACACGATGGCCCCGTGGAGCGTCCGATGGTGCGCAGGGGTCACGGTCCACCACCACCAGTGCTCCAAGGGCCGTGCAGTGGACCTCGGACCCATCGAGGCCGAGCTCCGTGAGCCAGTGGATCTGCCAGCCTTCCGGTACCCCGGGGCCCTGTGGCTTCTGGTGCTGATCGTGCCGCATCGCGCAGGCGGGCCGCCGCAGGATGCCGGACGGTCCGCGGCGAAGGTGCGGCGGTGCGGCCCTGCCCACCAGCGTGCGAACCCCCGGTCGGTGCGAACAGGTGAAAACCCCTGTACCGGGCAGCACGGACCTTGCCCATCTTGCAACGCCATCCCACGACCGCATGATCCGCCTTGCCCTCGCCGACGACCAGGTGCTCTTCCGCCGCGGTCTTTCCCTGCTGCTCGGCGAGCTGCCTGACGTGACCATCGCGTTCGAATGCGCGAACGGGGAGGACCTGCTGCGGACGCTGAAGGACGACCCGGTGGACATCGTGCTGCTGGACCTGGAGATGCCCGTGATGGACGGCATGGCGGCCATGAAGCGGATCCGCGCCGAGCATCCCGGGGTGCGGGTGATCGTGCTGAGCATGCACGACGAGGAGAAGTTCATCGTGCACCTGATGGAACTGGGCGCGAACGGCTATGTGCTGAAGACCGCCGAGCCGGACGAGATCGAGGACGCCATCCGAGCGGTGGCCGGCACGGGCTATCACTTCAGCCCGATGGTGAGCCGGGTGATGCTCCACGGGCTGGTGCGGAAGAAGAAGGTGACGCCCACCTTCGCGGCCGCCGACCCGCTGAGCGAGCGCGAACTGGAGGTGCTGCGCCTGATCTGCCAGGAGCTCACCACCACCGAGATCGCAGGCAAGCTCTTCCTGAGCCCGCGCACGGTGGAAGGCCACCGCAACAACATCCTGCTGAAGACCGGGGCCCGCAACACGGCCGGTCTGGTGGTGTACGCCCTCACCCGGGGGATCCACGTACCATGATGCGCGCGGCCTGGTGCCCACCACGACGGCCACCCGTCACCAGGCGCGGCGGACCGGGCGTCAGGGCCTCCTGCTGGAGGACGCTCCTGGGCGTCGCCGTACTGTCGGTGTCGCTGTTCACGGCGTGTGGTGCTCCTTCCCCGCGCTCAATGGACACGGCAGAGGATGTGCGACCGACGGACCACCGGATGGTGACCGCGGATCGCGTGGACGTGACCATCACCTCCCGTCCCTTCGACCTGAGCACACTGCCGCGGATCGCGCTCAACGCCCCCCGGCGCATCGCATCGCCGAAAGCGGAGGTCGACCTGCGCCCCCCTTTGGAGGTCCCTTCGGTCGTGGTCCAAGAGCGGGACACGGCCACGGAGCGCAGTAGTCTGGTGGCCACGCGCCCCGTACACCGGCGTGTGGTCCCCCTGCGACGGCTTCCGCGGGAAGCGGTGAAGGAACCCAGCGTGCGGGAGCGCAACCCCGACTGCTTCTCCTGCTTCTCCAAGAACCAGGGCCTGCCGCATGATGTGGCGCACGCGATGCTCGAGGACCGCGACGGACAGCTGTGGTTCGCCACCGGGGCGGGACTGGCGCGCTACGACGGCCATGCCTACACGCGGATCGGCGAAGCGGAAGGGATGCCTGCCGCATCGGTGTGGTGCCTGTTGGAGGACCGGAACGGCCACATCTGGTTCGGTTGCAGCGATGGCACCGTCGGCCGCATCGACGGGCTGACCCTGACGCTGTACACCGACAGCCTGCTGCCGGCGAGGCAGGGGATCACCAGCCTGGCCGAGGACCGGGCAGGCCGCGTCTGGATCGGTCGTGAGGCGGATGGCCTCGCCCTGTTGCACGGGGACAGCCTCACCGTGTGGACCCATCCCGGGCGGCCCGGAGCCGATGAGCTGCTCAGCCTGCACTGGCACCACGACGGCCTGTGGATCGGCACCCGGGGGTACGGGGCGGCGCGGTTCGACGGGACCGCCTTCGCCTGGCATCATCTGCCGAACGACACGGTGCGGCAGGTGTTCAGCGATGCGGACGGTGCGCTCTGGTTCTGCACGAACGGAGGCGTTGTCCACGCCCGGGACGGACACTTCGCGGCATACGGACGCCAGCAGGGGTTGCCCTCCGAAGCGGTGCGCCGCGGCCTCGCGGCGTCGGACGGCACCCTCTGGTTCGCCACGCAGCACGACGGCGTCTTCAGCATCCGCCAAGGGCGCCTGCGACACCTCACCGAAACGAGCGGCCTGCCCACCAACGAGATCCGCTCGCTGGTGCTGACCCGCCGGGGGACGTTGTGGGTGGGCACGAGCGGCGATGGGGCCTGCCGGTATGATGGTCACCGGTTCAGGCATTGGGCCCGCGGTGCAGAGGTCCCCGGAACGGCCGTCAAGAGCATCCTGGCCGATGCAGGGCCGTCGGTCTGGCTGGGCAGTTATGATGCCGGCCTGCTGCACATGGACGACGAGGAGGTGCGGCACTTCGCCCCATCAGGTGGGCTACCCGCGGCACCGATCGTGGGCCTGGACCGGGACGCGGCCGGCCGGTTGTGGTGCGCCTTCAACGGAGCGGGCATCGCGATGATCGAGGGCGCGGACCTTCGGCCGATCGACAGGCGCCACGGGCTCGGCTCGGACCAGGTGGAGCACTTGGCGGTCGATGCACGAGGCGCGGTGTGGCTGGCCACCCGGGCCGGTGTGGTGCGGATCGCGAACGACAGCATGCACACGCTCAGCTTCGGCGGCACAGCGGCCGGTGCGACACCCCGATACATCCACGCCGGCGCCTCGGGCCGCGTGTGGATCTCGCTCAGGGATGTGGGGGCCGTGTGCCTGGACGGTGGCGAATGGCACCACTACCGTCCGGGAACGGCGCTCCCGGACGGCAGGGTGACCTGCATGCTGGAGGATGAGGAGGGCCGTGCGTGGCTGGGCACGCAGCGCGGCATCGCGGTGATCCACGGGGACACCGTGGTCCATCTGTCACAGGCCGATGGGCTCTGCAACGATCAGGTGAGCAGCCTGGTGGAGGAGGACCGCGGCCGCATCGTCTATGGCACCCGTCACGGCATGGGGCACATCCGGTCGGCCCATGGTCCCGGCGATGGTCCCCTCCGCTGGCGGATCGAGAACTTCGGGTTCCGGGAGGGGTTCCTGGGAGGTGGCGTCAACGACGGGCAGACCATGGCGCGCGGAACGGACGGCCGCATCTGGATCGCCACCAATTCCGACCTCACGGTCCATTGGCCGCATGCGGACATGCAGGGATCCGCGCCTGAGCTCCGGCTCGACGGACTGAGCCTGTTCAACGAGGCGATGGACTGGGCGCGGATGGACGCTGCGGGCCGGGCCCGGATCGTGCTGGCCAATGGCATCGCGGTGCACGACCTGCGTCACCAAGGCATCGCTCCATGGAGGCTGCTGCCCCGGGAGCCCGAGCTGCGCCACGACAACAACTACCTCACCTTCCACTTCACGGGCATCGACACGGAGCGGCCCACAGGCATCAGGTACCGGTGGAGGCTCGAGGGCCTGGAGGACGGATGGAGCGCACCTTCCGCTGCGAGCAGTGCGCAGTACGGCAACCTGAAGCCCGGCGGCTACGCCTTCCTCGTCCAAGCGGTGAACGCGACCGGCACGAACAGTGCGGTCCTGCGCTACCCGTTCACCATCCGGCCCCACTGGAGCGGCACCTGGTGGGCCATCGTGGGATACGCGGCGCTGGCGGCGCTCCTGATGCTCGGTGTAGTGCGCTGGCGCACGGCCGCCCTCAGCGCCGGCCAGCGAAAGCTGCAACTGGAGGTGGAACGCGCCACCCGGGCGATGCGCCTGCAGATGGAGCGGGCCGAGCGGAGCGAACGGCACAAGCAGCAGTTCCTGGCCAACATGAGCCACGAGATCCGCACGCCCATGAACGCGATCATGGGCATGGCCGGCATCCTGAAGCGCAACCCGCACACGCCGGAGCAACAGAGCTACCTCGACGCCATCGCCACCAGCAGCGAGAACCTGCTGGTGATCCTGAACGACATCCTGGACCTCAGCAGGCTGGAGGCCGGGCGCATCGCGCTCGAACAGGTCCCCTTCTCCCCCCGCGCCGTGCTGGACCATGTGCTGGGGATCCTGCGCTTCCGGGCCGATGAGAAAGGACTGGAGCTCTCGGGTGACGTGGCCGAAGATGTGCCCGCCAGGCTGCTGGGCGACCCCACCCGCTTGAACCAGATCCTCCTGAACCTGGCCGGCAATGCGGTGAAGTTCACCGAGCACGGATCGGTGAGCATCCATGTTCGCCACACCCCCGCGCCCGAACAACCCGGGCGGACCGACCTGGTGATCGATGTGGTGGACACGGGCATCGGCATCCCCGCCGACCGGCTGAGCAGCATCTTCGACGAGTTCACACAGGCCAACAGCGACACCACACGCAAGTACGGCGGGACCGGCCTGGGCCTGACCATCAGCAAGCGGCTGGCGGAGCTGCAGGGCGGCCGCATCGAAGTGCGCAGTACACCAGGCAGGGGCAGCACCTTCATGGTGACCGTTCCGTATCCGGTCGCCGCACCCGGGCCTGACACCCGGCCGGAGCCCGGACCGGAGCGGGCCGCCCCCCTCCACGGCCTGCGCATCCTGTTGGCCGAGGACAACGCGTTCAACGCCTTGGTGGCGCAGGACGAATTGGCGGACGCGCTTCCCGGTGTCCAGGTGGACCACGTCCGCACCGGACGAGAGGCGGTGGAACAGGTGCGACTGGCCGCTTACGACCTGGTGCTGATGGATGTCCAGATGCCGGAACTGAACGGGATGGACGCCACGCGCGCCATCCGCGCGATGCCCGACCCCCTGGGCCGGATCCCCATCGTGGCCATGACCGCGGGCGCACTGAACGAGGATGTGGAAGGCTGCCGTTCGGCGGGCATGGACGCGTTCGTTCCCAAACCGTTCACGCGCGAGGAACTGCTGCGGGCGATCCACCGGGTGATGGGCACCCCGCCGCGATCCACGGAGCAGGTCACCTAGCCCGCGGGGCCGGCGCGGAAACCGGTGCATGGGAGGTCTGTCTTGGGATCCTGCCGATCTGTCCACTTAGTTTCCATGGCAAGGAAAGTGCTCAGGGGGGTTACCTTTGCACGGCCCTTGGTGGATAGGCGCATCCCGATGCGGAGATCCCGAACCTTGGAATTCGCACCTTGCGGCCACAAGGCGAACCCCTAGCAACCAAACCCGGACGCCCGGCGTCCACAGCGAACGACCATGGCAATCGAACTGACCGACAACAACTTTGAGGAGCTCGTCCTGAAGAGCGACAAGCCCGTGATGGTGGACTTCTGGGCCGAGTGGTGCGGCCCCTGCCGCATGGTGGGCCCGGTGGTGGAGGAGTTGGGCAAGGAGTACGACGGCAAGGCCGTGGTGGGCAAGCTCAACGTGGACCACAACCCCGGCATCAGCATGAAGTACGGGATCCGCAGCATCCCCACGATCCTGTTCTTCAAGAACGGGGAGGTGGTGGACCGCAGCGTGGGCGCAGTGCCCAAGCCGCAACTCGCGCAGAAGTTGGAAGGGCAGTTGGCCTGAGCCATCCTCAACGCATGACACAAGGCCCCTGCCTGAACGGCGGGGGCCTTCTGCGTTCCATCCGTTCGGAAGGCGGAGCACAGGGGCTCACCCGGACGCACCTCACGGGATCTGCGCGGCCCGGATGGCCGTAGGCACCGTGCCGCCGATGTTGAGCAGGATCGGATCACGATCGTTCTGCGCTCCGGTGTACTTGCCGTCCCCGTCCATGTTCACATCGGCCTGTCCATAGGCCGTAACGACGGCCGTGGGCACGTTGCCCCCGATGACCTGCAGGATCGCGTCCCGGTCATTGCCCACGCCCGCGTATTTGAGCGTCCCATTGCCGCTGACATCACCGGCCCAGAGCACCAGCTTGCCCCCTTCCAGCTTCTGCGCCGCCGTCCCGTAGGTGAGCGGCACCGGACCCGTAAGGTCGATCTGCCCGACCTGGGCGGTGGAAAGGAACAGGGGCTGTGCCGTGACCACACCGAGGTGGTTACGATGGCGGACGATCACGTGATAGAAGCCTTCGGGCGCGTAAAAGACCACGGGTGACTGGCCGTCCAGGTCCACCACATCCCCATCGCGCTGCAACAGGGCGCACCGCGAGGCCACCATGTCCGACTGGGCGGGGGATGTGCTGAGCGCCACGTGCACCCAGTCCACCACCGCATCGGGTCCCGTGGCCGTCAGCACGGACGGCTCGATCGCTTCACCGCCGCCATCGCCGGCATGCGCGAAGCCGAGCGCGGTGTAGGGCTCGTTCAGCGGGATCAGCGCCCTTGTGCGCAGGGAGTCGTGCATCAGGACCGAGCCTGTGGACCAGGGCCCGTCGAGCAGGATGGACAGGTCGATGCGCGCCGGCGGGGTGTAGCACACCTTCAGCTCGGGCCACTTGAGCGGGTTGGCGTGATCGCTCGAGGCGAACACCAGTTTCCTGTAATGCTGGGGGGTGATGGTGGACATCTGGAACCCGTGCGCGAGGGCGGTGTCGAGCACCATGTCGCTCACCATGTCGGTGACCTCGATGCCCAGATAGTCCTGATCGGGCGCTGTGGAAGCGGCCAGCACCACCTGCCCGTCGGTGGTCACGGACGGCCTGGTGTTCCAGGTCACCGTCATCTCCTCCCACGACGTGGTGATGCGCTGCAACACCGCGGCGTTCGAGCCGGACTGTGTGCTGTGGAACCCGTCGCCGGAGTTGGGGTTCTGGTAGAAGGACAGCGCGGCATAGTGGACCTCCGATCCGGGCGGGATGGCGGAGAGGTCGGGATCGATGAGGCCGTAGCGCCGGCCCGGAGAGCCCGACCAGGTCCATTCCATCGCGTTGATGGACTGGTGCGTGCCGAAATTCATGGAGTTCGTAGGGCCGTACGTGCCGGACTGGTTCGTGAGCCACCAGACGAGCGCGTCCTTGCCCTCGGCCGGACCGGGCTTCAACACCAGTTCGATCGATCCCGATCCGGGCAGCAGTTCGAAATGGACCGACAGGGTGTCGTTGAAGAGGGAACCATCTCCCGGGGCGGCGCACCACACGCGCAGCACGTGTGGTCCAAGCACCTGCACGAGCAAAGGGTTCACGAAGGAGTACAGCGTATCGGAACCCGGCTGCAGCACACCGGCAATGGTCTCCGCCACGATGGGGCCACCGTCCAGCCGGTAGCGGACCGGAAGGGCCTGCACCGGATCGAGCCCGTTGTTGCCGAACCGGGCCTGCACCACCACAGGTCCAGGGGCCGAACAGGCGCCCAGCGGGGCCGAGGTGGGGGACACCAGGGACACGCACGCCGCATTGATGGGCACCGGCGTATCGAAGGCCTCCACCTGATCGCTCCGGCTGCCGGATGAGCCTTGTGAGGCGCTGTAGCCCAGTCCACGGCGCGCGAAGGCCTCCCAGAGCAGGGCCTGGTTCGCCCCCCCGTAGAGCAGCTGGTCGGCCAGCAGGATGGCATCGCGCGCATCCACGAAGCCGGGGTTGCACGGGGTCAGTTTCATGCCGTCGATGACCAGCTGCATGGCGATGTTGTTGCCGCCCGTGCCGGAGTACAGGTCGGGATCGAAACCGTGGTGGTCGATGAGCTCCCAGGTCATCTCCCACAGGATGGTGCACCAGACGAACCCGATGCCGTGCGGCACGCTCACCCCGGAATTGGTGTTCCCGTATGTGAAGTCGTTCACCATGAAGGAAGTGCTGTACGGGGCCGGCCGAAGGCCCGGCCCGGTGGAAGGCTGGCCGGAGACGTAGGTGCCCACCCCGCGCGCATCCACACCGGCATCACCGGCCTCCATGGTCAACATCAGCCCCATGAAGTCGCTCCACCCTTCACCCATCTGCTCGCTGTTGCCCAGGCAGTTGGTGTTGGAGGGCCCTCCGACCAGGCGGTTCGAGATGCCGTGCCCGTATTCATGGGCGATGACCGCATTGTCCAGGTCGCAGTCCTTCGGCGGATTGCCGCTCCACAGGAACATCTGCATCCGCGGCTTGCTGCCGTCGGGCGGCGTGGCGAAGTTGGCGTTGTTGGTGCCGCTGCCGTCCTGCGCATCGGCGATCACCTCATCAGCGGCCGCCCCTCCGTTGCCGTAGTTGTTCATCTGGAAGTTGCCGCTGGCCTCATCGAAGCCGTACTGGTACCACACGTCGTGCATGAGGTTGTTCCAGTAAAAGAGGTTGGTGATGGCGGCATCCTGGTATGTGGACGGATGGAGGGCGAGGTTGATGGGGAAATCGAAGTCGAGGCCCGCACCACCGCTCGGGCTGTAACCCGTACCGTTGTTGCCGTTGGCATCCTCCTGGGCATGCACGTTGTTGCCGCGGGTGATGGTGTACTCCGCCCCAGGAGCGCCGTTCACATCGTACCACCCGTAGGGCGAAGCGTTGGGCGCCAGCGTCCATGGCGCGTTGTGCAGTGTGCGGGGTCCATGGCCAGGGCTTTCCACGGGCATGGCGTACACGTTCAGGTCGTTCGCCGCCGCCGGCGCAGGAGGCGCGGGGGGCGCTTCAGCACCGTGGTCATGACCGGGACCCTCGTCGAAGCCACAGTTCGTATAGCGGTCCTCCCGCTCCACCTCGCGCCCGCTGGCCGCATCCACACGCACCTGCCACCAATGACGGCCATCCGCGCGATGGAACTCCACCTCCCACACGAGCAGCACGTCATCGTCCACCGGCAGCTGGAGCAGCTGCACGGTGACCTCGCCGGTCACGCCATCCACGCCATCGAAGAGCCACTGCCGGCGGTCCACCGCCCCCGCCCGCTGCCGGGCTGCATGGACAGCGAGGCCCTCGGCGCGCAGCACCTGCTCCATGGCCTGCATCGCGGTGATCCCAGGCGCTGTGGCCTTCACCCGCCCGGCAAGGTCCTTCACCGCGCGGGAATGCAGCGCCACCACCCTGCCGGTGCCATCCCGGTGCACGGCGATATCCCCATTATGGACCTCGATGCCCGCGTGGCGCTGGCGGAGGAACGTGTGGCGCAGCGCACCGCCGTGCGACGTGTAGTGGTCACGGACCACCAGGTCGGCCAGGTCCTCCGTCGTGTATCCCTGCGCCAGAAGGGTGCGGACCTCCGGGACCTGCAACCCTTCATGGCCGTCCTGCGCCAGGACCGGGGCGTTCGAGGGTGCCCCGAAAAGCAGGACAAGGCTGATGAAGAGCTGAACAGGATGTCGCATGGAGGTTTCCGGTCAGGGTGCAGGCCACAGACGGCGATAAGGTGGATCGGTTGCCGCTGGGCGCCCTGGCGCGGGTCCGTCCCTCCCTCTTCTCTCCCGACCTTTGTCCCTGCCATGCCCATCGAACAGCAGCACATCCAGGCCCTCAGCGCCCTTGAGTTCAAGGCCCGCCAGGTGGTGGAAGGCTTCCTCGCCGGGCTGCACAAGAGCCCGTTCCATGGCTTCAGCGTGGAGTTCGCCGAGCACCGCGCCTACAACAGCGGGGAAAGCACGCGCCACCTGGACTGGAAGCTCTACGCCCGCACCGACAAGCTGTTCGTCAAGCGCTACGAGGAGGAGACCAACCTGCGCTGCCACCTGGTGCTGGACGCCTCCTCCTCCATGTACTATCCCGCCCGAGGGGAGGCCCGGGAGTTCAACAAGGTGGAGTTCGCCGCGCACGCGGCGGCGGCCTTCATCCAGCTGCTGCGGAAGCAGCGCGATGCGGTGGGCCTCACGGTGTTCCGCGAAGCGGTGGCGCTCACCGAGGAGGCGCGCAGCAACGCCGTGCACCTTCGGCACCTGACGCAGCATCTGGAGCGGCTCCTGGCGGCGGATGCGCCGGCGCGGGGGCAACGCACGGGGCTGGTGGAGGCGCTCCACGACATCGCCCGGCGCGCCCACCGCCGCAGCCTCGTGGTGGTCCTCAGCGACATGCTTGAGGATGCCGGTCGTGAGGAGGAGGTCTTCGATGCCCTGCAGCACCTGCGCTTCAACAAGCACGACCTCATCGTGTTCCACGTGGTGGACCGCAAGCGCGAACTGGATCTGGCGTTGGAGGACCGCCCATACACCTTCGTGGACGTGGAGACGGGGGCGCAGGTGAAGGCCCACGCCTCCGAAGTGCGCGAGGGCTACCGACAGGCCGTGGCCGAACGCTGGCACCGGTTGAAGCTCAAGTGCGGCCAGTACCGGATCGACCTGGTGGAGGCCGACATCAATGCCGGATTCGGGCCGGTGCTGCTGGAGTTCCTCACGAAACGGGCGCGACTTTACTGAGCTTTCCGGAGCGCGCTTGCAAAGTCGGCCCGGGGCTTTACATTTGCACCCGCTTCACCGCAAGGCGAAGCCAACGGACCGGTAGTTCAGCTGGTTAGAATGCCGCCCTGTCACGGCGGAGGTCGCGGGTTCGAGTCCCGTCCGGTCCGCGAAAAGGTCATCTTCGGATGGCCTTTTCCGTTTTGTCCCCATGCGCTCCCTGTGTTCCACGCTCGTGATCGGGCTTGCGATCGTTGCTTCCGCCCAGGACGCTTCGCTGGTGCCGGGCATCCGCACCGAACTGGCCGCCGCCACCAACGACACCCTGCGCGCCGATGCCCTGGCCCGCCTCTGCTTCAACCTGATCCATAGCGACCCGGACAGCGCGCGCCTGTGCGGTGATCAGGCCCTGGCGCTGGCCACCCGCATCGGCAACGCACGCGCACGGGGTGATGCCCACAACAACCTGGGCTGGCTGGAGGCGCAACAAGGGCACCTGGACAGCGCCGATCACCACCTGGACCAGGCGCTGGCCCTGTTCCGCAAGGCGGGCCGGCGCGAGCACATCGCAGTGACCTTGAGCAACAAGGGATGGGTGGCCGGAAAACGCGGCGACCAAGTGGGCGCGCTCACCCACTTCCTCGATGCCTTGAAGTACAGCGAGCAGGCCCGCGACACCGCCAGCACCTCCATCCTGCTCTACTCCATCGGCATCGCCTACCGCAAGACCAGTGACCATGCGCAGGCCCTGGACTTCCTGGAGCGTTCCGCCGCTCTGGAGCGCGTGCTGGGCCGCACGAGCAAACAGGCGAATTGCGCGGTGGCCATCGGCAACACGTACCGCGAGCTGGGCGATACCGCACGTGCACTGGAGCGCCTGGAGCAAGCGGCCACCCTGTATGCGTCGACCGGCGACCATCAGGGCCTGGGGCTCGTTGCGGAGAACAGGGGGGACCTTCTGGCCCCGCGCGACCCTGCCGCAGCACTGCTGGCCTATGGCAGGGCCCGGGCCCACTACGACACGCTGCACAGCAGCACGGACCTGGCCTACGTGCTCCGAAGCTTGGGCGCATTGCTCCTGCGCACGGGCCAGGTGGCCGAAGCCACCGAGGTGCTGCGCACGGGCGGATCGCTCGCCTTGGGCAGCGGGGATGCCGAGCTGCGGATGAACTACGCCCTCACCCTGGCCGAGCTGGCCCGGGTGAACGGTGATGCGGACGCCGTGTTCGAGCATCTGCAGCGTCACCTCGCGCTGAAGGACAGCCTGCAGGGCGCCGACACCCAGCGCGAGATCGCCCGCCTGCGCACCGCATTCGACACCGAGCGCAAGGAAAAGGACAATGCCCTCCTGCGCGCGCAGAACCGCGAGCAGGCCGAACGCATCCGCCGCGATCGCCAACGCCTCACCGGCATCGCCGTGATCGCAGCCCTGGCGTTGATCGCCGCACTGCTCTTCTTCCTGAACTACCGGCAGAAGCGACGCCATGCGACCCTGCTGGAAGCACTGAACCGCAAGCTCGCGGACAGCAACCGGGAGATCACGGAGATCAACGGGCTGCTCGAACTGAAGCTGCTGCGCAGCCAGATGAACCCGCACTTCATCTACAACAGCCTGAGCAGCGCGGCACGGATGACCCAGGCCGGCCTGCAGGTGGAGGCCCTCGCCTACCTGCAGGGCTTTGCGCGGCTGCTTCGGCAGGTGCTGGACCACAGTGTGGACGACCGGGTGAGCGTGGAGGCCGAGGCCGACTTCCTGCGGCAATACCTGAAGCTGGAGGCCGTCCGACTGGAGGGCCTGACCTACTCGGTGGAGGTGGACCCTGTACTGCTGAACGACGACGCCGAAGTACCCGCGCTGATCGTGCAGCCCTTCGTGGAGAACGCGGTGCTGCACGGGCTCTCGGAGAAGCCGGGCGAGCGCCGCTTGGCGGTGCGCTTCGAGCGTGCAGGTGGGCACGTGCGTTGCACCATCACCGACAACGGCGTGGGGCGGAACGGTGCAGGCGCCGCCGTGCACGGCACCCGGGATCACCGGTCCCTGGGCATGCAGCTCACGCGTGAACGTCTGCTGCTGCTCACCCGGAGGCTGGGTGGCGAGCGTTCAGTGCACATCGAGGACCTGCATGATGCCGGCGGTGCATCGGCCGGCACGCGTGTGACCCTGCTGCTGTAGGGTGCTGGGACCGCTAACTTGCCGGTCCAGCACAAGAGGATGATCCGGGCGTTGGTGGTGGACGATGATGGGGCGAACAGGGCCTACCTGCGCACCTTGCTGACGGCGCATCCGGAAGTGACCGTGATCGCTGAGGCCGGGACCGTCGCCGTGGCGCACGACCTGATCACCCTGGAAGCACCCGACCTGCTCTTCCTCGACGTGGAAATGCCCGGGGGCACCGGCTTCGACCTGTTGGAGCAGCTGGGCACCTGGCCCTTCGAGGTCATCTTCTGCACCGGCTTCCAGCGGTACGCCATCCAGGCCATCCGCTTCAGCGCACTGGACTACCTTCTGAAGCCCGTTCAGCCGGACGAACTGGCCGCGGCCCTGCGCCGCTACCACCAACGCCAGGTGGCCGCCGACCGCAGCGCCGTGCAGCAGCAGTTCCTGCACAACATCCGCCAGGCCGACGAGCAGCGGCTGAAGCTGACCCTCACCACCGGCGATCGCACCTATTTCGTCGCGCCTACGGAACTTAGCCATTGCACGGCGGACGACAACTACACCGAGCTCCACACCCTGGACGGCCGGCGCTTCGTGAGCGCGCGCACCCTGAAGGACTACGAAGACATGTTGATGCCGCTGGGCTTTCTGCGTGTGCACCGCAGCACCCTGGTGAACAAGGCGCAGATCACCCACCTCGATGATGGGCACGTGGTGCTCAAGAACCGGTTGCGCGTGGAGATCAGCCGCCGGAAAAAGGAGGAGGTCATGAGGGCCTTGGGCGGCTGACCGCTCCCTCGTCGATCGCGCCGTTCGCTCGGAACACCTTTCCACCGAGCCATCGCGGAGGTTGTTTCGGGCCACCGATCCGACCCATGCGACACCTTACCCTCCCCTTCGCCGTGCTCCTCACGTTCGGCTCCGCAGCCCAATGGCCCACGGACCCCGGCTCCCCACTGGTGATCTGCGACGATGCCAGCAACCAGGCCGACCTGCGGCTGGTGGCCGATGGCGCGGGCGGCTGGTACGTGCTGTGGCGCGACAACCGGTTGGCCGCCGACCGATACGCCGTGTTCGGGCAACGACTGGATGCCCAAGGGAACCTGCTGTGGGAGCCCAACGGACGCCTGATCCAGGAAGTGCCGGAACGCAGCATCAACATGATCGGCGTGACCCGCATGAGCGACAACAAGCTCTTTGTGGCCTACATCAGCGGCACGGGGACGACCGGAGCGGATACGTTGAGGGCCATGGCCTATGACAGTGAGGGTGCACCGGTGTGGACCGGACCCACGCTGTTGGCCTATCCGGGTCCTCTGCCCGGCGGCGGCACCTCCACGGGCAACTACTACCCGCGCGTGGTGCCCGTGTTGAATGGCGTGTTCGTCGGCTGGGGCACCAACCCGATGGGTGCCGCCGATTACGTGCACATCGCGCGGGTACTGAACGATGGCACCAACGCGATGCCGGAGCAGGGCGTGGAGGTCCCCAGCCTGAACAACTCCATCGTCACGGGTCCATGGACCATGCGGCACGATCTGGCCGGCGGGCTGCTCCTGGAGGAGCGCTGGGGAAATGGTGCGGGAGCACCGCTCTACGCCATGCGCGTGGACAGCATGGGTGTGGAGCAATGGCCCACCCTGCTGCATGTCAGCGCCAACAGCGGCGGCCTGGGCTATGAATGGAGCACGGCCATGGCGCCCAATGCCCGGATGAACTCCGTGTGGGGCAATGGTTACGACCTGCGCATGGCCATCTACGACACCACCGGCGTGCTCTTCAACACCAACGCGCCGATCCCGGTATGCCTGCAGAGCGAGGTGCAGGAGAACCCCTTCGTCGTGCAAACGGCCACGGAGACCACCGTGTTCTGGGCGGACAACCGGACCTCTGCCGGCGTCGGTCGGCAGGTGTTCATGCAGCGCTTCGATGCCTCCGGCACCCCGCTCCTGGCCAGCGACGGTGTGCCGGCCATGCAATGCGACGGCAACCTGAACGGCTTCCCGCGCGCGATCGCCGCCGAGGACAACAGCCACATCGTGGCGCTCTTCACCTCGGCGAACCTGCAAGGGGGAACAGCAGGTTTCCGCGTGGGCCGGGTGACCAGCACCGGCACCGACCTGTGGAGCGATACAACACGGTTCTGCACGCCTGCGTTGGGCCCCAATGGCGGCACCGACTTCGCGATGACGAGCGACGGTGACGGCGGTGTGATGTCCGTGTGGTTCAACTGGAACAACGATGCCATCTACGCGGCCCGCCTCGACCGGAACGGCCGCATGGGAGACTTCACGAGCGTGCCGGAGCTGGGCCGCAATGAGCTGCGCGTGCATCCCAACCCGGCCACCGATCGCATCACCTTCACCATGGACCCGGGCGATCGGCCTGCGGAGCTGCAGCTCTTCGACTCCCAGGGTCGGCTCGCTCGAACGACCATCTCCCCGGACGGCTCCCTGGACATCCGAGACCTGGACAGTGGGCCCTACCTGCTGCAGGTCCGCACCAAGGACGATGTGCGCACCGCCCGGTTCATCAAAAACCGATTGCCCTGACCATGCGCAGCTCCATTCCCGCCCTGTCGATCGTGCTCCTGCTCAGCGCCTGCCAGAAGGATGACCCATCACCGGGCGGCTCCACCGGTGGTGGAACCGGAGGACCGGGCACGGGTGCCGGGCTCATCAGCAGCTGGACGCCGCTCAAGCCCTACGTGGATGAGGCCATCACCTTCATCGGCGGCCCCTTCCCCACCGCGCCGGACGCGATCACGATCACCTCCAATGGGCTGCCCTTGGAGATCCTCGGAAATACGGGAACGGAACTGGAGGTGCAGGCACCCTCAGGGACCGAGGACAACATGGTGGTCTGGTATTCCACGGTCGTGATCGCCACGGCCACCGATACGGCGGAGATCTACCCCTTTTACTGGAAGAAGCGCATGGACATCACCTTCTTCGAGGACAACCTGGACGAGACCTTCAACGGACAGCCGGCGCGTGCAGGAGATTCGTTGCGCTTCAACGGATCCGGGTTCACGACCTCGGGCATGACCGTATCGATCAACGGCCAACCCATCACCACCCCGGTCGGCGTCGACTCCTCCTTCTGGTGCAACATGCGGTTCAGGGTGCCGCTCAGCCTGGCCTCGGGCAATGATGAATCCGTGGTGACCTCGGCCTTGCTTACCGCCACCAATGCGGATGGCCGCACGGATACCCTGACGTTCGCCTTCGCGCCCACACCGCGGATGGACCTGTACGAGATCATCCTGGTGGGCGGTGGGTACACCTTCGACATCTCGGACATGAGCAGCACCGCCCAGGTGCTCAACTTCGAGGTGCGCGGCCGCCATCTCCGACCCGACCTGAACTGGAGCCTGCAGGGTCCAAGTCCGGTGAACGGCACACTGGGCGTAGGCGGCTATCCGCACACGGCAGGGCTGACCTTCGACCCCGCGTCCATGGCGCCCGGCACCTATACGCTCACCGTGGGCGGGCTCTTCGGTGTCCAGATCGGATTCGCGCTGGTTCCTTGAGCCGTTCCCCGATCTCCGCAACATCACCCGTCCGCCGGGACCTTCGGGAAGGTGAACACGGCCGGACCAGGACTGGTCGAACTTCCTGGACCGGTGCACCCGGGCCGAGGTGGCGTCGGCCCATGCGTGCCCAGAAGAGGCGCGCTAGCGGTTCTTCCCCTCGGTGAGCCCCGGATCGATGGCGAAATCGACCGTTCCCATCTTGATCGGCTTGGGCGTCACTTCGCGGAAGGCATCGTTCCACACCAGCTTCATGTTGGCGAACTGCATGTCGACGATCTTGCCGGGGATCTCGCCCCACACGGTGAAGGCATCGTCCTCGCCCTGGCTGAGGATCACCTCCTTGCTCTTGCTGCTGGCGTTGGCGAACTCCTGGCCCGATTCGATGCGGAGCGCGGTGCGGCTCGGGTCCACCAGGGCCACCTTGCTGCCACGGTACACCACCTTGAACTTCGCCGCCGTCTTGGCGGTCTCTTTGTCCATGCTCACGAGGTTCACCTCGAAGTTGCCCACCGTGAAGCTGTTCTTGCTGGGCGGGATGTCGAAGTCCGGCACGCTCACCTTGCCCTCGGAGCGCGACACGCGGCTGGCGCCACCGAACTTCACGCTGAACGCATCGTGGTGCATGTTGCCGCCGGTGACCTCCAGCGTCCGGTTGATCTTGTCGTTGGGCCGGATCACGAAGTCGCGGTCCTTCGGCGAGTAGGTGGCGCCGCCGACGGTGAACACGATCTCCGAGGCCTTGATCATCAGGATGTCGGAGGTCTTGTTGGTGAACTCCACGCGCACCTTGCACAGGGCGAGCTGGGCCACGGGGTCCTTGAACTCAATGCGGATCGCCTCCGTCTCGATGGGCTCGGGGATGCGGTAGAAGTTGGTGTGCTTGGGGTCCACCTTCTGCGCGTGAAGGGAGATGGCGGCCATCACGGCGGCTGCGGCGAGGAGCGTGCGGGTCATGTGAGGTAGGGTTCGTGCCCGGCGAAATTAGGCCGGTGCGGGCGGATGGCAACCGGTGTGCCAAAGCGATGGCCCGCCGCGGAACCCGAAGGGTCCGCGCCCCGCACGTGAACCCACGCACCCCGCATTTCAGGGGAAAACACGCGTGGCCGGCTCCGGGGGCCCGGGCACTTTTGGGGCCATGAAGCCCCTGCTCGCCTCCATCGCCGCCAAGGCCCTCCGCACCGTCCGACAGGCCGCGGTCGCCGCATCGCTCACCGCCCTGGCGCTCGCCGGTCCGGGTACCGCCGCTGCCCAGGACATCTGCGGCTTCGATCTCTGGCATGCCCATCGCCTGGCCGAGGACCCCGACTATGCGGCGAAGGTGGCGGCCTTCGATGACCTGGCCCGCAACAACACGAATCTTTTCACCCGAAGCAGCACCACCCACAAGATCCCCATCGTGGTGCATGTGATGGAGGACGGCACTTCGGCGACCATCCTCACCGATGAGGAGATCCGCCTGGCCGTGCAGCGCACGAATGAGATGTACCGCAAAGTAGCCGGCTCGGTGGGCGATGGCAACGGGGTGGACGTGGGCATCGAGTTCGTGCTGGCCGTGCGCGACCCCGACGGCAACTGCACGAGCGGGATCAACCGGGTGGACATGCGGTGGAACAGCCAGTATGTTGCTCAAGGCATGGGTAAGGATTCACCCGGGGTCGATGACCTCGTCATCAAGACGGTGGCCGGATGGGATCGCGAACGCTATCTCAACATCTGGGTGGTGAACAGGGTCCGTAACGGGAGCACGGAACTGGCCGGGTACGCTTCCTACGCTGCAGACCATGGAACCACGAGCGACGGCACGGTGGTCAGGGGGATCGACCTGCGCGCCCAGAACGTCGTTCTTGCACACGAGCTGGGGCATAATCTGAATCTCTACCACACCTTCGAAGGCTCCGGTCCGGGGGCCACCTGCCCACCCAATGTGGATTGCACAGTGGATGGCGACCGGGTCTGCGACACCCCACCCCATGTGGTCAGTGATTTTGTTCCATGCACTACGTTCGGACCGAACAGTTGCGATGGCGGCTCCTCCACCGAGCTGTTCCGCCGCAACTACATGGACTATACGGTCTGCGCGAACAAGTTCACCGCAGGACAGGCGGCGCGGGCCACCCTGGCGTTGAGCACCTACCGAGCGAGTCTGCTGGCCGCGAACGGCAACATGGCCCTCGTGCCCCCTGCGGCCCCTTCCAACCTGGATATCCTGGTCGCCAAGGGCGGTTGCACGGATGAGGCGGAACTCACCGTCTCCGGCTCCTGCCTGCCAACGACCTTTTTGGCCGAGGACGAGCACCCGGGCATCACCGTGACGTGGAGCATCACCAATGGCACGAACACCTACACGGGGACGGGCCGGAGGTTGGTCCTGAACGGTCTGGCGCTCGGGCTCTATTCGGCCACGGTGACGGTGACCACGCCGTTCGGATCGAGCTCGCGCACGGAGACCGGCATCCTTGATGTGGTGGGAACAACCAGCGCCTGCGTGCCCGTGAGCAATTCAACTGTCATTGGGACCCCGCCCCGCATCCGTTTCTTAACGGTGGATGCTGCTCCGGGCTGGTTCAGCGATTACGATTCACCCAGGGATGACGGACCATCCTACACCGACCAATTCTGTACGCAATCGCTATTCACGGCGCCTGCCGCCGAGATCACGGTCACTGTTCGGCTGATCTCAGCGGTCCAGTATCTCAAGGGGTATATCGACTACAACAACAACGGTGTGTTCGAGGAACCCTCGGAGTTGATCCTCGGCGGCCCCTCCACGATCGGTGCTGGTTTCCATAATTTCGATCACACGCCACCTCCCGGAGCGGTGCAAGGCGTCCGGCTGCGGATGCGGGTCGCCTTGGATACCGGGCCCATCACCACGGCCCAGGTGAACTGCGCCACGCCCTTCGCGCACATGGATGTCCGCGACTATGGGGTGACCATCGGTCCGTATACACCTCCAGTACCCACCGCTAGTGTGGGCGCCTATGGACCCAGTCCGTTCGAGGTGAACTACGGCACACCGATCACCTTTACGGCCGCGGCCCTCAACGGTGGTGGAACCAACCCCAGCTTCACATGGTACATCAATGGCGCCGTAGCGGGCACAGGTAGCTCCTTGACCGTGAACGGGCTGGTCGGCACCGAACAGGTGTGGTGCGAGATGACCTCGAGCCTGGCGAACGTGGTGGGCTCACCGGCCCGTTCGCAAACTGTGTACTTCCGAGTGAAAGGCGCACCGCTGACCGCATTTGACGCCTACCCGCGGACCATTTGCCCGGGCGAGGCGGTGACCTTCATCGATCGGTCCGCCCTCAGGCCCACCTCCTGGAGCTGGTCCTTCCCCGGAGGCACGCCGAGCGTGTCCACGGCGCAGTATCCCACCGTGACCTACGCTTCACCGGGAACCTATCCGGTCACGCTGACCGCGTCCAACGGCTTTGGACCAGGCAACACGAGCACGCGCACCGGATTCATCACTGTTCTTCCGCAACCTCCTTCGGCATGCAGCATCACCCGATCGAACACGCCGATGAATGGCCATGGCGTGGACTGGGTACGGCTTGCCACCCTGATCCGCTTCTCCCCATCCGACGGTCCTGTGATGGACGATCAAACGTGCTGGAACAGGCCCGTGCTGGAACCTGGCACCACCTACGCCATCGGCGTGAGAGCAAGCGGCACTCATGCCAATTGGGTGCGCGTGTACATCGATTACAACCGGAACGGCTCGTTCTCCGAGCCCGGCGAGACGGTGTTCTCACCAGCCAACGGAACGGGCATCCGGGAGGGCTTCTTCACCACACCTCCCGACCCGTTGATCGGCCTGCCTTTGCGGGTCCGTGTCATCAGTGATGCGTTGGGCACCACCCCCGGACCCTGCACATCCCCTTTGCTGTACGGCCAGGTGGAGGAGTACACGGTGATCTTCGAGCAGAACGACTGCCAGGGCACACCGAACGGCACCGCCCTGCCCGGTGCCCCCTGCAACGACCAGCAGGCCTGCACGCTGTACGATGTGTGGGATGTGAACTGCGATTGCGTGGGCGTTCCGATCGCCGACAACGACGCCGACGGCATCTGCAATCCCTTCGACCCCTGCGTGAACGGTCCCAACCCCGGAACGCCGTGCAACGATGGCAACCCCTGCACCACCAACGATGTCGTACAGGCGGGCTGTGGCTGCGCGGGCACACCCCTGCCCGATACCGATGGCGACGGCATCTGCAACGCGCAGGACAACTGCCCCAATGCACCCGGCCAGGTGGGTTCGCCCTGCGACGACGGCAACCCGAACACCTTCAACGATGTGCTGGCGGCGAACTGCCAGTGCGGCGGACTGCCCGGCAACGACAACACCTGCAACGCCGTGCTGCTGGGCGTGGGCGTGAACGGCCCCTTCAGCAATGCGGGCACCACTGCGCAGCAGGGCGAACCGCAGCCGCCCCTGGGCAACTGCACCGGGCAGGGCAGCTGGTGCTCGGCGGGCGGTCCGGCGAACAACAGCGTGTGGTTCAGTTTCGTGGCGCCACCGAGCGGGCGCGTGAGCCTGGACTTCGGCAGCACCGCCACGTGGGACTCGCGCATCGCCCTGTGGAGCGCCACCTCCTGCAGCTCCTTGCTGAGCGGTGGCGGCACCCTGCTCGCGGCCAACGACGACCTCACCGGCGCCTTCCCGTACCACGCCGGCATCACCCCGCTGTGCGTGACCCCGGGCCAGACCTACTACGTGCAGGTGGACGGCTGGGGCACCGTGACCAACAGCGCCTTCCAATTGGTGTTGGTGGAGGAGCCGCCCGTGGTGGACGCCAGCGTGGTGGGCTATCCCGCCGAGGCCTGTCCGGGATACCAGGCCCTCTTCACCATCACGGGCACGCCCGGCGCGCAGGTGACCTATTCGTTGGACTGGGGCCAGCCCATCACCGCGCCCCTCACCAACGGCACGCATTCCTTCTACACCGGTGGTCTTTCCGCACCGGCCACGCTGGCGCTCTTCAGCGTCACCGATGGCACTTGCTCGAGGGGCTTCGATGCGCAGAGCGACCAGGCCGTGGTGACCTTGGCCGAGGTGCCCGTGATCGG
>Ga0073899_10000986_pt1 | contig 26203 bp, 24 predicted proteins | sample KloWWTmetaKNB5Ph_FD_88975 | JGI IMG/M metagenome (GOLD analysis project Ga0073899, IMG submission 88975) | Active sludge microbial communities from Klosterneuburg, Austria, studying microevolution and ecology of nitrifiers - Klosterneuburg... | ecosystem: Engineered > WWTP > Aerobic digester >... | reverse complement strand
TGCAGCGCGGGTTTCCTCAAGGGCTTGAACGTGCCGCAGGCCATCACCCGCGCCATCCAGGAGCTGGAGAAGCTGGGTGCCGGTGAGGGCCGGATCAACTTCCGCCTGCGCGATGCCGCCTTCGGCCGCCAGCGCTACTGGGGAGAGCCCATCCCCATCTACTACAAGGATGGTGTGCCTAACGCGCTGCCCCAAAGTGCGCTGCCCTTGGAGCTTCCCGCCATCGACAAGTTCCAGCCCACCGAGACCGGAGAGCCGCCCTTGGCCCGCGCGGAGCGCTGGGCATGGGACGAGGCCAATCAGCGGATCAGCGAATCAGCAAATGGCTTCCCGCTGGAGACCACGACGATGCCCGGCTGGGCCGGCAGCAGCTGGTACTTCCTGCGCTACATGGACCCGCACAACGCGGAGCGTTTCGCCTCACCCGAGGCCATCCAGTACTGGCAGCAGGTGGACCTCTACGTGGGCGGCAGCGAGCACGCCACCGGGCACCTGCTCTACTTCCGCTTCTGGACCAAATTCCTCTTCGACCGCGGTTGGATCCCCTTCGATGAGCCCGCGAAGAAGCTGGTGAACCAGGGGATGATCCAGGGGGTTTCGGCATCAATACTAGCCCTTCGTCCCAAAGGGGCTATCGGAGATACCGATAACCAAAGCATTCCTCTCATCTTCTTCGACAGTAGACTTCCAGAGGTTTTGGCCCGGGAACACTCATCAGAGGCACTGAGCATTGGTCAGCGCGTTATGGGTCAGCTTAAACGCTATGAGGAAATGACCAACGGCATCCCTTTAGATAATGAAACGACCATGGCCATGATCCATCCATGGCGTCGCTTCCATTCCGTGCTTGTTCCTATCGACAATGTTGGTCCCGATAACGAGGTCGATTATAACCAGCTTCGGAGAGAGCATTCACTTTATAATGAAGGATTCTACTTGACGATCGATGGAAAGCTTGTTGCTGATCGTCAAGTCGAGAAGATGTCCAAGTCGAAGTTCAACGTGGTGAACCCGGACGACATCATCGCCAAGTACGGTGCCGACACGCTGCGGCTGTACGAGATGTTCCTGGGCCCCTTGGAACAGAGCAAGCCGTGGGATACGAACGGCATCGAAGGCACCTTCCGCTTCCTGCGGAAATTCTGGAACCTGTTCTTCAGCGCTGACGGCGTAGCGTCGACCCACGCGTCCGCCGAAGCTTCAGCGAAGGCGGGCCGGGTCGACCAACCCAATGTCAGCGATGACGTTCCCACCAAACCCGAACTGAAGATCCTGCACGCCACCCTGAAGAAGGTGACCGAGGACATCGAGAAGATGAGCTTCAACACCAGCGTGGCGCAGTTCATGATCGCGGTGAACGAGCTGGGCACATTGAAGTGCAACAAGCGCGCGGTGTTGGAACCGCTTACCATCGCGCTGGCGCCCTTCGCCCCGCACATCGCCGAGGAGCTGTGGGAGAAGCTGGGTCACGCCACGAGCGTCACCACCGCACCCTGGCCGCAGTGGAGCGCCGAGCACCTGGTGGAGGACAGCTTCAGCTACCCCATCAGCTTCAACGGCAAGACGCGCCTGCAGCTGGAGTTCCCCATCGCCCTGAGCAAGGAGGAGGTGGAGGCTGCCGTATTGGCCAACCCTGAGGTGCAGGCCAAGCTCGGCGGTCAGGCGCCCAAGAAGGTGATCGTGGTGCCCAAGCGCATCGTGAACATCGTGGTGTAGCCCGGCCACCAGCTTCCCGCCGCAAGCCACAAGCCGACAGCCGCCGAAGGCGGGCGGGTGGCCGGAGGCAGGCAGCGGGCGGCGCATTCCGTCCCGATCGGCACCACCTTTGCGTGGCATCCGGCATGATCCGTCACGGTCTGCTCTTCGGTCTTCTGGCCCTGGGCTTCGGTCCGGGCCGCGCGCAGGCGCCCATGCCCGTGCTGCCCGTGGGGGGCGAACCGGCCCTGCGCCGCCTGTCGCACAGCGCCTTTCAGCCCGGCGAGAAGCTCACCTACGTGGTGCACTACGGCCTGATGGACGCCGGCGAGGCCGTGCTGGAACTGCAGGAGAGCGACCTGCGCATGGAAGGGCGTCCGCTGCTGCATGCCAAGGGCGTGGGCCGCAGCCTGGGGGCCTTCAACCTGTTCTACAAGGTGGACGACCGCTACGACACCTGGTTCGACCGCGACGGGGTGTTCCCGTGGATCTTCAAGCGCAGCGTGAGCGAGGGGGGCTACACGTTCACGCAGGACTACGTGTACCTGCAGCACAGGCAGGTGGTGACCACCCAGAAGCAACGCACCCACGCGGTGCCGCTGCATGTGCAGGACATGCTCAGCGCCTTCTACTACGCCCGCACGCTGGACCTGTCGGACATCGCCGAAGGGCAGGAGTTCACCATTCCCTGCTTCCTGGACGATGAGCTGTGGCCCTTGCGGATGCGGTACGTGGGCCGCGAGACGATCAAGATCCGCAACGGCCGCTACCGCTGCATGAAGTTCCAGCCCGTGGTGCAGGAGGGCCGCATCTTCGCCACCAACGACGACCTCAACGTGTGGATCACCGACGACGGCAACCGGATCCCGGTGCTGGCGCAGGCCAAGGTGCTGGTGGGCTCCATCAAGATGGAGCTGAGCGCCCACGAAGGGCTGGTGCACCCGATCGCCCGGGTCAAGTAGCTATCCCCAACGGGCCGTTGAAATGATCGCATCCGCCCGGGCCTTCCCGCTGCGGGCGGTGCTGTTTCTTGCCCATCCATGAGGAGGATCCGACTGTGGGGCTCGATGGCCGGCCTGCTGCTGCTGGTGCTGGGCATCGTGATGACGGTTGACCTGGCGCCGCCGGTGGAGTACGTGCCCGAGCCGGTGTCGGCGCTGGTCGAGGACACCATCCCCGACCCCCCGAGCGCCTACGGCATTCCGTTGGACGGCTTCGTGGTGGAGCGCGGCCAGGTGCGCAGCGGCAGCACCTTCGGCGACCTGCTGGCCGCGCACGGGGTGCCGTATCCGATGGTGGACAGCCTGGTGCGGATGGCCGAGGGCACCTTCGATGTGCGGCGCATGCGGGCCGGCCACCCCATCGCCTTCATCTTCACCGATGACGCCCACCGCCAGCTGCGCTACTTCGTGTACGAGGCCGATGCCGTGGAGCAGGTGGTCTTCACCACCACCCTGCCGCTGGGCGTGCAGGTGCACCGCCGGCCGGTGTCCACCGCCGAGCGCGCCGTGGAGGTGGAGGTCACCGGTGCGTTGTACAACGACCTGGCCCGTGCGGGCGTGGACCCGTTGCTGAGCCTTCAGCTGGCCGAGGTCTTCGCCTGGACGGTGGACTTCTACCGCATTCAGAAGGGCGACCGCTTCACCGTGGTCTTCCTGGAGCGCCACGTCGACGGCACGCCCTTCGGCGATCCGCAGGTGCTGGCGGCACGCTACAGCAGCGGTGGTCGGGAACACGAGGCCTTCCTTTTTGCGCCGGACAGCACCAAGGGGGCGTACTACGACGGGGATGGCAACAGCCTGCGGAAGGCGTTCCTGCAAGCCCCATTGAAGTACAGTCGCATCAGTTCGGGCTTCACCAAACGGCGCTTCCACCCGGTGCAGAAGCGCTTCAAGGCCCACCTGGGCACGGACTATGCCGCACCCTACGGCACCCCGATCCTGGCGGTGGGCGATGGCGTGGTGGAGAAGGCGGGCTACACGGCGGGCAACGGCAACTACGTGAAGCTGCGCCACAACGGCACCTACAGCACGCAATACCTGCACATGCGCAGGATCCTGGTGCGGCCGGGCCAGCGGGTGCGGCAGGGCGAGACCATCGGCGAGGTGGGCAGCACGGGCCTGGCCACCGGTCCGCACGTGTGCTTCCGCTTCTGGAAGGACGGTCGCCAAGTGGATCACCGCAGGGAGGAGTTCCCCAGCGCCGAGCCCGTGGCGGCTGAGCACCGCGCCGGTTTCGTGCGCGAACGCGACCGCCTGATGAACGCCCTGGCCCAGGCCGGTGGCAAGGAGGTTCAGCCGGTGGTGTTCTGATCCGCCAAGCGGCGGATGGCCGCGTGGTGATGCACCTGCACGCCGGTGCCGGGATGCAGTGCCGCCTGCAGCAGGGCCTTGGCCAGTACATCGTGCGGCATCGGCCGGTACCGGTCGGGGAGGAGCGGGGCCACCGCCGTGGTGAGCCCGATGCCGAGGCGTTCGCCGATGCGCAGCTCCCCGCGAGGACCGGTGAGGATCGATGGCTGAAAGAGGTGCAGCGCGGGAAAGCCCAGCGCACGCATGCCGGCCTCCATCCCGCCCTTCACCCGGTTGTAGAAGAAGGCCGAGCGTGCATCGGCACCCACGGCGCTCACCACCCCGCACATCGGCACGCCGAGCGCACGCGCCCATCGGCCGATGCCGAGCACCAGATCATGGTCCACATGACGGAAGCGCGCGCGGTCACCGCCCACCTGCCGCATGGTGGTGCCGAGGGCGATCAGCACCGCATCCACGCGCTGTGGACGCAGACCGCTGAGCAGGTCCGGGTCGCCCATCCAGACCTCGAGCCGGGGGTGGGGGGCCACCGGTTTCCGCGCCAAGGCCACCACGCGGTCGAACCGTGGATCGGCCAGCGCCAGTTCAAGGGCTGCGCGGCCCACCAAGCCGGTGGCGCCGGCGATCAACAGGGTGGACATGGCACAAAGAGAGCACAGCATTTTGTTTGTTCTATAAACACAATTATGTTTGCGACATAAACAAGAAACCCATGGACACGCCGATGACCCCAGAGCAGAGCCTGCGCCTGATCGAGAGCATGATCAGCCAGGCCAAGCAGAGCTTCAGCCGGATGAGCTTCTACTTCCTGACCTGGGGGGTCCTGTTGACGCTGGCGATGCTGGCCACGCAGGTGTGGAGCGGGGTGGATCCGGAGGTGCGGCACGGCGCTCCGTGGGGGGTGGCCGGCGCGGTGGGCGGTGCGTTGAGCGCATGGTATGGGGCGCGGCAGTCCCGCAAGGAGGAGGTGCTGAACCCCATGGACCGGATCATCAACTGGTTATGGGCCAGCTTCGTGATCGCGCTGCTGTTGGTGCTGTTCACCACGTTGCTGGCGGGCGGTGATCCAGGCATCCCCATCACGCTGATGACGGGCATCCCCACCTTCCTCACCGGTCAGATCATGCGCTTCAGGCCACTGGTGCTGGGCGGCGTGTTGTTCTGGGTGGCGGGTGTGGCCATGCAGCTGGTGCCCGAAGCCGACGTGCGCACGGCCCTGTACTGCGCCGCCATGGTGCTGGGCTACATCGTGCCGGGGATCCTGCTCATGCGCAAGGAGAATGGCGTTCGCCCCGCTTGACCCGGTGCTGCACAACCAGCTTCGGCTCGCCATCGTGAGCCTGCTGGTGAGCGTGGAGCAGGCCGACTTCAACCACCTGTTGGAGCGCACCGGGGCCACCCGCGGCAACCTCAGCGTGCAGATCAGCAAGCTGAAGGAGGCCGGGTACATCCAGGTGACCAAGGGCCTGCGGGACAACTACCCCAACACGGTGTGCCGCCTCACGCCCGAAGGCCTGCATGCGTTCGAGGGCTACGTGAAGGCCATCAAGGACTACCTGCATCACTGACCATGCGCGAGATCGCCTCCTATTCCCTGACAAGCTGGTCGCACCTCGTGGCCGCCCTCCTGGCCATGGTGTTCGGGGCGTTGGTGCTCGTCCGGCCGAAGGGTACGCTCCAGCACCGCCGCCTGGGCCGTGTGTACGTGGCGTGCATGCTGGTGCTGAACGCCACGGCCTTCGGGCTGTACCGCCTGTTCGGCACCTTCGGACCGTTCCATGGGGCGGCGGTGGTGAGCCTGCTCACCTTGTTCGCCGCGATGCGTGCCATCCGTGGGCGGCCGCTGACCGCCCGGCGCATCGAGCTGCACCTCATCTTCATGTACTGGTCCGTGCTCGGGCTTTACGCCACCTTCTTCTCGGAGCTGATGGTGCGGGTGCGCATCAACGCCGCCTTCATGGTGCTGGTGTCGGCGGCCACCGGGGCCACCATCCTGCTCGGGGCGCTGTTCCAGAACCGCCTGGTGCGCCGGTGGAGCGCCGAGGTGCAGGGCGCACGGCAGGGGTGAGCGACGGGTCGTCGACGCGGGTGCCCGGTTCGTCGAAGCCGGGCATCCCTGACGGGCCGGGGTCGTTCAACCGGCCATGTTCTGCCGCACGGAGCACTGGGAACGCTGCGCCACCCTGCGCGCCACCGGATGGTGGCTGCTGATGGTGGCGGCGCTCGCCTTGACCGCCTGCCGCAAGGAGCCCGAGGTGATCGGCGGCAACCAGGCCCCGGACTATGAGGGGGTGCCCACGGTGCTGGTGGAGAACTACGTGAACCGCCTGTTCATCGACCTGCTGGGGCGCGAGCCGCTGGACATGGAGATGAGCGCCGAGGTGGGCGCGCTGGAAGCCGCCGGGCTTTCCATGGCCTCGCGCACCGCGCTGGTGCAGAAGATCATGACCAGCACGGCCTTTCTGGCGGACGACAGCAGCTACCGCAACAAGTTCTGCACGCGCCTCTACGAGCTGTGCAAGGCCCGCTTCCTGGAAGGGGTCAGCGATGAGGTCATCGACGGCTTCATCGGCAATGCGCAGCAGCAGGCGCTGGCCGATTCACTCGGCGGCAACACCGCGGGCCTGAACGCCGCGAACACCACCCTGGGCCGTCTGCTCGCGCTCAAGCGCAGCCGCACCGATCTGCGCGATGGTCTGATCGGCATCGCCGAGGTGATGCGCCGCATGGTGCTGAACGCGGTGTACGACGAGATCCACATGAACAGCTTCAACTACGTGAACGCCACCTTCGACAACCTGCTGCTGCGCTACCCCACCGACGCGGAGTTCACCATCGCCTATGGCATGGTGGAGCAGAACACCGCCGGCGTGCTGTTCGGGCAGAGCGGACAGAACAAGGGCGAGTACGCCGCGCTGATGAGCGCGAGCGCCGAAGCGTGTGAAGGGCTGGTGCGCTGGAGCTACGTGACCTTCATGGGCCGCCTGCCGGACACGGCCGAGACCGTGGCGGCGCTCGAAGCGCTGGGCCCCATGACCGACATCGAGGGCCTGCTGCTGCGGATCCTCACCACCGATGAGTACGCCAACCTCCAATGAACACCGAAGACCATGGAACCGAAGACCCGCACCATCGTACAAGCCGCGCTGATCGTCATGATCATCGCCGCCATCGTGATCACCCGCCGACCGGGCGAACGCCCCGTCCCCGACCCTGAGGCGCAGGCCACTGCGATGAACCGCTGAACCGCCCCGCCATGCGCCGCTCCCTCCTCCTCGCGTTGACGCTGGTGCTGGTGGCCACGGGCTGCCGCAAGGAGCCCATCTATGAGCTGGACCAGGTGGACCTGCGTCCGCCCAGCCCGGACAAGGACCAGTTGAAGACCAACGAGGAGTATGCGGCCATCCTGCACGCCAACCTGTTCCAGACCGGCCTCCCGGCCAACGCGCTGTTCGAGCTGGGGCAGTGCATCGAGAGCATCGGCGACAAGGAGCTGGCGCGCGAGGTGCTGATCAGCAACTTCATGAACAAGCCCGGGGTGATCCTGCCCACGGACACGGCGATGCGCGCCGACCCGGACGCGTTCATCACCGACACGTACCGGCGCTTCCTGGTGCGCGACCCTTCGGAGGCCGAGCGCACCTGGTTCCGCAACCTCATCGTGGCGGACCCCCACATCACCACCGAGCTGGTGTACTACGCCTTCGCCCTCAGCAACGAGCACCTCTACTACTGAACCATGGACCGCCGCCGATTCATCCGACAGGCCGGGGCCGCCGCCGCCGCCGCGTTCGCCGCGCCGTACATCCTGCCCAGCGGACGCCTGTTCGCCGCCAGCGGCGGAGGCCTGGCGCAGCACGTGGTGCTGGTGCTCTTCGCCGGTGGTGTGCGCCAGCAGGAGAGCGTGCTGCAGCGCTACCTGGCCGACAGCCAGGGGGAGCCGTACGAGGGCAACGTCCTGTACAACATGCTCTCGGGGGCTCCGCCGGAGATGAAGATCGTGTACGGCACCGGGCTGGGTGGAATCAACCCCATCCCCTCGGTGCTGGGGCAGTCGTTGCAGCAGCAGGGCACCCTGTTCCGCGAGATGCGGGCGGTGAGCACCGGCCACTTCGGCGGGCTCAATTCGCTGCTGCAGGGCAACACGGCCGCCACGCAGGGCCTGCAGCAGAAGCCGCTCAACCCCACCATCTTCGAGTACCTGCGGCGCCATGCGGGCGTGCCGGCCAGCAAGTGCTGGTTCGTGGGCAACAGCATCGGCGGCAGCGTGCCCCTGCTCAACTACAGCGAGCACCCCACCTATGGCGCGCGCTACGGGGCCAACTTCTTCGCGCCCAACGTCACGTTCGGACCGCTGGGCCAGCAGTACCTGGGCGATGCCAAGGTGTACCACCCCGAGGAGCAGCTCGGTCCGGTGTACGCCATGAAGGCCTTTCTGGACAACAGCTTCGAGCACATGGTCGACGCGCCCACCGGCATCGGCAACACCGCGGCCGAGAAGGCGGACATCAAGGCCTTCATGGCGGAGATGTTCCAGCGCACGCAGAACGGCGCCATCGCGCATCCGCCCGTGCACGACAACGGCGACCTCACCACCGTGGGCTATGCCTGCGAGGTGATCAGTTGGTTCCGGCCCACGCTCACGGTGGTGAACCTGAGCGGCGTGGACGGCTGCCACAGCAACTTCACCGGCTACCTGGCCAGCCTGCACCGCGCGGACCATGCGGTGGGTCACCTGTGGAACTTCATCCAGACGCAGGTGCCGGGCATGGCGGGCAACACCACCTTGATCGTGGTGCCCGAGTGCGGCCGCAACGACGACCCCAACGCCATCAAGGACCAGAACGACTGGTTCAGCTACGACCACAGCGATGCCAACGCGCACCGGGTCTTCGGCCTGATGGCCGGCGCCGGGGTGCAGGCCGGGCTGCAGATCGGTTCCGAAGGGTCGCCGGTGGGCCTGGTGACCGACGTGGTGCCCACGGTGGCCGAGCTCCTGGGCATCAAGAACGAGGTGCTCTCGGCCGGATTGATCGATCCCCAGAGCATGAGCCTCTTCGACCGCATCTGAACCATGCGCGGCCCCATCCTCATCCTGGCCTCGGTGCTCGTGCTCGTCGCGTGCCAGAAGGAGGAGAACCCCTTCGATGCGATCGAGCCGCCTGCCGGGGAGCCCGTGGCGCAGCTGCTGCCGCTGGACAACTTCGCCGGGCTGCACCAACGCATCTTCCGCCCCACCTGCGCGGTGAGCGGCTGCCACGACGGCTCCTTCGAGCCGGAGTTCCGCTCCATCGCCGGGGCCTACAACTCGCTGGTGCTTCACCCGGTGACGGCCAACGACCCGCAGGAGAGCTTCACCTACCGCGTGGTGCCGGGCGATGCGCAGGCCTCCTTCCTGCACGAGCGCCTCACCGCCTTCGTGCCGAACACCAGCGGCATCATGCCCCTGGACCTGCTGCAGGACAGTGACTGGCCGGCGAACGAACAGGTGTACATCGGCGCCATCACCGCATGGATCGAGAGCGGTGCACCGGACATGTTCGGGCAACCGCCCACCACCGGCAACCAGCGTCCCCAGGCCATCGGTCTGCGGGCCGTGCCGGCGGGCACCACCGGTCCGGCCTATCCGCGTGCCGGCGGGGTGGGTGTGCAGCCCATCGAAGTGCCGGCGGCGCCGGTGGACCTGTGGTTCGCCTTCGCGGATGACGCCACGGCCCCCGCGGCGTTCACGCACAACACCTTCCGCACCGCTGCGTCGCTCGCGGCCTTCCCCACCGTGCCGGAGCATCCGCTGCTCACCGGTGCCACATGCGCAGGCACGGACTTCAGCGGTGCGCCGGTCACCTTCACCCACCGTGCTGCGCTGGACCTCAGCGGCATGGCCTCGGGCACCACGGTGTTCGTTCGGGCCTACGTGGACGACGGCGACCACGGCACGGTGACCGAAGTGCCCAACGAAGGAAGCAGCACCGAGGTCGTCACGCTCTTCACCCTGCGCATCCCATGAGGACCGTCATCGCCATCCTCCTGGTCGGCTTGTTGGCCTCCTGTCGCAAGGAGGCGGTGCTGGATCCCGTGCCGGCGATCACGCTCGTGAGCGCCGGTCCGCAGCAGGTGCTGGCCTTCGGCGAGCCGGTGGTGCTGCGCTTCACCTATGCCGATGGCGATGGCGACCTGGGCACCGACGACCCCGATGCGTACACCCTGTGGGTGAAGGACAGCCGCCTGGGCACGGCGGACGGATACCACATCCCGCCATTGGCGCCGCCCGATGCGCAGGTGGCCATCCGCGGCGAGCTGGAGGTGGAGCTGACCCCGCTCTTCCTGTTGGGCAACAGCGGGCAGGAGGTGATGACCTACGGTTTCCACATCACCGACCGCGCCGGCAACCGAAGCAACGAGCTCACCACCACGGCGATCACCGTGCTGGCGGACACCGCGCAAGTTCCGTGAACCATGCGCCATCCGCTCGCCGCGATCGCCGTCCTGGGCCTGGTGCCGCTGCATGCGCAGCTGCTGCCGGAGTTCAATATGGCGGACACGACGGTGACGATCTGCAAGGGCATCCTGCTGGACAGTGAGGAGGGGCCGGGCGGCAACATCTACGGCAACAACGAGGACCTGGTCTTCACCATTGATGCGGGCAGCACGATCACCCTCGTGTTCGAGCCCACCTTCTGCCTGGAACAGGGGCTGGACCTGCTCACCTTCCACGACGGGCCCTCGATCAACAGCCCGCAGATCGGACCCGCATACAGTGGTATCGTGGCGCCGCCGCCCATCGTGGCCGCCAGCGGCCAGCTCACCATCCACTTCGTGAGCGATGAGAACGTGGCGTACTGCGGCTTCGAGGCGCAATGGACCAGCGTGGCCGAGCCGCCTGTACCGCCGGTGATGAGCGTGCCGGTGGCACCACTTTGCGCGGCCACCGGGATCGCGCTGCAGTTCAGCCATCCGATCCCCTGCGACTCCATCGGCCCGGGCGCTTTCGTGGTGAACGGTGCCGGCGACCCGGTGGTCACCGGTGCCACCCCGATGAACTGCGTGGGCGGCGAGACCTCGGTGGTGCTGCTCGGCATCGACCCGCCGTTCGACCGCAACTGTCCCTACACCGTGGCCTTCACGCTGGGGCTGAAGGACCGCTGCGATTCGTTGTGGTACTTCACCCTGACCGCGAACATGCAGATCGCCACCTGTCCGCTCGGCGTGTTGCTCGAGGTGGCCGACGACACGCTGTGCGCAGGCTCATGCACCACGCTCTTCGCCGATGTGCAGGGTTGTCTCACCTACACCTTCAACTGGGACCAGGGCATCACCGGCGGTGCGGGCCCTCACAGCATCTGCCCCACCAGCACCACCACCTACACCGTGCAGGTCACCGAGAACGGAACAGGCCAGACGGCCACCGGTTCGGTGACCGTGGTGGTGGACGATCCGCAGATCGCCGCGTTACCCGCCAGCCTGTGCCAGTCGGCCGCCCCCTTCGGCCTGCAGGCCACGCCGCCGGGCGGATGGTGGAGCGGGGCCGGTGTGCTGGACAGCCTCTTGGGCACCTTCGAGCCGGACACCGCGGGCCCCGGCACCCATGTGCTCACCTACACCCTGCCGGGCGGCTGCAGCGATGCGGTGACCCTGGTGGTGGACAGCATGGATGCGAGCTTCACGCACGCCGCCTGTCCGGGCACCGCACCCTTCCTGCTGCCCGAGGCCACGCCGCAGGGCGGCACGTGGACCGGGCCGCACGTACAGCCCAACGGCCTCTTCGACCCGGCCGTCGCCGGCGCCTACCTGCTCACTTACACGGCCGGTGCGTGCAGCGACACGGTGACGGTGAACGTGGGCGACATCGTGGCACAGGCCCAACTGGACACCGTGTGCCAGAGCACCTGGCCCTTCGTCATCGCCGCCCAGCCGTTCGGTGGGCGGTGGCGCGGCCCCGGCATCGTGGACAGCATCCAGGGCGTGTTCGATCCCGATGAGGCCGGCGGTGGCGACCACGTGATCAACTACGTGCTCCACGGCTGCGATGTGCAGTTCACCATCCATGTAAAGCCGGTGGACATCGGCGACGGACGCAGCGCCTGTCCGGCTCAGGGGCTGTTCACCCTGAGCCCGGCACCGATCCCGACGGGCGGCCTCTGGAGCGGTGATGGCATCGTGGACCCGGTCGCGGGCACGTACGATCCCGTGCAGGCGGGCAACGGCTGGGACGAGCTCACGTATGCGGCGCCGAACGGGTGCGTGGACACCATCGGCATCCTGGTGGGCTGGACCGCGCTGAACGACGACACGCTGTTCTTCTGCGCCGGTGATGATGCGCTCGTGCTGAACGAGCAGAGCACCGGCCGCACGCCCTGGGATGGCGCCTGGTCGGGACCCGGCATCGGCACCACCGCCGATGGCGATCCGGTCTTCGACCCGAACACCGCGGGGATCGGCGTGCACGTGCTCCAGTACGTGGCCAACACCTGTTCGGACAGCATGCTCGCCATCGTGCACCCCGCACAGCTGCAGCCCGACCAGTTCACCGTGTGCAGCGCCGATGCACCCTTCCTGCTCGCCGCCGTGCCGCCGGGCGCGCAATGGCAAGGGACGGCGACCTCGCCGGGAGGGATCTTCGATCCGACCGCGGCCGGTGAGGGCACGCATGTGGTGCACTACAGCACGCCGGCGGGTTGTGCGGACAGCATCACGGTCACGGTGCTGCTCTTCCAGCAGGCCGTCATCACCGGGGTGGACGATACCTACTGCTCCAACGATGTGCTGGTGGATGTGGGACCGACCCCACCCGGTGGTGTGTTCACGGGCCTGGCGGATACGCTCTTCAACCCCGCGCAACTGGCGGATGGCACCTACACCCTGGAGTACACGGTGGGCGATGGCAACTGCCAGAGCACCGCCAGCTTCACCTTCACGGACCACCCGGCGTTGAGCACACAGGTGGACGTGAGCAACAGCACGATCTGCGAGGACGGAGGAAGCAGCATCACGGTGAACACGAGTGGCGGCCTGCCGGGCGGCTTCATCACGCACCAATGGAGCGATGGCCTCTTCCCGGTGCCCACGCAGAGCGTGCAGCCCGATGCCACCACCACCTACGTGGTGGCCACCACCGATGGCTGCAGCGACCCGGTGGTGGACAGCATCACCATCGTGGTGCACCCGCCGTTCCAGGAGTCCTTCGCCTACAGCGCGATGCAGTGCTACGGTGAGGCGGGCCACGTGTCGGGTGCGGTCTCCGGCGAGGGCACCTACACCTTCACCTGGGCCACCGTGCCGTCGCAGACGGGCGACAGCATCGCCCTGCCCGCAGGCACCGTGGTGAACGTGGAGGTGACGAACGACCAGACCGGCTGTGCGCATGACACCCTGGTGCAGGTGCCGAGCTGGCCCGCCGTCACCGCCTTGTTCAGCCCGAACCCGGACGAGCCCTGCGTGCCCTGGGAGCAGCGGGAGCTCACTTTCATCGACCTGAGCCTGAACGCCACGGGCGGCCTCTGGGTGATCGCTGCCGACACGTTGCCCTACGCCTGGGGCACCGATCCGCAGTACGACCACGGCGTGGCCGGCTACTACACCGTGCAGCTGGTGGTGTGGAACGATGGAGGATGCACGGACAGCCTCAGCATGGCCATCTGCATCCGCGACAGCGAGGCGGTCTTCGTGCCCGACGCCTTCAGCCCGAACGGCGACGGGGTGAACGATGTCCTCTTCGCGCGCGCTCCTTCGGCGCTCGAGCTGGAGTTCGCCGTGTACGACCGCTGGGGCGCGCAGGTGTTCCGCAGCACCACCACGCACCACGGCTGGGATGGCACGGCCGACGGCGCGCTCAGCCCCAGCGGCGTGTACCTCTACACCCTGCGCGCCCTCCTGGACGATGGTGCGGTGGAGGAGCGCACCGGCAACATCACCCTGGTCCGATGAGCAGCGCCATGAGCACACCGAAGTTCGCAGCGGCCCTGGGTGCGCTGCTGTTGGGCACCCTGCGTGTTGACGCGCAGGACGTGCACTTCAGCCAGTTCTTCGATGCGCCCCTGGTGCTGAACCCGGCCGTGGCGGGTGACATCGAGGGCGATCAACGGGTGGCACTGTTCCACCGCACCCAATGGCAGAGCGTGGGCAGCCCCTTCCGCACGCATGCGCTCAGCTACGACCTGCCGCTCTTCCGGGGGCGCATGCGGGGCCGTTACCTGGGCGTGGGCGTGCACGCCTTCAGCGACCGTGCGGGCAGCACCCGGTTCGGCGACACGCAGGGCAACCTCAGCGTGGCGTATGCGCTGCGCAGCGGCGAGCGCACCCTGATCGCGCTCGGGCTGCAGGGGGGCTATGGACAGCGGAGCGCCGTGCTGAACGGCATGCGCTGGGACAGCCAGTACAACGGGGCGGGCCACGACCCCTCGCTGCCCAGCGGCGAAACGGCGGCCTCGAGCACCAGTGCGTTCATCGACCTGGGCGCGGGGCTGTTGTGGCGGGGGGAGACCGTTGGTGGGATGAAGTGGAGCTCGGGTCTGGCCGTGATGCACCTCAACCAGCCCGGCATCTCGCTCTTCGGTTCGGCGGAGGACCGGCTGCTGCGGCGCTACACGGCGCATGCGGAACTGCGCATCGCCGGCGACCGCTGGACCTGGATGCCCAAGGTGTACGTGAGCCAGCAGGGGGCCGCACGCGAGGTGATCCTCGGCACCCTGATGCATCGGCGCATCGGCCAGGACTCACGCTACACCACGGACAAGACCTCGAGCGCGTTCCACCTCGGGGTGTTCTACCGCTGGAACGATGCGGTGGTGCCCGTGGTGAGGTTCGAGCACCGCCGCAAGCTGGCCATCGGGCTCAGCTACGACATCAACGTGAGCAGCCTGCGCACGAGCACCCACCTTCGCGGGGGCATGGAGATCAGCCTGCAGTGGGTGGGCGCCTTCAGCGACCAGCGACGCGTGCTGCCGAAGGGTGCGGTGCGCTAGCGGCGCTTGATGAACACGTACCCGCCGTTCAGCGCGCCCCACACCTGTGCGCCGGCGACGTTGTAGCCACGGTCCCAGCTGATCATGCGGTCGGGCAGGAGGGTCACCTCACTGGTGGCGTAGGCCGCGCCGCTGCGCTGGTTGGGGCAGTCGCGTTGGTGAGTGCTGCCGACATACGCGCCGCTCCGGAGGTGCAGGGTGATGGCACAGCCGTCCAGCAGATCGATGGAGTCCGGGGAGAGGAGGGCCAGTTTCGCGATGTCCGCGTACGCGCCGAAGACCGCCTGACCGCCCCGGATGGTATGGGTCTCGTTTGTGAAGGTGCTGTCGTCCGCCTTGCTCAGGTGGTGGATATGCTGGCGGTCGGGCTTGCCTTTGCTGTTGGCGGTGGCCTGTTCCACGTAGAACCACGCGCCGTCCCTGCGCTTGGGCCAGATGCGCACCATCTCCCGTCCGATCCCGAGGTAGCTGGTATCGGCCTGTTCCTGCGCGGCGCTGGTGGACGAGCCGGCCATGGTCATGGCGTGCTGTTCGAGGGTGCGGGTGCGTTGGGCGTGCAGAAGTGCAGGCAGAATGATCGGGACAAGAAGAAAGGTGGCGCGGAGCATATCGGGAGGTCAGCCCTCCGCCTCCACCCACATCCCGTGCTCCTTGATCAGCGCGATGAGCTCATCCACCGCCTGTGCGCTGGGCACGTTGCGCTTCACCACCTCCTTCTCGCGGTAGAGCGTGATCACGCCGGGGCCGGTGCCCACGTAGCCGAAGTCCGCGTCGGCCATCTCGCCGGGTCCGTTCACGATGCAGCCCATGATGCCGATCTTGACGCCCTTGAGGTGGCTGGTGCGCGCGCGGATCCTCGCGGTGGTCTCCTGAAGGTCGAAGAGCGTGCGGCCGCAGCTGGGGCAGCTGATGTACTCGGTCTTGCTGATGCGCGTGCGCGTAGCCTGCAGGATACCGAAGGCCGTGCGGTCCACCAGTTCATCGCCTCCGCTGTTCTCCGGGCAGATCATCACCCCGTCGCCGAGGCCATCGAGGAGCAGGGCGCCCAGGTCGGTGCTGGCGTGCAGCATCAGGTGCTCGGGATCGAGGTTCACGTAGTCGCGCCCGATGATCACCGGCACCTCGCACTTCGCTTCCATCAGCTTGAAGAAGGCGGCGCGTTGCTCGGCGTAGCCGTGCTGGTTCAGGGTGTCGAGCAGCAGCACGCAGCTGTCGTCCTCGTCGAGCGCTTCGATCAGCTCGGGCGTCAGGTCCTTCAGCGTGGCGTACACGAGGTTGAGGTCGTGGTGCACGGGCACGTTGGCCAGCAGGTCGGCGGCGGTCACCAGCGGGTAGTGGCGCGGCTTGTGGCGGTCCTTCAGCCAGGTGGCATGTTCCTGGATCACGCCCAGCGTGCCGGGGAGCTCGAAGTCCAGGTGGTGGTCGCCGAGGAAGAGGTAGTCGCAGGCCTGGTCGGTGAGGTTCCACTTGTCCAGCGGCACGCTGTAGTGGTAGCCCCAGGGGAAGAGGGTGGCGGGGGTGATCTTCTTCTTGGTGCTGAGGTCGGCGATGACCACCGGCACGTGCCGCGCGCCGATGTTGAGCACCGCGCGGGTGTGCCGCCGCGTGTGGCTGAAGGGGTCGATGGGCACGTGGTGCACCTCGGGGATGGGGTCGTGCCCGCGGCGCGCGCTGTAGCGGTCGGCGAGCGCCCTGGCCACGGGGATCTCGGCCTCGGGCTCCTCGGTGAGGCTCACGCGGATGGTGTCGCCGAGGCCGTCCTCCAGCAGGGCGCCGATGCCCACGGCGCTCTTCACACGGCCGTCCTCGCCATCGCCCGCCTCGGTGACGCCCAGGTGCAGCGGGTAGTTCATGCCCTCGCGCAGCATGTGGTGCACCAGCAGGCGGTAGGCCTGCACCATCACCTGCGGGTTGCTGGCCTTCATGCTCAGCACGATCTCGTGGAGGTCCTCGTCGCGGCAGATGCGCAGGAACTCCATGGCGCTCTCCACCATGCCCAGCGGCGTGTCGCCATACCGGTTGAGGATGCGGTCGCTGAGGCTGCCGTGGTTGGTGCCGATGCGCATCGCCGTGCCGTGTTCCTTGCAGATGCGCACCAACGGGGTGAAGCGCTCGCGGATCCGCTCCAGCTCCTCCTGGTATTCGGCATCGGTGTACTCCCGCACATCGAAGCGCTTTTTGTCGGCGTAGTTGCCGGGGTTCACGCGCACCTTCTCCACGATGCGGGCGGCGATCTCGGCGGCGTTCGGGGTGAAGTGGATGTCGGCCACCAGCGGGGTGCTGAAGCCGGCGGCGCGCAGCTGCTTCTTGATCGCGGCCAGGTTCTCGGCCTCCTTCTTCGAGGGGGCGGTGATGCGCACGAGCTCGCAGCCGGCCTCGATCATGCGGATGCTCTGCGCCACGGTGGCCGCGGTGTCCATCGTGTCCGTGGTGGTCATGCTCTGCACCCGGATCGGATGGTCGCCGCCGATGCCGATGTCGCCGATGCGCACCGCCCGTGTCCGCCACCGCTCGTAGCGCGTGAGGGACGGGCAGTAGGGCGAGGTGGACAGCGTGGCCGTGCTCATGCGAACGAAGGTAGGAACGACGGGGATGGCGGATGGTTCAGGGGCGGGAGCAGGGGCAGGGGCGGAGAAGGACGTTCCCTTACGGAGCGACGGGCTTCGTCCCGTCCCCCTCCACGAAGGTCCAACCGCCGTTCTCCACCACGGCGCGAAGGACCGTGAGGAAGGTCTCTTTCTGCTGGTCGGCGGCCTCGAACAGCCCGCTCTGCGGCAGGCGTTGCTCGATGCGGGCCTTGGCCTGGGCGTGCATGCGGGTGTGGTCGGCCGCGCTGAACTCGGCGAAGGCGCCCTCCTCCAGGTCGAAGTACTTCACATCATGCTCCAACGAAAGGAGCTTGGGCCTTCCGAGCTCAGAGAGGCGCACCGTGCGGGTGGCCTCGTCGAAGGTGAGCCCCAGGCCTTCCAGGTCGTAGCCCACCGAGGCGCGGGCCTTCACCAGCAGGATGGCCTGCTTGCGGTTCCAGCCCAGGTCCCTGGTCCAGTCGAACCAGGCGGCGCTGTTGTCGCTGTAGGTGAACACCTCGCTGAGGTCGCCTTCCACGGTCACCAGCTTCAGCACCGGGCGGATGCGCTCCAGCAGCACGGTGCTCGTAACCTCCTCGGTGGGTGGCGCGGGCCGGTACAGCTCGCGGGTGATGAAGAACACCAGCAGGGCGACGCCCAGCAGGAGCAGGAGACCGGTGGCGCGTTTCATGACGGCCACAAAGGTGGCACGGCGGCACCGTACGTCGCCTCTGAGCTGCCGTTGCTTGTTCTGACCGGTTGGTCGTGGATCATACTGGGTAGTTTCATCATGGTAAGCTCCTGATCCCATGAAGACAACGCAGGCTTTGGCTGTATCAATGGCCTTGGGCTCTTTATCATGCATGGCACAGAGCTTCGATCACTTGGATGCGAACATGGTCCGGGCCCGATTCACGGCCCATGGCATGATCGGACTTGATCGGAGCGTTGGCGAGCCGGATTTTGAGGTGCCCATTGGAAGCGGGGCCCATGCATTGTTCGCAGCCTCATTGTGGGTGGGTGGGTATGATACACTTGGCGGCTTGCATCTTGCTGGCTTGCTGTTCGACCAGATCGGGCTGCCCGACTATGCCCCAGGACCGCTCACAACGGACGGCAGCGCATCGATCACTCCGGCCGTGTCAGCCCAATATGATCATGTGTTCAAGGTCAAGGCCGTGGATGTAGCCCTGCACCAGGCCTACTACGATTGTTTGAACATGCCGGGATGCGATGTCAATGTTCAGTTCCCCGGGTATGTGATACCCCAGGGTTTTCTTGACTGGCCAGGGAACGGTGACACCTTGGCCGGTCAGGCCGCCCGGTTGGCACCATTCATCGATCTTGATGGTGACGGGCTGTACGAGCCGACCACCGGTGACGCACCATGCATCCACGGTGATGAAGCGCTCTATTTCATGTTCAATGATGTGCTGAACCCGCATGGCACGGGCGGTGCTCCCCTCGGTATCGAGGTCCATGCCATGCCCTTCGCATTCTATTCCACCGACGAGGCGCTCGCGCACACCCTTTTCATCAAATACCGGCTCATCAATCGAAGCGATGACCCCTATGAAATGGTCCGGATCGGTCTATTCACCGACTATGACCTTGGATATGGTCGTGATGACTACGTGGGTTCCGATCCCGGAAGGAATCTCGGCTACGTGTATAACGCGGATACGCTGGATGAAACGACATCATCCTACACCGGGTATGGTTCGATGCCACCCGCTTTTGGGACTACGCAACTCAAAGGCCCATACCTGGAGCCTGATGGGTTTGATGATCCCGAAGGACCGGGTATACCCGCTTTCAACGGCTCTGGTTTTGGTGACCTGGTGGTCGACAATGAACGTCATGGTGTCTCGTACATGACCTACTTCAGCAATGACGCCACCGCCCGAGGTGATCCGAATACGGCCGAACAGTTCTTCGGTTATCTGAGCGGGTACTGGCGCGACGGAACACCGCTCTTCCATGGAGGCACTGGGCATTACTCCGATCCCGAGGCCACGAACGTTCAAGCGCGCTTTGCATTTCCAGGGTTTGAAGACCCACTTGGAGCGGGAACAGGTGGCCAGGTGATGGGCCCATGGGCGGAGCATTCATCAGGCAATCAACCTTGGGATAGGCGGATGGTCATGTCGGTCGGACCCTTGGATCTGGATGCCGGAGAAGAGATCGAACTTGTCTACGCGTTCGTGTTCGCCCGCCCTGGATCCAATGGGCTGATGAGCAGCGTTCTGCGGCTACAGGAAAGAGTGGATTCGGTACAGGCCATTTACAGTGATCTGCCGGAGGCGTGCAACGGGGCGGGATCTCAGGTGGGCTTGGAGGAACGCACTGACCGTGGGCCTGTCCTATTTCCCGTGCCAGCCGAAGATCGTCTGACCTTGAGGCTTGAGGTCCCCGGTCCAGTGGAATTTGTCGTGTACGATATGCTCGGCGTGGAGTTCTTGAGAGGGAGCGATACCAGGGATCTGGTCGAGATCGACCTTTCGGAGCTTGGTCAAGGCGTGTATCTGTTCCATGTTGCTCAAGGCGAGGTGAGTCATGTCGTTCCGTTCATGAAGATCACGACCAGATAGGTAAGATCATCATGCCGCCGAGGATCCGGTTCGCCCCTCTGCTTTTGGTGGCGCGGGCCGGTACACCTCGCGGGTGATGAAGAACACCAGCAGGGCGACGCCCAGCAGGAGCAGGAGACCGGTGGTGCGTTTCATGGCGGCCACAAAGGTGGCACGGCCGTGCCGATACCTTTGGCCGATGCGCTTCGCCTGGCTGGGATCCGCGGGGATGGCGTGGCTGGCGATGTCCGGTTGCGGTGGTGATGCACGTGTTGATATCGACGCGCTGAGGTCCGCGGAGCTGGTTCTGGCCGATGGATCCCGCCGCGCTGGCGCCGCGCTCTTCGGCACGGGCCCCACGTTGGTGCTGATGCTGGACCCGGAATGCCCGCTCTGCCTGATGCATGCACCTGAGCTGGCGCAGCTGGCCAGCGGCGCAGGGCTGAACATCGTGGGGCTCTATGCCTCGCCTTACATCGTTCCGGACAGCGCGCAGGCGTTCGCCGAGCGGAACGGATTCCGCTTTCCGCAGGTGATGGACCCGGAATGCCGCATCGCGCAAGCGCTCGACGCCGTCGTCACCCCGGAGGCCTTCGTGCTGGCGGTGGACGGGACGGTGCTGTACCGCGGCGCCATCGACGATCGCGCAACACGCGCGGGCCGCAAGAAGCCCGGGGCCACGCGCCATCACCTGCGTGATGCGCTGGCGGCGGTGGAGCGCGGTGAGCGTCCTTCGGACCAGAACGTGCGCGCCGTCGGTTGTTTCCTGGAATGCGGAGATCCGGCGGCACCATGAGCAGGGGGATCGCGCTCGCCTCGTTGGGGATGCTGCTGGCCGTGCTGCCCGGGTGCGGTCCCGCGGATCCCGTGGATGCCGTGAAGGACCTGCCGGACACGGTGACCTTCGCCGCGCACATCGCCCCGCTGGTTCGCACGCACTGCATGCCGTGCCACAGCCCCGGGCATGCGGGGCCCTTCGCGCTCACCACCTACGACGAGGTGCGGCGCAAGGCGCGCACGGTTCGCCACGTCACGCGGGAGCGCTACATGCCGCCCTGGCCGGCCGACACGGCGTACAGTCGCTTCATCGGTGAGCGGGTGCTGACGGCGCGCCAGATCGCCTTGATCGGCCGGTGGGTGGAGCAGGGCATGCCGCCGGGCGACACCACCTCGATGCCTCCGATGGGTCCCGTGTCGGAGGCCGCGGCCCTGGGGCCGCCGGACCTGGTGGTGCCGGTGCCCGGGGCCTATACCGTGCCGGGCGATGGGCGCGACCGCTTCATCATCGCCAAGGCGCCGTTCGAGCTGCCGCGCGACACCTTCCTGCGCGCGGTGGCCTTCGTACCGGGCGATCGCCGGGCGGTGCACCACATGAACGGGGCGCTCATCAACTACCCGGAAGGGGCCAAGGCCGATGTGTTCGCCGGCAGCGCGTACCTCGACGCCGAGCAGCAGGGTGGGCCGGCGGCCTTCGCGCGGCTCGGGTTGGCCAACGACGATGGCAGCTGGCCGCCGTTGGTGCCCAGCGCGGTGAACTACCTGCCCGGGCTGGCCCCGCTGGTGCTGCCCGACGGGTTCGGCGGCCTGTACCTGGCGCGCAAGGGGGCCTTCCTGCTCAACACGGTGCACTACGGCCCCAGCGACCGCGAGGCCGTGGACCGCAGCGCCTTCCACCTGTGGTTCGCGCCGCATGCTCCGGAGCGCCCGTTGCAGGAGCTGGCCCTGGGCAGCACGCACACGCCGGTGGTACCACCGCTGCACCTGGCGCCCGGCGAGGTGCGCACCTTCAGCACGCGGCTCACGGTGCCGAAGGCGATCAGCGTGCTGTCCGTCAACCCGCACATGCACCTGCTGGGCACGCGGTTCACGGCATACGCACTGCGCGGCACCGACACCATCCCCCTGGTGCGCATCCGCGACTGGGACTTCCGCTGGCAGTACGCCTACACCTTCCGACGGCCCGTGGTGCTGCTACCGGGCGATGTCATCGTGGCCGAGGGCAGCTTCGACAACCGCGCGGAGAACCCGCACCAGCCGTTCGATCCGCCGCGGGAGGTGCGGGGCAGCGACAGCCGTTTCATGCGCACCACGGACGAGATGTTCCAGTTCTTCCTCACCTACGTGGACCGGAAGGAGGGGGATGAAACGGTCGAACTTGGCGGGATCAACGGGAGGAGCGGCGAGTAGCGAGCGGCGAGTGACGAGTGAATACCCATGGGGTGTTTCACTCGCCACTCGGTGCGCGGGCCCGAGCGGGGGCACTCGCCGCTCGCCACTCGGCGCGCGGGCCCGTGCGGGGGCACTCGCCACTCCCCCGTCACACCTGCGCCAGGGGATCCGGTTCAGTGACCTCGCTCGCGCGCTTGCCGCGCTGCAGCCAGCCGTTGACGAAGAGGCAGCCGAGGATGAGGGCGAAGCCCAGGTAGGAGCCGACGGTGAGCTTCTCCTCGGCTCCCCAGATGAGGAGGGCGAAGAGGATGGTGTACACCGGCTCGAGGTTCACGGTGAGCATCACGGTGAAGGGGCTGAGCTGGCGCATGACGGCGATGCCGGCCACGAAGGCGAAGGTGGTGCACACCAGGCCCAGCAGAAGCTGATAGATGATGTCGCTGGCGGGCAGCTGCCAGAGCGGGGGCGCCAGGTCGCCGGTGACCAGGCCGTAGAGGGCCAGCGCCGCCACCACGCTCACCATCTCGTAGAAGCCGATGCGCAGCGCGTTGTCGCGCTTGATGAGCACGCCGTTCACCACGTTGAACCAGGCGCTGAGCAGGGCGCTCACGGTGGCCACCGCGATGCCGAGGCGGTGCTGCACCTCCAGCCCGAAGATGAGCAGCAGGGCGGCCACCACCACGATGCCGAGCACCACCTCACTGGTGCGGATGCGGCGCTTGAACCAGAAGGGCTCCATGAGGGCGGTGAACACCGTGCTGGTGCTGAGGCAGGCCGCGGCGATGCTGGCGGTGCTGAGCTTGATGGCGCCGTAGAAGGTGATCCAGTGCCCCAGGATGATGAGCCCCACGAGGAGGTAGTTGACGAGGCCCGGCGTGCGGGGCGACAGGCTGCGGCGGGTGACGAGGGCTACGGCGGCGAGGCCGAGCACGCCGATCACCGTGCGCGTGTAGACCAGGTGCAGGGTGGGCTGCTGGATGAGCTTGCCCAGGATGCCGGTGAAGCCCCAGATGAACACGGTGACGTGCAGCAGCACGAGCGCGTTGCGGTGGGCGGTGGGCATGGCGGCTCAGTGCGCGTCGTCGTCCACCTTGGCCACGCCGCCGCTCACCACGAACTTCATCACGTCCGCGGCGCGCGCATCGATCGGCGTCACGTTCTGCACCGGCACGATGTACAGGTTGCCGCTCCAGGCGAAGCTGTGGGGCAGGTACACGGCCACCTTGCCGCCGGCGATGCCGAGGTGCGCCAGGTCGTCCTCGGTGATGAAGCCGAGCTTCTCGATGTCGCTTCCTAGTGCCATCCGCACGAGCACGGGCCGGTCGAAGCGCTTCTTGTTGCCGAGCACGGCCTCCACAAGGTCCTTGATGGCGCCGTAGAAGGTCTTGAGGAAAGGGATGCGCTTGAGCACCTCCTCGCCGAACTCGGCCACCGGCTGATAGAGGATGGTGCTGCCCAGCCAGCCGAACACCGTGAGCCCCACAAGCAGGGTCAGCAGGCCGAGGCCCGGCACGTCGACCGGGATGATGCCGTCGAGAAAGGACAGGGCCTTCCACAGGCCCCAAAGGAGCACGGTGACGGGCACCACGAGCAGCAGGCCGCGCAGGAAGTAACCGAGCAGGATGCGGCCGATGCGGCGGGAGCTCATGACGGCGGCAAAGGTAACCGGGCGCCGAACGGCTCAGCCGAGCGTGTCGCGCACCTTCCTCGGCAGCGAGGCGCGCACCAGCTCGTAGCTGTGGCGGGCCAGCTCCAGCAGCAGGCGGTGGGGCACGCTGCCATCGGTGCGCACCGTGTTCCAGTGGCGCTTGTTCATGTGGTAGCCCGGGGTGATGCCCGGATGCTGCTCACGCAGGTCGACGGCGCGCTCGGGGTCGCACTTGAGGTTCACGCTCTCGAAGGCGTCCACGTCCATCAGGGCGAAGATGCGGCCGCCCACCCGGAAGGCCAGCACCTCCGGGCCGAAGGGCAGGTCCTCGCTGAAGCCCGGGAAGGCGGCGCAGTACGCGCGGAACGCCTCCAGCGTCATGGCAGCAGCGCGTAGAGCACGGGCCGGCTGGGGGCGGCGTCGTTCATCCAGTGCGCCAGCTGCAGCTCCAGCAGGTAGCGGCCGTCGGGCACCGCATCGGGCACCTGCAGCAGTTCGGTGATGGTGCGCGTGGTGTCCACCGTGGCGGGGAAGTCCCAGAAGGCGTGGTGCGCGGCCAGCACGCCGCCGTCCTCCTCGCGGTCCACGCTGGGCAGATCCACCAGCAGGTGCTTCACCCCGATGCTGCGCAACCAGGCGGTGGCGGTGCTCTGCAGGTAGGCGGGGTTGCTGCCGCACCAGTCGCGCGTGTCCTTGCCCGCAGCATTGGGCAGGGTGCGCAGCACGAGGGCCTCGCGCGGCCGCTCGTCCAGCACGCTGCGCAACTGCTCCAGGGTGATCACCAGGTCGGTGCGGCCGTCGGGTGCGCGGCGCTGCTCGGGGCGCAGGCTCACCACCTCGGCGGTGAAGAAGAAGCGGTCCAGCAGGCCGCCCACGGGGGTGATGCCGGCGTCCAGGTGGCCCACGCTCTCGGTGTGGGTGCCGTGGCCGTGGGGGTTGACGAACACGTTGCGGAAGTTCACCGGGGCGCCGGCGCTCACCGTGAAGGTGCGGTCGCCCATCACCACGGGCTCCATGCGCACGGGGTCCACATACCATGCGCGCAGGCGGCCTTCGCCGGCGTGCAGGGGCAGGCTCAGGTCGATGGGCCGGCCCAGGTCCACGCGGAAACGGCGTCCGTGGTGTTCGATCTCGGCGATCATGCCTCGGCGAAGAGCTCCATCGCGATGCGGTCCGCGAAGTGCCTTCCGCGTTCGGTCAAAACTAACCGCCCGCCTTCGAGGTGCGCGAGGCCCTGCGCCACGTAGTGCACGATCCGTTGCTCATTGCGCGGACGGATGTCCACCGGCAGCGCATCGAGCTGCACGCCGCGGTGGGTGCGGAGCCCGGTGAGGAGCTGCTCGTTGGTGCGCTGCACCGGGGTGAGGGTTTCCGTTTCGCTGAACGGTCCGCCTTTTTCGACGGCGGCGGCGTAGCGCGCGTTGTGGGCCACGTTCCACCGGCGGGTGGTGCCGCTGAAGCTGTGCGCGGAGGGGCCGATGCCCAGGTAGGGCACGCCTTCCCAGTAGCTGCTGTTGTGCCGGCTGAAGTGGCCCGGAAGGCCGAAGTTGCTGATCTCGTAGTGCACCAGCCCGGCGGCCTTCATGCGCGCCATCAGGTGGTCGAACTGTGCGGACACGGCCTCATCGTCCCCCGGCACCACCGTGCCGTGCTTCACCTGATGGGCCAGGGCGGTTCGCGGCTCCACCGTGAGGGCGTAGGCGCTGAGGTGCGGCATGCCGTGGTCCAGCGCGATGGTGAGCTGTTCGTCCCATTCGGCCAGGTCCATGCCGGGCAGGCCGTAGATGAGGTCGATGGTCCAGGACGAGAAGCGGGCGTTCGCGATCAGCGCGATGCTTTGCCGGGCCTGTTCGGCGGTGTGCGCGCGGCCCATCCACGCCAGGCGGTCCGCCCGGAAGCTCTGGGTGCCCAGGCTCAGGCGCGTGATGCCCATCGCCTTCCACTGCGCCAGCCGTTCGGCGGTGACGTCGTCCGGATTGGCCTCCAGGGTGATCTCCGCATCGGGCCGCACGCGCAGCAGGTCGCGGGCCAGCTGCAGGAACGATGCGATGCGCGCGGGCTCCAGCAGGCTGGGCGTGCCGCCGCCGAAGTACACGGTGTCCACCGGGGCGTCGCCGATCTCGCGGGCCCGCTGGATGAGCTCCTTCTCCATGGCATCAAGCACTGCCTCGCGGCCGCGTGCCGAGGTGCTGAAGTGGAAGTCGCAGTAGGTGCAGGCCTTTTTGTAGAAGGGGATATGCAGGTAGAGGCCGGGCATGTGAGGGCAGGGGCAGGGGCGGGA
>Ga0073899_10000984_pt1 | contig 26208 bp, 24 predicted proteins | sample KloWWTmetaKNB5Ph_FD_88975 | JGI IMG/M metagenome (GOLD analysis project Ga0073899, IMG submission 88975) | Active sludge microbial communities from Klosterneuburg, Austria, studying microevolution and ecology of nitrifiers - Klosterneuburg... | ecosystem: Engineered > WWTP > Aerobic digester >... | reverse complement strand
CTCCGATGCCGTCGACGCCGTGCTGCTCTGGTGGCGCGCCGACGACGGTGACGTGGTCGACGGGCTGTTCGATGCGCTGCGCGACCTGTCGAGCGGAGGAGTCGTGTGGTTGCTCACCCCCAAAGTGGGCCGCCCCGGTCACATCCCCCAGGCAGACCTGGCCGAGGGTTCGCTCACAGCCGGGCTCACGTTGACGTCCACGGCCCGGGTGTCCAAGCAGTGGGCCGCCAACAAGATCGTCCGTCCCAAGGCGGGTCGCCGCTAGGTCTGACGAGCCCGGGAACGGGCTTCGGGCGAGGCGGATCGCGCACCTCGCGGCCACCTGTGGCCGCCTGTGGCCGCCGCGTTCCAGGAGCGTCGGGATCGGCCGCCCTCGCTCACCCGGTCCCGGCGTCCTCTGGTGCGCGGACCGATGGGTCGGGCGCCGCGCGGTTGCCATCGTCCGCGGGCCGGAAGGGACTTCGTCCCGCACGGTCCAGCACGTCCATGACCGCCAGGGTCACCAGCGGATTGCTGCGCCGCGTCCCCGTCGGCCCCCAGTCGGCGTAGGTGCCTCCGGTCACGACGTGAGGGGACGTGACGCATGTCGGTGCCTCCAGGGGGAACCCGCCGTCGTCGAGCCGTTTGGACTCCAGCAGCGTCAACGCGTCGGAGCAGCGGGGATCGCCGAGCCGGCCCAGGTCTCCCATCACCTGCAGGGCGAACAGCACGTCGAAGAACTGGATGGGGTAGTGGATCCGGTCAGGCCCGGGCGTGCCGCGCCAGGCAGGCGAGATGAGGGTGCCGTCGCGTCGTCGCCACAGCAGCCGCCGGTCCAGCACCAGCTCGGCGACCCGTTGAGCGGCCTGGCGTGCGGGCGCGTGGTCGTGCGCCGTGCCGTACGCCCACAGTCCTCGGGCGGGGATCAGCGACTCCTGGAAGGAGGACTGCGTCGCCGACGCCCGCTTGTCGCAGTTCCACCCGCCGTCCGGCCATTGCCAGCCGATCAGGCGGTCCACGGCCGCCGGGGTGCGGTCGTCCTCCAGCCCCAGCCGCACCGAGGACCAGAGGGCGTTGCCGTCCATGGACGCGCAATGCCGCACCCGGTGCTCCTGGCCCGGATGGACCACCGTCAGCGGCTCCTCCAGGAAGTGGGGCGAGAAGAGCCAGTCGTGGACGCGGCGTGACAGCGGCCGGAGTGCCTCGTCGCCGGGCGGGTAGTCGATCAGTGCCAGACAGGTCAGCGTCCAGTGGGGACCCTGCCACTTGCGGTAGGTATGCCGGAGCGTCTTGTCGTCCTGATCCAGCACCCGCAGCAGCGCTCGTGCCCTGGCCGAGTCGGCGATCGCGGCCCGCGCGGCGATGCTGGCCGCTGAGCCGCGGTCCCGGCCCCCGAGGAGGGCTGCCCGGTAGGCGACGACCGGGTCGGCCGAGGCGGCAAGTGCCTCGAGCAGCCGCGCTCCCGCGGCGAGGCGGTCCCTCCCCGGCTCCGGGCCCACGTCCACCCCAGAAATGCTAGTCGCGTCGCTGCCTCTGGCGGGGGCGACGGCGCACGTCGCCCGTCCAGCCGCGGCGCCGCCTGCGAGCGAGCAGGATGGGTCCATGATCGGCTGGGGAATCATCGGCGTCGGAGACGTGACCGAGGTGAAGGCGGCGCCCGCCATCTTCCGAGCCGCGGACTCGGACGTGGTTCACGTGATGCGGCGCGACGCCGAGCGCGCCCGTGACTACGCCTAACGCCACGGCGTCGCGCGCTGGTCCGCCGACGCCCGGGCCGTGCTGGACGACCCGGAGGTCACGGCGGTCTACGTCGCCACACCCACCGCCACCCACGCGCACTACGCGATCGAGGCCGCCCGGGCGGGCAAGCACGTGCTCGTGGAGAAGCCGATGGCGATGTCGTCGGACGAGGGCCGGCGCATGATCGAGGCCGCCGAGGCCGCTGGGGTCGGCCTCTGGGTCGCCTACTACCGTCGCGCGCTGCCCCGTTTCGTGGAGGTGGGGCGACTCCTCGAGGCGGGTGCCATCGGCCGCCCGCTGTCGGTTCACACGACCTGGCGCAAGCCGACCGACTTCACCGGCTGGCGTTGGGACGCCCGGCTCAACCGCGGCGGGGAGTTCTACGAGACGGCGTGTCACACCCTCGACCTCCTCGACCTGCTGCTGGGCCCGGCCGGCCACGTCGCCGGGACGGCTGCCCACGACGGTCACGCCGTCTCCGCCAGTTACGGCTTCGCGCGGGTGGTCGGTTCGGGCTCCTGGACGTTCGGCACGCCCGTCGCGGTCGACGAGACGGTCATCACCGGCGATGCGGGCACGTTGTCCTTCGCCAGCTTCGCTCCGGCGCCGATCCGGCTGGTCACGTCCAGGGGTGCCGAGTCGTACGACATCGCCGATCCGCCGCACGTCCACGGGCCACTCGTGGCGTCCATCCTCGACGAACTGCGCGGCTCGGGGACGTGTCCGAGCACAGGGCGCACGGCCCTCCGCACGAACCTCGTGATGGACGCGATCATCGGGTCCTGACCGAGGGAGCGCTCGTCCGCAGCCCCTCCGTGGCGGAGTCCGGGGGTCTGATCGGGCGCTCACGTGGGATGGCTGAAGCTTCTCTGATGCCTGAGCCTGTCGACGGACTCGTGACACGGCACTTCCCCGGCCTCGTCCCAGATGCTGAGGCCCAGCCCGGCGACGGCGACGATCAGCAGGTAGTGCCCTGCCTGTTGCACGAAGAACGGCAGGACGGCATCCGCGGTGCTGAGGGCGACGATGCCGAACAGCAGCGCGACCACCGCGTTCAGGAAGAGGATCAGTGCTCGGCTGGTGCGTCGTGGCATCGAGCTGAGCAGGCCAGCCCGGATACCGCAAACGCAGTACCCCGATTCGCTGCGGGAGGACGATGTGCGATCACCGTTTCGGCGGGATTCTGGATTCATCGAGTTCGGCACCCGGCCGACCGAGACTCACCGAAAGAAACTGACATGACCACCAACGAAGACCGGAAGATTCTCGCCGCCAGCTTCTCCTCCCCAGACGCCGCCAGCCGTGCTGCGGCCGCCCTCGGCGGAGCGATCCCCGAAAACATCGACAACACCGCCGTGATCGTCGTCCGCCCCGACGGCAAAGTGACGTTCGTGGAGACCAAGGACTGGGGCGCCGGACGTGGCGCCCTGGTCGGTGGGCTACTGGGCCTCATCGTCGGCCCGCTGGGCGCGCTGACCGTGGGCACGCTCGGCGCGGCCGCGGCGAAACTCCGGGATTCGGGATTCCGCGACCCCGACCTGGAGGCGCTCGGCCACAGCCTGCTCCCGAACAGTTCGGCGATCCTGGTTGACTTGAACGCCGCTGCGGCCGAGGTCGCCTCAGGCATCGTGCTGCAGCTGGGTCCGAGCAAGCTGGTGCTGAGCACGATCGAGTCCCAGCTGGCCTCCATCTTCTCGGACGAGAGCGAACCCCAGCCGGTCGCCTGAACACCAGCGGCTCCGACCGCCGTCCCCCCCTGGAGGGTCGCCGCTCATCCCCGAGCGACGACCCTCCACCGCGTTCTGGGCTGGACCACTACTACGGGACCAGCCTGCAGAACCGGCGTTCAGCGAATCGTCCGTAATCCCGTACCGGGACCTGATGGGCCTGCCCACCATCCAGTACGGCCTGGCGTTCGCGCTCTCATGCGTTCACGGGCACGAGCACAACCGACCCTTCGAAATGCTGCTCGACCCGCAGGTCAACCCCAACGCACTGACCTGGGCCGCAACCGACAAGGCGCGAACCTCCACCGACATTGACGCTGGCGTGGGTTCGAGCCATGTGCGTGGGGTGGGCGCAGAGGGACTCGAACCCCCGCCATCCTCCTTGTAAGGGAGGCGCTCTGCCAACTGAGCTATGCGCCCGCGGGGGTCCATTGTGGCAGCCGGGCCCCCGACCTAGCCAGCCGGGGGACATGACACAGTGGGCCGGTGTCCCGAACGCATCCACCCCTCTGGTTGGTTCTGATCGTCGCCGTCGTCCTGGCCTCCTGCTCCGCCCTTCCCCGCACCTTGCCCACGTCGCGCGCCGAACCGGACGACCCCTCGGCCCCGGCGTCGAGCATCGCCTCACCCGGAGTCCCCAGCGCCACCCCCACCCCCGATCCGACCCTCTGGGTCGCCGCCGAGAACGCCAGGCAGGGCACGACCGACTGGCAGCTGGCGGCCGTCGCCGACGACGCCACGCTCTCGGGCTTCGCCGATCGTGCCTCGGTGGTCGCGGGGGAACCCGTGGTGCTGCGGGTCAGCTCCACTGCCGCCTCGTGGACGGCGACGGTGTACCGACTCGGCTTCTACGCCGGTGCGGGCGCCCGTCGGGTGTGGGCGTCCCCGCCGGTGCCCGGCGTCCGCCAGGCGGCACCGGTGATCGAGCCGGGCAACATGGTGACCGCCGCCGCCTGGACGCCGTCGCTCTCCCTCGACACCGGCGGCTGGCTGCCCGGGTCGTACCTGGTGACTCTGGTGACCAGTACCGGACAGGGCAGGCACATCCCTCTCACGGTCCGATCCGACTCCTTCCGGGGACGCCTCGTCCTCCTCTCCGCCACGACCACCTACCAGGCCTACAACACCTGGGGCGGCCACAGCCTGTATCTGGGGCCGCAGGGATTCGACGACCGTGCCCGGCGGGTGAGCTTCGATCGTCCCTACGACCGCGACGGCGCGCGGATCCCGCTCGGGTACGAGTGGCCCGTGATCTTCCTCGCCGAGCGGCTGGGGCTCGACCTCGGGTACGCGACCGTCGTCGACCTGGAACGGGGGGCTGACGCCTTCGCGGGTGCCCGAGGCCTGGTGTCGCTCGGGCACGACGAGTACTGGTCGGTTCCGATGCGCGACAGTGCCGAGGCACTACGGGATCGTGGCGTGAACCTCGCCTTCCTCGGCGCCAACGCCGTGTACTGGAGGGTCCGGACCGCACCCTCCGCCCTCGGCCCCGCCCGGGTGGTCGAGGGCTACAAGGACGCCGGCGCCGACCCGGTCAAGGGCGCCACCAGCACCACGCTGTGGCGCCGGTCCCCGAACGCCCGGCCGGAGTCGACGCTGGTAGGCATGCTCTACGAGTGCTTCCCGGCCGACGGTGCGATGGTGGTCCGCGACCCGGACTTCTTCCTGTTCGCCGGCACGGGCGCGACCCGCGGTTCGTCGTACCCGGGCCTCGTCGGCACCGAGATCGACCGTGCCTATCCGGCTCCGCTGGCGCCGGAGACGCTGCGGGTGGTCGCCCACTCGCCGGTGGCCTGCGGCACGATCGGGAAGACCTACTCGGACATGACGTACTACACCATGCCGTCGGGGGCCGGCGTCGTCGCCGTCGGCACGATGAACTGGCGCTACGGGCTGGAGACGGTGCCCCAACCGGGCACGGCGCTCACGGCCGCGTCTCTGGCCTTCGCGACCACGGTGACCGAGAACCTGTTCCGGGCCATGGCCGCCGGTCCGATGGGACTCACCCGGCCGGCCACGTCCAACCTCGCCGAGATCGCTCCGCCCGTCAGCACGAGAACCGGCACCGGTGGCGCTGTCGGGTGAGGCCCGCGGCTCGACCCGTCGGCCGCGCCGGCCGACGGCGGTAGAGTGCCCTGCGTGGCAATCGACGACATCCTGGCCCAGGTGGCCGACCTCGACCGTACCCTCGCGTCGATCGAGGCCGTCTCCGACCTTCCGGCCAAACGGGCCGAGGTCGCCACGCTCGAGGAGCAGGCCGCGGCGCCCGATCTGTGGAGCGACCAGGAGCACGCCCAGAAGGTGACCTCCACGCTGTCGCGGCTGCAGGCCGAGCTCGACCGGCTGGCCGCTCTCAGGAGCCGCCTCGAGGACGCCGGCGTGCTGCTCGACCTGGCTGTCGAGGAGGGCGACGCCGCCGCGGTCGCCGAGGCCGAGCGCGAGGTGAAGAAGCTGGCCGGAGAGATCGAGGCGCTCGAGATCCGTACCCTGCTGTCGGGCGACTACGACGGGCGCGAAGCCCTGGTCACGATCAGGTCCGAGGCCGGTGGCGTCGACGCCGCCGACTTCGCCGAGATGCTGCTGCGCATGTATCTGCGGTGGGCCGACCGGCATGGCTACGCCGTCGAGGTCTACGACACCTCCTACGCCGAGGAGGCAGGCATCAAGTCGGCCACCTTCACCGTCAAGGCCCCTTTCGCCTACGGCACCCTCTCGGTCGAGCAGGGCACCCACCGCCTCGTCCGCATCTCGCCCTTCGACAACCAGGGCCGCAGGCAGACCTCGTTCGCGGGCGTCGAGGTGCTCCCCGTGACCGAGGAGACCGATCACATCGACATCCCGGAGGCCGACATCCGCGTCGACGTCTTCCGGTCGTCCGGACCCGGGGGCCAGTCGGTCAACACGACGGACTCCGCGGTGCGGATCACCCACCTGCCCACCGGTCTGGTCGTGAGCTGCCAGAACGAGAAGTCGCAGCTGCAGAACAAGGCGGCTGCGCTTCGGGTGCTGCAGTCCCGTCTGCTGGAGAAGGCACGGGCCGACAAGGAGGCCGAGATGCGCGAACTCCGCGGCGACGGCGGCAACTCCTGGGGTTCGCAGATGCGCAGCTACGTGCTGCACCCCTATCAGATGGTCAAGGATCTCCGCACCGAGCACGAGGTCGGCAACACGGACGCGGTGTTCGACGGCGACATCGACGGCTTCATCGATGCCGGCGTCCGCTGGCGGCGGCAGACCGCGGGGGCGTGACACGCGCAGTCGGGGTTCCGGGATCCACAGCGGTGTCCCCTACACTCGCTCGTGGCCGGCCTGAGTCCGCTCAGGACCTCTTCCCCGTCGTCTAGCCCGGCCGGCAGGTGCGATCGTGATCAGATTCGAGGACGTTTCCAAGGTCTACGAGGGCCAGAAGCGCGCGGCGCTCAAAGACGTGACGCTCGAGATCGAGAAGGGCGAGTTCGTCTTCCTCGTCGGTACCTCGGGCTCCGGCAAGTCCACCTTCCTGCGCTTGATCCTGCGCGAGTACCGTCCGACGAAGGGCCACATCTACGTCGCCGGCAAGGACCTCACGCGCCTGCCCGGGTGGCAGATCCCGGGGCTCCGCCGGCAGATCGGTACCGTCTTCCAGGACTTCCGGCTGCTCCCGGGCAAGACGGTCCACGAGAACGTGGCCTTCGCCCTGCAGGTGATCGGCAAGCCTGTCTCGCTCATCCGCAAGGTCGTGCCGGAGACGCTGGACCTCGTGGGGCTCACCGGTAAGGGGGAGCGGCTCCCCGAGGAGCTGTCCGGCGGCGAGCAACAGCGGGTGGCGATCGCGAGGGCCTTCGTGAACCGTCCCCGCATCCTGATCGCCGACGAGCCCACGGGCAACCTCGACCCTGCCACCAGCGTGGGGATCATGAAGCTGCTCGACCGCATCAACCGCACCAACGAGACCACGGTCGTCATGGCCACCCATGACTCGGCCATCGTCGACCAGATGCGCAAACGGGTGATCGAACTCGCCGACGGCCAGGTCGTCCGTGACCAGGCCAAGGGCGTGTACGGGGTCCAGTGAGGAGCAACTGATGCGACATACCTTGTCGGAGGCGTTCTCGGGACTGCGCCGCAACGCGAGCATGACCCTCGCGGTCGTCGTGACCATGTGGGTCTCGCTGTCGCTGTTCGGTATGGGCCTGCTGGCCGCCCAACAGGTCGACCGCATGAAGGACCGCTGGTACGACCAGATCGAGATCTCGGTGTTCCTGTGCACCAAGGACACCCGCGGCGACAACTGCGATCGGGGCCTCGACGCCACCGATGCGCAGAAGTCGGCGATCCGGACGGCCATCGAGGGCAATCCCGAGGTGCAGCAGGTCTACTACGAGAGCAAGCAGGAGGCCTTCGAGGAGTTCCAGAAGGCCTACGAGGGCACCCCCATGCAGGAGTCGCTCACCGTCGACCAGATGCAGGACTCCTACCGCGTCAAGCTCAAGGACCCCGCGAAGTACGCGGGTCTCGTCAGCGAGGTGAGGGGCCTCAAGGGTGTGCAGTCGGTGCAGGACCTCCACACCTACCTCGATCCGATCTTCGCCTGGCTGAACGCGCTGCGGTGGGGCACCATCGCCATGAGCGTGCTGCTGCTGCTGGCGGCCGCACTGCAGATCGGCAACACCATCCGCATGGCCGCCTTCGCGCGGCGCCGCGAGCTGGGGATCATGCGGCTCGTGGGAGCCAGCAACCTCTACATCATGTTGCCGTTCCTGCTGGAGTCGCTGTTCGCCGCCCTGATCGGGGCGGCCCTCGCCTGCGCCAGTCTCGCGGCCTTCACCAGGTTCGTCATCATCGACAGGGCTCAAGTGTCACTCAAGGCTCTACGGTGGATCGGCTGGTCCGAGACCTCCTGGGCGATGGCTGGTGTTGTGATGGTGGCGGTCGTGTTGTCACTCGTGCCGACGCTGTTCGCGACACGTCGCTACGTGAGGGTGTAGGAGGGGTCCGATGGGCGCAGGGTTCAGACTGGCCGCCGCCGCGGTCGTCCTGGCGGTGGCCACGGCGTGGGCTCCCGCCGCCCGAGCCGACGACCTGACCGACCAGCGGGACACCGTCAACGCCCAGCTGCAGCAGGCTCAGCAGGACATCAACCAGTCGTCCGCCGCCCTGGCCGCAGCCGTCGCTCGGCTGGAGCAGTCGCAGGCACAGCTGCTGACGGCGCGCTCGGCCCTGGCGTCGGCGGAAGCCGAGCTGGCGGGGGCCAGGGCCAAGGACGCCGCGGCCGCCGGTGCGCTGGCGTCGGCGACGCTGCGGGCCGAGGTGGCCGGCACGGCGGTGGCGCAGGGACAGGCCGACATCGCCGAGCAGCGCGCCCTCGTCGGCGAGGTGGCACGCGACACCTACCAGCAGAACACGGCGCTCGTGGGCATCGCCACGCTGTTCACCGCCAAGGAGACCGGCCAGCTCAACGACCGGCTGCAGTGGACGTCGACCATGGCCGACGCCACCCAGGCTCAGATCACGCGCCTCGAGGACCTGCAGGCCGGTCTCGCTGCGGCACGCAACTGGCAAGGAGTGCTGGAAGCACAGGCACTGACGGTCCGCGACGAGGCGGCCGCCCGGCTGGCCGCCACCCGGCGCGCCGAGGAGAAGGCGCGCACCGCGGCGGCTGCGGTGACGGCCGCGGTGGCCGCGAACGAGTCCGCCAAGTCGGCAGCCGATCGCGCTGTCGCCGACGACAAGGCGCAGTACGCGGCCCTGCAGGTGGAGTCGGCGGCCGTCAACCAGCGCATCGCCGAACGCGCCGCCGCTCAGCGGGCCGCCGAGGAAGCGGCCAGGCGAGCCGCCGAGGAGGCCGCCCGCCGGGCCGCTGCGGCCAGCCAGTCGGCCCAGTCGGCCCAGGCCGCCGCGCAGGCCGTCCCCGCCGCCCCGGTGCCCGTCTCCACCGCGTCGAAGGGGCTGGCGCTGCCGGTCAGTGCGCCGGTCACCTCGTCCTACGGCATGCGGCTGCACCCCATCCTCGGCTACTGGAAGCTCCACGACGGCACCGACTTCGGCGCCGCCTGTGGCACCCCGATCCGGGCCGCGGCGTCGGGAGTGATCTCGGAGAAGTACTTCAACGCCGGCTACGGTAACCGGCTCTTCATCGACCACGGCTCGATCAACGGCCGCATCATGACGACCGCCTACAACCATCTCTCCGGCTACGCGGTGTCGGTCGGACAGCGGGTGTCGCAGGGGCAGATCGTGGGCTACGTGGGCACGACCGGGTACTCGACGGGCTGCCACCTCCATCTGATGCTCTGGGTCAACGGGTCCATGGTCGACCCGATGCGCTACTTCTGACCCGCGAGAACCCACATGCGCCTGCGGGGCGAGCTGGGATAGCCTGACTCTCCGTCCCGTTCCGTCGAGCCGAGAGGAGGTGCGTCATGCCGCGCGAGAAGGGTCGCACGATGGTGGCGCAGAACCGCAAGGCTCGTCACGACTACCACGTCCACGACACGTTCGAGGCAGGCCTCGTGTTGACCGGCACCGAGGTGAAGTCGCTGCGGGCCGGGCGCGCGTCGCTCCAGGAAGCCTTCGCCACGGTCGACGACGGTGAGGTGTGGCTTCGCAACGCGCACATTCCCGAGTACTCGTTCGGGAAGAACAACCACGCGCCACGCCGCACGCGCAAACTGCTGCTTCATCGGCGCCAGATCGAGAAGCTCGCCCGCGAGACCGACCAGTCCGGGCGAACCATCGTGCCCCTGGCGATCTACTTCTCCGACGGCTACGCCAAGGTGGAGATCGCGATCGCGACCGGCAAGCGCGACTGGGACAAGCGCCAGTCGATCGCCGAGCGGGAAGCCAACCGCGAAGCACAACGGGCGATGTCCGACCACCTCAAGCGGCGGCGTCGCTAGGCGTTGCGTGCGGGTCTCCGGGTCGATCGCCAGGCAATCGAGTTGGGAGACGCCACCATCGCGGCTACTCTGGTGACTGCGACAACTGCACAGGGGGTGACTGGTTTCGACTCGGGACGGTAGTCCCAGGAGAAGCGGGCCGAGGATCCAAGGTCAACTCGTTAACGATCTCTTGGAAACCAATAAGTGCCGACAACACGCGCACTGACTTCGCTCTCGCTGCCTGAGCAGTGACCGAAGGGTCAGCCCGGACGCGCCTTCCGTCCGGTTCCTGGCCTCATTAAGAAGGCTTACCGTCTCGTCCTCGACCTAGGGGCGATGCGGGAGAACTCATAGGTCTGGGCCTGTCCACCACGTGCCGACGCGAGGGTGGGGGTCGAGAGAACGACGAGTCGGCTGCGCCCGGAGAATGTCTGGTTCGCCGCTCAAGGACGCGGGTTCAACTCCCGCCACCTCCACTCACCCTGCTGCCGGCCCCCGACCTCGTGTCGGGGGCTGTCGTCTGTCCGGACTCGTCGAGGCGGCCGGCGGTGCCGCGAACCCGTCGGGTCCCGGTCGTGAGAGGATGCCAGACGTGGTGAAGCACGCCGTCGAGCCGGCTCCGGGTGACCTGCTCGTCGCCAGCGTCGCGCTCACCGACGGGGTGTTCGATCAGACGGTCGTGCTGCTGCTCGACCACGACGACACCGGCAGCCTGGGTGTCGTGGTGAACAAGTACTCCCACATCGAGCTGAACGACGTGCTGCCCCAGTGGGCCGGAGAGGTCACCGAGCCGCGCCGCTTGTACTACGGCGGCCCCATGTCGCCGAACGGGGCGATCTGCCTGGCCAGCCTCGCCGACGCCGACACCGAGCCGCCGGGCTGGCGCCGGCTGTTCCACGACGTCGGCCTGCTCCACCTCGACACGCCGGTCGAGATCGTGCACGGCGCCTTCCGCGACCTGCGCATCTTCGCGGGCTACGCGGGCTGGGAGCCCCGGCAACTCGAGTCGGAACTCGCTCGCGGCGCCTGGCACCTGGTGGGTGCGCGCTACACCGACCTGTTCGGGTCGGTGTCGGAGTCGTTGTGGCGCACCGTGCTCCACCGTCAGGGCGGCCCGCTGGCCTACTTCTCGACGTGGTCGCCCGCTCCCGAACAGAACTGAGCCGGGGCTGCGCAGCACCCGTCGGGTGAGGCCCGCGGCAGCCCACCCTGACCCGGGCCTCTGGAAGACTGACCGGCACCGACGGACAGGAGAATCACGCATGAGCATGTGGCTCGACCCTCCCGACGCCGATGCGGCGGACGGTCTCGGTGCAGGGTTGGGAGTGCCGTTCGACGCTCCTGCCGCAGAGGGAATGGACTCCGAGGATCTCCTGGCGCCGCTGGGCGACGACGTGCCGTGGACGCCGGACCAGGGTTACCCGGACAGCAGCCAGTCCGTGCGCATCTGGGTCGACGAGGACCGACGACTCGCCAAGGTCCGCATCTCCAACCGGTGGCGTGAACGAGCGAAGGGCACGTCGTTGTCGAGCATGTTCGACGAGGCGTTCCTCCTCGCCACGGCGCAACTGGGAGACGAGAGCACCGCGCTGATGCCGGCCGATGCCGACGCCGGGAGCAAGCCCGAACCCGTCGAGCCGCTCTCCTGGGACAGCGTGTTCGACGCCCTGCGCCGTGCCGACGAGATCCAGGCGAAGTACGCCGAACTCGATGCCAAGCCGCAGGACGAAGTGAGGCAGAGTCGCTGGACCGGGTCCGAAGCCGTCGGCGTGAGCGACAACCGCATGGTGCAGGTCACGCTCGACCTGCACGGCATGACCCGACAGGTGCAGTTCCAGGAGACCTGGCTCCAGCAGTCACGGGTCTCGGAGATCTGCGACGCCGTGATGCAGGCCCATCGGGCCGCCTACGCGGCTCACCAGCCGCCCACGCTCGAACACGGCGACTACATGGTGCTCGCGATCGAGGCCCACCGCGCCAGTGAGCACGTCATGGCTGTCATGCGTCAGGAAGGAAACCGATGACCACCCCACTGTTCGACGATGCCGCCGATCGCCGGGTCCAGGAGTCGGGTGTCGTGGGGCACACCGCTACGACCGACGACCTGCTGGGTGAGGTCGACATCTACGAAGGCCTCATCAACCCCCACGACGGCTCGGGCGGCAAGGGCCAGGGGGCAGGCGGCAGTCCGATGATGATGCCGCCTATGGGAGCCGGTGGCGGCGGGGGCGCGGCAGGCGGGGCGCCCGGGATGGGCGGCGGTGGCATGAACGTCGCCGGGATGAGCGCCGCCGGTCGCGTCGGAGGTACGGCCGCGGCCGGACTCGGTGGTGGTGCCGGACTCGGCGGTGTGGGAGGCGGAGTCGGTGGCCTGCCCGGCGGAGGAGCCGGTGCCGGGTCGGGTCTCGGTGGATTGGGCGGTGGCTCGGGGCTCGGCGGAGCCGGGCTCGGTGGATCGAGCCTGGGTGGATCGAGTCTGGGTGGATCGAGCCTGGGTGGCTTCGGAGGCGGCACGTCCGCCGCGGGGCTCGGGGGTGGTTCGGGTGGACTGAACCTGCCCGATCCCACCGACCCGGCCTATCCCTTCCCGCGCCCGCCGGACCCGCGGTTCCCCGACCCGCGTGACCCGCATCAATACCCCGTGCCCGGCGAGCAGGGCTATCCGGACCCGAACGACCCGGCGCTGAAGAACCCGGCGGCAGGCGGGCAACCAGGGGCCGGCTCCTACCCGGGGGGCGGCTATCCCGGAGGCGCCGGCGGAGGCGACTACCCCGGCGGTGGTGGCTATCCGGGCGGTGGTGGCTATCCGGGCGGCGGCGGCTACCCGGGTGTCCCCGGGGGCGGGGGTTCGGCCTGGGGCAGCAACCAGGTCGTCGAGGCGACTCCCGAGATGCTGCAGCGAGAGTCGCAGTTGTGGGGCGACACCGGGAACGAGATGAAGCAGGCGGTCCAGCAGCGCATCGACCACGAGGACACGAACTCGATCGACTTCGGCATGATGGTGAGGGCCTACGACTCCTACGCCGACCTGCGCGCGCGGCTCCAGAAGTGGGCCCGGGACGCGGGCAGCGAGTTCAACCACATCTCCGAAGCCCTGCAGTCGGCCGCGGGCAGCTACCGCGAGGTCGACGACGCCAACGTTGCCGCAGGCAACTCGATCAACTGCTGAGGATCCGACAATGAGCAGCGTGATGTCCTCGATGGAACTGGACGACCTCGACCAGCGCTACGTGGAGGTGTTCCGGAACCTTCACCAGATCCTGCAACGGTGTGAGGAGTACGACCGCAAGCGAGCGGAGCAGGGTGTCAAGGAGATCCGCGACCGCGAGTCGCTGCTGGAGCGTCACTGTTCGAGCGAGCAGGAGGTGCGCCGCTTCCTCGAGCAGGGTGAGGCGGTCATCCGGGAGATGTGGCGCCAGTACAGTCTGCTGACCGCCTCCTACACCAACCAGCTGCGGCCCCACCAGTACGTGCCGCGCACCCTGCGCGATGTCAGCACGAACGTCTGGCAGGAGGTGCGCAAGTCGCTCGAGCCCATCAGCCGCGACATCTCCAACCGGCTGCAGCAGAACCACTGGAAGGGCCGGGGCGCCGACGACTACATGAAGCAGCTGCCCATGCAGCTCAGCGCGGTCACCGAGTTCGGGCAGTACGTGGATGCCGCCATCGTCGGGCTCGAGGTGCCCGGACAGCTCCAGGCATTCGTCTTCATCGCCGGAATGATGGAGATCGCGTCCGCGACGAACGCGATCCGCAACGGCATGCCGGACGATCCGCCGCGTGGACAGTACTTCACGGCGTGTGCCGGGGCCGGTGGCGTGCTCAAGAGCGTGAACCGCTGGTGGCGCGACACGCTGATGACCGGAGACCGCAGCTGGCGCGACACGCTCGACAACCACGTGCGTGAGATGACCAGCGCCCAGATCCGCAACCCCGCCGTGCTCAAGGGCGACAAGTGGCCCCGAGCGACCAAGGACACCACCGACATCCCGCGTCCGTCGTCGGGCCCCGTCGCCGACCGTCAGTCCGCGCCCAGCGGGATCGGTGGCGCCGACCGTCCCACCGACGCCCAGGGTGTCGATCAGTCGGACTTCCACACCGACGACAAGGGCGGCCGGATCTGGTGATCGCAGCCTCCGACCCGGGCCGGAGGCGCTGACACCCCAACCGGCGCCGGGCGGCTGACGACGACGGTGGCGGAAGCCGGCGTGGCGGCGTGGACTACCATCGGGGGCGGGTACGGCACCGGGAGGGCGCATGGGCGACGCCACGACGCGGCGGAACAAGATTCTCATCGTCGACGACGACGCGTCGCTCGCCGAGATGCTGCAGCTGGTGCTGCGGCAGGAGGGCTTCGAGACCGTCTGGTGTGCCACCGGCGACGCGGCGCTGCAGGTGTTCCGCGACAGCAACCCTGACCTGGTGCTGCTGGACCTGATGCTGCCGGGCATCAACGGCGTCGACGTGTGCCGTCGCATTCGCGGGGAGTCGGGCGTCCCGATCGTCATGCTGACCGCCAAGTCCGACACGGGTGACGTCGTCGACGGCCTGCAGGCCGGGGCCGACGACTACGTCGCCAAACCGTTCAAGCCGCGCGAGCTGGTGGCCCGCATCTGGACCCGGCTGAGACGGCCCGCAGCCGAGTCCGACACCGAGACGATCCGGATCGGCGACGTGGTCGTGAACGTGGCGGCGCACCAGGTGCGCCGGGCGGGCCAGTCCATCCCCCTCACCCCTCTCGAGTTCGACCTGCTGCTCGCCCTGGCCCGCCGTCCCAACCAGGTCTTCAGCCGCGAGAAGCTCCTGGAGCAGGTCTGGGGCTACCGGCATGCCGCCGACACCAGGCTCGTGAACGTGCACGTGCAGCGGCTTCGTTCCAAAATCGAGAACGACCCGGAGAAGCCCGAGATCGTGGTGACCGTGCGGGGCATCGGCTACAAGGCCGGGGACTTCGCTGACTAGCCGTCGGTCGGGCCGGCTCGTGGAGAGCACCCCCCTCCGATTCTGGTGGGGCTCACTCTCGTTCAGGGTGGTCCTGACGAGTCTGCTCGGCTCGGTCGTCGTGATGCTGCTGGGCGGCCTCCTGCTGCTCCAGCAGGCGTCTCTCGGGCTGCGGCAGGGCAAGGTCGCCTCGACCACCGCCGAGGCCTCCGCGGCGCTGGACTTCATCGAGCAGTCGTTCCGGAACGCCGCGCCCGGACAGTCGACCAGTGCCGAGACGCTCACGCGCGTGGCCTTCGAGGCCGTCCAGCGGGGGGCGATCGCGCAATACCACGTCATCGTGGAGGGTCCGGTCAGCGACATCCTCACCGCAGGGGTGGACGTGGCGAGCGTCCCGGCCGACCTACGCACGGCGGTGCGCACCGCGGCCAACGTCGGCGGCGACCCCACCCTGTTCGTGACCGAGACCAGGGTGCGCTACGCCGACGGCGCGGCCTCGGTCCCCGGCATCGTGGTGGGCGCGACGGTCGTCGCCGCGGGCTCGGTGCGCTACCCCGTCTACTTCGTCTTCCCCATGACGCAGGAGGAGGAGACCCTGCGCATCCTGCAACAGGCCCTCATCACGACCGGTCTCGTCGTCATGCTGGCGCTGGCGGGCATCGCCTACAGCGTCTCCCGGCAGGTCTCGGCTCCCGTGCGCGAGGCCCGGCGGGCAGCCGAGCGGCTCGCGTCGGGGGAGCTGAGCGAGCGGATGCCGGTGCGGGGTCGCGACGACCTGGCTCGGCTGGCCATCTCGATGAACCTCATGGCCTCCGAGCTGCAGCGCCGCATCCGCGAACTGGAGGAGCTCTCGCGCCTGCAGCAGCGGTTCGTCTCGGACGTGTCCCACGAGCTGCGCACCCCCCTCACGACGATTCGCCTGGCGGCCGATCTGCTGTACGAGTCGAGGGACGACTTCCCGGCGCTGGAGCAGCGCTCCGCGGTGCTGATGCGGCGCGAGCTCGACCGATTCGAGGCATTGCTGGCCGACCTGCTGGAGATCTCGCGTTTCGATGCCGGCGCCGCCGTGCTGAGCGTCGACGACGTGGACGTGGCGAAGCTCGTCCGCACCGAGGTCGAGAGCCTCGCCACGCTCGCCGGCACCCGCGGCACCGAGATCCGGGTGCACGGCGAAGGCCAGGAGCTCGCCGAGGTCGACGCCCGCCGGCTGTCCCGGGTGGTGCGGAACCTCGTCACCAACGCCATCGAGCACGGGGAGGCCAAACCCATCGACGTCTACGTGGGCGGCGACCCACGGGCTCTCGCGATCACGGTCCGCGATCACGGCCTCGGGTTCCGGCCCGAGGACGGCGCACTCGTCTTCGGCCGGTTCTGGCGGGCGGACCCCGCACGGTCACGAGTCGTCGGAGGCACAGGGCTGGGGCTGGCCATCGCGCAGGAGGACGTGCACCTGCACCGCGGCAGGATCTCGGCCTGGGGCCGGCCGGGGCAGGGGGCGCAGTTCCGGGTCACCCTTCCCCGCAAGCACGGGGAGGACGTCGACCTCGGACCCTCCCACGACGTGGAGGTGGCCGGATGAGGCGTCGCACTCTCGTGCTCGGGGCCCTGCTCGGCGCGTCCGGCTGCACGGCCCTGCCCACCTCCGGTCCCGTCCGCACCCAGGCCCGCCGCACGCAGGCACAAGGTCCCGGAGAGGTCGCGATCGACCCGAACCCGCCGATGCCGGGCGCCTCTCCCGACCTCATCGTGCAGGGCTTCATGCTGGCCATGGCCACGTACCAACCCGGCTACCAGGCCGCCCGTCAATACCTCACGGAGGCGGCCCGCGGCACGTGGCAGCCGGAGGCCGGCCTGCTCGTCTATGCCGACGGCAACGCCCCGCGGGCCGTGGGCGATCAGGTGATGCTGGAGGCACCCCTGGTCGGCTCCCTCGACCCTCGAGGTGCCTACAGCGCCGTCGTCGGCGCCACCCAGCTGCGCCACGACTTCCAGCTCGTGAAGGAGAAGGACGAATGGCGCATCTCCAATCCGCCCAGCGGGCTGCTGATGTCGCGCTACCTCTTCGGCACCAGCTACAGCCAGGCGGACGTGTACTTCTTCGAGGCCTCGCGCACCTGGCTCGTCCCCGACACCCGCTACCTTCCGCGCGGTAACCGGGTCGCCGATGCGGCGGTGAGGGCGCTCTTGGCCGGGCCGTCGGAGTGGCTCGGGCCGGCCGTCATCTCGGTCATCCCCCTCGGGTCCCACCTGGCCCAGGAGGTGGTGGGCTCCGGCACCGTGACGATCGCGCTGACGGGAGTGGGCGGCCCCCTGCCCGTGCCCGCGGGGCTGCTGCTCGCAGCTCAGCTCGCCGCGACACTGCGCCAGCTGCCGGACGTGTCCGGCTTCCGGCTCACCGTCGACGGCGGCAACGTCGACCTTCCCGACGTACGGTCCGACGGCTCGGTTCCCCTGACGATCGCCGACCGGTTCGACCCGGTGGGCAGGCTGACCACCCAGCTGTTCGGCATCGCCGCCGGTCTCCTCGTGCGGGTCGGCGACGGGCTCGGTGCCGTCGCCCGCCCGGTGACGGGCGACTTCGGCACGCGGGCGCGCAGTGTGTCGTCGATCGCCATCAGCAGGGACGGCGTCGACGCGGCGGTCGTCACGGGCGACTCGCTCGTGCACGGACCGGTCGACGGCCCGGGCAGCAGAGTGGTGGTGACCGCGAAGGGCCTGCTGCGACCCCAGTTCACCGCCGGCGGCGCCCTGTGGGCGATCACCTCGGGGGGCACGGTCTACCGCGTCGTGGGAGACATCGCCGACGTGGTGCCCGCCCCGGCGCTGGCGGCCATTCGGGTGCTCGCCTTCCGGATCGCACCGGACGGGCAGCGCATCGCCTTCGTGGCCGACGACAAGGGACGGCGCGTCCTCGGCCTCGTTCGAGTGGACCGGGAGCCGGCCGTGCGCCTCTCGGGGTGGCGCACGATCCCTCTCGCGCGGGACGGGTCTCCGGTGGGTGGGCTCCTCGACGTCGGGTGGACGTCACCGTCGTCGCTGGTGGTGCTGGCGTCGTCCGGGCAGGCCGAGCAGGGCGTCTTCGAGCTGGACGTCGACGCGGTGCAGGTACGGGAGACCGGCCGCGCCGAGCGCTGGGAGGCCACCATGCTGGCAGCGAGTCCGCGCGGCGGGAACGCGGCGCGCACCGTGGTGCTGGCCGACGACGGCACCGCCTGGCAGTACGTCGACGCCTTCCGCTGGGGCCGTCTGGCGGAGGGCCTCTCCGCCGCTGCCTATCCGGGCTGACGTCCACAGGGCCGGGGCGTGCGGCTGCTCGTCCCCAGGCCCGGCCGACTCTGCCACGCCTACCGTGGTGCGTCCCATCTCCCGAGGCGTGAAGGCCTCCCTGCTCGCGGCCGCCGACGTGGCCGCCGACCTACTGCTCGGGTCCCGGTGCCCCGGCTGCCTCGCGCCCGGGGGCCGGTTGTGCCGGGCGTGTCACGACGACCTGGTGTCGCGTCCGGTGGCACCGCAACCGAGGGCGGCGTGCCCCGAGCTGCCGGTGTGGTCGGCCGGCGCCTACGAGGGGGTGACGCGGAGACTCCTGACGGCGTTCAAGGAGCGCCATCGTGAGTCCCTGGCCGTTCCGCTCGGGTCACGCCTCGCCGCGTCCGTGGCTGCGCTGGCGGTGGCCTACGACGTCGCCGACCCTGTCGTCCTGGTTGCGGTGCCCTCGCGACCGGCCGCTGTACGCCGGCGCTCCTACGACGCGGTGACCGTGCTGGCCGACACGGCCGCCGAACAGCTCCGCGCGACGGGATTCGACGCCCGCGTGCGGCCGCTCCTGCGGCAGGCGCGGCAGGTCGCGGACCAGGCGGGCCTCGACCAGGGCGCCAGGCGCCTCAATCTCGCGGGGGCGCTCGCCGGGGAGCGTGCCGGTGGGGTGCTCGTCGTGGTGGTCGACGACATCGTGACGACGGGTGCCACGCTCGCGGAGGCGTCCCGTGCCCTGCGCGCGGCCGGCTGCTGCGTCCTCGGTGCCGCAACGGTCGCGGCCACGAGCAAGCGCCACACGCGGCTGCGGCCGGCCCCGTGAGGGACCGGCCGCAGCAGGCGGACAGGGAATCTCAGATGGCGGCGGCGCCGACCTCACCGGTGCGGATGCGGACGACCTCTTCCACCGGGGTCACCCACACCTTGCCGTCGCCGACCTGGCCGGAGCGGGCGGTGCCGGCGATGAGATCCACCACCTCCTGGGTCTCGGCGTCCTCGCAGAGGATCTCGATCTTGACCTTCAGGATGAAGTCGATCGTGAACTCCTCCCCCCGGTACACCTCGCTGTGGCCGCGCTGGCGCGCGTACCCCGAGGCCTCGCTGATGGTCATGCCGTTGACGCCGTGCTTCGCGAGTGCGAGCTGCACGTCCGACAGGGCGTGGGGCTGGACGATTGCTGTGACGAGCTTCATGCCTTGGCCTCCTCAGGCTTGGTCTCCGCGGGGATGACCAGCCGCTGGGTGATGCGGTACGAGGTGTAGCGGACGCTGGAGAGGTCGTACCCGACCTCCGCGTGCTCGGCGAGGTCGATGCCGTCCAGTTCGGCCTGCGGGCCGACCCGGACCTTCATGACCATCTTGAGGACGAGGGCGATGACGGCCGTGACCACGGCGGAGTAGGCCAGCACCGAGAAGGCGCCGATCGCCTGCCGGACGAGCTGGTCGAAGCCGCCGCCGTAGAAGAGACCGGCGACCGCGTTCGGGGCGTCGGGGCTGGCGAAGAGGCCGATCAGCAGGGTGCCGACGAGGCCACCGACCAGGTGGACGCCGACGACGTCGAGCGAGTCGTCGTAGCCGAACTTGAACTTCAGGCCCACGGCCAGGGCGCAGAGCGAGCCGGCGATGGCGCCGATGGCGACCGCACCCAAGGGGCTGACCGCGGCGCAGGCCGGGGTGATCGCCACGAGCCCGGCGACGACACCCGAAGCCGCACCGAGGGAGGTGAAGTGACCGTCGCGGATGCGCTCCGTGACGAGCCAGCCCAGCATGGCGGCGGCGGTGGCGACGAGGGTGGTGACCCAGGCGTGGGCCGCCGTGCCGTTGGCGCCGAGAGCCGATCCGGCGTTGAACCCGAACCAGCCGAACCAGAGAAGTCCGGCGCCGAGCATGACGAGGGTCATGTTGTGGGGCCGCATGGGCTTGTCGGCGAAGCCGATGCGCTTGCCGACGATCACGGCCATCACGGGGGCGGCCACGCCGGCATTGATGTGGATGGCGGTGCCGCCGGCGAAGTCGATCGCCTTGACGGTGTTGGCGATCCAGCCACCGGTCTCGGCGGCGAAGCCGTCGAAGGCGAAGACCCAGTGCGCGGCCGGGAAGTAGACCAGCGTGGCCCAGAGCACCGTGAACGCGATCCACGAGGGGAACGTCATGCGGTCGGCGACGGCTCCGGAGATGAGGGCCACCGCGATGATCGCGAAGGCCGCCTGGAAGCCGACGAAGGCGAGTGTCGGGATCGTGCCGACGATGGCGTCGGCCCCCATCGTGCCGGAGAGGCCGAGGAGCCCGACCGGGTTGCCGATGATTCCTCCGATGGACGGCCCGAACGCCAGGCCGTAGCCGTAGAGGACCCAGAGGACGCCGACGACGCCCATGGACACGAAGCTCATCATCATCATGTTGAGCGTGCTGTTGGCGCGAACCATGCCGCCGTAGAACATCGCGAGACCGGGGGTCATGAGCAGCACCAGAGCGGCGGCTGCCAGGACCCAGGCGGTGTCGCCTGCCGAGAGGTCGAGGACTGTCATGCGGAAGATTCTGTGGTGGCCCGGTTACGCCCCCCGGCGCCGGTTGTTACAGCGGTGCTACGGAATCGGGCCTCAGGTAACGATCGCGGAACCGGGCCGTGCGCGTGCCCGCCACCGGGGGCGGGGATTTCTGGCAGGGTGGGGCATCCAGGACTACCGTAGGTGCCATGGCACCACCGCCAGTCGTCCCTCGAGGGGGCCGCTGGGACGGAGGTGCCATCGTCGTTGGGCGGCCCGGGAGGACCACCGCCCCTGACCAGGAAGGACAGCCATGGACGTCGTCGTGACGGGCCGTCACTGCCAGATCTCAGATTCGTTCCGCGACCAGGTCGCGGGCCGGCTCGCCGCCATCGAGAAGCTGCGCGACCGGCTGATCCGAGCCGAGGTGATGCTCACCGTCTCGGAGAACAAGCGCCAGCCCGACCAGGCTGCCCGCGTCGAGATCACACTGGTGGGCAAGGGGCCGGTGGTCCGTGCCGAGGCTTCGTCCGACGACAAGGTGGTGGCGTTCGAGCACGCCCTCGACCGTTTGAAGAGCCAGCTGCGCAAGGCGGCCGACCGACGCAAGGTGCACCGCGGGTTGCGGGGTGCGGCGTCGATCCGTACCGCCGAGCCGACGGCCTTCGACGAGGAGACGCAGGTCGAGGAGGGACCGGTCGTGCGCACCATGGCCGGACTCGAGGTGCACGGTGACGGACCGCTCGTCGTGCGCGAGAAGAACTTCGAAGCCACGCCGCTGACCCTCGCCCAGGCCCTCGACGAGATGGAACTCGTGGGCCACGACTTCTTCCTCTATGTCGACGCCGACACGGCCCGACCGAGCGTGGTGTACCGCCGCAAGGCCTACGACTTCGGCGTGATCCACCTGATGCTCGACGCCTGATCGGTCGGCTCGGCGGTCCCGGCGTCGTTGCCGGGACCCGCGCCAGGCGACGATGTGCCTGCCCAGCCCCTCCTACGGGAGGGGCTGGTGCTTCATCAGCTGGGAAGTGTAGACGTTGCTGATGCGCACCCCGTCGAGCCAGGCGGTCAGGCGTGCGGCCTCGGCGTCGAGGGCAGCGGACGCACGACGCTCGAGCGCGGCCCCGGGCGAGGGCACCACGCGGACCACCGCCGCGGCGTCCTGCACCCACGACCCCACGATGCGCCCGTTCCACCAGGCGGTGTTGCCGCCGTTGCCGTTGGAGTCGAAGACGTAGGGGCGATGCGCGGGGTCGAGGTAGAACTCCCGTCCACGCCAGCCCATGGTCGTGGGGTCGAGGGTCGGCAACAAGGCCGCCCAGGGTTCGACGGGTCCGACGGGATCGACGTCGTCCGGCAGCAGCCAGCCCGTCTCGTCGCCGTTCAGGGACACCGGAACGGCCGACAGCGCGTGGAGCGCGTCGCGCACCGCCGCCTTGGTGGACCCGAGCCACCACTGGAGGTCCGCCTCGGTGCCCGGCCCGAAGCTGCGCAGCCAGCGTGAGACGAGTTGGGCGTAGCCGTCGTGCGTCGTCGACGCGACGGGAGCCTCGCCGAGCCACGCCGCCATGAGCGTCCAGGTGGGCCGGTTCAGACGCCAGGGGCCGGCGTTGGTGCCACGCGTGAGCACGCCCTCGGCCCCGAGCAGCGTCAGCACACGCGGCGCCAGCTGGGCGACGCCGCCGTAGGACTTGCCGGGGGAGTACCGGATGCTTCCCTCGAGCTCGGCGAGCTCTTCGCGCAACCGCTGCGCCGACAGCGCCTCCGACCCCGCCAACCGGTGCGTGACGGCGGCGCGGGCGGAGTCGAGCCACGCCTGGCCGTCGTCGGCGATGCCGTGGGCCTCGACGTCGCGCGCGATCACCCTGCGCTGTTCCGCCGCCACCCGCGCCGAGGCACTGCCCAGGGCCGCCGGCAGCAGGTCGCGCGGGAAGACGAAGAGGGTCCGGCGCATCGCCAGCTGTCTCACGACCGAGCGGTCGACGTAGAGGGCGCGGTCGACGTCGTCGGGCGACTCGGCGACCGTCCGCGCCCGTACGGCGAGGTGGATGCTCGCCGCCTCGGTCGCGTGGAGCACGGTCATGGCCCGGGCCGCGGCGAGGGTGTCGGCGACCCGGTGGGCAGGATGCAGCGCGTGCCTGACGGCGAGCCGGGCCCGGCGCTCCGGGTCGCCGACGTGGCGCACGACGGGAGGGGCCGGGCGACGGCCCGCTCCTCGCGACGGCGCGTGATGCCGGCCCGACGCGGCCTGTCGGTCGGCCACGTGGTTCGGCGGCGTCGCCGGGCTCGGCACTTCGGGGTGCTCCGTACTCATGGGCTCACACTGCCACGGGGGTCACACAGTCCGGAGCGGGCGAGCCCTCCGGACCCGCGGCCCCCGGCACCCGACCGCGGGAAGGGCGCCCCCACCCCGGCGCGACATAGGATGGGACGGACCCCGCGGCCGGCGGGTGTCGGACGTCGCTACCGTAAGGACACCCGCGTGGGACTGCTGGACAAGATGCTGCACCTCGGCGAGGGCCGGATCGTCAGGCGCCTGGAAGGTGTGGCTCGCCAGGTCAACCAGATCGAGCCCGACTTCCAGGCGATGTCCGACGACGAGTTGCGCGCGCAGACCCCCGAGCTCCGGGAGCGCCACGAGAACGGGGAGTCGCTCGACTCGCTGTTGCCCGAGGCGTTCGCCACCGTCCGCGAGGCGTCGCTGCGCGTGCTGGGCAAGCGCCACTTCGACGTGCAGATCATGGGGGGCGCGGCCCTGCATCAGTGCAACATCGCCGAGATGAAGACGGGCGAGGGCAAGACTCTGGTCGCCGTGCTGCCCGCCTACCTCAACGCGCTGTCGGGCAAGGGCGTCCACATCGTCACGGTGAACGACTACCTCGCTCAGTTCCAGTCCGAGCAGATGGGCAGGATCCACCACTTCCTCGGACTCGAGGTCGGCGCGATCCTCGCGCACATGGACCCGGCCGCCCGGCGTCACGCCTACGCCGCCGACGTCACGTACGGCACGAACAACGAGTTCGGCTTCGACTACCTGCGCGACAACATGGCCCTCACCATCGAGGACTGCGTGCAGCGAGGCCATCACTTCGCGATCGTCGACGAGGTCGACTCGATCCTCGTCGACGAGGCGCGGACCCCGTTGATCATTTCCGGACCGGCCGAGGCCGGGGCCCAGCACTGGTACCCGGAGTTCGCCCGCATCTCCACCCGCCTGGTGCGCGACCAGCACTACGAGGTGGACGAGAAGAAGCGCACCGTGGCCATTCTCGAGCAGGGCATCGCCGTGGTGGAGGACCGTCTGGGCATCGACAACCTCTACGAGTCGGCCAACACGCCGCTGATCTCCTACCTCAACAACGCCATCAAGGCGAAGGAGCTCTTCAAGCGCGACAAGGACTACGTCGTGATGGACGGCGAGGTGCTGATCGTCGACGAGCACACCGGACGCACCCTCATCGGCCGTCGCTACAACGAGGGACTGCACCAGGCGCTCGAGGCGAAGGAGAGCGTCCAGATCAAGGACGAGAACCAGACCTTCGCCACGATCACCCTGCAGAACTACTTCCGCATGTACGACAAGCTCGCGGGCATGACCGGCACGGCCAAGACCGAGGAGTCGGAGTTCCAGAAGATCTACGGACTCGGCGTGATCCCCATCCCGACGAACAAGCCGATGATCCGGATCGACCAGAAGGACCTGATCTACCGCACCGAGGAGGCGAAGTTCGACGCGATCGTGGCCGACGTCGTCGAGCGCCACGAGGCGGGGCAGCCGGTCCTCATCGGTACGGCGTCGGTCGCGAAGTCCGAAGTGCTGTCGAAGCTGCTGCGTCGGGCCGAGATCCCCCACCAGGTGCTCAACGCGAAGCAGCATGCCCGTGAAGCGGCCGTGGTCGCCCTTGCGGGACGGAAGGGCACCGTCACGGTCGCCACGAACATGGCAGGCCGTGGCACCGACATCATCCTGGGCGGGAATCCCGACTTCCTCGCCGACGCCGTGTTGCGGGAGCGGGGACTCGACCCCGTCGACAGCCCGGACGAGTACGAGGCGGCCTGGGCCGACACCTATGCCGAGATCACCCAGCAGGTGGCCGACGAGCACGACGAGGTGGTGGCCGCGGGCGGACTCTACGTCGTCGGCTCCGAGCGGCACGAGTCCCGTCGCATCGACAACCAGCTGCGCGGCCGCTCCGGCCGGCAGGGAGACCCGGGGGAGAGCCGCTTCTTCCTCTCACTCGGCGACGACCTGATGCGGCTCTTCAAGGGCGACATGGTCGACTGGTTCATGCGCGCCCTCAAGGTGCCCGACGACGTCCCGATCGAGGACAAGCGCATCACCAAGATGATCATGAGCGCTCAGGAGCAGGTCGAGGCGCAGAACTTCGAGATGCGCAAGAACGTGCTCAAGTACGACGACGTGATGAACCGCCAGCGCCACGCGATCTACGGCGACCGCCGCTCGGTCCTCGAGGGCGCCGACGTGGAGCCGCAGCTCCGGGAGACGGTCCGCAAGGTCGTCACCCAGTACGTCCTGGGGGGCACCGAGGGCTTCGAGGAGGACTGGGATCTCGACCAGGTGTGGTCTCACCTGAGGACGCTGTACCCCGTCTCGATCAAGGTCGAGGATTTCGAGGGTGCTACGCAGGACGAGCTCGTCGCGGCCTTCCTCGACGACGCGCAGCAGGCCTACGACCAGCGCGAGGAGGCGCTGGGCGCCGACGTGATGCGCGAGCTGGAACGCCGGGTCCTCCTCACCGTGCTCGACCGGAAGTGGCGCGAGCACCTCTACGAGATGGACTACCTGCGCGAGGGCATCGGGCTGCGGGCCATGGCGCAGCGCGACCCGCTGGTCGAGTACCAGCGTGAGGGCGGCGACATGTTCAACGCCATGATGGAGTCGTTTATGGAGGAGGTCGTCGGCTACCTGTTCAACCTCGAGGTGGAGACCGTGTCGCGCCCGGCTCCGGCGGCCGTGCTCGACGCGTCCGGCAAGCCCGTCGACATCGCCGGCACCTTCCAGCGCTATCACGACGCCGAGCTCGACGCGGAGGCGGCCGCTGCCAGAGCCGCCCTCCACATCTCGGCCGAGGGACTGGACGACGCCGACGACGCGCCGAAGGTGCGCACCAACGGCGGCCGTCCCGCGACGGCCCCGGCGCCGCGACGCACCCAGTCCACCGCCGCCGTCCCCGCCGAGTCCGATCACGACACCCCGGCG
>Ga0073899_10000982_pt1 | contig 26242 bp, 24 predicted proteins | sample KloWWTmetaKNB5Ph_FD_88975 | JGI IMG/M metagenome (GOLD analysis project Ga0073899, IMG submission 88975) | Active sludge microbial communities from Klosterneuburg, Austria, studying microevolution and ecology of nitrifiers - Klosterneuburg... | ecosystem: Engineered > WWTP > Aerobic digester >... | reverse complement strand
GGCGCCGGGCGCACGTTTCCCAGCCGCTGATAGACCGCCTCGACGCGCGCCAGACCGAGTTCGATGCGTTCGGGTGGCACAGCGATCAGCCGCGACAACCACGCTTCCAACGATTCGGACGATCCCATGAGTCTCCGCAGTGGCAGCCGACGAACGGCATCCCGTGAAGTAGTTCATGCAAGCGTTGTGCCCTACTTCACGCTAAAACTGCAACGAATTGTTGGCGATCAGCCCGCTGCGACACGTGGCTTGCGCATCATGATCGCCAGCAGATCAGCGAGCTTGTCGCGCATCTGGCGGCGATCGATGATCAGGTCGATGGCGCCGTGCTCAACCAGAAACTCGCTGCGCTGAAAGCCTTCCGGCAAGGTCTCGCGCACGGTCTGTTCGATGACGCGCGGACCGGCGAAGCCGATCAAGGCCTGCGGCTCGCCGACATTGATGTCGCCAAGCATGGCGAAACTGGCGGATACGCCACCCGTTGTCGGATGGGTCATCACCGAGATAAACGGCAGACCCGCCTCACGCATGCGCGCAATCGCCGCCGAGGTCTTGGCCATCTGCATCAACGAGAACAACCCTTCCTGCATGCGCGCCCCACCCGAAGCTGCGAAACAGACCAAGGGCGTGCCATGCGCGAGCGCATGTTCCGCGGCGAGCGTGAAGCGTTCACCGACCACCGAACCCATCGAGCCAGCCATGAACGAAAACTCGAAAGCACAGGCGGCAATCGGCAGCCCCTTGAGGCGGCCATGCAGGGCGATCAATGCATCGATCTCGCCGGTCAGCTTCTGCGCGGCGACCAAGCGATCCTTGTATTTCTTCGAATCCTTGAACTTCAGCGCGTCGGCCGGCGCGAGGTTGGCACCGATCTCGGTGCCGGTGCCGTCATCGAGGAACAGTTTCAGGCGCCCACGCGCAGCAATCGGCATGTGGAAGTTGCACTTCGGGCAGACCTGCAAGTTTGCTTCCAGTTCCGGCTGGTAGAGCACCGCACCACAACCTTCGCACTTACCCCACAGCCCTTCCGGCACCTTGCGCTTGTCGCCACCTTGGGTGCGGATGCGCTTTGGCATCAATTTGCTCAGCCAGCTCATCGGGTCAGCATCATTGATCGGTGGATGGAGGTCATGGTCGGTCTCGGGTTTTCGGGTACCGGAATGCGAGGGGGAACGAGCCATCAGGCAATCTCCGTCGAGCGGGCCGCATCAACGGCATGACGCAAGGGTTGCAGGAATTCACGGGCTCGTTGTTGCGCATCCGTTAACGAGGTCGCGGCGGCAAGCTGCTCGACCAATGCACTGCCGACGACAACCGCATCGGCGTGCGCCGCCAGCGCGGCGGCTTGCGCCGCTGTCTTGACGCCAAAGCCGACCGCGATCGGCACACGAATCTGGCGACGGAGCGCATCGAGGCGCGCACCGACATCGGCCATCACCAGCAGATCAGCGCCGGTGATGCCGGCAAATGACACGTAGTACACGTAGCCCTGCGCGAGCTCACCCATCGTCACGATGCGCGCATCGGTGGTGGTCGGTGAGGCCAGAAAGATCTGGTCAAGCGCGTGCCTGGCAAGCACCGGGCGCACGCTGTCGGCTTCTTCCGGCGGGCAGTCAACGATCAACAGGCCATCCACGCCCGCCGCCTTGGCGTTCGCGGCGAATTTTTCCCAACCGTAATATTCGACTGGATTCAGATAGCCCATCAGTACGATCGGTGTGGTCGCGTCACGCTCGCGGAACTGGCGCACGATGGCGAGTGTGCGATCAAGCGTCATGCCGCGCGCGAGCGCGCGTTCGCTGGACTTCTGGATCACCGGACCGTCGGCCATCGGATCAGAGAACGGCATACCGAGTTCAACAATATCGGCACCGCTGTCGACCAGCGCGTGCAGAATGTCGGGCATCCAGTCCGGATGTGGATCGCCGGCGGTCAAGAACGGGATCAGACCGGTGCGACCGATCGCCTTAAGTTCCGCCATGCGGACCGCGATGCGCGTGCTCACAGTGACATTCCTTCGCGCTTGGCAATCGTGTAAATGTCCTTGTCACCGCGCCCGGAAAGATTGACCAGCACGAGCTTGTCCTTCGGCAATTCACGCGCAAGCTTGATCCCCTGCGCAACCGCGTGGCTCGACTCCAGTGCTGCGAGAATGCCTTCGCTACGCGCGAGTTGATGGAACGCGGCCATCGCCTCGTCGTCGGTGATGCCAACGTAGTGCGCGCGGCCAATGTCTTTCAGCCACGCATGTTCCGGACCGACCCCAGGGTAGTCGAGACCGGCCGAGATCGAATGTGTATCGCGTACCTGACCGTTTTCGTCGCACAACAGATAGGTGCGGTTGCCATGCAGCACGCCGGGCCGACCCGCGGACAGGGAGGCGGCGTGCAGACCCGAACCAATCCCCTCGCCTGCAGCCTCGGCACCAAAGATCGCGACATCGCGATCATTGAGGAATGGATGGAACAGGCCGATGGCATTCGAACCGCCACCGACACAGGCCACCAGCGCATCGGGCAGACGTCCGTATTCGGCCAGCATCTGCGCGCGTGCTTCGCGACCACAGACGGCGTTGAAATCACGTACCAACGTCGGATAGGGATGCGGACCTGCGACCGTGCCAATAATGTAGAAGGTGTGCTCGACATTGGTGACCCAATCGCGCATGGCCTCGTTGAGTGCGTCCTTCAACGTCTGCGAACCACTCGTCACCGGCACGACGGTCGCACCGAGCAATTTCATGCGGTAGACATTGATCGCCTGACGCTCAATGTCGGTCGCGCCCATGTACACCACGCATTCGAGACCGAGCCGCGCGGCCACCGTCGCACTGGCGACACCATGCTGTCCGGCGCCGGTCTCGGCGATGATGCGGGTTTTGCCCATGCGCTTGGCGAGCATGGCCTGGCCGATGGTGTTATTGATCTTGTGCGCGCCAGTGTGGTTCAGGTCTTCGCGCTTCAACAGAAGCTGTGCGCCACCGACCAGCTTCGATAGACCTTTGGCGTGATAAATCGGACTTGGCCGACCCACGTAATGACGATAGTCGTAATCCAGTTCCGCAATGAAATCGGGGTCGTGCTTCAGTTGCTCATACGCCGCCGTCAATTCGGCCAGTGGCGCCATCAAGGTATCGGCAACAAAGCGGCCGCCATACGGTCCAAAGTGACCGCGCGCATCCGGCATGGACATCAGGTCATCGGGGCGGAGCATCGGTTCAATCGGTTCGAGCACGGAAAACCTCGTCGGCGAAGCGGCACATTTTTGCATGATCCTTGATTGCGGGTGCGGATTCGATGCCGGACGAGACGTCAACCGCAAATGGCCGCACACGGCGCACGGCATCACCAACAGTGTCCGGGGTCAATCCGCCGGCGAGAATCACCGGTGCAGATTGATCGCGTGGGATGCGTGACCAATCGAACGCACGACCACTGCCCCCGGTGGTCGCGCCACCATGGCTGTCGAACACGAATCCCGCGCAACCAATGTCTGAGAATGATCGTAGAAATGGCGTCAACGCCGCGTCAGTCAGCCCGCCCATCGGCACCGCTTTCAGCCAGGCACGACCGAACCCTGCACAGAACGCCGGCGACTCGTCGCCATGAAACTGCGCCACCCACCGCGGCGACCGCGACAACACCGCAGACACTTCATCCGCGGTGTTATCGCGGAACAACACGACTGGTGTGACGAACACCGGTACCACCGCAAGCAACGCGTCGAGTTGAACAATCCCGACTTGGCGCGGGCTACCGGCGGCAAAGATAAATCCGAGTGCATGCGCACCACTGGCCGCGGCCGCCTGCACGTCCTGGCTGCGGGTGAGGCCGCAGAACTTGATTCGTGTGTTCACAACGACACCTCGTCCGGCAAACCGAACGCACGCTCGTAGCGTGGGCCGATGAACACCAGACCTTCGGGTGGACCGGTGATACCAGCACGGGTGCGATCGCGCGCCGCGAGCACTTCGGCGATCCATTCACACGACTGTTCGCCGTGACCAACCAGCATCAGGCTGCCAATGATGTTGCGCACCATGTGATGCAGGAAGCCGTTGGCTTCGATGTCCATGTGGATGAGGTCCGCCTCGCGCGAAAACTCGATGTGGCGCAAATCGCGAACCGGCGAATGCGCCTGACAAGCGACGGTGCGGAAACTGGTGAAATCATGGATACCGAGTAGGCACCGACTTGCCGCTTGCATTGCTTCGACATCCAGTGGTTTTCGGATCCACGACAGCCGCTCGCGACCAATCGCGGGGCGCACCAGACGATTGACGATGGTGTAGCGATAGCGCCGCGACCGCGCCGAAAAGCGCGCATGGAAATCAGTGTTGACCGGCATCACCCAGCGCGCCACGGCAGACTTCGGCAAATGGGTATTGGTTCCGAGCAGCCAAGCGCGCTCGACACGCTCAGCATCGCTGTCGAAATGCACGACCTGAAACTGGGCATGGACGCCGGTATCGGTGCGTCCGGCGGCGACCACCGCAACTGGATGGTGCGCGACCTGAGCGATCGCCGCTTCCAGCGTTGCCTGCACGCTGGCGCGATCACGCTGTGTTTGCCAGCCGTGGAAACGCGATCCATCGTATTCGATGGCCATCGCATAACGCGTCATCTCGAGCACCTCGCGGATGGATGCGACAAGTCAGTGCAGTTGTGCATGGTCCGGCCACAAAAGCAAAGGGGCCGGAGTTTACCGGCCCCTTTGGATCCCGACGAATCGGATCGATTACTTGATTTCGGTGAGCAACCTCTTCGCCTCGGACTTCTGGGCTTCGCTGCCTTCGCTCACGACTTCCTCAAGCATGCTGCGGGCACCGTCAGCGTCACCCATGTCGAGGTATGCGCGAGCGAGGTCGATCTTGGTCGCCACGGCATCGTCGCCAAGGAAGTCGTCCTTGACCGCGGTCATCTGCTGCGTCGTCGGCTCCAACGTGGGCGCCGGCAGGTCGGTGCCAAGATCGAGCTCCGGCATGTCAAAGGAGATCTCGCTCGCCTTCTGCGCGGCGACGCTGGTGTCGAGATCAAAGTCGAAGGACAGGCCCTGCTTCGGCGACGCCGCATCGCTCGCCTTTGACGCGCCATCGGCCAGATTGAAATCGAAATTCTCGACCGCCGGATCGGCTACCGCGACATGCTCTGCCGGCAGCGAAGGCGGGGCAGCGCCCAGATCGAAATCGAAATCGTCGTCCATCGAAGCAGACTGAGACTTCGGCGCATGGCCATCGAACTTCGGCACCGACACGAATGGATCGGCGAATGCGTGTTCGCCAGCAGGTGCATCGTCGCCTTCGCCATCGGAGAACAACGGGTGTGTGGGGCAAAGATCGCGGCCCATCAGCAACGCACCCTGCCATTCGGCTGCCGTCGGGTCCGGCAGTTGCGCATACATCGCTTCCGACGCCGCCTCAAACTTGTCGGCATTGCGGCGCATGTAATAGAACTCGAGCACGTTGAGGTGGGCATTGAGATCGGTCGGATCCTGCGCCAGCGCCGAAAGCATCGAGGACTCTTCGTTGTCGCCACCGACGGTGTCGCCGAAGTGGCCTGAAATCGAACCTGGTACCACCGCGGGCGCTTCCGGTTTGCGACGGCGCGCGACGGCGAAACCCAGTCCGCCGAGGACCAACAGTCCCAGACCACCGAGCACGTACTTGTTCATCAGGGCTCCATACCAAGGTGCGGTCGCGGGTGCCGCAGGCTCACCCACTGCTACCGGGTCGGCATCAGCGATCGGCATGACTTCCGCAGGTGCCGTGATGTCCTCCGCGACGATCGGCTCCGCCGTTGCCAGCGGGTCAGTGGCCATATCCGGCGTCGTGGGATCCGGCGAGATCGTGTCCGTGGCGATCGTGTCTGGTGTAGTTGTCGCCAATGGATCGGCGGCGACCGGTTCAGTCACTGTGGCGACCGCTTCGACTGGTGTTTCCACCGGCGTCACGACCGGCTCTGGCGTTACCGCCACAACGACCGGCTTTTGTGCGGCCTGAGCCGCGGCGGCAGCCGCCGTTTTCAGCTTGTCTTGCAGATTCTTGAGTTCGCTGTCCTTGAGCGTGAGCAGGCGCTGGTTGGTCGAGTTGATAGTCTCGAGTTCCTTCACGCGCGAACGCAACTCGCCGCTTTCCTGCTGGGCGCTGCTGAGTGATTCCCTGGTACGTGCAAGTTCGGCACGCACCACCGTGCTCTCGCCGGTACCACCGGGCGCACCGGGTCGGTCCGAGGTGCTTTGGCCGGTCGCCGGCGGCAGCAATTCTAAACGTGAGCCCGGCCGCGTTGATGCGGCGCCAGTGGATTGACTCGACATCGACGATTCGACGCTCGCGTCGGCCACCATGGTCGGCCGTGTCGACTCGATCCACGACTGATTCTGACTGACGATTTCCGCCGCCGCTTCCGCAGCCGACATCGCCTGCAGGTCGGATTCACCAGGAATACGCAGGATCGCGCCGCGCTTCAACGCACTGACGTTGTCGCGATAGAAAGCATCCGGATTCGCGCGCAGCAGCGCGATCATCATCTGGCTCGGCGTAACGTTGCCGGGGCGCGTCGTGTTGGCGATTTCCCAGAGCGTTTCGCCCGACGCGATCGGCCCGTATTCGCTGGCCGAGGGCGCGGTTGCGACCGACGTCGGCTCAGCGGCGGGCTCGACCGGTGTTGGTTCGACAGGTGTTGGTTCGTCCGCCGGCGTCTCGCTGGCCAGCGGCTCGCTGGGTGCCATTTCAGGTTCCGGCGCAATCGGTGCAGGCTCCGCGTCCACAGACGCAGCCGCCGGCGCTTCATCCGGCGTCACTTCCGGTGCCATCGGCTCCGGCAGCGGTTCGGGTTCGGAAATAGGTGTCGGTGTCGCCGCCTCGGGTTCGGCAATCGGCTGCACCGATGCGGCCGGCGCAATCGCCGACGGCGGCGCACTCGGCGCGCTAACCGGCACCGTCACCGGCGGCTCCAGCAGCACCGAGTATTCGCGCAGGAAGCGACCGTTCGACCAATTCACCTCGACCAGAAAGGTCAACGTCGGCTCACGGATCGCTTGATTCGATTTCACTAGAATGACCGGCTCGCCACGCGCGTTTTTGCCGACGTCGAATTCCAGTGGGACCGCGATGTCATTGATGTCGAGTCCGACCCGAGCAAATTCCGCTCCGGCAGCCAGTTCGACGCGCAACGACTCCGCTTCGGCGGGTGAACTGACGTACACCGGGATTTCAGCTCGTAGCGGCTCGTTCAGCTCCGACTTCACATTGATCCCGCCCAGCCCCAAAGCCAATGCGGCATTACTGCCCAAGGCCAGCGCCACGGCGAGAGAAAGCGGCAACAGTCGATTCATGCCCGTATCCCCAGTTCGTCCAGTTTGGTCCTGACCATCACGCACGGCCAGCAATCTTAGAATCGAGCTTATAACACGGCCCTAAGTACAGGGGAAGATTGGATTTCCAGCCCGATTTCACAATCAGACGGTGCCACTGCTGCCATGAAACCGCGCACACCCTCAAAGATATTCGGCAATCAACCGCTCGGCGATCTGGACCGCATTCAAGGCCGCGCCCTTGCGGATGTTGTCGCTGACCACCCACAAATTCAGTCCATTCGGATGCGAGATATCCTCGCGGATGCGGCCGACATACACCGGATCGTTGCCGGCAGCATGTGTGACCGGGGTGGGATAGCCGCCGGCAACACGCTCGTCCACCACTTCGACGCCGGGTGCGGCTTGCAGCAAGGCGCGCGCATCGGCTGCGCTCAACTTCGCGCGGGTCTCGATGTGTACGGCTTCGGCATGCGCGTAGAACACTGGAACGCGCACTGCCGTCGGGTTCACCACAATGCCGGTGTCCTCGAAGATTTTCTGGGTTTCCCAGACCATCTTCATTTCTTCCTTGGTGTAGCCGTTGTCCATGAAATCATCGATTTGCGGGATCACGTTGAACGCGATCTGCACCGGAAATTTGTGCTTCTCAACTTCCTGGAAGTTCAGTAGCTGTGCCGTCTGTTTGCCGAGTTCTTGCAGCCCGGAACGACCGGCGCCCGACACCGACTGATAGGTTGCGACATTGATGCGGGTGATACCAACGGCACGCTGGATTGGCGCCAGCGCGACCAACATCTGCATGGTCGAACAATTCGGATTGGCGATGATGCCGCGCGTGGTGTAGCGAGCGATGGCGTGCGGATTCACTTCCGCGATCACGAGCGGAATATCGTCGTCGTATCGGAACTGCGAGGTGTTGTCGATCACCACCGCGCCCGCTGCTGCAGCACGTGGCGCATGCGCCGCCGAGACCTTGCCACCCGCAGAAAACAACGCGATGTCGATACCGTCGAAGTCGTATTTTTCGAGGTCTTGGGTGACAAAGCTGCGATTGCCGAACTTGATGCGCGAGCCGGCCGAGCGCTCGCTCGCCAGAGGCACCAACTCACGCACCGGGAAGTCGCGCTCGTGCAGAATGCTCAGCATCGCCTCGCCGACGGCGCCGGTAGCGCCGACGACAGCGACGTTGAAACTTCGGTTCTCGTTCATCCTATTTTCCTTGTGCTTGCGCCGTTCCGGGGTGCCGGTTGGAGTCCGAACGGCCGAGACCTCGTCGCGGCCGCCGGAGTCCGGCGCTCAGGGCGTGGTGGGTTTGGTCGTGGTCGCGGCGATGCGCGGCGTCATCTCACCGACGTCGCCGCATTGCGCGCGATGGCGCAGTGCATGATCGATCAGAGTCAGCGCCAGCATCGCCTCAACAATCGGCGTGGCACGAATGCCGACGCAGGGATCGTGGCGTCCGGTCGTCACGACCGCGACGGCGTCACCGTTGATATCGACGCTTTCGCCCGGTAATCGCAGGCTCGAGGTTGGCTTGATGGCAACACTGACGATGATGTCCTGTCCAGTCGATATGCCGCCGAGAATGCCGCCGGCATGATTACTGCGAAAACCTTGCGGTGTCATCAAGTCGCGGTGCTCGCTGCCGCGCTGGCTCACGCAGGCGAAACCATCGCCAATCTCGACACCCTTCACGGCATTGATGCTCATCATCGCCGCAGCAAGATCGCCATCGAGTTTGCCGTAAATTGGCTCACCCCAACCGGGCGGCACGTTCGTCGCAACCGCATTCACGCGCGCGCCGACCGAATCACCGGATTTGCGCAGCGCATCCATGTAGTTCTCAAGCACCGGAACCATCGCAGCATCCGGCCAAAAGAATGGGTTGTCCTCGACCGCCTGTTGGTCAAAGCTACCCGGCACGAGATCGCCGATCTGCGCCATGTGGCCGTGCACGGCGATACCAAAGTGTTCGTACAGCCAATGCTTTGCAATCACCGCCGCGGCGACACGCATCGTCGTTTCCCGCGCGCTCGAACGACCGCCCCCACGCGGATCGCGAATGCCATATTTCTGCCAGTAACTGTAGTCGGCATGGCCAGGGCGAAATTGCTCGGTGATGTTCGCGTAGTCCTTGCTGCGCGCATCGGTGTTGCGAATCAGTAGTGCCAGCGCCGTGCCGGTGGTCCGTCCTTGGTAGACACCGGACAGAATCTCGATACGGTCTTCTTCGCGACGCTGCGAGGTATGCCGTGAACGACCACTGGCGCGCCGCTCCAAGTCGCGCACGAAGTCGTCTTCGGTCAACGCGATACCCGGCGGCACGCCATCAATCACACAGCCGATTGCCGGGCCATGGCTTTCGCCAAAGGTGGTGACCGAGAAAATCTTGCCGAAACGATTGTGGCTCATCGGCCGCGACGCTCCGCCGCCAGCGCCTCAATCTCGATATGCCAAGTCAGCAAGTCTTCGCGCTCGATCTGGAAGATGCCCATCTGGCCAACTTTGAACTCGATCCAGTTGAACGGTAGTTGCGGCAACAATTCGACCAAGGCGCGTTCAGACTCACCGACTTCGCAGATCAAAAAGCCGTCTTCGGCCAGATATTTCGGCGCTTCGGCAAGGATTTGCAGCGCGATGTCGAGGCCGTCGTCACCGGCGCGCAAGCCGTTCTCGGGTTCGAAGCGGTATTCCTCGGGCAGCGCGTCGACTTCCGCATGCGTCACATACGGCGGATTGGTCACGATCAGGTCGTAGACCTCGCCTTCGAGCCCGGCAAACAGGTCCGACTCGATGAAGCGCACGCGGTCGGTGACCAGCAGGCGTTCGCCATTCTCACGCGCCAAAGACAACGCCGTCGCGCTGATATCGACGCCGTCGACCTGCGTTTCCGGCAGGTAGTGCGCGCTGGCAATGGCGATACAACCACCACCGGTACAGAGATCGAGTATCCGGTTCAGCGGCCGGCCGTTGCGCCATGGCTCGTAACCTTGCTCGATCAGCTCCGCGATCGGCGAACGCGGCACCAAGGCACGTTCGTCACATTTGAACGAGAGTTCGGCGAACCAAGCTTCACCGGTGAGGTAACAGGCTGGCTTGCGTTCACGGATACGGCGCTCGAACAGATCGAGCACGGCTTTCTTTTCGTCTGCGACCAAGCGTGCCGCGCCGTAGGCTGGCTTCAAGTCATGCGGCAAGTGCAAGGCATGCAGGACGAGTTGCGTGGCTTCATCCAGCGCGTTGTCGTAACCGTGCCCAAAGGTCAACCCGGCGGCAGCGAATCGCGAGCCGCCGTAACGGATGAAATCGATGATGGTCTTGAGTTCGTCGGTCATCACCCGATCATAGACAGCGGGACCGATATACTCCACGACCTCTTTCTGCCATTTCGCTGACCCCATGCGACAACTTCCCTGGATTATCGTGCTGGTCGCTGTCGCGATCAGCTTTGGACTTTGGCTCGGCCTGCGCCCACCGGCGGCACCTGATTACGTGGCCTTTAGCCAGTACCCGCAGGTACGCAGCCTGTCACCGTTCACGCTCGATGGTGCTGACGGTCAGACCGTCGATGCGAAGCGGCTGGCCGGCAAATACCAGCTCGTGTTCTTCGGCTTCACCCACTGTCCGGATGTCTGCCCGACGGCGCTGGCGGTGATGCGTGAGATCGACCGCGGGCTGGCTTCGGCCAAGCTCAATGACCGGGTCGGCTTCCTGTTTGTTTCAGTCGATCCCGAGCGCGACGACCTGAAAACCTTGGGCGAATATGCAAAATATTTCAGCCCGAATATTCGCGCCGCCACCGCTGACCACGAGCGTCTTGGGGCACTCACCCGCGAGATGGGCGTGCTTTATGTGCGCGCGCAAACCAACGCGCCGGACTACAGCGTCGACCACAGTGCCGCGGTCTTCGTTCTCGATGCACAGGGACGATTGATCGGACGCTTCTCGCCACCGCTCGATGCCGCGAAGATGTTGGCCGATCTGCAACGGATCGCGGAATCCTGATGTCACCGTTCATCGCTCTGCAATACCTGCTGCCGCATCGCCTGCTATCAACGATCGCACTGCGTGTCGCACGCATCGAAGCAGCGTGGTTCAAGAACGCGATGATCCGCTTCATCGCCAATAAATTCGGAGTCGATTGGAGTGAGGCGGCCTCAGACAACCTCGACGACTACGCACACTTCAATGCCTTCTTCACACGTGCGCTGAAGCCTGGTGCACGTCTCCCCGCCGACGATGCGATGACCATCGTGATGCCGGCCGATGGTCGCATCAGTCAATGCGGGCCAATCCGCTATGGCCGATTGTTCCAAGCCAAGGGCTTCGACTTCAGCGCAGAAGAATTGCTCGCCGATAGCGAACTCGCAAAACGCTTCGACGGCGGCGTGTTTGCCACCGTGTACCTGTCGCCACGCGACTACCATCGGGTGCACATGCCCTACGCCGGGCGCTTGCTGGAAACGCGCCACGTACCGGGGCGACTATTCAGCGTCGGCACCAGCACCGTGGCACAGGTGCCACGCGTGTTTGCGCGCAATGAGCGCTTGGTCTGCGTGTTCGACACCGAATTCGGACCGATGGCCGTGGTCATGGTCGGTGCCCTGCTGGTTTCTGGCGTCGAAACCGTGTGGCGTGGTGTCGAGATCCCGGCCTATGCAGACCAAGTGATCGTGCGCGACTATCGCGATACCGCACCCGCTGTCGTGCTTGAACGTTTCGCCGAAATGGCGCGCTTCAATTACGGATCCACGGTGATTGTATTGCTGCCGCCGGGCGCGACGACGCTGGATCGGGCACTCAGCGCCGAAGTACCGGTCAGGCTCGGTCAGGCGCTCGCACAACGGCTGACCTGAGCCGCGAATTACGCGAACTGCATCACGCCAAGACTGTGCGGCAGACTGCGGATTAAAGAGTCCAGTAACGTGTTTTGACGAAATGTGACGTAACGCGCGCATCGCCCACGTGCTTTCGCGATGATTGGTGCAGTCATTCACGTATCGGGAGCAGATCATGGACGTCGTCACCAATAGTCGCTGGGTGCAACGCACCACCGCATTCGCGCGTTACCTGACCCTGCTGCGTCAGTTCAATGCCGTCAATGAGTCGATCGCCACACTGCTGCCGGACCAGCGCCGTCAGATCGCGCTCACCGCGCTCGCCGAACTGACACAAGCGGAGACATCGAGTGAAACACCGATGGCGAGCGTCGCCACCAACTGGTTGGTCGAAGCGGCAGTCGCGTTCGCACGCGCACGCTCGCAACACAATGCCATCCGCCTCGCTGGCCTGAAACGATGGTTGGTCTGCGCCTACCGCGCCACCTTCAATTCGCCGTATGGCGAGATCCAGAACCTGCATCGACTGGTCCTGCGCGCACTACGCCAGATGCATGGCGACCAAGCGCCGAAATCCAGCGAGCAGCGCCGAGACCTGCGCCGCTACGGCTGACGCTTGACATCATCGCCACCCCGAGGCGAGCAGCCGACCGGATTCTTACCGGTCGGTTTTTTTATGCCCGGCAACTCGGCACGTTCAGGCGCTGGCCAGCGCGAATCGCGTATCTCGGCGGGCGCAGGCCATTGGCTTGGGCAACGGCTGGCACACCGCAGCCGAATCGCCGCGCGATGGCATGCAGGGTTTCGCCCTTACGCACGACATGAGTGCGCGCGGAACCTGCCGGTGCCGATGCCACCCAAGATGAGCCCGACGCCACCGGTGGACGCGCCGCATTCAATTCAGCAGCCGTTTGTGCCAATACACCGCTGCGACAGCGTGCAGCATAGGCGCGCGCTGCCGCTTCCGGCACGTCGAGCCGGACACCTGCATCAATGCGCGTATCGGCTTCGTATTTCGGGTTCAGATTGCGCAGCGTGCGAAACCAGCCGCGGGCATTGCCGAATTGCCCCATGCACACTGACAACTCGTTGATCGAAGCGGCACGTTCCAGTGTGATGTCACCCGGCCGGGCATCAAACTTGGCGAATTCCAACCCGTAATCGTCGGATGCAGGAATAGCCAAGCGGCCGCCAATACCATCGGCACATAATCGCGCGTTTCCGGCGGCAACGCGTTGTAGACCGGCGCATCCCAGAAACTACGCGTACTGCCGCCGGCAAGCCGACGCATACGCCCTTCGCCGCCGTTGTATGCCGCGAGTGCCAGTTCCAGATCATTGTTCAATTCGCGAAAGCGGTCGTCCAAATACGCGGCATTCGCCTGGGTGATCAGCGTCGGGTCGAAGCGGTCGTCGAACCCGCTATTGCGCGCCAGCCCATAACCTCGCGCGGTCGCTGGCATGAACTGCAGCAAGCCCGCAGCACCGGCACGCGACACGGCGTGGACCTTGCCGCCAGATTCCTTGGCCATGATCCCGAACAACAACGCCTCCGGCAGGCCCGCCTGCTCGTAAACCGGCCACATGCGGTGTCGCAGATACTGATAGTTCTCGTAGGCATCCAGCAAATTGGGCCGCATCCAAGTCAACCATTCCTCGATCCCCGCCTTGACCGCACCATTCAGGCGAATGACCTCATCGAGACGTTTGCCATTCAACATCGCAGCGGAACGCGCTAACTCCGGCACATCCTTGGCAGGCGACCCAGCATGGGCATGGCGATCGGTCGTGGTGAGCGCATCATTCGGCTCCAGCGGATCGCTTTCACGTTCGCCGAGCAGCGCGTGCGCGATGCGTGCGTTCGCCGTTGACTGGGCACGTAGTGCAGTCATCGCGTCGCAGGACACGGATTGCACACAACGCGTCACCGATTCGTCCAGCGCGAGGCGTGCCTTGGTCAAACTGGCACCGCCGCTATTCGCCTGGCCACGATGCCATTCCTCCAGGGCGGTTTCGAACTGGGCGAGCGTCGCGGCGACATCGTCGAGCGCACTCGGTCCGGCCTGCTGTGCGGCTCGCTGCGGCTGGGAAGCACATCCGGCCAGCACCAGAGCGAATAGATAGAAAAGACAACGCATGACCGACACCCTGAACAAACTGCGCGCACGGTAGCCGCCGCGAACGGTCGAGGCAACCGCCGTGCTGCGGCAACACCGCTAGAATCCGCGCTGGAATCAAAAGGAGTGCACACGTGAGCAGCATTTATCTCGGCAAGGGCGAACAGGAGGTGCACCTGTTGCCAAAGTACGGCAATCGCCATGGTTTGATCGCCGGTGCAACCGGCACCGGGAAATCGGTGTCGCTGATGGTGCTGGCCGAAGGCTTCTCGCGGATGGGCGTACCGGTCTTTCTCGCCGACGTGAAAGGCGATCTCGCCGGACTCAGCCAGGCCGCTGCCGCGCCCGGTGAAAAGCTACAGGCGCGTATTGTCAAACTTGGACTCAGCGACTGGAAGGCAGAGGCAAACCCGGTTGTGCTCTGGGATATCTACGGCAACAAGGGGCATCCGGTTCGCACCACGATTTCCGAGATGGGACCGAACCTGCTGACCCGCCTGCTTGAACTCAACGACGTACAGGAAGGCGTGTTGCAGGTTGCATTTCGCGTCGCCGACGACGAAGGCCTATTGTTGCTCGACCTCGACGATCTGCGCGCAATGCTGGCGTTCGTCTCCGAGCACAACAAGGAGTTTTCAGCGAAGTACGGGCTGGTTTCACCGCAGTCGATCGCGGCGATCCAGCGCGCGCTGCTGCAACTCGAAAACGACGGCGGCGACAAGTTCTTCGGCGAGCCGGCGCTCGATCTCGCGGATTTCATGCGTCAGGACATGTCCGGACGCGGCATCATCAATGTGCTTGCGGCCGAACAACTGATCATGAAGCCGCGCGTGTATTCCAGTTTCCTGCTGTGGATGCTGTCGGAACTGTTCGAAAACCTGCCCGAAGTCGGCGACCTCGAACAACCGAAGCTGGTGTTCTTCTTCGACGAAGCGCACTTGCTGTTCAATGATGCGCCGGCCCAGTTGCAGCAGCGCGTCGAGCAGGTCGTGCGCCTGATCCGATCAAAGGGTGTCGGCATCTACTTTTGCTCGCAGTTGCCGGACGACGTGCCGGCGGTGATCCTTGGCCAGCTCGGCAACCGCATCCAGCATGCGTTGCGCGCATTTACGCCACGCGATCAAAAAGCGGTAAAGACCGCCGCCGAAACATTCCCGCCGAATCCGCGCGTCAACGTCGTCGAAGCGATCACCCAACTCGGCGTCGGCGAAGCGCTGGTCACGACATTGCAGGAAGGCGGCACTCCGCTGCCGGTCGAACGCACTCTGATCGTGCCACCGCATTGCCGCATCGGCGCAATCAGCGATGACGAACGCCTGATGGTGCGGTCGCGCTCACCGGTGGGCGCGAAATACGACACGCCGATGAATCGCGAGTCGGCCGTCGAGCAACTGAACCGCGCCCAGAATGAGGCAGCGCAGACCGAACCGGTGCCATCAGCGCCCGGCGGCAAAACGACGCCCGCAATGGCTGACGAACCAACCTGGGGAGATCGGTTCAAGGAATTCCTGTTCGGCACCAAGCGTCGCCAGGGCGCGATCGAATCAGTTGCGAAATCGGCCATGCGCAGCGCTGGCACACGCATGACCAATCAAATCTTGCGTGGTGTGCTCGGCGGCGTCAGCGGCGGCACGCGCAGCCGGCGGCGTTGATCGATGGGGCGCTGGCGACCGCCGCAACCCGGCAGCACGGCGATCATCACGCCGGAAGGCCATGCGCGGCTGAAAGCGGAACTGGATGAATTGTGGCGACAGCGCCGACCGGAGGTTGTCAAGGCGCTGGCGGCTGCCGCAGCCGAAGGCGACCGCTCGGAAAATGCCGAATACACCTACCGAAAAAAACAACTCGGCGAGATCGACCGGCGCGTGCGCTACCTGAGTAAACGCCTTGAAACGGTGCGCGTGGTGCATGCCGGGCCGAGTGATCGTGCAGCGATTTTCTTTGGCGCCTGGTTCGATGTCGAATATGCCGAGAGCGGTGAGTTGAAGCGCTATCGAATCGTTGGCCCGGACGAAACCGACGCCGAACTCGGCCACATCAGCATCGATTCACCGCTGGCACGTGCAGCACTGAAAAAACGCGTCGACGACGAGTTCAGTGCGGAACTGCCATCGGGCCGCTACGACTTCATCATCGTCGGTGTTTGTTATGACGCATGACCGTGTCCGCGAGCATGGACACGCGCGCAGAAAACGCTAGCATCGAACCTGTCCGGCGCGCTCCCCGAAGTCGTTCCTGTCCACATGCACGTGTATTCAGGAGAAGTCCATGACCGCCAGCAGTAGTTTTCGTAGGTGTGCGTTGTTCATCGGTTTGTGTGGTCTATCGTCCAGCGTTGTTGCCGATGCCATCTCGATCCGCGCCGTCGAATGGCTGCCCTACAACGGGCCCACGGTGAAGAATCCGCCCGGCTACATGATCGAACTGGCTGAGAAAATCGCGGTCGCCAACGGCCATACCATCGCCTACGCCACGATGCCTCGGGATGACGCAGTTGCCGCAGTTCGCCGTGGCGCACATGACTGTGTGGTCGGCGCATTGAAGGACGATGCCAAGGGCTTTGAATTTCCGACCGAAGCCTGGGGCATGTCACAGAGTGCGTTCTATACGCTTGACGACAGCAAGTGGCGCTATGCCGGGATCGACAGTCTGGCGAGCCAGCGCCTCGCCGTGATCGAGGGCTACAGTTACAGCGACGCAATCGACGCCTACATCGAGGAGTTCAAGGCCGACCCGGCACGCATCGTGATGATCTCCAGCGCTGGTCGCGCGCAGATGAATGCCGTATCGCGGCTGATCGCAAAGAAGGCCGATGTACTGGTCGAAGACATCAACGTGGCCAAGCTCACCATCGGCAAGCTCAATCTCAGCGATCGCGTGGTCATGGCCGATGTCGCCACCGACTCCGAGGCGCTCTATATCGCCTGCACACCGGCCGATCCACGCGGCCGGAAATATGCCGACATGTTCTCCGAAGGCATCGCCAAACTGCGCGCCTCGGGTGCACTCGCGACCATCCTCGACAAGTACAACTTGAGCGATTGGGCCGCACCTCAGTGACGAAGGCGTGTTCAGGCGTTCAGGGGACGACCGTCCGCAGCATGGGATACACCCGCCCCGGCCGTGCCGGGCGAAAGCATTCGGCGGTCGCGTAAAATGCGTCATCCTGGGTGGTGTGCCAGCCCGGGATTCCGGATACCGGCAGTGGCCGAAGTTCCTGCGGATCGGTGAGCCAGTTCGCGTCCGCAATGGCGCCGGCGGTGAGTTCTGAAAGATCGATAGAAGTCGCGTCGCCGCACCAGACCAGACACTTCGCGGTCATTAGTTTGTCCGGTGTTAGCGCGTGTTCCAGCAATGCGTGGCCGAATACTTCGATACGAATGGCACCGGCCTGCCAGTGCACCGGTCGGAATAGTTCTTGCCAGTCGTGCCGATCCCACGCCGGCAACAGCGCCGCATCGCGCAGTTGCACAATCGCGCCGCCTTCATCGAACAGAGTTTGCGCGTACTGTGCCGGCGTTCGCTGTTTTGCGCCGACAGATTGCACGTCATCATGCTGGCGCAGATTCAGCGCCGATTTGATCGCCGGATAGCGACACCACACCATCGCGTTCAGTAAGTCGTGCCAGTTGTCGCGACGAGTAGCGATCTCGCCGCGTTCGAAAATTCGCGCCTCGTAGTGCAGCCCATCGGCCAGCAATTCCGGGGTCTGTGCGACGAAACGCAGCGGTTGCTGCGTGTGTGCATGGCGCATGCCAGCCAACCCGGCATTCAATATCTCGATTCCCGGCCAATCGGCCTGCACACACCAGTCTCGCCAGGCCATAAAGCCTGAGAACGCCGGATGCGCGAAGGTCGTCGCGGAGGTCTGGTGACGCTCCGGAGCGAGATAACGCCGCTTCACGGCGTGGTGATCGTGCCGTGCAAGTCGTGCTCGTCCGCGCCTTCGATGCGGACGTCGACGAACTCGCCGGGACGCACCTTCAAACGACCTAACGCAACCTGCACTTTGCCGTCGATTTCCGGCGCGTCGGCACGGGAACGGCCGATCGCGACGGTGGCACCGACCTCGTCGATGAGCACGCGTTGCACACTGCCAACCTTGTGCTGCAATCGCGCCGCGCTGATCTGCGCTTGGCGCAACATGAAGCGTTGCAAGCGCTCCTGTTTGATGGCCTCGGGTACCGGATTGGGCAGCTCATTGGCCTTGGCACCATCAACCGCTGAATACGCAAACGCGCCGACGCGGTCGAGCTGCGCCTCGTCGAGGAAGGCCAACAACTCCTCGAACTCGGCATCGGTCTCGCCCGGAAAACCGACGATGAAGGTGCTGCGGATCGTCAACTCCGGGCACAGCGAGCGCCAAGCGCGTACACGTTCCAGCGTCTTCTCACCAGAGGCCGGGCGCTTCATCAACTTGAGTATCCGTGAATTGGCATGCTGGAACGGCACATCGAGATAGGGCAGCAGCTTGCCTTCGGCCATCAGTGGAATGACCTGATCAACATGCGGATACGGGTAAACGTAATGCAGGCGTGTCCACACGCCGAGTTCACCGAGTCCTTCGCACAACGATCGCATCCGCGTCTCGTAGTCGCGATCACGCCAACGCCGCGCCGCGTATTTCAGGTCAACGCCATAGGCACTGGTGTCTTGCGAGATCACCAACAGTTCCTTGACGCCGCCTTTGACCAGTCGCTCGGCCTCAATCAGCACCTCGTCGACTGGACGCGATACCAGATCGCCGCGCATCGACGGGATGATGCAGAAGCTGCAGCGGTGATTGCAACCTTCGGAAATCTTCAGGTATGCGTAATGCCGCGGCGTCAGTTTGATGCCCTGCGGCGGCACCAGATCGAGATACGGATCGTGTGGCGGCGGGCGCTGCGCATGGACTGCGTTCATCACGCTGACGTAGTCCTGCGGCCCGGAAACCGACAGCACGTCGGGATATTTCTGGCGGATCAGTTCGGAACGCTTGCCGAGACAACCGGTCACGACGACCTTGCCGTTTTCGGCCATCGCCTTACCGATCGCATCCAGCGACTCCTCGACCGCCGCATCGATGAAGCCGCAGGTATTGACGACGACGACATCGGCATCGGCATAGCTCGGCACGATTTGATAGCCCTCGACCCGCAACTGGGTCAGGATGCGCTCGGAGTCGACCAGCGCTTTGGGACAACCGAGGCTAACGAAACCAACTTTGGGCTGGGATACGGACATGACAGGAACCGGACGGAAAAGCGGACGCGGAGTATATCTGTCACGCCTGAACCGAGCGGGCGCCGCTACTATCCGCGCGCCCGCTCAGGACATCGCTTGAACGCATCCGTCCACCGACTGCCGATCTTCATCGCTGCACTAGTGATGGCCGCTGCCATTCCTGCAGCGCTGGCCGACAGTTCCTTCGGCAAGGGCATCGAGCGCGCGTTGGAACTGCATCGCATCGCGCTTGGCACAAATGGTCGCTACGGCGTCGAAGTGACCGCCGCCGTGTTGTACGCGGCGACCCATGATGCTGCAGGCGCCGAGCGCCACTGGCGTGATGCGCTGGCAGCCGCCACCTCGCCGGCGCAGCGCATGTATGTGCTGCAGATGTTGACCGAAAACAGCATGGTTGCCGGTGATTACGACACGGGTATCGAGAGCGCAGAACGCTTGCGCGCACTCGCGAGCGAACAGCAACACGCCGGCTATCGTGCGCAGGCCGTGGGCCTACTCGGGCGCATCGCCCGACGCCGCGGTGCTTTGCCGGAGGCCTATGCCTACCTGCAAGAATCTTTGCGCATCGCCCGCGCTGCGAACCGACCCGCCGATAGTGCACTGGCGCTGGTGAACATTGGTACCGTTCTGCGCGATATGGGCCGCTTTTCCGAAGCGATGGACCAGCAGTTGCAGGCACTGGATATTCGCAAGCAGCTCGGTCCTGGCAACCGGGTCGATGTGCCCTATCGCAATATCGGCCTGCTCTATCGCGAAATCGAAGATACGCAATCGGCGCGTGAATATCTGGAAAAGGCAGTCGCCGCTGCACGCGAGGAATTCGATCCATCGGCGCTGTCCTCGGCGCTCGGTAGTTACGCCACGTTGTTGAACGACGTCGGTGAGTCGGCACTCGCCCTCGATACCGCGCGTCGCGCCCTGGCGATCGACAGCCGCATCGGCGACCGGCAAGGAATCGCACTGGAGCGGCTGGAGTCAGCGCGCGCATTGATTGCCATGAAAAGCTGGAACGATGCCGTCATCGAAATCGACGCTGCCCTGCGACTTGGCGAATCCATGCGCCAAGCCGACGTGATCGGTCGGGCGCTCCTGTATCGCGGTGACATGCGCAGCGGCGAAGGCCAACTGGCTGCTGCAGAAACCGACTACAACCAGTCCGTCGACTACCTCACACGCGCCAAGCTGAAACCGCAACTGCACGCGGCTTACAAGGCCATCGAAGGCTTGTTGGAAGTGCGTGGCGATGCGCAGCAGGCACTGGCGTATGCACGGCGGCGTGCAGCGCTGCGCGAAGAACTGCTCGGGGTAACCGCGACGCGACGGCTGGCCGTGCTGGAACTGAAACAGGACCGTGAGCGTGCCGAGCGCCAGGTCGAAATGCTGCGTCTGGACAATTCACTCAAGGCGTTGAACCTGCGCACTGAGACCTTGCGCCGGCGCATCGGCGTTGGTTTCATCGCGATGCTGATCGGGTTGCTCGGCGTGGTGTTCTGGCGCTTGCGCGACGCCCGGCGCACCGCGCGCGTACTCACTCGAAAGAACGATGAGATTTCGGAGCAGGATGTCGCGCTGCGTGCGGCGAACGCACGTCTGACGGCGCAGTCACACGACCTGTTCGTGGCGGCGACCACCGACCCACTCACTACCTTGTCGAATCGCGGTCATGTGATGCAGCAGATGATCGAATTGTTCGATCGTCATAAGGCACAGGGACAGCGACTGTCGTTGCTGCTACTCGACCTCGACCGCTTCAAACCGATCAACGATGCAATGGGCCATCAGTTCGGCGACCGTGTACTGATTGCGGCTGCGCGCGTATTGCGTGACGAGATGCGCGACGGTGATCCGCTCGGTCGCTACGGTGGCGAGGAATTCATCGCGGCCCTGCCCGACGCCAGTGCCGATGAAGCCCTGGTGACCACTGAACGTCTACGCTTGGCTTTGCAGCGTCGTATGGCCGTGTTCGAAGGCCAAGTCATCGATCTCACCGCCAGTATCGGCTTGGCCGAACTGCACGAAACTGGCTCCACTTCGTTGAGCGCACTGATCGCCACCGCCGACGACGCGCTCTATCGCGCCAAGGCGCTGGGCCGCAACCGCACGGAAATTTCCCGCACGGGTTCCGACCGCCGTAAACCGACATGATCAACAACTGGATCGAACTCACCGCCACCGACGGTCATCGCTTCAAGGCATATCGGTCGTTGCCATCGGAAGAACCGCTTGGCAGCGTCATCGTGATTCAGGAAATATTCGGTGTGAACCGGCATATCCGCTGGGTTACCGAGCAGATTTCCGCGCACGGCTATGCCGCCTATGCGCCCTGTGTGTTCGACCGCGCCGGTGGCAATGTCGACCTCGACTACACCCCGGACGGTATCGCCGTTGGCCGCGAATGCGTCGCTGCCGTCGGCTTCGACCAGGCGCTACTTGATGTCGCCGCAACGGCTTCCGTCGCCGAAGCACACGGACCGGTTGGCACCATCGGGTTCTGCTGGGGCGGCACGCTGGCTTGGCTGTCCGCGACGCGACTCGGTCTACCCTCGGTCAGCTACTACGGCGCACGTACACAACCATTTCTTGACGAAATACCGAAAGCACCGCTGCTGATGCACTTCGGCGTGCGCGATGAATTGATTCCGCAGGCGTTCTACGACGAACTGAAACACAAACATCCGGACATACCAGTTCATTTCTATCAGGCCGGGCATGGTTTCAACTGCAATGAACGCGCCGACTTCCATGCCGAGAGTGCGTCGCTGGCATGGCGGCGTACCTTCGCATTCTTCCGCCAGCATCTCGCCGAAGTACCTCGCTTGGCCTTGCACCCATCGCTCGCGGCGGATTGCAGCGATGTCGGCGAATTGCCGTTGTGCCGCGTACTGTTGATGAATGACGCGCGCTATCCATGGTTGATTCTGGTGCCGAAAGTAAAGGATGCGCGCGAACTCATCGACTTGAGCCGCGACGATCAACACCGTCTCAGCGACGAAGTCGCGCGCGTCTCGGAAGTCCTGATGTCGGTCTGCGAACCAATCAAGCTCAACGTTGCCGCACTCGGGAATCGTGTGCCGCAGTTGCATGTGCACGTGGTGGCGCGTTTCGAGGGCGATGCTGCGTGGCCGGACCCGGTGTGGGGCCGCGGCGAACGTGAACCCTACGGCGAAGGCGCAAAGCGCATGCTGCTCAAGACGCTACGGGCTGCGCTGCGCCTTTAAGCCTTCGGCAAAGTCACGCCTTTCTGGCCCTGATACTTGCCACCACGATCGCGATAGCTGACATCGCACACTTCATCAGACTCGAAAAACAACATCTGCGCGACGCCTTCGTGCGCGTAGATTTTTGCGGGCAGCGTCGTCGTGTTCGAGAATTCGAGCGTGACGTGGCCTTCCCACTCGGGCTCGAGTGGTGTCACGTTGACGATGATGCCGCAACGCGCGTAGGTGCTCTTGCCGAGGCAGACCGTCAGCACCGAACGCGGAATCCGGAAATATTCAACCGTACGTGCCAGTGCGAATGAGTTCGGCGGAATGATGCAAACATCGGATACGACATCGACGAAGGAATTCGGATCGAAGGCCTTCGGATCGACGATGGTCGAGTTGATGTTGGTGAATATCTTGAATTCGTTGGCACAGCGTACGTCATAGCCGTAACTCGACGTACCGTAGGAAATCAGCCGACCGCCACCCGGATGAGTACGAACCTGGCCCGGCTCGAACGGTTCGATCATGCCCTGCTGCGCCGCCATGCGACGGATCCAATGGTCGGATTTGATACTCACGCGATCACCTGACAAAAATTACGGCGTGCAGTCTAACGGTTCCACTCGGCGCCTTCGTTGTTCAATCGCTACTCTGGGCGCGCCGGAGAAGTTCCGCCATCTGCGCTGCCCGACGATCTTGCTGCTGTTGCAATTCGGTGCGCTGCATGATTTGCCGCTCCGTCCGGCGCCGCTCGTCATCGCTATTCCTATTCTGATAGGCGCCCAGATCTGACACTTTGCAGTTCGCGGCGACATCGGCATTGCTGAGATCCTTGTTGCCGAGAAACACCAGTGTCGCCGAAGTTCTCGTCGGCGTCGGGCGCTTGCCGGGCTCTTTCGCAACGAAGCGCCAATGGGTCAACGCCGTCGCGGCCGACTGCACGAACCCGTCGAGCTCGCCATCCGACAGCGGGACATTATCGGCGTCGCGGCTCCAGCTCTTGAGCAACTCCAGGTCTGTCGGAATGCCTTCATCCTGCAAGGTGTAAGCCACATTCAGGCAGACGTGCGCCCGGCGTTCCACCATGTCTGCCGGGTATCCTGGTGCTGCAAAGGTGCTGCCAGGCGCTGCCGCCCAATTCCGCCCAATCCCGCCTTCATTGACGATTTCGAGATTGGCAGCGAGTAGCGGCGAGGAGACGCAGCCAGCCCACAGCATCAATGCGCAGTACAACGACTTCAGCGAACGGATCATCATCGTAGACCTCTGGAGAATCAACTCACGCCACTCACGGGTGCAACGGCGAGAGTGCATCTGCGCTGAAATCAGGTCAAGCGCCGGAAGTGCCGGGAGCCGCCACCGGCTGGCGGTAGTGCCCAGTGATCTTCCACACGAACAAGACGTCTTCGTCGCGCGCACCGTAGGCAATGTTGTGTACCACCAGCGGACGCCCGGAGGCAGTTCGCGAGTTGGAAACCACGCCGATATGCGGACGTCCATTCGGCAATGCCCAGCTCACGACATCGCCGGGCGCGTAGTCGCTCGCAGCATCGCTGATTGCGAGCGCCCAGCCTTTGCGCTGAAACCAGCGCCGCAGATTCGGCACCCGACGATGGTCAATATTTCGGTCTGGTCGGGACAGTCCCCAGTTTGCCGGGTAGGCGGCAAAATGCGCGTGCATATCGATATTGAGGGCTTGTTGCAGGTCAAGTCCGGTCTCGCGCAGTGCGCGCACGACCACATCGGCGCAGACACCGGTCGAGATCGGCACATCACCGTTCGGAAATTCGAGCCGCCGATAGGCTGGGTCGTAGTTCGTGGTCACGCCGACCTGATCCAATGCGGCTTGCGCAACGATCGCGCCGGCAGACTCATCGGCCCGAATTCCGCCACCTGCGAGCAACAGCACGATGGCGACAAAGCGATGCGACATGGCCGTGAGCTGCCCGGCAGATCGCTCGGGTGCTTGCCTGCGGCGATCGCAGTGAGGCGAGCCTTCGTCATTCTTGCGGCGAACCGACATGGCGTGGATGTCCTCGATCGCATCGGCGGCACCGCCGTCTGCGCAAAGTCTTTCATGAAGCCCGGACGCGTCTCAATGGGCGCATATCGTCGGGATGGCGCACGTTCACTGAAGGCGCACGATCCGCCTCGATCAGATCGCGGTGGGTTCAGTTCGCTGCGACAATCCGGCGTCACCACCATCGACCATCTCGTGACCGAAGCCGTTGCAACGCCTGTGTCTGCGTCCGCACACCTGCCCGCCCTCGACGGCCTGCGTGCGTTCGCGTCGCTGTTCGTATTCAACGTACATGCCTTCGGCTATTGCCTGGTGGCGTTTTATGGCTGGGCCGACACTGAAACTCGCGGTTTTCCGGGCTGGAGCTTCGAGTCGCTGACCGTGTGGCTGCATCGGTCGCTGTACGGCGTCGACCTGTTTTTCGTGCTCAGTGGCTTTCTGATGGCGCGCCAGTTCGATTTCGCGCGTGCGCGGCCGCTGGACTTCCTCGCCCGCCGCGGCCTGCGCATCCTGCCGGCCTACGTGCTGGCGTTGCTGCTCGCCGCGCTGGCGCGCTGGTGGGTCGATGGCAGCGTGTTTTCAGTGGGCAATTGGTTGCAGAATCTCGTGTTCCTGCATGGATTCCTGGACCTCGGCATCAGTGCAATCAACCCGGTCACCTGGTCGATGAGTTACGAAGTCGCCTTCTATCTCTCGATTCCACTGATTGCGTGGGGCTTTACGGCAACCCATCGCGATCGCTGGGCGCATGTGGTGATCGCCGTATTCCTGCTCGCGCTGATTCTGTCGATTGGCACCCCGCTGTCACGCCTGAACGGCTACGGGTTGCTGTTTCTCGTCGGTATCGCCGTGGCGCGTGCACCGCCGCAAATACTCGACCGGCGGCCGCTGTGGATCGCGGCTGCACTTGCTTGGCTGGGGTTCGTCGTGGCGTCGAAGTTCGTGCTGGTACTGAATCGCGAACTTGCCTACTACCCAGCGAGCATGCTCGGCAGTGGCGGCCTGCTCATTCTCACCATCGCCTATGGGCAACGCCATCGACATGCGCCCGGACGCATCTTGCAATGGATCGGTGACCGTTCCTACTCGTTGTTCTTACTGCACAGCATCGTCGTCTATCTGCTCGGTGCTGCGCTCGGCCCAACCATCAAGCCGCTCGGGCCAGTCACCGCATCACTCATCTTCGTGCCATTCGCACTGATGCTTTCGCTGATCGCATCCGATCTGTCCTACCGCATTGCCGAGCGACCGTATTTTCGCAAGCGCGAGTCGAATCGCCCGCAATGACGCCGCATTGGCACACTCTTTCAATTGTCCGCAGACTTCAGCGCCCGACAACCCTCTCAATCCGAACCCCGCGACCTGCGAGTCGTCACCCCAAGGTCGTTGCGATCCAGCACGCGCGCCGTGCTCGCAGCAGCCAAGCGCGCGCAGGTCGCGGGCAAACCCATGGATCGATTGCGCAGCTGGGCGATTGCGCTCGCCGAGCGTCGCGGCTTCAACAAGGCTGCAGTCGCACTGG
>Ga0073899_10000981_pt1 | contig 26244 bp, 23 predicted proteins | sample KloWWTmetaKNB5Ph_FD_88975 | JGI IMG/M metagenome (GOLD analysis project Ga0073899, IMG submission 88975) | Active sludge microbial communities from Klosterneuburg, Austria, studying microevolution and ecology of nitrifiers - Klosterneuburg... | ecosystem: Engineered > WWTP > Aerobic digester >... | reverse complement strand
GAGATCGTCTGGTGGTCGATCTATGACATTGGCCACAGCATCACCGACAAGTTCGACGACGTGCCCGAGGGCTCGGAGCGCAACCCGCGCGTCTTCACCGCGGGGGATGCCTGCCACACCCACTCGCCCAAGGCGGGGCAGGGCATGAACGTGTCGATGCAGGACACCTTCAACCTGGGCTGGAAGCTGGTGCACGTGCTCCAGGGCCGCGCCGACGCCAGCCTGCTGCGCAGCTACTCGAAAGAGCGCCTGACCGAAGCCCGGCGGCTGGTCGAGACCGACCACGAGTGGGCGCGCATCATGTCCGCGCCCACCACCCAGGCCGAGCGGGACGGCACGGAAGAGCCGCGCATCATCCGCCAGTTCAAGGCGAACCTGGAGTTCACCGGCGGCACCGCGGTCAAGTACGACGCCTCCGGTCTGTTTGCCGCCTCGGCCCACCAGGGCCTGGCCAAGGGCGAGGAGATCGGCCGGCGCTTCCACTCCGCCCCGGTGGTGCGGCTGTCGGATGCCAAGCAGATGCAGTTGGGCCATGTGGCCGAGGCCGATGCACGCTGGCGCCTCTACGCCTTCGCCGGCCGGGCGGACAGCTCCAACCCGGGCTCGGCCATCCACCGGCTGGCCGACTGGCTGGAGACCGACCCGAAGTCCCCGGTGGTCCGGCACACCCGCCCCGGCGAGGACATCGACGCGGTGATCGACTTGCGCGCCGTGTTCCAGCAGACCTTCGACCAGCTGGCCTATGAGGACATGCCCTCGCTGCTCAAGCCCAAGACCGGCAAGCTGGGCCTGCAGGACCACGAGAAGGTGTTCTGCGTCGACCACAAGGGCGCGGGGGACATCTTCGACCTGCGCGGCATCGACCGCGAGCAGGGCTGCATGGTGGTGGTCCGCCCGGACCAGTACACCGCGCACATCCTGCCGCTGGACGCCTTCGACGAACTGGCCGCCTTCTTCGCCGGCTTCCTGCGGTGACCTGACTGAGGCGGTCCGCGCGGCCGGCGGGAGATCCTCAGCCGCGCCAGCCCGGGCCGTCGCGCCGGGCGCGGCCGACCGCCTCCAGCGTCTCCAGGATGGAGGGCAGGCGCTTCTTCCAGGGCCCGCGGCCGGTGAAGCGCTCGGCCAGCGCCGCCTCGTCCAGCGCACCGGCATTGGCGGCCAGCACCTCCGCCACCGCCTTGACCTGCGCCGGCAGCTCGGTCGGCCAGGGCTGGCGGGCCAAGGGGGCGGGTGCCTCCACGGGGGGCGGTGCTTCGCCCGTGACCTCGTCCGGATCGGCCTGTTCCTCCCGTTCGCCCTGACGGGACGCGGCGCCCGCGGCCGCCGCGCCCAGGTCCGCGATGGCCTGCTGCTGCGGCGCCGGGGCGGTGCTCGCGGGCGTGCCCGCTGCGGCGGCCGCGCGGCGTGCCGGGTCCTGGAACTCCGGTCGCAGCCAGCGCACGCTGCCGGCGGCCTCTTCGGCCGCGCGCCGGGCGTTCAGCGCCACCAGCCTTTCCAGCAGGGCCTCGGTCCAGGCGCTGCGGGCGGCCTCGTCGGCCCAGGGCGCGGGGCCCAGGTCGTCCCATCCATAGGCTTTCAACACGGCTTCGTCCAGCTCGTCGTGCAGCGTGCGCAGCACGCTCACCAAGCCCTGCTCGTGCAGCAGCTTGTCCTTGGGCGTCAGCGCCTCGCCGCTGCGCAGCTTGGCCAGCACGTTGTACATCCCGGTGAGCGTCACCGCCTCATGCGCCGCCTGCCGCGCCTTGCGGTGCGCATCCAGCTGCTCGGCCAGCGCGCGGATGCGCTCGGCCAGCGCGGGCGTCAGGCCGGTGTCGTCGCTGGGGAAGGGGAACGGCTCAAAGCAACGCGAGTTGTTGTAAACCGGTCTGTCTTCGAGCGTGCCGCCAGTTCGAAGCGTCCATTCCACATGAACTGAAGACGACAGCACTCCAAGAATCAATGCCTCAGCCGACACAACGACGCGCACTTTCTGGTCCGGCAGGATGTCGGCATCCAGAAAGGTAAACAGCCGGTGCTTCGCCGTTTCGGTCGTCCCGATGTAGCGAGGCAGCCCATGTACGGCGGCCCTGAATTTCGGGACCGACTCGGCGAAAAGCCACCAGTTGCGACGGCGGCTTTCGCGCTTGTCATGGTCTCTCGCCGGTTTCACTCGATCCAAAAGCCACTGGTAGGCTGCCGGGAAGCGGGCGCGCAGCGTAGCTTCGTCCAGCCCGTAGAAATCGAGCGCCAAGACGCCGCGTGCCCGGTCCGTCAAATCCTTGCCGTTTCTGTAGCGCCTGACGTGTGCGTCCAGCCCGGGGACTGAGTCACGTCCCAGCTGCTTCGCGGTCGGCTCATCAATCCAGAAACCTGCGCCCAACGGGATCATCCCCATGAAGGACAAACCCAAGTTGGCTCGGAGCCTGGATGCCGCGTTGACGTCGGCGCCGATGCTGAGGTTCGCGTGGATCTTGCCCGGGGTCGCCTTGAACGTGAGGGCCGGTGTGTCCTCGTTGCCGTCGCGTTCGTCCGTGACGAGCAGCAGGGTTCCCGCCGCTGACGTGCTGCTTCGCGCCGTCCCGACCGTCATCGCCACGCGCACCGCTGCGCCGTCTGCGGTGTCCACCCAGGGGTGGTCCGGGATCGCGAACGCAAGGTCCACGGCGCTGCTCTCGACCACCCGGCGATTGAAGACCTGGGTGATGCTGTTCGTCGTGATCAGGCCGAAACGCCGGGTCTGTCCCTGCGCGGCGAGTTCGGAGGCACGCTGCCACCAATACATGACGAAGTCGGCCGTCTCCGGGACTGCCGGCCAAGCCCTGCGCAGGGCTGCAGCGTATCCATTACCCAGCGCATCGCGCATGCGCTTGTTTCCGATGAACGGCGGGTTGCCGACGATGAACTCGGCCGATGGCCACTCGGCACGGCGCGGCTCGAGGTAGCACCATTCCGGTACCTGCGCCGCCTCGTCCGGCACGTCCTCGCCGGTGACCGGGTGCTTCTTCACCGTCTTGCCGTCCCAGCGGGTGATGACCTTCCCATCGGCATCGGTGGCCAGTTCCTGGCGGTCGTAGGCCAGCACCGCGTCGCGGCATTCGATGTTGCCGTAGTCGTGCACCACCGGCTCGGCCACGCTGCCGATGCCGCGGGTGCGCACGTGCCACTGCAGCCAGCCGATCCACAGCACCAGCTCGGCCATCGCCGCCGCGCGCGGGTTGATCTCGATGCCGCGCAGCTGCTGCAGCGTCACCGTCTCGCCCTCCCAGCCGAGCCGGTGCTGGCTGTCGCCCAGCGCGTCGAGCTGGTTGAGCACCTCGCCCTCCAGGCGCTTGAGGTGCTCCAGCGTCACGTACAGGAAGTTGCCGCTGCCGCAGGCCGGGTCCAGCACCCGGGTGCTGCACAGCTGGTGGTGGAAGCGCCGCAGCTCGTCGCGCGCCTCGTCCAGCTTGGCCTCGTGCTTCCTGCCCTCCAGCGCCTCGGCCTCCTGCACCAGCAGCAGGGCGGCGGCCTGGGCATTGGCCCAGTCGGCGCGCAGCGGCTCCACCACGGTGGGCAGCACCAGCCGCTCCACGTAGCTGCGCGGCGTGTAGTGGGCGCCCAGGGCGTGGCGCTCGTCGGGGTCGAGCGCACGCTCCAGCAGGGTGCCGAAGATGGCAGGCTCCACCTCGGTCCAGTTGGCGCGGGCCGCGCGCAGCAGGCCGTCCACCTGCTCGGGCGTGAGCGGCAGCACGTAGCCGTCCTCGTTCCAGCCCTTGAAGATCTTGCCGTTGAAGCGCAGCGTGGCGTCGCCTTCCAGCGCGCCGTTGGGCCCGCCGGTGTCCATGCCCTGCCAGAGCAGGTGCAGCATCTTGGTGAGCCGCTCCGGTCGGGTGCGGTAGCGCGTGAGCAGGGCGACGAAGCCGCCCAGGCCCTCGTCGTCCTGGGGCAGCAGGCCGATGTCCTCGGCAAACATGCTGAACAGGCATCGCGCCAGGAAGGCGGCCACGGCCTGCGGCGGGTGGCCGGCGGCCTCCAGCGAGCGGGCCAGCTCAGCCAGCTCCTTGGCCACCGCGCGGGTCACGCGGGCGCTGGCGCGGGCGGGGTCGAGCGCCAGCGGGTCGGTCCAGAGCAGGCGCAGGCGGTCGCGCACCGTGGCGTCGGCCAGCTGCTCCAGGCGGATGCGGTAGTTCTGCGGGTCCGGGAACGCGGTGTAGTTGGAGCCGGAGCGGGTGAACTCGGCAAAGAGCTCGATGACGTGGCCCACGTCCACCACCACCAGGAAGGGCGGCCGGCCCTCGGCGGCCGGCAGCGCCCGCGCGTAGTCCTGCGCCTGGGCGTGGGCGAGCTTCATCGCCGTGTCGAAGCGGCTGTTCACCTTCTTGGCTGCGGCGGCCTGCACGCCGGACGGCAGCTTCTTGCTCTCCCACACAAAGGCGCCGCGTCGGTAGCAGTCCACCCGGCCGGCGCGGGTGCTGCCGTCGTTCTCGCGGAAGGTGATGGGCCGCTCGAACATGTAGTCCCGCGCCGGCGTGGGGTGCGGGCGGGGCACGCCGAGCAGCTCGCACAGGTCGATGATGAAGCTCTGCGAGGTCGAGAGCTCGGAGGCGGTGTTGCCCTGCCAGCGCTGGATGAAGGCGGCCGCAGGATCTCCACTGTGCGTTGTGATTGTGTTCATTCGCGGATGTTAGAGCCGCCCTGGCACCACCCTCGCCCGGTGCGTGGCTGGCGCGTGGAAAACGCGCCCGATGCCCTGGCGGCGAGCGCCTCCATTCAATCCGCCTGCACGGTCCGCGCGAAGGTGCGCAACCGCGCAGCCCGCCGCGCTGCCTAGGATGGCGTCTCGCCCGGGTGCTCCGGCACCCCGCCCGCAGGGGCAGCCTTCCCCCGTCCTCACATTCCAGGAAATTTCACCATGTCCGACATCGCCATCGTCTTCCACAGCGGCTACGGCCACACCCTGAAGGTCGCGCAGGCCGTCGCCGAGACCTCCGGCGCCGCGCTGGTGGCCATCGACGCCGAGGGCAACCTGCCCGAGGGCGGCTGGGAGCAACTGCAGGCCGCCAGGATGATCGTTTTCGGCTCGCCCACCTACATGGGCAGCGTGAGCTGGCAGTTCAAGAAGTTTGCCGACGCCAGCTCCAAGGCCTGGTTCACCCAGGCATGGAAGGACAAGCTCTTTGCCGGCTTCACCAACTCCGCGTCGATGAACGGCGACAAGCACAGCACGCTGCACTACTTCATGACGCTGGCGATGCAGCACAGCGGCCTGTGGGTGGGCACCGGCATGATGCCGAGCAACAGCAAGGCGGCCACGCGCGACGACATCAACTACGTCGCTTCCTCCGGCGGCCTGATGACCACCACGCCGTCGGACGCCAGCGCCGACGAGATCCCGGCCGGCGACATCGCCACCGCGAAGAAGTTCGGCGAGCGCCTGGCCACCGTGGTGGCGCGCATCCCGGCCTGATGGGCCTGCCGGGTCCCGCGGGGCCCGGTTCCAGCAGTGGCTCAGCCTTCCAGCAGCGCCACCGACTTGATCTGCACCCAGACCGGCGTGCCCGGCTCCAGCCTGAGGCTGGCCGCGGAGCGCCGGGTCACGCGGGCGAGCAGGCGGGCGCGGCCGGCGGCTTCCTCGCCCACCACCACTCGCACCAGCGCGACGCCGGGGTGCTCGTCCGCCGCGAGGGCATCGACCACGCCGGGCAGCACGTTCTGGATGCTGCTGCTCCAGGGCGGCTGGCGCGCCAGGCTGACGTCGCGCGCCAGCACCCGCACGCGCACCGCCTTGCCCACCGGCAGGCCGGGGTCGCGGGTCCAGAGGTGGCCGCCCGGGAAGTCCACCCGCACCAGGTGCCACTCGGCATCGCGCTCGGCCAGGGTACCGGCCAGCACCACGCCGGCGTCCTCGCCCAGGCGCAGCGGGCCGTCCAGGCGGGTCAGCGTTTCGGCCAGCGGGCCCTCGGCCTGCACCCGCCCGTCGGCCAGCACGACGAGGTGGTCGGCCAGCCGGGCCACCTCGTCCGGCGCGTGGCTGACGTAGAGCATGGGGATGTCCAGCTCGTCGCGCAGCCGTTCCAGGTAGGGCAGGATTTCCTTCTTGCGCGCGTGGTCCAGCGCGGCCAGGGGCTCGTCCATCAGCAGCACGCGCGGGCGCAGGGCCAGGGCGCGGGCGATGCCCACGCGCTGGCGTTCGCCGCCGGAGAGGCGGTCCGGGCGCCGCTCCAGCAGGTGGTCGATGCCCAGCAGGGCGATGGCCTGGTTCAGCGCCGCGCTGTCCGCACCCGAGCGCTTCAGGCCGTAGCGCAGGTTGCCGGCCACGCTCAGGTGCGGGAAGAGGCTGGCCTCTTGGAAGACGTAGCCCAGCGGGCGGCGGTGGGTGGGCAGCCAGCTGGCGCCGTCCTGCCAGACCTCGCCCTGGAACAGCACGCGTGCGCCCGGCGCCTGCTCCAGCCCGGCGATGCAGCGCAGCAGGGTGGTCTTGCCCGAGCCGGAGTGGCCGAACAGCGCGGTGACGCCGCGCCCGGGCAGGCGCAGGTCCACGTCCAGCGTGAAACCCGGCCAGGGCAGGCGGATGCGGGCCTCGATGGGGGCGATCGGCGCAGGCGCTCCCGTCATGCCGCCCCCTTCGCCACCGGCCGGCCGCGCCAGCCGTAGACGGCCAGCAGCACCACGAAGGAGAACACCAGCATCACCGCCGACAGCCGGTGCGCGTGGGCGTAGGCCAGCGCTTCGACGTGGTCGTAGATCTGCACCGACACCACCCGCGTGACGCCGGGGATGTTGCCGCCGATCATCAGCACCACGCCGAACTCGCCCACCGTGTGCGCGAAGGTGAGGATGCCGCCGGTCAGGAAGCCCGGCCCAGCCAGTGGCAGCGCCACCGTGAAGAAGGCGTCCAGCGGCGAGGCGCGCAGTGTGGCGGCCACCTCCAGCGGGCGCTCGCCGATGGCCTCGAACGCGGTCTGCAGCGGCTGCACCATGAAGGGCAGCGAGTACACCACCGAGGCCAGCACCAGCCCCCAGAAGCTGAAGGGCAGGCGCCCCAGTCCCAGCGACTCGGTGAGCTGGCCCACCGGCCCCTGCGGACCCAGCGCGATGAGCAGGTAGAAGCCCAGCACGCTGGGCGGCAGCACCAGCGGCAGGGCGACCACCGCGCCGACGACACCCTTCCAGCGCCGCCGGCTGCGCGCCAGCCACCAGGCCAGCGGCGTGGCGACGACGAACAGGATGGCGGTGACCACGGCGGCCAGCCGCAACGTGAGTGCGAGCGCCTGCCAGTCTTCGGCGGAGAGCCAGGTCACGTCGGGGAACCTCCCGGCCCCCGGGTCACGACAGGCGCGAACGGATCAGAAGCTGTAGCCATGCTTGTGGATGATCGCACGGGCCTTGTCCGACCGGAGGTAGGCCAGGAAGGCCTCGGCCGCCGGCTGGCCGCGCCCGGGCAGGAGCAGCACCGCGTCCTGCCGGATCGGCGGGTGCAGGCGCGCGGGCACCACCCAGGCGGATCCACTGGCGAGCCGGCCGTCCTTCCACACCTGCGACTGCGCCACGAAGGCCAGTTCGGCATTGCCGGTGGCGGCGAACTGGTGCGCCTGGGTGATGTTCTCGCCCAGCACGAAAGTGGGCTGCAGTCGCGCGGCCAGGCCCAGGCCACGCAGCACCTCCATCGCCGCCTCGCCGTAGGGCGCCAGACGCGGGTTGGCCAGGGCCAGTTTCTGGAAGCCGCCCTTGGCGAGCACGGCGCCTTCGGCATCGACCACGCCGGCCTTGGGCGACCAGAGCACCAGCGTGCCGATGGCATAGGTGAAGCGGCTGCCGGGCACGGCCGCGCCGTCCTTCTCCAGCTGGGCCGGTTTCTCGTCGTCGGCACTCAGGAAGACCTGGAACGGTGCGCCGTTGCGGATCTGCGCGTAGAACTTGCCCGAGGCACCGTAGGCGATGCCGAGCTGGTGGCCGGTATCGCGCTCGAACTGCGCGGCCAGTGCCGGCATCACCGGCGCGAAGTTGGAGGCCACCGCCACGCTGGCCTCGGCGGCCAGCACGGTGCCAGTGCACAGCAGGAGGAGGGCGGACAGCAGGGCAGACACGACGGTCATCATCATCAGGCGCCAGGGCAGCAGCAGGTCGGACGGTTTCACGGCGGGGGACTCCGGCAGGTCACGGTCCGTCTCGTGGACGGTCGCTTGCCGGTCTCGCCAGTGTAGGAGCCGCGTGGGCGGGGCCACCGCAGCGCGCCGGCATGCGCAGGGCAAGCAATTCGCACGCCGAGGGCTCGTACCCCGCAGCCCGTGGGCGGCCCCCCGCATTGGCAGGCCCCACTTCAGGCGGCCAACGCCTCCTCGGACCCGAAGCAGTGGGTGTAGTCGCTGCAGACGCCGCAGCTGGGCGCGCGGCAGGCCTGCACCTCGGCTCGGTCACAGAGCTGGCGGTAGAGGAAGCGCTTCCACTTCATGTCGCCGGTGTTCTTGGCGGCCAGCCGTGGGAACCACCGCGCCATCAGCGCGGTCAGGGCCGCGCGGTTGGGCAGCTGCAGGTCTTCCCAGAGGTGGTTGTCGCCCAGGCAGGCCAGCGCCACCGTCTCGGCCACGGCGTGGCACTCCTCGGTGGTGCCGGCACGGGCGTCGGCGTGGTCGAGCAGCAGGGCCCGCACCTCGTCCACCTCGTCGTCACGCTGCCTGCGACGTGCCAACAACTTGGCGGTCGGCACGAAGCGCAGGGGATGCACCGTCATCATCGACTCCTCAGGCGATGGACCGGGTTCAGACCTCTGCCGTGCCGTGCGTGTAGCACTTCTTCGGGCAGATCTTCGAGCAGGCGGTGCAGCCGATGCACAGTTCGCCGTGCGCGATGGTCATGACCTTCTTTTCGTATTCCTCGTCGTCATCGTCGTCGGGGTCTACGTGGATGCGCTCGCCGTCCTCGTTGAGGCCGACCAGCTCCAGCACGCCGCGCGGGCAGACCTTGAAGCAGCGGCCGCAGCCGATGCACTTGGCTTCGTTCAGGCTCTGGACGAACTGCGGCGTCCAGGTTTCGCCCGAGGGCAGCATCACTGTGTACGCACTCATGGCACGGTCCTCTCTTGTGGGTACGGGGATCAGATCAGGCCGCGGCCTGGGCGTCGGCCAGCGCCTTGCGCGCGGCCATCAGCTTCTGGTGGGCGTCGTGGGCGGTCTGTGCCACGTCGAGGATCCGTTCCCAGCCGGTGGGCAGGTCCTCGGACAGGTCGTGCAGGTCCATCTTGGCCTGCGTGGCCTTGGCGTTGAGCTTCTTCACCGCGGCCTTCAGCTCTTCAAGGTCAGCCATACGTGGCCACCTCCTTGTAGGTCTCGATCATCTTGATGCCCTCGGCGACGAACTTGTTGCCGGCCTCGGCCAGCTTGGCCAGGCTCGGGAAGCCGAAGCGGTGCACGTCGCGCAGGTAGCGGTTGACCACGATCAGCCGGCCGGTGGTGAGCACGGCACGGCCGAAACCCTCGTGGCTCATCTTCATCATCGGGCTGACCATGCAGCCGGTGGCGCGCTCGATGCACAGGCCGATGGCGTTGTGGAAGAGGTCCAGGCGCCAGAGGGTTTCCGGGTCGGGGTCGCCCATCATCGGCATGGCGCGGCGCTGCTCGGCGGTGACGATGTAGGGCTCCAGGATCTTCAGGTCGCTCTTGCCCTCCCAGGTGCCGTGGGTGTCCTGGGCGCGCAGTTGCTTGACCAGCTCGCGGATGAAACCGTCCTCCAGCCAGTCCTCGTCCGGAATCACCGGCTTGGCGGGGGCGTCTGCAGGGGTGGTGTCGCTCATCGGGGTGCTTTCGGGTTCATTCGTCGTCGAAGTCGTGGGTGACCGGCTGCCCCTTGGCCAGCGCCTTGCGCAGCCAGGGCGGCGGCGTGCCCGCCAGCACGGCCTGCAGCTTCTCGAGGATGTCCAGGATGGCCTCGGGCTGCGGCACCTTGATCGGGTGGATCTTCTGGGCCACCACGCGCGCGGCACCGGAGCCGCCGATGGCGGCCACGTAGAGGATCGCGCAGTCGTGGATCGCGTCGAGCTTGGGCGCGAGCTTGTCCTCGTTGCCGTCCTCGGCGAGGTCTTCGCCGAAGTTGATGGTCTCGACGAACTGGTAGCCGGTGGGCGTCACGTCGTAGATGGCGATGTGCTTGGCCCAGCCAAAGTGCGCATCGACGCGCTGCTTGTCCTGGGTGGCGAAGGCGACTTTCATGGGCAACTCCGAGGGTTACGAGGGTCGGTTGCGGGCAGTTTTCAGGAAGGGACGGGCGCACCGGCCACCTTGGCCAGGCGCGCAATCCGGGCGCTCACATGGGCCACGGCGGGCGGCATTTCGGGCGGCCGGGCCACCTCGACAGCCGCGGCTGGCAGCGGCCAGTCGTGCTCGTGGTGGTGCGGCATGTGGTCGAGGAAGACGTTGCCCACCTCGTAGACCAGGTTGCGCGTGCCGCGGTAGCCGACGTGGCAGACGTGCGCGTTGCCGATGCGGTCGAACAGCGGCAGCCCGATGCGCAGCAGCGGCCGGCCCAGGCGCTCGGCGGCCTGGCGGCCGTGGCTGTGGGTCATCAGCAGGTCGCAGTCGGCGGCCTTGGCGGCCAGCTCGAAGTCCTCCAGGTCGCCGATCACCACCTCGTTGGTGGGCATGCGCGCCAACAGAGGAGATTGGGTCGTCGTCACACAGACCGACAGCTCCGCGCCCATCTCCACCAGCAGGTTGCCGGCGGCCCAGAGCAGGTCGGGCTCGGCGCCCAGGGCGATGCGCTGGTTGCCGATGTAGAAGTGCCCGTCCAGCATCGCATCCACCAGCTGGCTGCGCTGGCGGCGCCATTTGGCGGGCACCGGGCGGCCGGAGATCTCGGCCAGGTGCTGCACGAAGGCATCGGTGGCCAGCAGGCCCGTCAGCCGGTCGAACACGCGGTGGGGCACGCCGCAGCGCTGCTCCAGCAGCTCGGCCGCGCCGCGCATCTGCTCGCCCACCGCAATGCAGTGGCCGGCGGTGCCCAGCTCCTTCAGCGTCTGCAGCGGCGTGCCGCCCAGCGTGGTGCCCAGCCAGTCGTCCGGGATGTGGCCGTCCAGCGAGCCGGAGACGTCTGGCGCGATCAACGCCTCCAGCCCGAAGGACTCGATGACCTCGCGCAGCTCCTCCAGGTCACCCGGCGTCAGGTGGCAGCCCGGCAGCAGCGCAACCCGCTCCGGCCGCTTCGGCAGCCCTGGCTCCGGCAGGGTCTTCACCAGCGCCTTGACGGCGGCGGCCCAGCCGTCCTGGAAGGCGCCCACGTAGTCGGGCGTGGAGACGTAGACGATGGCAGTGTCGGCGGTCTCTGGGTGCTTCTGCCGCACCAGCTCGATGAAGGCCTCGACGTCGTCGCCCTTGGTTTCCGTCAGCCCGGTGGAGCAGATCGCGATCAGCGCCGGCTTGGCACGGCTGCGGATGGTGAGGATCGCCTTCTCGATGTTCTCGTAGCCACCCATGATGGTGGTCACCTCGTTCATCGCGGTGGTCTGCAGCGGAATCGCTTCCTTGAAGTGCCGCACCAGCAGCACCAGACCGAAGGAGGTGCAGCCCTGCGAGCCGTGCATCACCGGCATGCAGCTGGCCAGGCCCATGAAGGCGTAGCTCGCGCCCAGGGGCGCACTCATCTTCAGCGGGTTGACCGCGCAGGCTTTCTTGCGCTCGCTGACGTGGGCCATCTCGAAGGCACTCCTGCTGGGTTGAACGAAGGCGAAGGTTTCGCCAGTTCTTCAGCAGGTTTGGTGCCAGATCGAAAGTGCTTGTGGATCAAGCACTTGGCGCAGCGACGGCGGCGCGAGCCGGGCCAGGGTGACCCGGTTTGGAGGGTTTGAGACAAACCGCCCGCGGCCGGCAGGCCTGCGGGGGGGGGCGGTGCAGCAATCACGCTCGACAACAGTGGTTATTTGTCTTGGACAAAATATAGACATGAACAAGACCAACCACCTCGACACAGCCGGGCAGACCCCCCGGACGGACCGCCGCAACGTGCTGGCGCGGCTCGGACTTGGCCTGGCCGGTGCAGCGGGGCTGGGGCCGCTGCTCGGCGGATGCGGACTCTTGCCGCGCGGCACGGCGGTGCCGATGCCGCTGCTGCGCGAGCCCGCGGCGGCGCCGGGGCGGGCGGACACCCTGGTGGTGATGCTGCCCGGGCGCTTCGACCGGCCGCAGGACTTCGTGCGCGAGGGTCTGCTGGCCGACCTGCGGCGCCAGCGGGCCGACGTGGATGTGCTGCTGGCCGATGCGCACCTGGGCTACTACATGGACCGCAGCGTGCTTGACCGCCTGCGCGAGGATGTGATCGTTCCTGCGCGCCGCCAGGGCTATCGGCAGGTCTGGCTGGCGGGGATCTCGCTGGGCGGCTTCGGCGCGCTGGGCTATACCGCGCGGCATGGGGCTGAGCCGGGCGGCGAGATCGACGGTGTGCTGGCCATCGCGCCCTACCTGGGCAGCGATGACGTGATCCGTGCGATCGGCCGTGAGGGCGGTCCGCAGCGCTGGCTGGCCAGCCCGGCCAAGCTCGGTGCGAACGACCTGGAGCAGGACGTGTGGCAGTGGCTGGCGCGTCCGCCGGCCGATGCGCCGCCGGTCTTCCTGGGCTTCGGCCGTGGTGACCGCATGGGCGGTGCGCACCGCCTGGCCGCCGGCCTGCTGCCAGCCGGCCACGTGATGCAGGTCGAGGGCGGCCACGACTGGGCGCCCTGGCGCGCACTCTGGCAGCAGTGGCTGGCACAGGGGCCGCTGGCGCAGCCTGGGGCGCGGCCGGCGTGAGCTTGGGCGGCGCAGCGAGGCGCTGGCAGGTGCTGCGCCGCCTGACGTCGGGTCAGGCCGGCGCCGCCTCCGCGGCCAGCTGCGCCGTGTCCTGCTCGCGCAGCAGCGGATCGCTGACCTCCCAGGGCGCGGGTGTACGCACCTGGGCCCACATCGGGTTGAACAGCGCCTTGTCGATCTGCTCGACCATCGTGACCATGCCCTCGTAACCGGCAAAGGCGTGGTAACGCTCCTGGTTGATGTCCATCCAGGGCATGCGGGCCTTCAGTGCCACGAACTGGCTGCGACCGCCGCTGAGCATGATGTCGGCGCGGGCCTCGCGCAGCATGGCGTACATCTGGCGCGGGGTCATGTCGTCGATCATGTGGGCGTCCGCCTGGTCACCGTGGAGGGCGGCGAACATCTCCTTGAGCTTGGCCTTGTCCTCCTTGGTGGACTTCTTCACCGAGGTGCCGACCACCTCCAGCCCGGCCTCCTGCAGCGCCGAGACCACGCTCCAGCTCTTCACCCCGCCCGTGATCAACAGCACCTTCTTGCCGGCCAGGCGCTCGCGGTAGGCGCGGATGCGCTCCCAGGCGCGCGCCTCCTCGATGGCGATCAGTGCCTCGGTGCGGTCCTTCAGCTCGGCATCCGCGCCTTGTTCCACCAGCAGCCGGGCGATTTCGCGCAACGTGCTGCTCATGTCGGCGATGCCGTAGAACGAGCCCTCGAAGTACGGGATGCCCCAGCGCTGCTGCATCTTGGTGGCGATGTTGACCATCGACTTGGAGCAGACCATCATGTTGGCCTTCGCCCGGTGCGAGCTGGCGATCTCGTGGTAACGCCCGTCGCCCGAGATACAGCTCAGCACGCGGATGCCCAGCGCGTCCAGAAGCGGCCGGACCTGCCAGAGCTCACCCACCAGGTTGTACTCGCCGATGATGTTGATGTCGTAGGGCGTGGTGTAGGCGGGCTCCTCGGTGCCGATCACGTGGTCCAGCACACTCTCGGCGCCCAGCTTGTTGCCCAGGTTCTTCGGCCCGGCGAAGCCCGGCGCGTTCACCGGGATCACCGGCTTGCCAAACTTCTCGGCGGCGCGCTGGCACACCGCCTCCACGTCGTCGCCGATCAGCGCGGTGACGCAGGTCTGGTAGACGAAGACCGCCGGCGGGTCGTACTTTTCAATGATCTCGCGGATGGCCTTGAACAGGCGCTTCTCGCCGCCGTAGATCACGTCCAGTTCGCTGATGTCGGTGGTGAAGCCGGTGCGGTAGATCTGCGAGCCGCTGCTGGCGCTGTGGCGGTTGTCCCAGCTGTTGCCCTCGCAGGCGATCGGGCCGTGCACCAGGTGCGCCACGTCGACGATGGGCTGCAGCGCGATCTTGGCGCCGTCAAAGGCGCAGCCGCCCGCTGCCGCGCCGGGCGTGAGCTGCTTGGTGCAGCCCTTCTTGCGCGCCTTGGCGCTCTTGGCCTGGTTGATGTCGCAGCCGGGTTCATCGAACACCTCTGCGATCTTGGCTTTGAGCGATGCGGACATGGTGCGGGTTTCCGGCGGGGTGGCTGACCCAGGCTGCGCAGCACGATCGGTGCCAGCACCGTTGGCGTCCAGTTCGCGCCCTCTGCACCCGGCTCCCGCGGCGAGCGGGCCCACCCACGCGCGTGGCGCGATCCCTGCAAAGCCGACAAACCCGACAGGCGCCGTGGCGTCACGCCGGCCGGGCTGCAGTGCCCGGTGCCTGCGGCGTGGGTGGCGGTGGCGGCTCGGGCGACAGCTCCCGCAGCGTCAGCCACACCCGCAGGTCGAACTCCAGCTGGTGGTAGGCCGGCTCCATGTGGCAGCACAGGGCGTAGAAGGCCCGGTCGTGCTCGCGCTGCCGGAGGTGGGCGAGCTCGTGCACGACGATCATGCGCAGGAAGGCCGCCGGGGCCTCCTTGAACAGCGCGGCGATGCGGATCTCGCGCTTGGCCTTGAGCTTGCCGCCCTGCACCCGCGACACGGCGGTGTGGGTGCCCAGGGCATTGCGGATGACATGCAGCTTCGGGTCCCAGGCCACCTTGGCGAGCGGCTCGGCCTGGCGCAGGAACTCGCTCTTGATGGCGCTGACGTAGTCGTACAGCGCGCGCTCGCTGCGCACCTCGTGGCGCTCCGGGTAGCGCTGGGCCAGCGCCGGGCCCAGCCGGCCGGCGGCAACGGCGGCACGCACCTGGGACAGCAGCTCGGGCGGGTAGCCGGCGAGGTACTTCAGCGGCGGCGCGGCAAACGGCTCGCCCGGCGGCAGACGGCTGTCGGTCAACTCAGCTGATCGGGTTGTGCGACAGGGCGGCGTCCAGCGCCATCACCTTCGGGCGCAGCTGGGACCAGCTGGCCTGGGCCGGGCGGTAGACCAGGTGCAGCACCAAGCCGGGGTGGCTGCCGAGGCGGCGCAGGCCGAGCGACTGCTCGCCACCGTTGACCAGCAGTTCCTCGGTGGCGTCGGGCAGGCCGAGCTGCTTGCGGCTGGTGTTGGCGGCAGTGACCAGCAGGGTGCCGCGTCGGGCCAGGTCGGTGCCGGGGTGGGCGTCGCCGGCATGGGCCAGTACCTTGCTGGTGGCCAGGTCGAAGAGGCAGGCGGCGAGCACGCCGGGCTGGTGCATCAGCTCGGCGATGAAGCGCTCCAGCGCCTGGCGTGGCCGTGCCGGCTGGGCCGACGCGGGGGTGGCGGGCATGGGCCGCATCACCCCCGGGGCGGTGGCCGACGCCGGCAGCCGGTTCATCACGATGCCGGGCTGGCCCACCTGGGCCTGCTGCTCGTTCCAGGCGGTGCTCAGCATGGTCCAGGCGTCGGCCGGCCGGGTGGCCACCGAGCCCACCTGGGTGTGCACCCCGGTGCCGGCACCCAGCGCCTTGGCGAGGTTGGTCAGCGCCGCCACGGGGGGCGCTGCGAGCGGCATGAAGACCAGGCGGGCGCATTCCCAGTCGGTCGAATACAGCGCCTGGCGCAGCGGCTGCAATTGTTCGGCCAGGGCATGGGGTGGCACGTCGCCGACCATCACCACGGCCAGCGTAGCGCGGCACAGCAGCACCCGGGCCAGGGCCTGACGGGCAGCGCTGTCGGCTTCGTCGGCGTCGGTGGCATACAGGCGCACGCTCGCGCCGTCCTCGCTGGGGCAGTCGACGTAGTCGAGCACGGCCAGCGTGGTGCCGAAGCCCTGGCGCCGGATCACCAGCCGCTGCACCGCCTGGCCGGCGGCCGCGGCCACCGCATGCAGCAGGTGGCGCGAGGCCAGGCAGGCCAGGTCATGCAGGGCGATGTAGCTGGGCCGCAGGTGCTCGAACTGCTGCTGCAGCGCCTGCCCCGGCTCGCAGGAAACGAACAGCTCGCGCGTGTGGTTGCCCATCGCCCGGCCGATGTCGGTGCGGCCATCGAGGTAGTCGTCCTCGGCGCGCAGCCACTGGGTGGGGACGAGGGTGTCGGGCTCGGCGGTGGCCGCCGCCGGGGATGCAGCCACGGGCGCCGCTGCGGCCATCATGGGCGCGACCGGGGCCGGGTGGATCAGCGGCGCCGCTGGCGTTGCCGCCTTCGCGGCGGGCCGCAGTGGCGGGGGGGCGGTGGGCCGGGCTGCGGGGGCGATCAGCGGTTCCGTTGCCGCAGCCGGGGGGACCTGGCGCAGGCGTGTCACGGGCACGCCGGAGGCCGGACCGCTGCGTGGCAGGTCCATCGCCTGTGGGCCGGTGGGCTGCGCGGAGAGGCGATCCGGCTGGGACAGCCGAGGATCCGATGAGGGGGGCATGCCTTTGCACCTGCTGAGACCGTGAATCGGTGCACTGTGGTCCGGACTGCGGTGGATCAGCACAGTGATCAAGACGGCAGGCATCCTATCATTCGTGTCCTGTGTCACGAACCGGTCGCCCGTTGGCGCTACGGCGTGGCGGCGCGCACCCTGGGTGCGTCGTGTTGTAGGCAACGCTGCATGTCATCACCTTCATCTTCTTCGTCATCCGCCCTTCCGGTGGTCATCGTCGGGGCCGGCCTGGCCGGGCTCACCGTGGCGCTGCACCTGGCGCGCGAGCGCCGCGTCATCGTGCTGGCCAAGCGCAATCTGGATGAAGCCGCCACCGCCTGGGCGCAGGGCGGCATCGTCGGCGTGCTGGGCGACGATGACAGCGTCGAAAGCCATGTGCGCGACACCCAGGAGGCCGGCGCCGGCCTGGTGGATGAGCACACGGCGCGTTTCATCGCCGAGCGCAGTGCCGGGGCGGTCGAGTGGCTGGTCGAGCGCGGCGTGCCGTTCTCGCCCGACCCGGGCGGGCCCCTGGGCCTGCACCTGACGCGCGAGGGCGGCCACGCGGTGCGGCGCATCGCCCACGCGGCGGACGCCACCGGCAAGGCCATCCACGAGGCGCTGCTGGCCGAGGTTCGTCAAAACCCGAACATCGAGCTGCGCGTGGGCTGGATGGCCATCGACGTGATCACGCCGCACCACCTGCACAGCGAGGACGCGCCGCGCTGCTACGGCGTGTATGCGCTGGACATCGCCGACCAGCGTGTCGAGACGCTGGCGGCCAGCGCGGTGGTGCTGGCCAGCGGCGGGGTGGGCAAGGTCTACCGCTACACCAGCAACCCCGAGACCTCCACCGGCGACGGCATCGCGATGGCCTGGCGGGCCGGCTGCCGGGTGGGCAACATGGAGTTCGTGCAGTTCCACCCGACCTGCCTGTACCACCCGCAGGACCGCAGCTTCCTGATCACCGAGGCGCTGCGCGGCGAGGGCGCGCACCTGAAGCTGCCGAACGTGGAAGGGGAGGGCGCGCGCTTCATGCCCGGGCACGATCCGCGTGCCGAGCTGGCGCCGCGCGACGTGGTGGCCCGCGCGATCGACTTCGAGATGAAGCGCCTGGGCCTGGATTTCGTGCACCTGGATGCCACGCACCTGGGCGAGGAGTTCCTGAAGTCGCACTTCCCGACCATCCACGCGCGCTGCCTGGCGCTGGGCATCGACATCGCCCGGCAGCCGATCCCCGTGGTGCCGGCGGCGCACTACACCTGCGGCGGTGTGGTCACCGACCTGCTCGGCCGCACCGACCTGCCGGGGCTGTACGCGGTGGGAGAGACCACCTACACCGGCCTGCACGGCGCCAACCGGCTGGCGAGCAACTCGCTGCTGGAGTGCGTGGTGCTGGGGCGCACCTGTGCGGACACCATCCTGGCGGCGGGCGAGGGCGAGCGCCCGGCGCTACCGGCCTGGGACGAGAGCCAGGTGGACAACGCCGACGAGCAGGTCGTCATCTCCCACAACTGGGACGAGCTGCGCCTGCTGATGTGGAACTACGTCGGTATCGTGCGCACGACGCGGCGGCTGGAGCGGGCGATGCACCGCATCCGCCTGCTGCGCGACGAGATCGAGGACTACTACGCCAACTTCCGCGTCAACCGCGACCTGCTGGAGCTGCGCAACCTGGTGGAGTGTGCCGAGCTGATCGTGCGCTCGGCGCTGCTGCGCCACGAGAGCCGCGGGCTGCACTACAGCCGCGATTTCCCGAACGCGCTGCCGGTGAGCTTCCCGACCGTGCTGGGCCGCGTGGCCAAGAGCCGGCGTGCGCGCGACACAGCGGGAAGCGGCAGCGGCGGATCCGTGTTCGGCAACAGCCGCTGGGTGTAGTGGACCCCCCCCGTTGCGGCTGACGCCGCTCCCCCTCAAGGGGGCGCCGCCTGAGGCCCGGCAGAGCCGGATCCTCGGCGGCTGCTGGCTGAAAGCCAGCAGCGTTAGCGCCGAGCCCGCATCGCGATGCGGGCCTGGACGAACTCGAAGGCGAAGGCCACGGCCTCGCTGATGGTCTGCTCCATGCCCAGGCGTTCCTTCTCGGTGAGGTAGAAGGACAGGTCCACCGAGTGGCGGATGTAGCGTGCGCCCAGCCGGTTCAGCGCCACGCAGGCCACGTCGGGCAGCGCGGCTTCGTCCAGGTAGGGATAGCCCGGCGCCAGCCGGGTCACGGCGTCGAACACCGGGCGTTCGTAGTGGTTGTGGACGGAGCTGAAATCGATGGCCATGGCGCGTTCCGGGAGATCACGGGATGCGCCGTTATCGGCAGGCTGGTGGCCGGACTTGATGCCGGACTTGAACAATTCGTGTTCAGGCAGCGCCGATGTTCGGCACCAGGCCGGCAGGGGTCGGGGCGTTCAGCCGGGCGGTGAAGTCCAGCATGCGCTCGATGCAGCCCAGCGCCTGGGTGCGGATCGGCTCCTCCACATGGATCTCGCCAACGCCGTGCTCCAGGCAGTCGACCAGGCCCTGCAGGCCGTTCATCGCCATCCAGGGGCAGTGCGCGCAGCTCTTGCAGGTGGCGCTGTTGCCGGCGGTGGGGGCCTCCAGCAGGATCTTGCCGGGGGCGGCCTGGCGCATGCGGTGGAACATGCCGCGGTCGGTGGCGACGATGAACTCGGTCGCGTCCTCCTCGATCACCGCCTTCAGCAGTCGGGCGGTGGAGCCCACCACGTCGGCCTGGGCCACCACGCTGGCGGGCGACTCGGGGTGCACCAGCACCTTGGCCTTCGGGTGCTCGCGGCGCAGCAGCTCCAGCTCCAGGCCCTTGAACTCGTCGTGCACGATGCAGGCGCCGTTCCACATCAGCATGTCCGCGCCGGTCTCGCGCTGGATGTAGCCGCCCAGGTGCCGGTCGGGCGCCCAGAGGATCTTCCGTCCCTGCGCCTTCAGGTGCGCGACGATGGGCAGCGCGCAGGAGCTGGTCACCATCCAGTCGGCGCGGGCCTTCACCGCGGCGCTGGTGTTGGCGTAGACCACCACGGTGCGGTCGGGGTGGGCATCGCAGAAGGCGATGAAGTCGTCGGCCGGGCAGCCCAGGTCCAGCGAGCAGGTGGCGTCCAGGTCGGGCATCAACACGCGCTTGTGGGGCGAGAGGATCTTGGCGCTTTCGCCCATGAAGCGCACACCCGCCACCACCAGGGTCTGTGCGGCGTGGTCGCGGCCGAAGCGGGCCATCTCCAGCGAGTCGGACACGCAGCCGCCCGTTGCCTGCGCCAGGTCCTGCAGGTCGCCGTCGACGTAGTAGTGCGCCACCAGCACGGCATTGCGCTCGGCCAGGAGATGGCGTGCACGCGCCTTGAGCGCATCACGCTCTGCGGGCTGGAGGGGGGCGGGTACCTTGGCCCAGGCGTGGGCGGTGCAGCTGGCACCGCTGGCATCGGGACGGTCGTAGTCGAAAAGGACGTCGGTCATGGTCGAAGCGGGCTGTGCAGGGCCTGGCGGTGGAGCAATGGTGTCCCGCCTGGGTGGTGACACGCAGGGCGGGGCAGGCATCCTAGCCCAGGCGGGCGCTGGCTGCCGATGGCCCTTCAGGTGAGGTGATTGCGCGCCACGGCAAGGTGCCAGCGCACGCTGGCGGGCTCGCCGAATTCGCGATCGGCCACGGCCAGCAGCAGCTGGGGCCGCTGCCGCCCCACGGGCAGCACCACGTGATGGCAGGTGGCCGTGCTCCAGCCCAGCTCGGTGGCTGCGTTGCCCTGGGCCTGCCACATCCGTGCCGCGCAGCGGGCGGCGTCGTTGGCCACCTGCGCCGGCCCCAGGCTGGCCAGGACCTCGCCGTCCGCGGCGTCGAGCAGCGCGCAGGCCAGCACCCCGGGCGCACGGGCGGCCAGGGCCAGTGCCGCGCGAAGCGGATCCGCGTCGCTTCCCGCGCTTGGCAGGTCCCGCAGGGCCGCCGTTGCCTGCGCCCCCACCGGTGTGGCACGCGTTGAGGTACCCGCTCTGGTACCTGGCATGGCACGCGGCGCTGCCGTGGGGGCGCCAGTAGGCAGCGTCTTTGCCCACGGCTCGCCGGACGGGGCCGGGCTGTCTTCCTGGGGCGCCCCGTCGCCGAGCACCATCGCCAGCAGCTGCTGGGTCCAGCTCGGCTCCGGGCTGGCAAAGACCTCCAGCACGTGGACACGCAGCCCGCGTGGCCAGCTGCCGCGGCGCAGGCGATCGGCCCGGCTGGGCTTGTCGGCGGGGCTGACCATCAGCAGCGAGGGGCCGTCCCACTGCGCGCTGCGCACGAAGTCGCCGATGCGGCGCATCAGGTCCTTGTCACCGGCGCCTCCGGCCAGCAGCACGGCACGGTCGGCCTGTTCGAGCAGCGTCAGCGCGATGCGGGTGCCCAGGGGGTCGCCCGGGGCGGTCAGGACCTCGACCACGCCCCAGCCCTTCGCCTCGCTGCCGCCGGGCAACCAGGTGACCAGGAACTCGGCCAGCGGCTCGCGTGCGCCCTCCTGGCGCAGCAGCACGCGGTGCAGGCGCGGTGCACCGGGGCCCGCGCTGAGCTGCGTCAGGGAGAAGGTGGACCAGGCGCGGCCAGGATCCCACACCACGATGGTCTGCTGCGGCGGCGCACCGTCGCGGCTGAACAGGGATTCGATGCGCGGCGCGGCCGGGCTGGGTGAGCGGGTGCGCAGTTCGCGGGTGCTGCCGGTGGTGCCGGTGGCGGCAAGGCCGTCGTCGTCGGGCTGGATGCTGTTGGGGCCGGACCAGGTGGCACAGGAGGGATCGGGCAAGAAGGGTCTCCGGTCGAGCGTCGGGCGGGCGCCGGTCAGGCAAGCACCTGCTGGGCTTCCATGATGCGAAAGCGCGTCATCGCCAGGTTGGAACGCAGCTTGTCGAGCACCGCCAGGATGAAGTAGTCGGGGTGGGCCTGCAGCGTGCGCAGGATGTGGTACCGGTTGCCGGCGGTCACCAGCACCTCGTCGACCGGGTCGTTCGGCCGGCTGTGGCCCATCTGGCGCAGGGTGCGGCGGTGCACGCGCAGGATCTCGGTGGCCGATGCGGCGGCGCGGTCGATGTCCGGCCCCTGCGCATCGCTGGCGACCACCAGGCCGGTGGCGGCGTCGACCAGGCAGGCGAAGATCAGGCCGTCCAGCAGCATCAGCTCGCGCAGGATCACCAGGGCGCGTTGCGGGTCGGGCACCCGCGCTGCGGCGTCTGCCGCGCCCGGGTTGCCGGGCGTCGGCCAGACGGCGGCGGCAGGCGCAGGCGGCTGGACCAGGACCGTCTCGCTCACCGGCTCCGGGCGCGGGGTGGTACGCGGCTCGGGCAGGGGTGCCATGCCGCTGGGCATGAAGCCGCTGGCCGGGGCGGTGGCGGGGGCGTCGGGCTGGCCGGGCTTGACCCGGTTCCAGTGCGCCAGCACCTTGTTCCACACCGCACTGGCGCTGGTCAGGGGCTCGCTGAGCATCACCACCTGCATCTTGGCGGGCCAGCTCAGGGCGTCGATCTTGTGCGCGACCCACATCGCGCCCACCGGGAGCATGAACAGCAGCTGCGCGCAGCGCCAGTTCTCGCCGCGGGTGGCACCGTTGAGCGTGGCGAGCATGTCGTCGATGGCCGACGGGGTCATCGGCCCGACGATCACGGCCGCCAGGTCCGAGTGCTCCATCAGTGCCAGGGGAATCAGGTCGGTCTCCTGGTCCTGCAGGCGCAGGTCGGCGTGGTAGACCTTCAGGGTGTCGTCCAGGCGGCGTGGCAGCGTGGTGCGCTCGATCACCGCCAGCGTGTCCAGCGAGCCCTGGTCGCGCAGTTGCAGGCGCTCGACCGGCTGGCCGCTGGCATCCGACAGGGCCTTCACCACCGCGCCCGCCCACATGCCGGCCGGGTCGTGCAGCGTGATCAGCCGCGTGGTGGGGCCCGCCTCGTCGCGGGTGCTCGCGAAGTGCGCCCGCATCGCCTGGACCGGCGAGCCGGTGACGAAGAGGTCGCGCTGGTGGCGGCCCGCAGGGGCCAGCCCGGCCCGGTCGCCATCGCTGCCGTCGCCCTCTTCGCCATCGGGGTCACCCATGACCGCGGTGGAGGCGAAGTCGTTGTCAGCCGCATCGTCTGGGACGTGGCGCTCACGCTGCGGCGTGAGTTCGCCGAACAGGCTCTTGAACATGGATGGATCGTTCCCGACGTTGGTCGCGCGCACGGCCGGTCAGGCAGAACAGGCCCGGCCGGCCTGCGCCGGCTCCCGCTTGCCCGGTGCGCATGCGCGTACTGTAGTGCTTGGCGCACCGGCTCCGGCAGATGGCGTGACGGGCCGGCGACTTTGGGCGCCGCACCGAGGCTTGCGCGCCACGCACCCCGTCCTGCCTATCATCGGCCGATGCAAGCCTCGCTCCCCACGCCTCCCGGTGCCAACGACACCCCCTCGCTGCGCCGCGATGCGCAGACCATCGGCCTGGTCGGGCTCGTGCACGGCACCTCGCACTTCTTCCACCTGCTGCTGCCGCCGATGTTCCCCTGGTTCATCCGCGAGTACGGCCTGAGCTATGCCGAACTGGGCCTGGTGGTGTCGCTGTTCTTCGTGATCTCGGGCGTGGGGCAGGCGCTGTCGGGCTTCCTGGTCGACCGGGTGGGCGCGCGGCCGGTGCTGTGTGCGGCGCTGAGCTGCTTCGTGCTGTCGGCGCTGGCGGCTGCTTTCGCCCAGGGCTACACCGGGCTGCTGCTGGCCTCGGCGCTGGCCGGGCTGGGCAATGCACCCTTCCACCCGATCGATTTCACGATCCTGAACCGCCGCATCACGCCGGTGCGCCTGGGCCACGCCTATTCGGTGCACGGCATCTGCGGCAACCTGGGCTGGGCGGTGTCGCCGCTGGTGAGTGCCGGCCTGCTGGCGCTGACCGGGTCGCTGCGGGCCACCTACCTGGGCATCGCCATGCTGGCGGCGCTGGTGCTGATCGGTGTGATCGTCTGCCGCAACTGGCTGGATGACGGCGTGTCGGCACGGCCCGCCGCAGCTGCCCCAATGTCGGCCCCGGCGCCGCAGGGGGCCCGGCCCGCAGCGGCGGCCGTGCCTGCCGCTGCGCCCGCCGCCGTGCTGTCGGTGGGGGCGCTGCTGCGGCTGCCGGCGGTGTGGCTGTGCTTCTCCTTCCTGTTCTGGTCCACCTGCGCGCTCAGTGCGGTGCAGAGCTTTGCGGCGCCGGCGCTGCACCAGATCCACGCCCTGCTGCTGCCCGTGGCGGCGCTGGTCGTGACCGGCTACATGGTCTGCGGTGCCCTGGGCATGGTGGCCGGCGGCTTCCTGCTCGCCCGGCTGGACCAGCGCCTGGAGCCGCTCATCGCCGCCGCGCTGGCCGGTGCCGCGGCGCTGCTGCTGCTGGCGACCAGCCCGTGGCTGGGCGGCACCGCCGCGCTGGTCGTGGCGTCAGTGGCCGGGCTGGGTACCGGCCTGGCCGGGCCGTCGCGCGACATGCTGATCCGCCGCGCCACGCCGCCGGGCGCCACGGGGCGGGTCTACGGCCTGGTCTATTCGGGGCTGGACCTGGGGTTCGCAATCGCTGCGCCGCTGTTCGGGCGGCTGCTGGACATGCAGTTGCCCGCAGCGGTCTTCCAGGGAGCGGCGCTCAGCCTCGGCGCGGCGGTGCTGTCGGCGGCCTGGGTGGGACAGGCGACGGCAAGGGCGAAGGCGAGGGTGCCAGCGGTCTGAGCGCCGCCCGCGCTTGCATTCGCGACCCGAGGCGTTCCATACGCCAGCGAATGTAAGCGTCAGCGGCGAGCGGGCCCCGCGCATCCCGGCCGTCTGCCCTGCGGACGACGGCATGCATCCGGCGTTGAATGTGAATTAGTTCGCAATACGGAGGTTTACACCGGGTTGCCAGCTTCATGTTCGGTTCATTCCGGATGGGGACAATGGCGACATGGGATTAGGTCCCATTCCTGGATTCCTCCCTCCCGATCCCCCGCATGTCGTCGCTGTCCATCCCCGCTGTTGCCCGCCCGCGCCCCGTGCTCCCGGTGCGTGGCCTGCGCTTGGCCGTGCCGGCGGCGGGCCGGTCTCGCCGGGCGATCGTGGCGCTGGCGGCGCTGGCCACCGTGGTGGCGCTGGCGTCGGGCTGGCCCGCCGGGACACGGGCCGTGCAGCCGACCTGGCTGGTGACCTGGCTGCTGATGGCGCCGCTTTGTGAGGAGCTGTTCTTCCGCGGCGTGCTGCATGAGGTGCTGCTGCGGACGGTGGCGCGGCGCGCGGCCCCGTGGGCGGCTACGGGGGCGATCCCGGGCGCGGCAGCGCGGTGGGCAGGCAATGTCGTCGTGGCGCTGGCGTTCGGTGTGCTGCATGCCTGGTCCCGTGACGCGTGGACAGGCGTGGCGGTGGTCCTGCCCGCCCTGTGCATTGGCAGTCTCTACGAGCGTGAGCGCCGTGTCATGGCGGCCGTGGCGCTGCACGCCAGCTTCAACCTGGCTTGGCTGGCCTGGGGCCAGCCGGGTGTGCCCGAGTGGGCCGGACTGTGTGATGCGGTCAGTCGTTCCTCTGAATCATGGGTTTCTCTACGGGAGTTGTTTGCATGAGTGTTGATGTTCCATCCCTGGTCCGTGGGCTCGCCCCGTGGGCGATGGCCGGCCTGTTGGCAACGGCTGCTGTGGGCGCGCAGGCGCAGAGCGTCAGCAACGGCCAGGTGCTCTACAACCAGGTCTTTGCCTCCGGCACCAGCAGCTGCTCGGCCAGCAGCTGCCACGGGAGTGATCCGACCCGCGGGTTGAACAACGTGCGCCGCACCGTGAGCGCCCCGTTCACCAAGGCGGCGGTGTCGTCCATCAGCGAGATGCGCTTTCTCGCGTCCTACCTCAGCGACTCGGACTACAACGACCTGGCCGCCTACGTGGCCAACGCCACAGGAGGTACGCCGACCTACATCACTGTCGCGACGGCCCCGGCGGTGACGCTGTCGGGCAGCGCGCTGGCCTTCGGCACCGTGACGGTCGGCCAGACCAGCACGGCCCGCACGGTGACGCTGTCCAACAGCGGCAGCGCGGCGCTGACGATCAATGGCATCGCCGCCAGCGGCACGGGCTTCGCTGCCACGCACAACTGCCCGGCCAGCCTGGCGGCCGGCAGCAGCTGCACGGTCAGCGTGACCTTCACCCCCACCTCAGCCGCCAGCGTCACCGGTAGCGTGGCCATCACCAGCAATGCCAGCGGCTCGCCGCACGGCATCGGCCTGTCGGGTACGGGTACCGCCGCGCCGGTGGCCAGCCTGGGCTGGACCGGCTCGACCAGCCTGGCGTTCTCGGCCACCGTGGGCACGCCGTCGGCGCAGCAGACGCTCACGCTGCTGAACTCGGGTTCGGTGGCCGGCACGATCGGCACCGTCACGGTGTCGGGCACGAACGCGGCCGATTTCGTCAACGGCGGCAGCTGCGGCACCGGCGTCACGCTGTCCGCCGGTGCCAGCTGCACCGTCACGGTGGGCTTCGACCCAGCGGCTGCAGGCGCCCGGTCGGCCACGCTGCAGGTCACGTCCACCAACGCGGCCAACCCGGCCACGATCAGCCTGGCGGGCACGGCCACCGCCGCCTCGACGGGCGGCAGCGGCGCCACCAGCAACGCCAACGTCGGCGGCGGGGGCTGCTCCGTCGCTGCCTCGGGCCGACCGTTCGACCCGCTGCTGCTGGCGCTGGGCGGCCTGGCCGCCCTGGTGCTCGGCTGGCGGCGCTTCCGCCCGCACGCCGAGGGCCCGGGCCCGGGCCGGACCTCCTGAGCCTGCTGTATCCCCTCGTTTCCCGTTTCCCGTTTCCCGTTTCCCGTTTCCCGTTT
>Ga0073899_10000978_pt1 | contig 26269 bp, 26 predicted proteins | sample KloWWTmetaKNB5Ph_FD_88975 | JGI IMG/M metagenome (GOLD analysis project Ga0073899, IMG submission 88975) | Active sludge microbial communities from Klosterneuburg, Austria, studying microevolution and ecology of nitrifiers - Klosterneuburg... | ecosystem: Engineered > WWTP > Aerobic digester >... | reverse complement strand
GACGTGCCCAAACTGCGCCCAGCCCGATGGATCAACGCTTACCGCAGTGCGCAGGTATACATCAAAATTCTGCGAGCCCTCGGGACCCATGTCGTTCCACCAGCTCAAATAGTTCGGTTGCCAGTGCTCAAGCGCGCGCTGCAGCGTCTTGTCCTCGGACAGGTTGACGTTGTTGGGAATTTTTTCGCTGTAGTTGATGCCGGTGTTCATGAGTGCTCCAAATTACCTTTTCGTCATCCCGGCGGAGGCCGGGATCCAGAACATTGCGTGGTCAAAATCGTTGGAGACACCGTTGCCTCCTGGATTCCGGCCTGCGCCGGAATGACGGCAAATTGCTTTGTCGTCAGCTGCAAATCAAACGCGATTGAAATCAAACTGCGCCTTCTCGCCTTTGCCGTAGAGCTTGAGCGCGCCTTTGTCGCCGACCGCATTGGGCCGCTGGAATATCCAGTTCTGCCATGCCGTAAGCCGGCCGAATACGCGCGTGACCATGTTTTCCTTGCCGTTGAAGCGCAGGTTCGCCTCCATGCCTGTCAATGCGTCGGGCGACATCGCCGCACGCTCTTCGAGCGCGATGCGGACTTCATCTGCCCAGTCAATGTCATCCGGAGCAAATGTCACGAGACCCAGTTCCAGCGCGGCATCAGCATCAAGCGCCTGCCCGGATTTGGCGCGCGCAGCTTCCAACGGGCCTGCCTCTTCATAAAAGCGCCGAGCCAAACGCGACTGATTGGTCGCCATCGGAAACAGGCCGAAATTGACATCGGACACGACAATTTTCGGCGCCTTGTCCGCATCGTCAGGCAACGCGAGCATGTAGCTGCGATCACAGGCGAGTGCGAACTCAAGAAAAGTGCCTGCGAAGCAGGTGCCCGATTCGATAAGCGCGAACAATGTGCGCGACGACACATCAATGCGCGATAGCGTGCGACGGATCAGGCCGATGGTTTCGCGTACCAGCCAGTGATCCTTGTGCTTCATGAGCGTCGCATCGCTAGCGAGCACTGCAGCCGCGTCGCCCTCGGTTTTCCATATCCAGGTGCCGATGTCCAGCTCGTTGGTGCGCATCGAAAGAATCGCATCATCCAGTTCACGCGCCATCGCGAGCGGCCACCAGTTGACACCGGCAGCCTCGATGCCTGCAATGGTGTCAGGCTGCGACGTTGTTGGCGCTTTCACGGTAAACGTGGCACTGCGTTTCGAACGATCAATTTCAACGGTCACGTGCGAATAGCGCAACGCGTCCGGTTCGTCTGTGCGCTCAACGCGCGTGAGCACGACGCCTTTGCTATCGGCCGGACGATCACTCTTTTCAGCCAGTTGCAGCGCGCGTTCCTGCACTTTCTGCGCGAACACCGCAGGTTTGGCAATCTGGTCAACCAGTCGCCAGTCTTTCGCCTTTTGCCCACGCACGCCTTCGGTGGTTGTGCAAAAAATATCGGCGAGATCATGGCGCACATGACGCTTGTCAGTCACCCGCGTCAGGCCACCCGTGCCCGGCAGCACACCAAGCAACGGCACTTCGGGCAGAGAAACCGCCGAAGAGCGATCATCGACCAGCAAGATTTCATCGCAGGCAAGCGCGAGTTCGTAGCCGCCCCCCGCGCAGGCGCCGTTCACGGCAGCCAAAAACTTGAGGCCCGAGTGCTCGCTGGAGTCTTCAATGCCGTTGCGCGTTTCGTTGGTGAATTTGCAGAAATTCACCTTCCACGCATGGCTCGAAACACCCAGCATGAAGATGTTTGCGCCCGAGCAGAAAATACGGTCCTTGAGACTCGTGACAACTACGGTGCGCACTTCTGGGTGCTCAAATCGGATCCGGTTGATCGCGTCATGCAGTTCAATGTCGACGCCTAGGTCGTAGCTGTTGAGCTTCAGCTTATAGCCGGGCCGCAACCCAGCGTTCTCGTCGATATTCAGCGCCAGCGTGGCAACGACGCCGTCGAACTTGATCGACCAGTGGTGATATTGCGACGGGCCTGTCCGGTAGTCGACGCGTGTCGTTTCGGGTACAGCGGTTGCGCTCACGGAACTCCTCATTTCGTCAGGTCAGGAGCCGCCTGAGTCAGCTTGCTGACCTCCTCGGCTCATTAATGACAAGCATTATTATGCATATTTTGCACTTCGTCAAGTAAAATATGCATTTTATTGCGTTTTTTCGATACTTTTCCGGATCGTCCTGAGCAGCGCATCGAAGCATGCGTCTGGCGATTTGCCGCTTGTGTCAAACGCAATGTCCGCTTTGCTGTAGAACGCAGCGCGCCCAGCGAGAATCCGCTTCAAGTCGTCCATCGCCTCGCTGTTGCCAACGTTGCCCGCCATTGGTCGCAGATCGCCCTGCGCGATTACGCGATTCATGTGTTCCTCAGGCGATGCTTTGAGCCACACCGTGAAGCAGTTTGCGAGCAACAGATTGAACGTGGACGCATCCGACACGATGCCGCCTGGCGTGGCGATCACCGCGTCTGGATAAAGCTGGATCGTCTCCTCCAGCGCGCGACGCTCGTAGCGACGATACGCGTTCGGCCCGAGCAGATTGTGAATTTCGGCGAGGCCACAACCGGACACCCGCTCGATCTCGCGATTGAGTTCGACAAACGGCACATCCAGTGCGTCGGCCAGCCGCTGCCCGAGCGAGGACTTGCCCGCACCACGCAGGCCGATCAACGCGATACGTCGAGAGCGGGCCGATTGCGTGCCCGCCTCGCCATATATGTCAGCCAGCGCCAGTCGGCCGCGCCGTAGCTCATCATCGCTGCGGTTGCGCAGCAAGTCCCGAATCAGCAGCCACTCGGGCGAGGTCGTCGTTTCATCGCCGAGCAATTCAGCAATCTGACAATCCAGCGAATGCGCGATCTGGCGCAAGATCAACACCGATGCATTGCCGACGCCGCCTTCAAGGCTCGCCAGATGACGCTCCGATACGTCAGAAGCAAGCGACAAATCACGCCGCGTCATGCCCTTGCGCGCGCGGAGCGTTCGCACACGATCACCGAGGGCCACCAAAAACGGATCGCGCGGCTCAGCGCTTCCCGTGACCTCAGGCTCAGCGCGTCGCATGGTGTGACTTGCAGCTCATTTTTGGCAAATATTGTGGCTTGAGAGATCGATCAATCATCAGAAAATGCATTATATTGCGTCTTCACGAATGCGGTATTCAGCATTTTGATGCCATTCTCAGATATTCGCGTTCAAGATTCAATGCGCCGGTCAAACTGCAAAGCGAGATTGATCAGGCGCATCCAAGGAGGCAACATGACGGACACCACGCAGCGCACAGTCACGCCACCGCCCGAGCGCTTCAACTTCGCCGCGCACCTCATTAGTCGCAATTCAGCGCGGCAGGACAAGCTGGCTTATGTCGACGATATCGGGTCGCTGACCTATGGCGACCTCGCTGATCGTGTGCGGCGATGCGCCGCCGGAATCGTCGCGCTTGGTGTGCGTCGCGAAGAGCGCGTGTTATTGCTCATGCATGACTGCAACGATTGGCCGGTAACGTTTCTCGGTGCGCTGTATGCGGGAGTCGTTCCTGTCGCGGTAAACACCTTGCTGACGGCAGATGACTACGCGTACATGCTTGCGCACAGTCGGGCGCAGGTGGCGGTTGTGTCCGCCGCGTTGTTGCCGGTGCTGAAAGCGGCGATGGATAAGGGTGGACACGAACTTAGGTCAATTCTCGTTTCGCGTCCGAAAGAGCCTACAGAAAACACCACGGCTTTCGACGCCTGGATCGCCGCGCAAACGCCTGCAGCAAAGCCCGCCAACACAGGTGCCGACGAACCCGGGTTTTGGCTTTATTCCTCCGGTTCGACGGGGCGCCCGAAAGGCACAGTTCACACGCACGGCAATCTTTACTGGACAGCCGAACTCTACGGAGCACCGGTACTCGGCTTGACTGAGAATGACATCTGCTTTTCTGCTGCGAAATTGTTCTTCGCTTACGGCCTGGGTAACGCCTTGAGCTTTCCGCTTTCAGTTGGCGCGACAACGGTGCTAATGGCCGAGCGCCCCACGCCTGATGCCTGCTTCAAACGACTTGTCGAACGAAAGCCAACTGTGTTCTTTGGTGCGCCCACAGGCTACGCGGGCATGCTCGCTTCGCCCAATCTGCCCGCGCGATCGCAAACGGCGCTACGCATGTGCTCGTCCGCAGGCGAGGCGCTGCCGCGAGAGATTGGAGAAAAGTGGACAGCCCAGTTCGGCTGCGAAATCATCGACGGCATCGGTTCTACAGAAATGCTGCACATTTTTCTTTCGAACCGGCCTGGAGACGTGCGCTACGGCACGACGGGTAAGCCAGTACCGGGCTACGCGGTGGAAATCCGGGACGAAACCGGGAGCGTGCGGACCGACAGCGATGAGGTCGGTGACCTCTATATCAGCGGGCCGTCGGCTGCCCTGATGTACTGGGCCAATCGCGAAAAAACGAACGAGACGTTTCGCGGCATCTGGACCAAGAGCGGCGACAAATATTTTCGCGACACCGACGGCTATTACGTTTACGCTGGGCGCAGCGATGACATGCTCAAGGTGAGCGGTCAGTACGTGTCGCCGTTCGAGGTGGAATCCACGCTCATGCAGCATCCACTGGTACTCGAATCCGCCGTGATTGGCGTGGACGACGGTGACGGTCTCACGCGCGCTAAAGCGTTCGTGGTGCTGAAGGATGCGACGCTCGGCGGCGATGCGCTGATCGAAGAATTAAAGACGTTCGTCAAGAGCAAGCTTGCCCCCTACAAGTATCCTCGTCAATTAGAGTTTGTGACGGAATTGCCGAAGACAGCCACCGGGAAGATTCAGCGCTTCAAGCTGCGTGAACGTGAGAAAGCGAATGCGTCGCGCACATGACCGCCACCGTTGATCTCGTCGCGGACGGACGCTCGCTAACCATCGAGTACGGAAAAATTGGCGTTCACGAAGCTTCTGCGCCACTGCTGATATTCCTCCACGAAGGCCTGGGCTCCGTCGCCATGTGGCGCGACTTCCCTGCGAAGCTTTGCGAAGCGATCGGTTGTCGTGGTCTTGTCTACTCTCGCCCCGGCTACGGCAAATCGACACCTCGTCCGCGCGATGAAAAGTGGGGCGTGGACTTTATGCATGCTCACGCACGCGATGTTCTCCCGCCATTCCTCGCTGCAATCGGCATCGACATCGAACGCGACAAAACCTGGCTGTTCGGTCACAGCGACGGCGGTTCCATTGCGCTGATACACGCCGCACTCTTTCCGCAAAACGTCGCCGGCGTGATCGTCGCGGCACCACACATTTTTGTTGAAGATATCTCCGTCACCAGCATCACGCAAACCCGCGAAATCTACCTGCAAACCGATTTGCGCAGCAAACTCACGCGCTATCACCACGATGTCGACTCTGCGTTTTACGGCTGGAACGACATCTGGCTGAACCCGGAATTTCGCTCATGGAGTATTGAAGCCTTGCTGCCGCAGATCACTTGTCCGCTGCTCGCAATTCAGGGCGTCAACGACGAGTACGGAACGATGGCGCAGATTGACGGCATCGCGCGTGCGTTGCCGCACGCGCAACTCGTGAAGCTAGAAAACTGTGGCCATTCGCCGCATCGCGATCAACCACAAGCGGTGATTGATTCAGTTCGCACATTCATTCATGGGTAACGCTGGGCGAGTCAAAACCGCGCTGGCTCAGGCCAAACTCGCCGCAGCAAAATCAACAAACACCCGCACTCTGGCTGCCATCTGGTGGCGTTGCGGATACACCGCGTAAATGTCAGCCTCGGGTGTGACGAACGGCGATAGCACCTGCACCAGTCGACCACTCTTAAGGTAGCGCACAATGTCCCACTCCGAGCGCATCAGGATACCGTGACCATCCAGCGCCCATTGCACGGCAATCTCACCGTCATTGGTTGACAACGAACCACGCGTCTTGATCGCTTCGGTCTTCTTTCCGCGTGTGCTGGTGAATCGCCACAACCCGTACGCCTCATCGCCCTGACGAATGCCAATGCACTGATGCCGCGTCAAGTCATCCGGCACCTTCGGCGTACCGGCGCGCTTGAGGTAGGCGGGCGACGCGCACAGCAGCCGACGGTTCGGTGCGAGGCGACGCGCGATTGCGCGGGAATCTGGCGGTGCGCCGAAGCGGATGCACACGTCGAATGCATCGTCAGTTAGCGGTGGCGCGTGCACGGAGAGCTGCAACTGCACTTCAACATCTGGATGCAGTCGGACAAACCGTGAAATCAGCGGTGCCACAAAACTGCGCCCGAAACCGAGCGTGGCATTCACCCGCAGCAACCCCTTCGGCGTGACTTGTGAGCTGCCCAGCATCTGCTCCATGTCGTCAATATCAGCGAGGATTTGCCGCGCGCGATGCAGATAGGTTTCGCCTTCCGGAGTCACGCTCATGCGGCGCGTCGTGCGGTTGACCAGCGTCACCTTGAGCCGCGCCTCCATCTGCGCGAGACGCTTGCTGACTGCTGCCGTGCTGATGCCCAGTTCACGCGCAGCGGCGCTCAGACTGCCACACCCGATGAGTGTCGAGAAGAAGCGAAGTTCAAGAGGTTGCGTACTCATGGCGATACAAAGCAGTGAATTTCCATTGTTAACTCACAGTTAACAACAAATTCACTTATTACGCAAATTCAACCAGCATTCACGACCTACATTGGGAATATCGACAGTAACCGAATGAACAGGATCGGAGCACATCATGAAAACGTATCGCATCGCAACCATCCCCGGCGACGGCATTGGCAAGGAAGTGGTACCCGCCGGGCAACAGGTGCTGCAGGCACTTGCCGAAGCGCGCAGGACCTTTGTTTTCGAGTTTGAAGATTTCGACTGGGGCGGCGATTACTACCGTAAGCATGGCGTGATGATGCCTGAAGATGGCCTCGATGCTTTGCGTAACAAGGACGCCATCCTGTTTGGTTCAGCGGGCGATCCGCACATTCCTGATCACATTACTTTGTGGGGTTTGCGGCTAAAGATTTGTCAGGGTTTTGACCAGTACGCAAACGTTCGCCCAACGCGAATCCTGCCGGGCATTGACAGCCCGCTCAAGCGCTGCGCGCCGGCAGATCTCGACTGGGTGATCGTGCGTGAGAACTCGGAAGGCGAATACGCTGGCGTTGGTGGTCGCGCGCATCAGGGGCATCCGATTGAGGTCGCGACCGATGTGTCGATGATGACGCGCGCAGGGGTCGAGCGAATCATGCGCTTTGCGTTCAAGCTGGCGCAATCACGCCCGCGCAAACTGTTGACCGTCGTCACCAAATCCAACGCGCAGCGTCACGCGATGGTGATGTGGGACGAGATCGCATTGCAGATCAGCAAGGAATTCCCTGAAGTGAAATGGGACAAGGAACTGGTGGACGCCTGCACGGCGCGCATGGTCAATCGTCCGACCTCGCTCGACACCCTGGTCGCGACCAATCTGCATGCCGACATCCTGAGCGATCTCGCCGCTGCACTCGCGGGCAGTCTGGGCATCGCACCGACCGGCAATATTGATCCCGAGCGCCGCTATCCGTCGATGTTCGAACCGATCCACGGCTCCGCGTTCGACATCATGGGCAAGGGTTTGGCCAATCCCGTGGGCACGTTCTGGAGCTGCGTGATGCTGCTCGAACACCTCGGTGAATTTGACGCAGCGCACGAACTAATGGTGGCTATCGAGGCCGTGACCGCAAATAAGGCATTGCATACCGGCGACTTGGGTGGTAGCGCAAAAACCGTCGATGTAACCAACGCCGTTTGTGCATCAATCTCCGCAACCGCGCGGGACAAGCGACGCGCTGCCTGAACATCACCGAGCAAAACAAGGAGGACACATCATGACCAACGACAACCACATTCGGCCGCTTTTTCAGCGCACGGCAAAGACCGCGCTGGCCTCGATCGCTTCACTCACTGCAGCGATCAGCATGGCAGTGACTGTGCAAGCACAACCATTTCCGTCAAAACCCATAAGCCTCGTGGTGCCCTTCCCTGCGGGTGGCACTACCGACGTGCTCGCGCGTGCGCTCGGTCAGGAATTGGCGAAGAGCCTTGGCCAACCGGTGATCGTGGAGAACAAACCGGGCGCGGGCGCGACGCTAGGCGCAGACTTTGTCGCGAAAGCAAAGCCGGACGGTCATACGCTTCTGATGGGTGCAGTGCATCACACTATTGCTAGCAGCGTGTATCGCAAGCTGCCGTATGACTTCCAGAAAGACCTCGCGCCGATTACCGTCGTCGCGCTGGTACCGAACGTGCTGGTGGTCAATCCTTCGGTAGCGGCGACTTCGCCACGTGAGCTGATTGCGCTGGCGAAGTCAGCGGGCAGCAAACTCAGTTACGGCTCCAACGGCAACGGCACACTGCAACACCTGATCGGCGCGCAGTTTGAAGGCATGGCAGGGGTAGAGATGCTGCACGTGCCGTACAAAGGAAGTGGTCCGCTGACCACCGATTTGCTGGGCGGGCAGATCAACCTGTCGTTCGACACCATCACGCCGGTGCTGGCGCATATCAAGAGCGGCAAGTTGCGTGCGCTTGCGGTCACCACCGCGAAACGCTCGAAGGCGTTGGCCGATGTGCCGACGCTCGATGAGTCGGCGCTCAAGGGCTTTGATCTGGGCACCTGGTTCGGCGTACTCGCGCCGGCCGGAACGCCGACTGAAATACTGACGCGGCTCAACGCGGAAATCGTGAAAATCATCAACTCAGCGGACTTCCGGCGCCGCATGGACGAAATCGGCGCGGAACCGATTGGCAATTCAATTGAGCAAATGGCGAAGCAGATTCGCAGCGACACCGAGCGATTCGCGAAACTGGTGAAGGATGCGAAGGTGGCGATTGAGTAACGATCAGGTACGCGGTCAGACAGAAAGAAGTCACCAGACGGCGGATTGCGGAGCCATCAGCTTTTCCATGAAACGTCGGCTGCTTGCGGGCTGAGTACCTAAAAGCTGAGTTAAACCACGAACAGTCGGACTTAGGTATAGGGAGGGATGAAGAGAAGCGAAGCGCTACCCTTTGGTTTCTTGAAGACGAAAGGACGGTGTTTATGGCTTTCTTCACCCCGGAGAAGAGGATACAGCTTGAGACGTTGAGGCAGGCGGGGATACGAGCAGCAGCCGAGCTGTCGCGACAGCTCGGCTGCTGCTCGCGCACGGTCGAGCGGGAGCTGGATCGTTGTGCTGGCAGACGCTACAACGCGTATCGCGCCGGGCTTGATCGCCAGAGCTCTGCTGCGCGCTCAGCGGCCAACGTGGTGGTGGAAGGCTCAAGGGGAGTTGTTGATGCAGCTCTACGGCTTGTTTGACGAGCCGCTGCGGCTCTCACCCGAGGGGGTGAGTTTGATGCTCTGCCGGCTGCCCGCAAATCGTGGCAAGCCACGCCTGTCGTTGTCAACGCCGGCCATCTACGCGTGGCTGAAGCGGGAGCGGATGAGCGAGCCGTCCTGCGTGCTCTGGCGGGGCCGCTCCGGGATGCGCACAACCACGCGCCACGGCGCGAAAGGTCGCGACACAGGCTGGGCCGCGAGGGCTCAGAGTATCAGCGAGCGCTCCGAGCGCGCGAACCAGCGACTGGAGCGTAATCATCTGGAATGCGACACGCTCTGGGGGCGTCAGCGTGATGACAATCGCCTACTGGGGATTCTGGACCGCAAGAGCCGCTACGTGCGGCTGGGTGCTTTCAAGAAGACCGCCATTGCCACAGCCCTTGGCGTTAAATCCCTGCTCAAAGGCTCACCCTTTAAAACCCTGACCTGTGATCGAGGCGGTGAATTCGCTCGCCTGCCGCAGCTCTTCAAAGACAAGCTCTTTGTCTGTCACGCCTACCGCGCCGATGAGCGCGGCTCCTGTGAGAACGTGAACCAATGGCTGCGTGAGTTCTTTCCCAGAGGCACCTCCATCGACAGCTACTCCGACGATTACATCGCCCAGGTTCAAGACTTCATCAATCGCAGGCCTCGCAAAATCTTGAACGGACTAACTCCCTACGAAATACACTTCGCTGCGCCGCGCTCGCCGACCGTTCGTACTTAAACGCAGCAATTTGTCAAAATCGACTACTGACCAAATATCGCCTTAGCCGCTATGAAATAAGGGCCATAGCAAAAAGCTGATGGGAAACCTGGATCAATCTGACCGCCACGCAGGCAGTCGCCAGTCAAAGCGAATTGCCAGCAGACGGAGCGCGGTCGCCACGACAGCGCCCGCCGTCAAAGCAAGCGTCGGCGACAGGCCAAACGAATGTCCCGCCACCACCGCCCAGCCGCCCGCAAACGCGCAGACGGCATAGGGCCGGTGATCGCGGAACGCGGACGGAATTTCATTGCACACCACATCGCGCAAAACACCGCCGAACACAGCAGTCACCACGCCCATCACTACCGCAATCAGCGCTGGCATCTGCGCATCCATCGCGATCTGCGTGCCGCTGGCCGCGAACAAACCGAGGCCCAGCGCGTCGGGCCACAACATTGCGCGTTCGGTCACCTTGAAATGCTTCGAACGCAGCATAAGCATCGCGCCGACGCACAGCGCGAGCACCGCCCACACGTACCACGTATGCGCGACCCAGAAGAATGGTCGCCGGTCGAGCAGGATATCGCGCAAAGTGCCGCCGCCGAACGCAGCGAGGCAAGCCACCACGGTCACCCCCACGGCGTCCAGCCGCTTGCGCGCCGCCTCGAGCACGCCCGACAGCGCGAAGGCAGCAGTCGCCGCGACCTCGATGATGGTTTGTGCTGTGGATAGGGTTTGGGAGACGATGGGGTTCATGTCCGTGATTTTGCTTTAGTCGCTCGTGCGGTTGTAGGAGCGGCTCTGCTGCGACACGGCGATGGCGACCGCAGGTCGCGGCAGAGCCGCTCCTACAGCGATCGACCCGTATTCAAATAGACTGCGAAACACAACGCCAAAAGTTCTTGCCATGATGATGAAGTTTTCGAACAAGCTGCTGAGGATCGCGACAATCGGCGCGACGAGCATCACGTTGCTATCGGTACCCTGCCACGCCGCCGATCCACTCAAAGTGCTGCGCTTCTCGTCCTCCACAGCAGAGACGAGCTACGACAACGCCTTCGCCTCCGACGAATCGTCGCAGACCATCACCGAGCGCATCAATGAGCCGATGCTTGGGTATCACTACCTCGCACGGCCCGCAAAGCTGGTGCCGCGTACGCTCGAAGCCCTGCCGACGATCAGCGACAACGGTGCGACCTTTCTGTGCAAAGTACAAAAAGGCATCTTCTTTACTGACGACGCAGCGTTCAAGGGCAAGCCGCGCGAGCTGACTGCGGCTGACTACGCGTACTCGCTCAAACGCCTGCTTGATCCGGCCGTCAAATCACCCTGGCTGTTTCTCGTCGAAGGCAAGATCGTCGGCGGCGACGAAGCGCGCGCGGCGGCAACAAAGAGTGGCAAGTTTGATTACGACACACCGATGCCCGGGCTCGAAGTCGTGGACCGCTACACGTTGCGCATTCGCCTGAAAGCGCCGGACTACAACTTCGCCTACCTGCTCGCAATGCCGAGCACGGGCGCGTCGGCGCGCGAAGTGGTCGAGATGTATGGCCTCGACTACGGCAGCAACCCGGTCGGCACGGGCGCATATCAACTGCTGCGTAGCGAATACAAGCGTTCCAGCAAGACCGTGCTCGTGAAAAATCCAAATTACCGCAAGCGCACATGGGACTGGACGTCCGAGGCGCCGGAGGATCAGGCGCTGATCAAGTCGATGCAGGGCAAGCCGGTGCCGTCGATTGATCGCATCGAGATGTACCCGATTGACGAGGGCCAAGCCGCGTGGCTCGCGTTCCTTTCGGGTCAGCATGACTACCTGCCGATCCTTCCCGCCTCAATGTCGAACGTTGCAAAGCAAGACGCAAAACTGAAGCCGGAATTCGTGCAGCAGGGTTTACGGTTATTTCCTCGCATGAAGCCGAACGTCTGGTACACGATGTTCAACATGACCGACCCGATCACGGGCGGTTACACCAAGGACAAGATCGCCCTGCGGCGCGCGATGTCGATGGGTTTTTCGCTCGACGAAATGATTCGCGTGGTGTTTCAGGGCGACGGCATTCCGGGCAAAGGCATCACGCCACCGGGTGTGGTCGGACATGACGCGAAGCGCCCGCGCTCGCACGAGTACGACCCTGAGCTCGCGAAGGCGCTGCTCGACCGCTTTGGCTACAAGGATCGCGATGGCGACGGCTATCGCGAAATGCCAGATGGCGCGCCGATGACAGTCACCTACGTTCACGGCACGTCGGGCATTTCGCGTCAGCTAGCGGAGCTGTGGAAGAAATCAATGGACGCCATCGGTGTTCGTCTCGCAGTTGAAACAATGAAGACGCCCGACATGCGCAAGGCCGCGCGACAGGGTCAGGCCAAGATGGCGCGCGAGGGATGGAATGCGGACTACCCGGACGCCGAGAATTTTTTCCAGATGCTGATCAGCGCGACGGCGCAGCCCGGTGGCGAGAACTACGCCCGCTTTCAGTTCAAAGACATGGATCTACGCTATGAGAAGGTTCACGCGTTGCCTGCTGGCCCGGAACGCCTGCGACTGATCACCGAGATGGAAGATATCGTGAAGTACTATGCGCCGTGGATCGCGCCGTGGCATGACGTGCAGTATTACGTCGAACAACCATGGTTCATGGGCTACAAGCAGCACCCGATCGGGCACGACGCGTGGGAATATCTCGACATCGATACGGCGAAGCTGCCGAAGCGGTAACGCCGACGACAAAAAAGGCGCACCGCGTTGCGGCACTACCCGTCGATAGGCACGCCCGGTTGCGGGCCGTCAACAAGTTCGCCTTTGACGCCGAGAAACGCACATAACTCGCGCGCTTTGGCAAGCGCCGGATCACGCAGCGAATCGGTGTAGAAAATGACTGGCACAGTCGCCGTCTCGACGACGTATTGACGACGGCGACCACTAGGTGCAATGGTTGTTTTGAACAGAATCGGGCCGAGTGCCGCAAACGTGAAATGAGTGCACTCGCTGCCATTGACATATGTCGCATCCCGCATCTGCGGATTCAGCAGCAGATACGACTGAGGCGTCAAATAAAGGTAGGCGCAGACCAACATTCCGGCAAACAGAACCACCGAAATGATCCACGTTTGATCGCGCAGACTCGCTTCGATATCGCTCAGGTTCATCAGGAGCGTCGCAACGAAGGGCATCGACAAAAACACCGCGGTAATCACCGCACCGGCCGTTCGCTTGCGTCCGTGAATGGCAACGTATTTGAGCTTCATGCGCGCTATTTTGCACGGCGCTGAAGCATTCGCAACGTGTTGTGGCGTCAGTCGATCACCGGTCCCGCTTCACGCGTTGCTGGTGCGCCTGCGAACTGCGCAATCGCCACGCCACCCAGCGTCACCGCCGCGCCGATGAGTTTGATCGTCGTGTAGTGCTCGCCCGCGAACGCCCACGCCACGAGCCCGGCCACGGGCGGCATCAGGTACATGAGCGGTGCGGTGCGTGCAACACCACGCACGCTGTTCACCCAGCCCCACACCAGCCAGCCCATGAACGCCGACACCGTCACGCCCCAGATCATCGCGATCCACACGGTCAGCGGCACTTCCGCCCAATTCACCGCGAGGCCAGCGGGCATCGAAAACAGCACCACCGGAATGCTTCCGATCAGCACGGCATAAGTCATGGTCACCACGCCACCAAGCCGCTCGATCATCGGTTTCGCAGCGACGGTGTAGTACGAAAAGAAGCTCGCAGCGACCAACAGAAATAGGTCACCGCCGGACGCCGTCCAGTTGCTCGCGAGCAACTTGTCGGAAAGAAAAACCAGCACGCCGGCAAACGCAATCGCCACCCCAATCACCTGCGCGCGCTTGAGATGTTCAACGCCCATCAGCCGCAAAATCAGCAGCGTGAAGATCGGGCCGCAAGCGAGGATCAACGAGCTTGAAAACGCCGTCGACCAGTGAATGCCGTACGTCACCATGCTCACATGCAAAAAGTGTCCGGCAATACCGAGCCGCGCCAGCGTCCACAAATCGCGGCGCGACACTCGCGGCCACTTGGTGCCGTATGTGCGGAAAAGTAGCGCCACCGCGCACGCCGGCATGATCAGATAACGCGCGAACAAAAATCCACCCGGCCCGGTGGCGGAGTAGACGTACTTCTGGACGGTGAAGTTGACGCCCCAGACCACGATGATCGCGAGTGCAGCGGCGAGAGCGATTCCGGCGCGCCTATCGTGCGCGGCGGAAGAGAGAGGTTGCATGTTGCAGCTATTTTAGAAAGTCAGTGCAGCGAGGCGAGGCGCCCGGTTGGATATATGCGTACAAATGATCAATATGGGTCCAGGTCTCGCGGCGGATAGCGCGTAGCCACCAGCAGGGCGTCATTCCCGCGAAGGCGGGAATCCAGACGGCCCAGCCATCAAGTATGAACTAAGTTTGTTAAACTAAGTCCTCTACGAGATTGCATTTGACCGGCGAAATCATGAAAACCCACAACATCCACGAAGCAAAAACCCAGTTGTCACGACTGGTTGATCAAGCTGTCAATGGCGAAGCGTTCATCATCGCCAAGGCTGGCAAACCGCTGGTGACGGTGTCGCGACTCGACGCGCCTGCGGCTGGCAGTGCAAAGCGCGTTGGATTCATGAAGGGCGAATTCACGGTGCCAGACGATTTCGACCGCATGGGTGCGGAAGAAATCGAGCGACTGTTTGGCGTGTAGGTAATGCGCCATGCGCTATCTGCTCGACACTCACATACTGTTGTGGGCGGCCGCTTCACCTAAAAAGCTCTCAAAACCGTTAACCGCACTGCTGCTGGACACAGAAAACAGTTTGCATTTCAGTGCGGCAAGCATCTGGGAAATCGCCATCAAAGGCACGCTCGGTCGCGCCGATTTTCAGGTGCAGGGGCGCGTGCTGCGACGTGGCCTGCTGGACAACGGCTACAGCGAGATTGCGATCACGAGCGAGCACGCACTGTACGTCGAAAATCTGCCTCCAATTCACAAAGACCCGTTCGACAGAATCCTCGTCGCGCAGGCCAATGTTGAAGGCATCACGCTGCTCGCGTCGGACGAACTTGTCGCCAAATATCCCGGACCGGTGCGATATGTTTAGCCACCAGCTTGACGCGTGGGCAACAAATTGCCCACTTTACGAAACTGCGTTTACCCTATCGGCCAACAACTAACGAATTCATCAGAATCCACTCTAGCCGCAATTCAAAAACTTGTACTCGGCCAGTGCTATTCCGTGATTAAGTATGACGGATGCACTTGGTCATTCTTTTTTGACAGTCAGGTATGGTTGGCAGCACAGGCGGTGGATTTCCCGGAAGCTGCGTCGGTAGTAGACCAAATTCGTAAAAAATGCCTCACGTGCTGCAGGAGCAGGACTCCGCGGAGCAAGGCAGTTGTTATGGCGTTGAAAAACAGGGGGGTTGGCGTCAAAGACGTCTCGATCATCGCAAATAATCAGCTAGTTTTCGAGTTTGAGAATGGTCATTCAATGCTGGTAAGGACTGACACCGTCGTAGTTGACTGGCACTGGTCTTTTAGCGAGGAAGACACAGACCCGTATGTTGAAGCAATCATTGCCTGCTTCCACCCAAGCGAAAAAATGTGACTTGGAGTGTTGTCGGCGTATTCATTGGTGGGGCACCGCCTCTGAGACGATTCCTCTAACTGAAAGTCGATACAACTTTTCGACCAATTCCCTATTAAGTATGGGCTAAGCCTACATTTTCGTTGAATATCGACTATTGCAATAACCGCGTCTAAGCCCCTTTTAAATGGTCGTTTAACAACAAAGCTGATAGCTATTCTCAGTCCCAAAACTCACTTACTAACCCGAAAAAAATCGTTGCCAAGCGCAACTTACACTGCAACATCCGCCGCCGTGAGTCGCGCGCAATCCCCGCAAGCCCCCCCAATTCGCAACTCCGTGAACACCCAATCCGCCTACACAAACTGGGCTCCCAGTTATGACTCTGATCGCAATCTGACGCGTGACCTGGATCAGGCGGTGACGGCTCGCATGTTGGGTGCGCGGCGCTATGCGCGTGTGGTCGAAGCTGGCTGTGGCACTGGCAAGAACACGCCGTTCTTTGCCGGAATCAGCGACTCGGTGCTGGCGCTGGATTTTTCTTCGGGCATGCTGGCGATTGCGCGGGAGCGGGTGCAGGCGGGCAACGTGCGTTTCGAGCAGGCGAACCTGCTGGAGCCTTGGCCTTGTACGGACGAATCTGCGGCGCTGGTTTCATGCAATCTGGTGCTTGAGCACATTGAGAACATTCAGTTTGTGTTCATCGAGGTTGCGCGCGTGCTGGCCGAAGACGGCACGTTTTTCGTGAGTGAGCTGCACCCGAGCAAGCAATATCTCGGCAGCCAGGCGTGCTTCATGAACGAGCTGCGGGTGGAAACGCGCATTGAGGCGTTCGTCCATCATGTTTCGGATTTCCTGCGCGCAGCAGACGCAGCTGGGCTTAAGCTTGAAACACTGGAAGAGTCGTGGCATGACGAAGACACGGGCCAGCCTCCACGACTGATTTCGTTCGTGTTTCGCCACCCAGGCGACGGCAGCACGAATTAACCTGCCTGATGCAGGGAAGAAATGCCCGCACAAAAGAAAAAGCCCCGAAGAACGGGGCTTTATCACAGAGATTTTGGGGCGGCCGATGGGGTTCGAACCCACGACAACTGGAATCACAATCCAGGACTCTACCGCTGAGCTACCGCCGCCATTGAAACGGATTTCAATGCAAAAACTGGCGCGCCCGACAGGACTCGAACCTGTTACCCCCGGCTTAGAAGGCCGGTGCTCTATCCAGATGAGCTACGGGCACGTGGGAGGTGCTCTGACACACTGAAACTGAGCGGGTTGCAAGTTCAAGCACTGGCAAACGCTTGTGTGCTTTTGTAAAAATTGGTCGGGGCGAAAGGATTCGAACCTTTGACATCCTGGTCCCAAACCAGGCGCGCTACCGGGCTGCGCTACGCCCCGAATCAAAGATTATAGCCCGATATTCGCAACCGCTTCAGCTAGAAGTAATTTCCGGTGCCATAAGACACAAAACTTTCGCTGCGGAAGTTGAAATAAATGCGTGCCTGCGTGCTGACCGGGCTGCCGTTGCAGCGAGCTGCGGTGAACGACCAGTACTTGAGCGATTCTTCTGCGGCACGCACAAATGCCTCGTCGTTGGTCACCGCATCCACCAGCCCGCCGTAGGTGCCATCAGGCGAAATGGTGAAGGTCACCTTTGCGGCGCCGTCGAACCGTTTCGCATCACGCGGCACCACGACTTTCACGCGACGCTCGGGCACCGGCGCCACCCAGTCGCGGCAATCGGCTGGCGCTGCGGTTTCGAGCGTGCGGTAGCGCGACGGAAAATTAGTGTCGTCCGCCCAGACCGCAGCGCAAGCGGCGGACAGGGAGACGGTAGCCAGGGTCGACAAAAAAAAGCGATTCATGTGATTCCCCAATGAACATGCCTTCGGCACAACAAGGCGTAACCTACTCCGATCTGTCCGTTACGGCAAGCCCCCGCCGGACGCCCGCGCGGCGTGTTCGCCGTTGGCCACATTGACCTTGGCCAGCAATGCGAGCCCGACCACGAACATGCCACCGGTCAACAGCAGCGCCAGGCGGTGATTACCGGATGTAACCCAGGTCACGAGCCCGTACAGCACTGGCCCGATGACGCCCGCGAGCCGCACTACAAGGCCCCAGAGACCGTAAAACTCGGCAAGCTGCGCGCGCGGGCTCATCACCCCGACCAGTGCCCGTCCGCCCGATTGCGACGCACCGAGGCACAGGCCCGCGCAGTTGGCCGCAACCCAGAAGCCCGCCTGTGTATGCCAGACATAGGCGATGACGACGGTTGCGATCCACATCACGAGCGTGATCGTGAGCGTCGGTTTGTGTCCGATCCGGTCCTGCACGTAGCCAAACGCGAATGCACCGATCGCAGCCGAGACATTTACCACGAGCAGCAATTTGATGGTGTCGGCCATCTTGAAGCCGAGCGCCTGCTCTGCATACACCGAAGCGAGTGTGATGACGACCGCGAGCCCGGCCTGATAGGCAAGTCCGGCGATAAAAAAACGCCGGAGATCGGGGTAGTCGCGCAGTTGCGCCCACGATTGGCGGAATTTGGCTACGACGCTGGTTGCAGCGTTCGCATTACTCGCCGCGCGCGGCTGTGCGCGCTCGCGCAGGAAGAGAAACGTCGGCACGCTGGCCAGCGCGTAGATCACCGCCGTGATCACCAGCGTCCACGGCACATAGTCCACGGCTTTGGCACCCGCCGCCTGCTGCGACAACACCAGGGCGAGGCACACGCCCAATGTGAACAGCCCACCGATGTAGCCCAGACTCCAGCCCCATGCTGAGACTTTGGCAATGCGGTCACTCGTGGCGAGTTCCGGCAAAAAAGCCGCCGTAAAGTTTTCACCGAGCGCATAAAACACGTTACTTGCAATGAACAGTACACAGGCAACCCACATCAGCGCATTGCCCTGCGCAGCTACGGGCGCAAGCGCGAGCGTCGTGACCGCACAGCCAGCCGTTGACCACGCCAGCACCCGCTTTTTGGCCGCGTTGCGGTCCGCCCAGGCACCGAGCACGGGCCCGACTGCCATGACGATCACGTAGGAAATGGCAACGACCGTCGTCCACAACAGCGTCGCCCAGTCGGCACCGCTCGCGATGACGCTGACGAAGTACGCGTTGAAAATCGCCGTGATCACCACGGTCGTATAGCCGGAGTTGGCAAAGTCGTACATCGCCCACGACCAGACTTCGCGCGACGTGACCGGTGGCACCTGTGGCGAATGCGGCACGGTTGCGACTGGTTTTGCGGCCACGTCAGCCGCGTCACTCATCGCGTGCCTGAAACAACTCCACCGGGTTGCCGGACGGATCCTCCGCGAGCACCTGACGTCCACCGGGACCACTGATTGGCTCGTTGCGAAATTTCGCCCCGGTCGCCTTGAGTGCTGCAACAGCGGTGTCGAGGTTGTCGACTTCGATCACGACACGGTTCCAGCCACCGGGAGCCGGCTGCGCGCCGTCGGGCATGGGTTTCGAGGCAGAAGTACCGGGGCCGCTGAGCCAGATCTGCAAATCGTTGCGTTCAACGATGGCAAACGGCGGCCCCCAGCGGTCGGCGAGCTTGAACCCCAGCGCTTCATAGAACGGCAGCGCCGCATCAACGTCACGCACCATGTACCGAATCGTCGCCATCCGATTGCTCCTTAATGTTGCTAGACACCACTGGCAGCGCCCACGCGCCGGTGTCGAGGCATTGTCACAGAAGAAGTGATCGGCAACAACCGCAGCGGAAGACGCCCGGTCAAACGCGTTCAGACGCGCGCGGCGGTCTCGGCAAGTTCGGCAATCTGGTTGCGGCCACCATGTTTGGCCTTGTACAGCGCAGCATCGGCGCGGGCAAGAATTTCGGCCATATCGAGCCCGACAACCTGAATGCAAAGTCCGATGCTGACAGTGACATGAAGCCCGACCGCCACGTCATCCCACGCGTGCCGCTCGACCGTATCGCGCAGCCGTTCGCAGGTTTCGCGCGCGTACTGACTCGGCGTATCGATCAGCGCAATCAGGAATTCCTCGCCGCCCATACGCGCGATCATGTCGCCCGCGCGCAGCGTACTGCGCAGGATGTTGGCAAGCTCCCTGAGCACGGTGTCGCCCACCGGATGACCGAAGCGATCATTGACCTTCTTGAAGTGATCGATGTCGAGCACCGCGACCGACAGCGTCATGCCGCTTCGCGTCGCGTGCGCCAGTAGTGGTGGCAGGCCGAGATCAATCTGGCGGCGGTTGCCGAGCCCGGTGAGCGGGTCGGACAGCAAATTGCGGCTCAGCTCGATGGCTTCTTCTTCGAGGCGGGCCTTTTCAACAGCCATGCGCTCGGCGCGTACGCGCTGCAGGTCTGCTTCCATGCGCGAACGCTCAGCGCCGAAGCGCGCCTGATCGAGTTCGAGCCGGTTGAGCAGTAGCCGCGATTGCGTGTGGCTGCGCTGCTCAAGTTGCGCCTTCACCAGCGCGTGATACTTCTCGTGCTGGGTGAGCGCGTCGGCCATGCTGCCGCGCGCCTTGTACGCCTTATAGAGTTGAAGGTGCATGTCGCGAACGAGCGCGTTTGAGTACATGCCCTGCGCGCGCTCCAGCGCGATGAGCAGCACCGGAATGGCCTGGTGGTGACGACCGGCCTGAACGAGAATTTCCGCGCGGATGCCATCACAGGCAAGCCCGAGCGCGCGATAGCCGTGCTTGATCGCCAGCGCGTAGGCCTGATCGAGCAGTTCGAACGACGGTGCGATTTCACCGCTGACACCGAGATAGCGGCCGAGATTCGACATGCACAATGCTGCGCGATAGGCGTTACCGGACGCGTGCGCAACCTGCAGCGCTTCCTGAGCGAAGGTGCGCGCCCGCGCGATGGCCTCTGACGCTGGCGCGTCATCGCCACGATCACGACAGGCATCAAAGCTGTCAGACGCCACGACGCCCAGATTGTTAAGCGTGCGATAAAGCTCCTCCGCGTTCTGCAGCTCGCGCGCGATGACCAGCGCCTCCGCCAGAAAGCGCTCAGCCTCGTCAAACTGGCCGACCTGACCGTTGGCCAGACCGATGCGGTTGTAAGCCTGACAAAGCAGTCGCGGATCACCGGCCTTGCGCGCGGCCTCCATGCCTTCGCTGACGTGACTCAGTGCGTCCTGATCAAGCCCGAGTTCAAGAAAACACGCCGCCATGTTGCACAGCAGATCGGCACGACCGGCGTAATCTTCACTGTCGCGAATCCATTGCAGCGCTTCCTGTCCGACGACGATCGCCTGTTCCGGCTGGCCTTCGCGACTGTACAGCGCGACCAGCAGGCGCAGCGCCAAAATCAGCGCACAGCGATCATCGATTTCATGCGCGAGGGTTTCGGCGCGCGTGGCCATCTCGATCGCCTGCGCATGCTCACCGCGCTCGAACGCCTCGGTCGCCTCGCGCACCAGATCACGCACACTCACCTCGCTGGGCTGTGCGGACACTGTTGAGGCGGGCGATGGCGGGGACAGAGTGGCAGACATTCAGACAGATTTATGCAAATTCAGACCAGAGCTAGCTCGACGAAAGCGACGAAAGAGTGGGAGCACATTGGCGGCGCAACAGGCAATGCGTCAGACACCTCGCTGCGAATTGCGACGCCCGTTCATGAATTCCCCCTGCGCGATTTTGCCACTGACTGCGCGTTGCAAATCGCTAGTTGATCATCAACAGCTTTTTTATGGATGGCTTTCTGAACGGGGCCTGTGCGCCATAAAGCAACAAAGTCAATTTCTTGGAAAATGCCTCGCCAGCCCCTGTTAAATAAAGCTTTTAACGAAAAGCTGTTAATGCAAATGCCGGGGCTGGTGCCCACCGTTACTCGGTCTGGAATGACCGTTAGTCTTCTCCGCCGGCGCTGAAATCGAAGCCGTCCGGTTTTTCCGGTCGTGACGCTTCGGCATTCGCCTTGAGCGATTCGGTGCCCGCGAAGAATGCGTCGACCGTACTCGGTGTCGCCACGCGCAGAGCCGGAGGCCGCAGTGCGGTCAGTGTCAGCGTACTCGCAATATTGCCGCGCGCCGTGTACGCCGTGAGCGCCTGAAACGCGAATAGTGCACCGCCGATCAAGAGCGCCGACATCAGTGCAGCATTCGGTCGCAAACGGGAAACCAGCCGCGCGTGACACCAGACCAATCCGCCAACGATCAGACCGACCAGAGCATAGTCATAGCGTTGAATGGCGGGCAGGTTGAATGCGAATGCAGCGGTGTCGAACGCGTAGTCAAGCACCAGCAAAATCACGATTGCGAGCGCCGCGAGCGACAGATGCGCGAGGAAATGGCTCGCTCGCCCCGTCAAGCGCGACACCAGCGCCCAGATCGCGGACCACAGCGCGAGTATCGTCATCGTCGCCAGCGCACTGGTGACGTAAAGCGCGCTGCGTTCACCATCAATGTCACCGAGCCAGGTCATCGCGCTCGTGCCCGCGAGCGCGAGCAGCAGCGACCACAGCCATGCCCAGCGCCCGAGTACGGGCAGCACACGCGACGACGTGGCGCGCGGCGCGGGCATGTAGCTGCGCGTGCGTACGCGCATGCGATGACCGCCCAGGATGAAGCTTTTGTCGGGGTCCACTCGCCATGACCTCGTGAGACCACCAGGCGCCCAGAAATCGGCGGCGCCGCGACTGGCGGTAATGGCGAGCGCGCCGTCGTGCGTCCTCGCGAGCGTCACCGCGACCGGGCGTCGGTCCTTCGACGACTCGACATCGACGATATGGTCGTTGTCGTAAGCCGCACCCACCGTAACCGGCAGGCGCTCAAAACGATGTCGCTCGACGAGGCCGTCGTGCTTGTCGAGCACTTCAAGGAAGACGACGTCATCCGCTGGTTGTGCTGCGGGCGCCAGCGTTTCCGCTGCCGCAACTGAAACAGGCACGGTGTCGTCAATCACTTCGTCCATGACGAAGCCTCCAGAAATGCGCGTGTCAACCGGTTGCCGTTGGCGAATGACACCCCGCGAATGTCAAGGCTGCTGGAGAATCCCTCTGTTGCACGATCCACCGTGATGGCGTTGATGTTCATGTCAAACAAGCCTTCAAACTCACGATGCGCGCGCACGCACACGCTCACGCGGAACGTAGTCGCGCTATGCGTCACAAAATCCTCATGACAGTGCGGCCGCGTCAGATAGCGCGTCGGCTTCAGGCTGCCCTGCCCCACCATGGAGCTCACCGCCAGCGTCCGCGCGTTCCACGCCGCAAAACGCATCGCTCCGAGCTTGTCACCGTTGCGATAGGTGTGATCCCAGCTGATCGATCCGGTCGTAAAGTTTTGATCAATGAAGAGCGCGCTTTGCAGCGTGCAGCGAATCGACTCCGTGCGGTACGGTTTTTCCGGCTTCGCCGCCGATTGCCCCCAGCAACGCAGCAATTTATCCTCGCCGACCGCCACCGTAGTCGGTCCGAGCGTCTGCTTCGGAAACGGCTTACCCAGAAGGGCGGCGACGAGCGCATCCTGATGCGCGATCAGCTGCGGCGTGATGGCCTTCTTGTCCAGCGCACCGCGCGGCGCGGCAATCAAGGCCCGCACGTAACGCAGCGGCACCAGCAGATTCGCAAGTTCACCGCCGGTTCCCGCAACGTTGACACCGATCACGCGACCGGTCTCATCGACGGCAGGCCCGCCACTCATGCCGGGATTCAACGCGCCGGTGAAATGAATGGTGTCGTAGAGGCGGCGCTCGACCAGTCCGTTGTAAGTACCTTCAGAAATCGCGAAACCGAGATCCAGTGGATTGCCCAGCGAGAAAATTTTCTCGCCCTGCCGCAGCGGTTCTGCCTCTTCACGCAGTGAAAAATGTGCGGCTCCGGCGATCTCCTCGAGACGCACCACCGCCAGATCGTGAATCACATCGAAGCCGAGCAGCGCAACCGCGCCACGCTTGCCATCGACGCGCACGTATTCGGCACGATAGCGCTGCGGCTCCAGTACGAGCTGTGAAATCACGTGATAATTAGTCAGCGCGGTACCGTCGGGCGCGATCAGAAAGCCTGATCCGACCGACGACTGCGAGCTGCCCGCGCGCGTGAGGATGCGAATCTGCACGAGCTTGTCGCGCGCGGCGTCAAACAGACGCTGGCCCGTTGGCGACGGCACGGGCGGGACCGCCGCAGGCGTCTGCGCACCAACGACCGATGTAAATGCGACGCACAGCGTCGCAAGCGCAAGAGCGCATCGCTGCGCGAACAGGATCACTGGGCTAATGCAGCGTACAGCCAGTCGCTGCGGCGATTTCCTCGCGCGTCACGCCCGGTGCCAGCTCCACAAGCTTGAGACCATCGTTGGTCACTTCCATCACACCAAGGTCGGTGATGATGACGTTAACCACACCAACACCGGTCAGCGGCAGGTTGCACGCGGGCAGAATTTTCAGATCGGTCGAGCCGTCTTTTTTCTTCGCCACATGCTCCATGAGCACCACGACGCGGCCCACGCCAGCCACGAGGTCCATCGCGCCGCCCATGCCCTTGACCATCTTCCCCGGAATCATCCAGTTGGCAAGATCGCCTCTTTCGCTGACCTGCATCGCGCCCAGAATCGCGAGATTGATTTTGCCGCCCCGAATCATCGCGAAGCTGTCTGCCGAGGAAAAAATCGATGAACCCGGCAAGGTGGTCACGGTCTGTTTACCCGCATTGATCATGTCGGGATCAACCTGATCTTCGGTCGGGAACGGGCCGATACCGAGCAAACCGTTTTCGCTTTGCAGCCAGACCTCCATGCCCTTGGGCACGTGATTGGCCACCATCGTCGGCAGGCCGATGCCGAGGTTTACATAGAAACCATCCTGCAATTCCTTCGCAGCACGTGCCGCCATTTCGTCACGATTCCACGCCATGATCAGGCTCCTGCTTTAGTTACGGTGCGCTGCTCGATGCGCTTCTCGGGGGTCGCGTTCAACACGATGCGATGCACATAGATGCCGGGCAGGTGAATCTGATCCGGGTTGAGCGCGCCGATCTCGACAATCTTTTCGACCTCGACAATGGTGATCTTCCCCGCCATTGCGACGTTCGGATTGAAGTTGCGCGCGGTTTTGCGAAACACCAGGTTGCCTGACTTGTCTGCGATGTAGGCCTTGACCAGCGAAACATCGGGCACCAGCGAACGCTCCAGCACGTACTTGACGCCATCAAACTCACGAATTTCCTTGCCATCGGCAACGATGGTACCGACGCCGGTCTTGGTAAAAAACGCCGGGATGCCCGCGCCGCCAGCGCGCAGCTTCTCGGCCAGCGTGCCCTGCGGCGTGAAGTCAAGCTCCAGCTCACCCGCGAGGTATTGCCGCTCGAACTCCTTGTTCTCGCCAACATAGCTCGCGATCATCTTCTTGATCTGTCGCGTCGCGAGCAGTTTGCCGAGGCCAAAGCCATCTACGCCTGCGTTATTCGAAATCGCCGTGAGATTTTTGGCACCGCTCGCAACCAGCGCGTCGATCAGCGCTTCGGGAATGCCGCAAAGGCCGAAGCCACCGACACCGAGCAATTGCCCGTCCTTGATCACGCCAGAGAGCGCCGCTTCAGCGCTCGGAAAAAGTTTGTTCACAATCAGCCCTCGCAATTAACCTGCCGATTGTACGAATTAAGCGTGATGACTCCATGGCGTCACAGTGCTGTGAGCTTCGGACGCTTGTCGTCAGACGTCAGCCCGCCTTAGCTCGTCAATTCCACGCGATTGCGGAAATACTCCAGTGCCTCTGGGTTCGCGAGCGCATCGGCGTTCTTGATACTGCGACCATGAACCACGTCGCGCACAGCCAGTTCGACGATTTTGTTGCTTTTGGTGCGTGGAATGTCGGGCACTTGCACCACTTTCGCAGGCACGTGGCGCGGTGTCGTGTTCTCGCGAATACGCTGCTTGATTTTATCGACCAGCGCGGTATCAAGCGTCAGCCCGTCGGCCAATTTGACGAACAACACCACACGAGCGTCGCCCTGAAACAGCTGCCCGATGACGATGGATTCGACCACTTCGTCGAGCGTTTCTACCTGCCGGTAAATCTCGGCAGTACCAATACGCACACCGCCAGGATTGAGCGTCGCATCGGAACGGCCAGCGATGACCATGCCGTCGTGCTCCGTGATCTGGCACCAGTCGCCGTGACACCAGAGCCCGGGATATCGCTCAAAGTACGACGCGTGATAGCGCAAACCGTCTTCATCGTTTATGAAATGGAGTGGCATCGAGGGGAAGGTCTGTGTGCAGACGAGTTCGCCCATTTCGCCACGCAAAGGCTGCGCGTTGTCGTCGAACACGTCAGTCGCCATGCCCAGGCCGCGACATTGCAACTCGCCGCGATATACCGGCAGTGTCGGATTTCCGAGCGCAAAACACGACATGATGTCAGTTCCACCGGAGATCGAGGCGAGATGCACGTCCGATTTCACGCACTGGTAAACATAATCAAAACTCTCGGGCAGCAGCGGCGAACCGGTCGTAAGAATCGCGCGCAACGTCGGGAGCTGATGCGTGCGCCGTGGCACCACGCCAGCTTTTTTGCTGGCATCGATGTATTTGGCGCTGGTACCGAACAGCGTGAAGTTTTCGGCTTCGGCGAAGTCCCAAAGAATGCGGCCACGCTCGGCAAACGGCGAACCGTCGTACAGCATGCATGTCGCTCCCGTGGCCAACCCCGAAATCAGCCAGTTCCACATCACCCAGCCGGTGGT
>Ga0073899_10000975_pt1 | contig 26319 bp, 27 predicted proteins | sample KloWWTmetaKNB5Ph_FD_88975 | JGI IMG/M metagenome (GOLD analysis project Ga0073899, IMG submission 88975) | Active sludge microbial communities from Klosterneuburg, Austria, studying microevolution and ecology of nitrifiers - Klosterneuburg... | ecosystem: Engineered > WWTP > Aerobic digester >... | reverse complement strand
TGGCCCGTCTTCAAGATCAGCAAACTCGCCTGGCAGCGGGCGGCTGAACACCGGCGCCGACGTCGACAGCAGCAGTTCGTCGATGCGCCGCGCCACCGCCCAGGCGCCGCGCACACGCGACTGTTGGGTGGTGGCGCTGATGCGCGGCGTGACCTGCAACGTGTCGATGTGGCGCAGCGGCCGGCCGGGGTCCAGCGCGCCGGGCTCCAGGCTATCCAGCCAGAGGGCGGCCAGCGGCCCTTCGCGCAGCGCCTGCGCCAGCGCGGTCTCGTCGAACAGGCTGGAATGCGCCAGGCTCACCCAGACCTGGTTGAAACGGCATTCGGACAGCAGCCGCTCGCCGAACAGGCCGGCGTAGCGCGGGTAGTAGGTCAGCAAGACGGCCACGGCGTCGCTGGCCTGGAGCAACTCGCGCAGCCCCGTGGGCTGCACTTCGGAGCGCGACCAGACCGGGTCCGAGGCATGCAGACCGGGGTCGTAGCCCAGCACCCGAGCACCGAAGGCCTGCAGCAGGCGCTGCAGCGGCTTCACCGTCGCCGTGAGGCCGATCAGACCCACCGTGAGGCCGCCGAGCTCGCGCCCGACGAGCAGCCCGTCTTCGCCGAGGATGGGAACGCGCCGCAACATCTGCAGCAGCGCGCCGATGACGAATTCGGCCTCGGCCGCCGCGCTGGCGCTGGCCGGGCGAACGACCTCGATGCCGGCACGCGCGCAGGCCTCGATATCGATATTCTCGGCCCCCGCCGACAGCCGCCCCACGATGCGCAGGGCCGGCGCCCGCTGCAGCGCCAGCGCATCCAGCGCCACGCCGGGCGGAATGACGACGGAGCGCGCGCGCTGGAGACATTCGCGGAACGCGTGCGGCTGCTGCGCCAGCTCGGGCGCATAGTGCACGGCGTGGCGGGCCGCCAGCCAGTGCAGCACGTCGGGGTCCAGTGGTTCGACGATCAGCACGTCCATCGCAGCAGGCACGAAAGTGTCACAGCGCCGGCATGAACCCCCATGCCAAAATGAACTGGACCCGGACCATTCTAGAGATGCCCATGCTCGTCCAGAAGGCGATTTTCCCTGTAGCCGGCCTCGGCACCCGTTTCCTGCCCGCCACCAAGGCGCAACCGAAGGAAATGCTGCCGGTGGTCGACAAGCCGCTGATCCAGTACGCCGTGGAAGAGGCCTACGCCGCCGGCGTGCGCGAGATGATCTTCGTCACCGGGCGCCACAAGCGCCCGATCGAGGATCACTTCGACATGACCTTCGAGCTCGAGGTGGCGCTGGAAAATGCCGGCAAGCACGAACTGCTGGAAGTGGTGCGCAGCGTCAAGCCCGACGACATGGAGTGCATCTACGTGCGCCAGGCGCAGGCGCTGGGCCTGGGCCACGCGGTGCTGTGCGGCCAGCGCCTGGTGGGCAACCAGCCTTTCGCGGTGCTGCTGGCCGACGACCTGATGGTGGGCGAGCCGCCGGTGCTCAAGCAGATGGTCGACCAGTACGCCGAATGGCGCGCGTCGATCCTGGCCGTGCAGGAAGTGCCGGCCGAGCAGACGCGCCGCTACGGCATCGTGGCCGGCACCGAGGTCAACGACCGGCTGGTGGACGTGACGCGCATCGTGGAGAAACCGGCGCCCGAGCAAGCCCCCTCGCGCCTGGGCGTGGCCGGCCGCTACATCCTGACGCCGGGCGTATTCCACGAGATCGCCGCCCAGCCGCGCGGCGTGGGCGGCGAGATCCAGCTCACCGACGGCATCGCCTCGCTGCTGCGGCGCGAAAAGGTCTTTGCCTACCGCTACGAAGGCAAGCGCTACGACTGCGGCAGCAAGGAAGGGTTCCTGCAGGCCAATGTGGAACTGGCGCTGGCGCACCGCGAGCTGGGGCCGGGCTTCCGCGCCTTTCTGCGCGGCCTGGAGCTGTAGTTCGGCTGCGGCTCGGCCTTGCTGGCCGCCCTCAGCGGCGCCGCAACACGTGAACGAAGTCGGCGCCGGCGGTCGTCTGCTCGACCAGTTCGTTGCCGGTCTGGCGGGCGAAAGCCTGAAAATCGCGCACCGAGCCGGGGTCGGTGCAGACCACGCGCAGCAACTCGCCGCTGACCATCTCGGCCAGCGCCTTCTTGGCCTTGAGAATGGGCAACGGGCAGTTCAGGCCGCGGGAGTCGAGTTCGCGCATCGTTTCCATCGATGGCATTTTAGGTGCGCGGCGGCCATTCGATGAACCGCGGCTCGTGCCCGCGCGAGCGCAGCCAGTCGGCCAGCGCAAACCCGGTGCCGGCGCGCCAGCAGCGCACGTCGGCGGGCGCGAACAGCTTGTACTCGGCCAGTTCGGGCGACAAGGCGATCTCCCCCTGGGCCAGCGCGTGGTAGGCGATGATGATCTGGTTCATGCGCTGGAAGTCGTAAACGCCGATCAGCGCCAGCCTTTGCACCTGCAGCGCCGTTTCCTCGGCCACCTCGCGCGCGATGCCTTCCGCGGGCGTTTCGCCGGCCTCCATGAAGCCGGTGACGAGGCCGAACATGCGCCCCGACCAGGCGGCGTTGCGCGCCAGCAGCAGCCGGCCTTCGCGGTCGCCGCATTCGATCACCGCGGCCAGCACCGGCGTCGGGTTGTTCCAGTGCGTCCAGCCGCAGCTTGGGCAGCGCAGGCGCTCCTTCGGCCCGCTGTCCTCCTGTGCGACGATCGACGCCAGTGCGGTGCCGCACAAGGGGCAGAAGCGGTAAGCCGGCGTCAACATCAGCCCACCGCGCCCGCGCACCGCGAGCCGCCGGCCGAAGCCAAGCCGCATGCGCGGATCCGGCTTCGCCGGTCCGCTGCATGAGCCCCCTCGGGGGGCAGCGACCGGCAGGGAGCGTGGGGGCAGACACTCATGCCGGAAAGACGCCGGTGGACAGATAGCGGTCACCGCGGTCGCAGACGATGAAGACGATGGTGGCCGCTTCCACCTGGCGCGCGATCTGCAGCGCCACCCAGCACGCGCCGGCGGCGGAAATGCCGGCGAACAAGCCTTCCTCGCGCGCCAGGCGGCGTGCCATGTCCTCGGCGTCGGCCTGGCTCACCAGCACCAGTTCGTCGACGTGGCTCGGATCGTAGATCTTCGGCAGGTAGGCCTCGGGCCACTTGCGGATGCCGGGGATGCGCGAGCCTTCGGACGGCTGCGCACCGACGATGCGCACCGCCGGCTGCTTCTCCTTCAGGTAGCGCGAGACCCCGGTGATGGTGCCGGTGGTGCCCATGGCGCTGACGAAGTGCGTCACGCGCCCGGCCGTGTCGGCCCAGATCTCGGGGCCGGTGGTCTCGTAATGCACACGCGGGTTGTCGGCATTGGCGAACTGGTCGAGTACGCGGCCCTGGCCTTCGCGCTGCATCTGCTCGGCCAGGTCGCGCGCGTATTCCATGCCGCCGGACTTGGGCGTGAGCACGAGCTCGGCGCCGAAGGCCCGCATCGTCTGCGCGCGCTCGATCGACAAGTCCTCCGGCATGACCAGCACCATGCGGTAGCCGCGGATCGCTGCCGCCATGGCCAGCGCGATGCCGGTGTTGCCCGAGGTGGCCTCGATCAGCGTGTCGCCGGGGCGGATTTCGCCGCGTTCCTCGGCGCCGCGGATCATGGCGATGGCCGGGCGGTCCTTCACCGAACCAGCGGGGTTGTTGCCTTCGAGCTTGCCCAGGATGACGTTGCCGCGCGCCGCCCCGGCCGCACCGGGCAGGCGCTGCAACTGCACCAGCGGTGTGCCGCCGATGGCGTCTTCCAGGGTCTTGTAGGCCGGTGGCGCAGCGTCCGTCATGGTGGGGCTCCTCGTTGGCATCCCATTGTGGCAGCGCCCCGTCTTCCCCGCAGGCGTCGCGGGTGCCGTGTGATAATCCGCCGCTCTCTGGCGCCACTTCAGGCACCCTCGCCCGCGTGACGAAATCGGTAGACGTAGCGGACTCAAAATCCGCCGCCGCAAGGCGTGCCAGTTCGAGTCTGGCCGCGGGCACCAGCCGGGGTTGCACACGCCTCCACTTTGCCGCGACTCGATGCCGCCGATCCCGCCCCTGACCCGCGCCCTGATGATTGCCTGCACGGTGATCTTCATGCTGCAGCAGGTCGTCTTCCTGTCCGGCGTCTTTGCGCTGTGGCCCATCGGCAGCGGCAATTTCCTGCCCTGGCAACTGGTGACCTACGCTTTCCTGCACGGCGGCGTCGGGCATCTGTTCTTCAACATGCTGGGGCTGTGGATGTTCGGCTCCGAACTCGAACGGGTGTGGGGCCAGCAGCGCTACTGGCAGTTCCTGCTGGCCGGCGTGCTGACCGCGGCACTGGCGCAATTGCTGATCACGGCACTGGCGGGTTCGAACGTGCCCACCGTGGGTGCCTCGGGCGCGCTGTATGCGCTGCTGCTGGCCTTCGGCATGCTGTTCCCCAACCGCGTGATCATGCCGCTGTTCCCGCCGATCCCGATGAAGGCACGCACCTTCGTCATCGTCTTCGGCGCGCTGGAACTGCTGCTGGGCCTGATGGACGTGGGCGGCGTGGCGCACTTTGCCCACCTCGGCGGCATGGTCGGCGGCTTCCTGATGATCCGCTTCTGGCGCGGCCAGTCGCCCTTCGGTTCGCGCCGCCGCTGAAGACCGCGGCCCGGGCGGTTCCGCGAGCCCACCTCCGCGGGCCTGCGCGTCAAGGCGCCAGACCGGCGACCAGCCCTTCCCGCACCGTGGGATAGCGCAGGCGCAGCCGCAGCTCGCGCTTCAGCCGCCGGTTGTCCAGTCGGCGCGATTCGCTCATGAAGCTCAGCAGCATCGTGCTCAGCTGCTGCCCCGCTTCGGTGCGCGTGATGCGCCGCGGGCGCGGCAGGCCGCACAGGTCGGCGGCGAGGTCGAAATAGTCGCCCATCTTCAGTTCGCTGTCGTCGCTGGCATGCAGCACCCGCTGCGGCCAGCCGCGGTGCAGCGCGGCCACGCAGACGCGCGCCAGGTCGTCGGCATGGATGTGGTTGGTGTAGACGTCGTCAGCCGCCGTCAGCACCGGCGTGCCGCGCTCCAGCCGCTCGCGCGGGTGGCCGCCCGGGCGGTCGGCGGCGTAGATGCCGGGGATGCGCAGCAGCGTGATGCGGGCCCCCGTGCGGCGGCCGAACCAGCGCACTTGCGCTTCGGCGTCGACGCGGCGCCGGGCGCGGTCGGTGGTGGCGTTGACGCCACGGGTCTCGTCGAAGCGCTCGCCGCCGCAGTCGCCATAGACGCCGCTGGTGCTGGCGTAGACCAGGCGCCGCACGCGGCCGCCGCGCGCCAGCGCCCGCAGCAACGAGCGTGTGCGCGGGTCGCCGGCACCCTGGCCCGGCGGCGGCGCCAGGTGCAGCACGGCGTCGGCCAGGCCGCCCAAGCGCCCCAGGGTGAGCGGCCGGTCCAGGTCGCCCAGCAGCGGCAGGGCACCCAGCGCGCGCAGCACCGGCACGCGCGCCGGCGACGAGGTCAGCGCCAGCACGCGCCAGCGCGGCAGCAAGAGCGGTAGCACACGCTGGCCGACGTCGCCGCAGCCCACGATCAACAGGGTGGGCCGGCGCGCGCGCTGCAATGGCTGGGGCGGGGGCATGGGTGAATCCGGGGACGGGATCGGGCCCGGGCGGGGGCGCGGGCACAATGGCGGCCGAGTTTACGAGCCCCATTCGCCTCCTGCCTGCCATGAGCTTCAACGTCACCGTCCAGCCCGCCAACCGCATCTTCACCGTCGAGTCCGACGAGGCCATCCTGCCCGCCGCCATCCGCCAGGGCATCGGCCTGCCCTATGGCTGTCGCGACGGCGCCTGCGGTTCGTGCAAGAGCAAGCTCGTCGAGGGCCGCGTGGTCCACGGTGCGCACCAGCACAAGGCCTTGTCGGTGGCGGAAGAGGAAGCCGGCTTCGTGCTCACCTGCTGCGCCGTGCCGCAGACCGACTGCGTGGTGGAAGCGCGCAGCGTGCCCGGTGCCGGCGAATACCCGGTGCTCAAGCTGCCCAGCCGCGTGCTGTCGATCGACAAGCCGGCGCCCGACGTCGCCGTGCTGCGCCTGCAATTGCCGGCCAACCAGAACCTGCAGTACCGCGCCGGGCAGTACGTGGAGTTCATCCTGCAGGGCGGCGCCCGGCGCAGCTACAGCATGGCCAACGCGCCGCACCACCTGGGCAGCCCGCCGGCGATCGAACTGCACGTGCGCCACATGCCCGGCGGCAAGTTCACCGACCATGTCTTCGGCGCCATGAAGGAACGCGACATCCTGCGCATGGAAGGCCCGTTCGGCAGCTTCTTCCTGCGCGAGGACAGCAGCAAGCCGATCGTGCTGCTGGCCAGCGGCACCGGCTTCGCGCCCATCAAGGCCATCGTCGAACACCTGCAGCACAAGGGCATCACGCGGCCGGCCGTGCTGTACTGGGGCTGCCGGCGCCGCGCCGACCTGTACCAGCACGAGTGGTGCGAGCGTTTGGCCGCCGAGATGCCGAACCTGCGCTACGTGCCGGTATTGTCGGATCCCGCGGCGCAAGACGGCTGGAGCGGCCGCACCGGCTTCGTGCACGAGGCCGTGATGGCCGACTGGCCCGACCTCTCCGGCCACCAGGTCTACGCCTGCGGCGCACCGGTGATGGTGGACGCCGCGCAACGCGATTTCGTGGCCCGCTGCGGCCTGCCGGCCGACGAGTTCTACGCCGACTCGTTCACGTCCGAGGCCGACAAGCACGGCGACGACTGACGCCGCGCGCGCTGACGGCCCGCCGCAGCCGGGTGGCCACCACGCCCGGCCGCCTCGTCTTCAGCCCTTCTTGCGCGACGACGACTTCGCCGCCGGCCTTGGCGGCGCGGCGCCGGGTGCCGGCTGGTCGCCGAGAACGCCCTTCAGCGGGCAGACCTTGAAGGCCGGGCACTTCTGGCAGCCGGCCACGACGGCGATCGGACACAAGGTCATGTTTTCCTCCTGGGTCAGCCCGGTGCAGCGAGTGGACCACATCCGTGGGCAGCGACGCCGACTTTTACGCGCCGGGCCCGCGTCACTCGCCCAGGTAGGCCGCGCGCACCTTGGGGTCGTTCAGCAGCGCCTTGGCCTCGCCGTCCATGGTGATCTCGCCCGACTCCATGACATAACCCCGGTCGGCCAGGCCGAGCGCGCGGCTGGCGTTCTGCTCCACCAGCAGCACGGTGGTGCCGCGGCCGTGGATATCGGCCACCACCTCGAAGATCTTGTCGACCATGATGGGCGACAGGCCCATGCTGGGTTCGTCGAGCAGCAGCACCTTGGGCCGGGCCATCAGCGCGCGGCCCATGGCCAGCATCTGCTGCTCGCCGCCGCTCATGGTGCCGGCGAGTTGCTTGGCGCGTTCCTTCAGGCGCGGGAAGATGGCGAAGACCTTCTCGATGTCGGCGTCGATCTCACGGTCGTTGCGCACGAAGGCGCCCATCTGCAGGTTCTCGGTGATGGTCATGCGCGTGAAGGTGCCGCGCCCCTCGGGCACCATCACCAGCCCTTGCTTGACCAGGTCCCAGGCGCCCTGGCCCTTGATCTTCTGGCCCATGAACTCGATCTCGCCGTCGGCCACCGGCTGGGTGCCGGTGATGGCCTTCAGCGTGGTCGTCTTGCCGGCGCCGTTGGCGCCGATGAGGCTGACCAGTTCGCCCTGGCGGACCTCGAAGCTGATGCCCTTCACCGCCTGGATGCCGCCGTAGGCCACCTTCAGGCCGCTGACCTTGAGCAATGTCGTCGTCATGGTGTGCCCGTCAATGTGCGGTGTGGCCGGCGCCGAGGTAGGCCTCGATCACCTTCTCGCTCTTCTGCACCTCGGCCGGCGTGCCCTCGGCGATCTGCTTGCCGTAGTCGAGCACGGTGACGCGGTCGCACAGGCCCATCACCAGCTTCACGTCGTGCTCGATGAGCAGGATGGTGCGGCCGTCCTTGCGGATGCGGTCGATCAGTTCTCGCAGCACCACCTTCTCGGTGGCGTTCATGCCGGCGGCGGGCTCGTCCAGGGCGATCAGCTTGGGATCGGTGGCCAGCGCGCGTGCGATCTCCAGCCGGCGCTGGTCGCCGTAGCTCAGCGTGCGGGCGCGGAATTCGGCATAGCGGCCGATGCCCACGTAGTCCAGCAATTGCTGCGCGCGCTGGGCGATGGCCGCTTCCTCCTTCTTGAACGAAGCGGTGCGGAAGACGGCACCGAAGAGGCCGGAATGCGTGCGCACGTGGCGGCCGACCATCACGTTCTCCAGCGCCGTCATCTCCGGGAACAGGCGGATATTCTGGAAGGTGCGCGCGATGCCCTGCTTGGCCACCTCGTGCACCGCGCTCGGCTTGTAGGGCTGGCCGCCGAGTTCGAAGGTGCCCGAGTCGGGCGTGTACAGGCCCGTGATGACGTTGAAGAAGGTCGTCTTGCCGGCGCCGTTGGGACCGATCAGGCCATAGACCTGGCCCGAGCGGATGGTGATGCCCACGTCGGCCAGCGCCTGCAGGCCACCGAAGCGCTTGCTCACGCCTTGGACGTTGAGTACGAGTTCGCTCATGCCCAGGTCCTCACGACGCCGCGTTGACGGTCGCCGGCGCCGCCTTGCCGTGCTCGGGTGACGGCCACAGCCCGCGCGGCCGCAGCAGCATGATGCTGATCATGGCGCTGGCGATGAGCAGCTGGCGCAGGATCGACGCGTCCAGCCGCCCGCCGGTGGCCTGCTGCAACGGGCCGGCCACGTAGCGCAGCACCTCGGGCAGCGCGGCCAGCATCACCGCGCCCAGGATCACGCCCGGCAGGTGGCCGATGCCGCCGAGCACGACCATGGCCACGATCATCACGCTCTCCATCAGGCTGAACGACTCGGGCGAGACGAAACCCTGGAACGAGGCGAACATGGAACCCGAGACACCGCCGAAGGTGGCGCCCATGCCGAACGCCAGCAGCTTCATGTTGCGCGTGTTGATGCCCATGGCCTTGGCCGCGATCTCGTCCTCGCGGATCGCCATCCAGGCGCGGCCGATGCGGCTGGTCTCCAGGCGGTGGCAGATGATCACGCTGAAGACCACGAGCAGCAGGAACAGGTAGTAGTACAGCACCACCGACGAGATGCGGTAGTCGCCGATGTCGATGGCCTTGCCAAAGCTGAAACCGAACAGGTTCATCGAGTCGATCCGGTCCAGTCCGCGAGGGCCGTTGGTGATGTTGACCGGGTGCTCCAGGTTGTTCAGGAAGACGCGGATGATCTCGCCGAAACCCAAAGTGACGATGGCCAGGTAGTCGCCGCGCAGCTTCAACACCGGCGTGCCGAGCAACACGCCGGCAATGGCCGCCAGCCCGGCGGCCAGCGGAATGACGACCCAGATCGGCGTGTGCAGCCCCTGCGGGAACATCTGCGCGAACCACTCGAAGTTCTCGCTCAGGTGCGGGCTGGCCAGCAGCGCGTACATATACGCGCCGACGGCGTAGAAGGCGACGAAACCCAGGTCCAGCAAGCCGGCGTAGCCGACCACGATATTCAGTCCCAGCGCCAGCAGCACGTACAGCATGGCGATGGCCAGGATGCGCACCCAGCCCTGGCCGAATTGCTGCGCGAACAGCGGCAGTGCCAGCAGCAGCACGGCGCAGACGAGGAAGACGACGATCTTGTTCTTCATGGCGTGCCTCCCCGATCAGGCCCGGTCGGCCACGCGTTCGCCCAGCAGGCCCTGCGGCCGCAGCGTGAGCACCAGGATCAGCGCCACGAAGGCGAAGATGTCGGCATAGTGGCTGCCCAGCACGCCGCCGGTGAGCGCGCCCAGGTAGCCCGCCCCCAGCGCCTCCACCAGGCCCAGCAGGATGCCGCCGACGACCGCGCCGCCCAGGTTGCCGATGCCGCCCAGCACCGCGGCGGTAAAGGCCTTCAACCCGGGCAGGAAACCCATCGAATGCTGCACGGTGCCGTAGTTGGCGGCCCACATCACGCCGGCCACGGCGGCCAGCGCGGCGCCGATGATGAAGGTGGCCGAGATCACCATGTCGGGACGCACGCCCATCAGCGCGGCCACGCGCGGGTTCTCGGCCGTGGCGCGCATGGCGCGGCCAAGCTTGGTCTTGTTCACCAGGTACATCAGTCCGGCCAGCAGCGTGGCCGTGACACCCAGGATCAGACACTGCGTGACGCTGATCACCGGCCCGCCCAGGCTGATGGGCTCGGTGGGCAGCAGCAGCGGATAGGGCTTGGGATTGGGCTTCCAGACGATCATCGCCAGCGTCTGCAGCAGCAGGCTCATGCCCATCGCGGTGATCAGCGGCGCCAGCCGCGGTGCGTTGCGCAGCGGCCGGTAGGCCAGCTTCTCGATGCTGAAATTGAGCGCCGCGCACACGACGATGGCGCACATCAGCGACATCAGCATGATCACCCAGCCCGGCATGCCCAAATCGGCCAGCGCCGAGACCACGGTCCAGCTCGTCAGCGCCCCCACCATGAGCACTTCGCCGTGGGCGAAATTGATCAGATTGATGATGCCGTAGACCATCGTGTAGCCCAGCGCCACCAGCGCATACATGCTGCCGAGCACCAGTCCGTTGAGGATCTGCTGGAAGAAGGTTTCCATCGAGGAAGGCTCCGGTAAGGCCGCAAACCGCGGCTCGGCCAAGCCCGTGCAAGAAGCTCGCCGTGCGGGTGGGAACGGGTGGTTTCCGGCCCGCCGTGGGGGCGGATTGTAGGTGGCGCAAGGCGCCGGTCCGGGCAGGAGTTACCCCCCTTGGACAGGCGCTGCCGGGCCGCGCAGCGGGCGCGTGCCAGCCTCAGCGCGAGACCTTGGCTTCGTCGTCCAGCGTGCGCAGTTCGGCCAGTCGCTGCCCGATGCGTTGCTCCAGCCCGCGCGGCACGGGCTCGTACCAGCGCCGCGCCGCCAGGCCTTCGGGCAGGTAGGTCTCGCCGGCCGCGTAGCCGCCGGCCTCGTCGTGCGCGTAGCGGTAGCCGGCGCCGTGGCCCAGGTCCTTCATCAGCCGCGTCGGCGCATTGCGCAGGTGCGGCGGCACCGGCCGGGTGCCGTCTCGGCGCACGAGTTCCCGCACCTCGCCCCAGGCCTTGTAGACGGCATTGGACTTGGGCGCCACGGCCAGGTAAACGGCGGCTTCGGCCAGCGCCAGTTCGCCTTCGGGCGAACCGAGGCGCTCGTAGACCTCGGCAGCATCGAGCGCGAGACGCAGCGCGCGTGGGTCGGCCAGGCCGATATCCTCGCTGGCCATGCGCACCAGCCGGCGCGCCGCATAGCGCGGATCCATGCCGGCGTCGAGCAGCCGCGCCAGCCAGTACAGCGTGGCGTCGGGGTCGGAGCCGCGCACCGACTTGTGCAGCGCCGAGATGGTGTCGTAGAAGATGTCGCCGCCCTTGTCGCCGCGGCGCAGCATCTCCCCCAGCGTGGCTTCGAGTTCGGCCTCTCCGAGCACGGCCGCGCCCGGGTTCGCCGCGGCGAGGTTCTCGATGACGTTGAGCAAGCGCCGCGCATCGCCGTCGGCATGCTCGATGACGCGTGCGCGTGCTGCGGCGTCCAGCACCGGTGCGCCGCCGAGCAGCGCCACCGCGCGGTCGATCAAGGCGCCCAGTTCGGCCTCGTCCAGCGCCTTCAGCACATGCACGCCGGCGCGGGACAGCAGTGCCGAATTGACCTCGAACGACGGGTTCTCGGTGGTGGCGCCGATGAAGGTGAACAGCCCCGATTCCACGTGCGGCAGAAAGGCGTCCTGCTGCGACTTGTTGAAACGGTGCACCTCGTCGACGAAGACCACGGTGGCGCGGCCGGCGCGGCGCAGGGCTTGCGCCTGCTCGACCGCGTCGCGGATATCCTTCACACCGGCCAGTACCGCCGACAGCGCGATGAAGTGCGCCCCGGTGGCGCGCGCCAGCAGCCGCGCCAGCGTCGTCTTGCCCACGCCCGGCGGGCCCCACAGGATCATCGACGGCAGCCGCCCGGATTCAAAAGCCACGCGCAACGGCCGGCCGGCGGCGAGCAGGTGGCGCTGGCCGACGACTTCGTCCAGCGTGTGCGGCCGCAGCCGCTCGGCCAGCGGCGCGCCGGGCGGCGCGACCGGGGCCTCGTCGGCAAACAACGTGTCCTGGGCAGGCATGCACGAATTGTCGCAGCGCGGCCCGCCGGCGGGTGCTGGCGCTCGAGCCAGCACCAATGCCAGCGCTACTGCTCGATCACGTCGGCCCCGAACGGCGGCACGAAACGGAAGCGCTCGGCCACGACCGGTGTATTGGCTTGGTACTGGGTGAACTGCAGCCTGGAGACCTGGCCGAAGCTGTCGGTGATCTCCACCGCCGCGAGCTCCTTGCCTCGAAAGCCCACGCGCATGCTCTGGAATGGGCCGTCCTTGGCCTTGGGCGTGGCCAGCGCCCAGTCCAGGCCGTCGCGCGCCGGCAGCGGCGCCAGCGCGAATTCGGCGTCCAGCGACCCCCCGGCCAGCAAGGCCGCCGGCGTGGCGCCCAGCGCCTGCCCGATGGCACGCGAACTGGCCTGGTTGAGGTCGGTATCGAAGATCCAGACCTTCTGCCCGTCGGCCACGATGAGCTGCTCGAAGGGCTTCGTGTAGGTGAAGCGGAAGCGGTTGGGCCGGGCAAATTCGAACTGGCCGCTCGAGGTCTTCTTGCGCGCACCGTCGGTGGAGACGACGGTCTGCGTGAAGCTGGCCTGGCCGCTCTTCACGTCGCGCACGAATTCGCGCAGCGTGTCGACGGCGTCGGCCTGCGCCAGGCTGGCGGCTGCGGCGAGCATCAAGGCGATCCAGGGGCGCAGCGTCATTCTTCTCTCTTCGGGATCAGGATGTCGCGGTTGCCCGCGTGCCCCATCGCCGACACCAGGCCGGATTGCTCCATCTGTTCGAGCAGCCGCGCGGCGCGGTTGTAGCCGATGCGCAGGTGGCGCTGCACGAGCGAGATCGAAGCGCGCTTGTGCTGCAGCACGATGGCCACGGCCTGGTCGTACATCGGGTCGGCTTCGCCGCCACCTGCACCACCCGGGCCGCCCTCCCCGGCCGCAGACTCGCCTTCGAGCACACCGCCTTCCAGGATGCCTTCGATGTAGTTGGGTTCGCCTTGTGTCTTCAGATACTCGACAACGCGGTGCACCTCGTCGTCGCTGACAAAGGCGCCGTGCACGCGCACCGGCAGGCCGCCGCCGGGGGTGAGGTAGAGCATGTCGCCCTGGCCGAGCAGCGCCTCGGCGCCCATCTGGTCCAGGATGGTGCGGCTGTCGATCTTGCTGCTGACCTGGAAGCTCAAGCGCGTGGGGATATTGGCCTTGATGAGGCCGGTGATGACGTCCACGCTGGGACGCTGCGTGGCCAGGATCAGGTGGATGCCCGAGGCGCGCGCCTTCTGCGCCAGCCGGGCGATCAGTTCCTCGATCTTCTTGCCAACCACCATCATCAGGTCGGCGAGTTCATCGATCACCACCACGATGTGCGGCAACCGCTCCAGCGGTTCGGGCGCGTCCGGTGTCAGGCTGAACGGGTTGCCGATGGTCTCGCCGCGCTCGTGGCTTTCAGCGATCTTCTTGTTGTAGCCGGCGAGGTTGCGCACGCCCATCTTGCTGAGCAGCTTGTAACGGCGCTCCATCTCGCCCACGCACCAGTTCAACGCATTGGCGGCCTGCTTCATGTCGGTGACCACCGGCGCCAGCAGGTGCGGGATGCCTTCGTAGACGCTCAACTCCAGCATCTTGGGGTCGATGAGGATCAGCCGCACGTCGCGCGCTTCGGCCTTGTAGAGCAGGCTCAGGATCATGGCGTTGATGCCCACGCTCTTGCCCGAACCGGTGGTGCCGGCCACCAGGCAGTGCGGCATCCTGGCCAGGTCGGCCACGACGGGATTGCCGATGATGTCCTTGCCCAGCCCCATGGTCAGCATCGACGCCGACGCGTTGTAGACCTCGGAGCCCAGGATCTCGGACAGCCGGATGATCTGCCGCCGCGCATTGGGCAGCTCCAGCGCCATCGTGTTCTTGCCGGGAATGACCTCCACCACACGGATGCTGATCAGCGACAGAGCACGCGCCAGGTCGCGCGCCAGGCCCACGATCTGAGAGCCCTTCACGCCGGTGGCCGGCTCGATCTCGTAGCGCGTGATCACCGGGCCGGGGCTGGCCGCCACCACACGCACCTCGACGCCGAAATCCTTCAGCTTCTTCTCGATCAGCCGGCTCGTCATTTCCAGCGACTCCGGCGGCACGCCTTCCTGGCGGCCGGCCACGGCGTCGAGCAGATCCACCTGCGGCAGCCTGGTGTCCACCAGTTCGGCGAACAGCGGCTTCTGGCGCTCCTTGGCCAGGCGCTGCGACTTCGGGATCTCGGCCACGGGCGGGGCGATGACGAGCGGTTCGTACTCCTCGACCTCGTGGCGCTGGACTTCGACGACTTCCTCGCGTTCGCGCGCGGCCACTTCACCCAGGCGACGGTCTTCCTCCACCTCGCGACGGCCGACGCGACTCTGGCGCAGCGCGTCGACCTTCTCGCCGATGACCTCGGCCACGCGCAGCCACGAGAAACGCAGCGCCATCGCCATGCCGGCCAGGCCCAGGGCGATCCACAGCACGCCCGAGCCGGCAAAACCCAGCCAGCGCATCGACAGCGGCCCCAGCGCCACCCCCAGCACGCCGCCGGCATGGCCGGGTAACAGGGCCTCCCAGCGGTACAGGCGCGTCCATTCCAGCGCGCAGCTGGCGGCCAACAACAGCACCAGGCCCAGCCAGAACACCCAGCGCGGCGCCGCTTCTGCGGGAGCCTGGCCACGCAGCGTCACGGCCAGCGCCGAGAGCCAGGCACGCAGCGTCACCGGCACCAGCCACCAGGCGGAGAAACCGAACAGGAACAGCGCCAGGTCGGACACGCGCGCGCCGAGCACTCCGATCACGTTGCGCAGCGGCTCGCCGGTGCCCGAGGTGGTGAATGCGGTGTCGCCGGCGTCGTGCGTGATCATGGCCAGCACGAACAGCAGCCAGCCGATGGCACCGGCCAGCAGCAGCAGTTGCCTGCGCCAGCGCGGGCCGTGGCCAGAGGCCGATGCGGCGACGGCCGTGCTGCCGTCACCCTGCAGGGAACCGAGCGGAAAACTCATGACCGGCATTGTGGCCGATCAGGATTTTCAGCCCGCTCGCCGGGCCGCCGCGCTCAGTCGTTCTGCAGCCGCTGCTTCAGGACCACCGAGCCGTTGTCCTGCGTCTCGATGACGCCGCGCTCTTCCAGGTCCTTCATGACACGGCTGACCATTTCGCGCGAGGCGCCCACCACCTTGGCCATGTCCTGGCGGCTGACCTTGTGGCGGATGATCTTCACGCCTTCGGGCGTTTCCTCGGCCATGTCCAGCAGCGTGCGTGCCACGCGGCCGTAGACGTCGAGCAGCGCCAGGCTCTCGATCTGGCGGTCGGCGTTGCGCAGCCGGCGCACCAGGCCGCGCAGGATGCCGTAGGCCAGCGTGCTGCTCTCGGGCAGGCAGCGCGCGAAGTCGGCGCGCGCCAGCACCAGCATGTCGGTCTGGATCTCGGCGCGCACGGTGGCGGAGTGCGGCTCGTTGTCGATGAGGCTCATCTCGCCGACATAGTCGCCCGACTCCAGCACCGCCAGGATGACCTCGCGGCCGCGCGAGTCGGCGGTGAGCACGCGGGCGCGGCCGTTGAGCAGGATGAACAGCGCATTGCTCTTGCGCCCCTGCTCCACCACCAGTTCGCCGCGGCGGAAGCGGCGCTTGACGACGCTGTCGGCAACCGCCTGCGCCTGATCGGCGGTGAGCATGGAAAACAGCGGTACGCGACGGATCAGGTCCAGGTTGGACAGCATCGACATGCGCAGACTCCTATGGTTGTGCCCGGGTTCGGTCCGGGCCGCGAAGCCGCCCGGTCTGCAAGAATCCGACTATTGTGCCCATGGCCCGGCTTGCAGCCCCAGGCACCGGCCCCGATGTAACTGCCACGTGTTGGTTCGACCCGACGCCCGAAAGACTTCACTTCACACGCCATGAGCTCCCCCACACAACACGCCCGCGTCCTCATCCTCGGCTCCGGCCCCGCCGGCTATACCGCGGCGCTCTATGCCGCCCGCGCCAACCTCGAACCCATGCTGATCACCGGCATGGCCCAGGGCGGCCAGCTCATGACGACCACCGAGGTCGACAACTGGCCGGCCGACGTGGCTGGCGTTCAAGGCCCCGACCTGATGCAGCGTTTCCTGCAGCATGCCGAGCGCTTCAACACCAGGATCGTGTTCGATCACATCAACAAGGTGGATTTCGGCCAGCGGCCGTTCATCCTTGAGGGCGATTCGGGCCACTACACCTGCGACTCGCTGATCATCGCCACCGGCGCCAGCGCCAAGTACCTGGGCCTGCCCAGCGAAGAGGCCTTCATGGGCAAGGGCGTGAGCGGCTGCGCCACCTGCGACGGCTTCTTCTACCGCGACGACGTGGTCTGCGTCGTCGGCGGCGGCAACACCGCGGTGGAAGAGGCGCTGTACCTGTCCAACATTGCCAGCAAGGTGCACCTGGTGCACCGGCGCGACAAGTTCCGCGCCGAGGCCATCATGGTCGACAAGGTGATGGCCAAGGTGGCGGCCGGCAAGATCGAGCTGCACCTGTGGAGCACGCTCGACGAAGTGCTGGGGGATTCGTCAGGCGTCACCGGCGTGCGGCTGCGCCACAAGGACGGCGCCACGCGCGAGATCGCGCTCAAGGGCTGCTTCATCGCCATCGGCCACCAGCCCAACACCGACATCTTCAAGCGGCAGCTCGAGATGAAGGACGGCTACATCATCACGCGCGGCGGCCAGGACGGCCTGGCCACGATGACCAGCGTGCCGGGCGTCTTCGCCGCCGGCGACGTGCAGGACCACATCTACCGCCAGGCCATCACCAGCGCCGGCACGGGCTGCATGGCGGCACTCGACGCGCAGCGCTTCCTGGAGCAGCAAGGCAGCTGAGGCTTCAAACCTGGCTATAATTGCAGGCTTTGCCGCGCAAGGTCCACGGCCAGTCCTGGAGCCGGCGCGCCAATCGAACCCATTTCAATTTCTGGAGAAGCGTCATGGCACGCGTCTGTCAAGTCACCGGCAAGGGCCCCATGGTGGGCAACAACGTCTCGCACGCCAACAACAAGACCAAACGCCGGTTCCTGCCCAACCTGCAGTACCGCCGCTTCTGGGTGGAAAGCGAGAACCGCTGGGTGCGCCTGCGCGTGAGCAACGCCGCGCTGCGCCTGATCGTCAAGAAGGGCATCGACGTCGTCGTTGCCGACCTGCGTGCACGCCACGCCCTCTGAACTTCCCTAGGAGCACACCATGGCAGCCAAAGGCGGACGCGAAAAGATCAAGCTGGAGTCCACCGCGGGCACCGGCCATTTCTACACCACGGCCAAGAACAAGAAGACAACGCCCGAGAAGCTCGAATTCCTGAAATTCGACCCCAAGGCGCGCAAGCACGTGCTGTACAAGGAAGTGAAGCTGAAGTAGTTTTCTCGGCTCATCCCCCTGCGAAGAACCCGCCACCGGCGGGTTTTTCATTTCCGGGCGGCGCCGTGCGTCGATGACAAGAACAAGAAAGGGGCCCTCGCGGGCCCCTTGGACTCTGGCTGGCGGCGACCCAAAACGGGCCGCGGCCTGCTTCAGCGCACGACGGCGATCTGCTCGCGGTTGCCGCCCTTGTAGGTGTACAGCGTGAGCGCGCCGTTCTTGATGTCGCCCTTGTCGTCGAAGGCGATCGTGCCGGTGACGCCCTTGTGGTTGATCTTGGCCAGTTCAGGCAGGTACTTGGCGGGATCGGCCGACCCGGCCTTGACCATCGCCGAGACCATCACGTTGACGGCGTCGTAGACGTACGGGGCATACAGCTGCACGTCGGTGTTGAACTTCTTCTTGAACGCGACCTTGAAGTCGTCCATCGACTTCTTGCCCTCGCCTTCGACACCGCCGGCTTCGGCGCAGACGACCTGACCGTCGGCCATGGTACCAGCGGCCAGCTTGGGCAGTTCGCCCGAGCAGATGCCGTCGCCGCCCATGAACTTGGCGTTGATGCCGAGCTGCTTCATCTGGCGCAACATCGGTCCGGCCACGGCGTCCATGCCGCCGAAGAACACGATGTCGGGGTTCTTGGCTTTCAAGCTGGTCAGGATGGCGGTGAAGTCGGTGGCCTTGTCGTTGGTGAACTCGCGGCCCACGGCCTTGCCGCCGGCGGCCTTGACGGCCTTCTCGAACTCGTCGGCGACACCCTGACCATAGGCCGTGCGGTCGTCGATGACGGCGATGCTCTTGCCCTTCAGCTGCTGCACGGCGTACTTGCCGAGCGTGCCGCCCAGGTGCACGTCGTCAGCGACGACGCGGAAGGCCGTCTTGTAGCCGTTGCGCGTGTACTTGGGGTTGGTGGCCGAGGGGCTGATCTGCGGAATGCCGGCATCGCTGTACAGCTTGGAAGCCGGGATCGTGGTGCCCGAGTTCAGGTGGCCGATGACGCCGTTGACCCGGCTGTCGACCAGTTTCTGTGCTGCGGCCGTGCCCTGCTTCGGATCGGACGCGTCGTCCTCGGCGAGCAGTTCGAACTTGGCCTTCTTGCCGCCGATCGTGACGCCCTTGGCGTTGAGCTCGTCGATGGCCATGCGGGCGCCCATCTCGTTGTCCTTGCCCAGGTGAGCAGCGGTGCCGCTGGTGGGGCCGACGTGGCCGATCTTGACCACCAGGTCTTGCGCGTACACGGCGCCGCCGATGAGCAGCGCCGCGGCGCCGGCGATCAGGTTCAACTTGACTTGCATGCAATCACCTCCAGAAGGGGAATGTTGTCGGTAGGACGAACACGGGAAGAAACCAAGCGCGGGACGATACCCCAAAAGCAGACCCCGCCCAAGTGGTGTTGCTGCGGGGGCCCCTGCGTTGGTCGAGGTCTTGCCGCGTCCGGGCGACACAACGCACGAGCCTGCGTTTCGGTTGGCAGGCCGGCTGCAGACCGCCGGACATCAACCGCCGGCGGCGGCCCTGCGGTGATGGACGATCTCCAGTCCGCGCGCCTTGTAGGCCCGCCAGCGGCTGCGGCCGCGATCGGCTTCGTCGGCGTCGGCGGACACGATCTCGATCAGGCGCTCGACCGCGTCCAGGTCTTGCGGCGCCTCCGCCCCCAGGTTCACCAGCACGCGGGGCGCGCCGGGCAGGCCACCGTGCGTGGCCAGCCAGATCGGCGTGCGCTCCGCCACGGGCGCGCTGGCCCCGGGCTGCCGCACATGGGGTACGAAACCGCGCTCGTCGAAGTTCCACAGCGCACGGTCCAGCGCCACCAGCGTCGCCGGCGACGCTGTGACCAGCACGCGCACGCCGGCGCGGCAAGCCTTGCGCAGCAGCCGGCAGGCGAATGCCGTGGGGTCCGCCACGCCGGTATGGAACTCGACCTCTGTCATGCCACAAGCTCAGGCGCGTGCCGTTGTCGGACACAGGCGCGACCGGGTCACTGCGCTCGCGACAGCACGAAGTGCGTCAGCAGCGGCACCGGCCGCCCGGTGGCGCCCTTGGCCTTGCCCGAATTCCAGGCCGTGCCGGCGATGTCCAGGTGCGCCCAGCGCAGTTTGGCGGCGAAACGCTTGAGGAACATCGCCGCCAGGATGGCGCCGCCGTCGCGCGATCCCACGTTGGCCATGTCGGCAAAATTGCTCTTCAGCTCCTCGCCGTATTCCTCGTCCAGCGGCAGACGCCAGGCCGGGTCCAGTCCCTGCTCGCCGGCCGCCAGCAGTTCGCCAGCGAGTGCATCGTCGGCGCTGAACAGGCCCGTGCGGTGGTGCCCCAGCGCCACCACGCAGGCGCCGGTGAGGGTGGCGATGTCGACCACCACCGCCGGCTTGAAGCGCTCGGCGTAGGTCAGCGCGTCGCACAGGATGAGCCGGCCTTCGGCGTCGGTGTTCAGGATCTCGATGGTCTGCCCCGACATGCTGGTGACCACGTCGCCCGGCTTGATGGCGCGGCCGCTGGGCATGTTCTCGCAGGTCGGGATGATGCCGATGAGGTTGACCTTGGCCTTGAGCCGCGCCACTGCGTGCAGCGTGCCCAGCACGCTGGCCGCGCCGCCCATGTCGAACTTCATCTCGTCCATGCCGGCCGCGGGCTTGATCGAGATGCCGCCGGTGTCGAAGGTGATGCCCTTGCCCACCAGCACCACCGGCGCGTCGGACTTGCCCGCACCCTGCCAGCGCGCGACGATGAAACGCGGAGGCTCGTCGGAACCTTGCGCCACCGACAGGAACGAGCCCATGCCGAGTTTCTCGCAGTCCTTGCGGTCGAGTACCTCGACCTTCAGATCATGGTCCTTGCCGAGCTTGCGCGCCTGCTCTGCCAGGTAGGTCGGCGTGCAATGGTTGCCCGGCCGGTTGGCGCATTCGCGCGCCAGGTTGGTGCCTTCGGCGATGGCTTCGCCGCGCTCCAGGCCTTCGGCCACCGCAGCGGCCTCGGCCTTGGAGCAGACCAGACTCACCGCCCGCAGCTTCGACGCCGGCGGCGCGCTCGGCTTGGTCTGCCGGTAGAAGTAGAGCGCCTCGCCCACCGCGCCGGTCAGGGCCTCGCCGTGCGCCGCACCCAGTACTCCGCCGCCGGCCACCGCGACGGCCAGCTGCCTGCTGCCGCCGCCCTTGAACAGACCCAGGCCGGCGACCATGGCCTTGCGCAGGGCCTTCACCGAACCGTCGCCGCTGGCCGCGAAGGCCACGCGCAGTGCCTTCACACCGGCCACGCGGTGCGCATACAGCGTCTTCCCGGCCTTGAGCTCGAAGTCACCGTCCTTCACGGCGGCGGCCAGCAGATCGGCCAGCGGCCGGTCCAGTCCGGCTGGCACGGTTTCGCCCAAGATCAGCACCAGCAGCGCGTCGGCCCCCAGCGCGGCCAGCCCGCCGGCACCAGCCACCTGCGTCTTGAAGTCCATAATTCGCCTCAACGAAAGATAGCGGCGCATGTTATTCGATACGACGGTGCGAAGAGAGCTCGCGCGGGGCTTCGGCGCCACGCTGGTGGTGATCCTCACCATCGTGCTGACGATGTTCCTCATCCGCACCGTGGGCCAGGCCGCGAGCGGCGTGATCGCGCCGCAGGACGTGGTGCTGCTGCTGGGCTACGTGGCCCTGGGCCACCTGCCCACGATGCTGGCACTTTCGCTGTTCATTGCCATCGTCGTGTCGCTCGGCCGCATGTACCGCGACAGCGAAATGGCGATCTGGTTCGCCAGCGGCCTGAGCCTGTCGCGCTTCGTTCGCCCGGCGCTGCAGACCAGCTGGCCGGTGCTGCTGGTGGTGGCGTTGCTGCTGCTCTTCGTGTGGCCCTGGGGCAACCAGAGCACGCTGGAAATGCGCGACCGATACCAGCAGCGCCCCGACCTGTCCCGCGTGACTCCCGGCGTCTTCCAGACTTCCAGCGACGGCCGCCGCGTCTTCTTCATCGAGCGTGATGGTGCGGACGGCCTGAATGCACGCAATGTCTTCATCCTGATGAAGCAGGATACGGGCGAGTCGGTCACCTCGGCGCGTTCGGGCCGTCTCGAACTCGACGGCGAGGACCGCTTCCTCGTGCTCGAGCGCGGCCAGCGCAACGACGTCGGCCTGGAAAACGGCGAACGCACGCTGTCCAGCTTCGAGAACTACCGCGTGCTGGCCGGCGAGCGCGCCGTGCGCTCGGCCGCCGACCGCCCGCCGCGCACCGTGCGCACGGTGGACCTGCTGCGCTCGCCCACGGCGCGCCACCAGGGCGAACTCGTGTGGCGTTTCGGCCTGCTGCTGGCCTCGGCCAACCTGCTGCTGCTGGGCATCGGCCTGGCGGCCACCAACCCGCGGCGCGCCAGCAACTGGAACCTGCTGTTCGCGCTGCTGGCTTTCGTCAGCTACTACAACCTGGTGAACCTGTCGCAGGCCTGGGTCGCCAGCGAACGGCTGTCCATGGGCGCGGCCTTGCTGGGCCTGCACGGCAGCGTCTTCGCGCTGGCGCTGGCGCTGCTGTGGTGGCGCGACCATGCCGCCGTCACCCCCCTGGGCCGACGGCCGGCACGACGGGTCGCGACCTCATGAAGACCGTACGCCGGCTGCTCTACCGCGACATTGCCGCTTCGGTGATGTTCGTGGCGCTGGCCTTCCTGTCGCTGTTCTTCTTCATCGACTTCGTCGACGAACTCGATGAGGCCGGCCGCCGCGGACGCGGCGCCTGGCATGCAGTGCAGGCTTCGCTGCTGGAGCTGCCGGGGCACGCCTACGAACTGTTCCCGATCGCGGTGCTCATCGGCACGATCTACACGCTGGCGCGCATGGCGCAAACTTCCGAATTCACCATTCTGCGCACCGGCGGCCTGGGCCCCGGGCGCGCGTTGGGCCTGCTGGCGGTGCTGGGCGCGGCCTTTGCGATGCTGACCTGGGTCGTGGGCGACTTCGTGGCGCCGGCCAGCGAGCGCCAGGTGGTGCTGCTGAAGGCCCGCGCCAGCGGCGGTCTGAACATCGGTGGCGCGGGCGCCTGGCTGAAGGAGCGGCGCAGCACGCCCGATGGCGAACGCAGCTTTTCGGTCAATGTCACCGGCGCCACGTCCGCCGGTGCGCTGGCCGGCATCCGCATCTTCGAATTCGACGCCGACGGCCGCCTGGTCTCTCGCATCCAGGCCAGGGAGGGCCGCGTCGCCGACGACGGCACCTGGACACTGGCCGACGCCGAGGTGGCGCATTGGCCGGCGGCGCGCAGCCCCGGCTCGCCGCGGGTGCAGCTCAGCCGCGAAGCTACGCGGGTCTGGCCGAGCACGCTCGGCGCCGACGTGGTGGCGGCGGCCGTGCTGCCGCTGAGCACCATGACCACGGCCGAACTGTGGCGCTACAGCGCCCACCTCAGCGACCAGGAGCAGGCCGCGCAGCGCTACGAGATCCGTTTCTGGAAGAAGGCCCTGTATCCGCTGGCCTGCCTGGTGATGGTGGCGCTGGCGCTGCCCTTCGCCTACCTGCATGCGCGCGCCGGCGGCGTCAGCTTCAAGGTCTTCGGCGGCATCATGCTGGGCATCAGCTTCGTGCTGCTCAACAACCTGGCCGGCCACATCGGCCTGCTGCGCGACTGGACACCCTGGGTGGTGGCGGCCAGCCCGAGCGTCATCTACCTGCTGCTGAGCCTGGCGGCGTTCGCCTGGCTGGTGCGTTACCGTTGAGACCCATGAACCCTGCAAAACCCGGCCTGATCCTGTTCGCCCACGGCGCGCGCGACCCGCGCTGGGCGATCCCCTTCGAGGCCGTGGCCGAGCGCGTTCGCGCGGCGCGGCCGGGCGTGCCGGTGCGCCTGGCCTTCCTGGAATTCATGGCGCCGAACCTGCCCGACGCCGGCGCCGAACTGGCCGCCGCCGGCTGCACGCGCATCGAGGTCGTGCCGATGTTCCTGGGTGCCGGCGGCCACGTGCGCAAGGACCTGCCGAATTTGCTGGACGCCCTGCGCGCTGCCCACCCCGGGCTGGGCGTGACGCTGCACACGGCGGTGGGCGAGATCGACAGCGTCATGGCCGCCATGGCCGGGGCCGCCGTCGCGACCCTGTCCACCACCTCGCCGTGAACCTGCACCAGTTCCGCTTCGTGCAGGAGGCGGTGCGCCGCCAGCTCAACCTCACCGAGACCGCCAAGGCGCTGCACACCTCGCAACCCGGCATCAGCAAGGCCATCCTCGAACTCGAGGAAGAACTCGGCATCGACATCTTTGCGCGCTACGGCAAACGGCTCAAGCGCGTCACCGAACCCGGCGAGCAGGTGCTCAAATCGGTGGAGATCATCATGCGCGAGGTGGCCAACCTGCGGCGCATCGGCGACGAATATTCCAAGCAGGACACCGGCACACTGTCGATCGCCACCACGCACACCCAGGCACGCTATTTCCTGCCCAGGCCGGTGGCGCAGCTGCGCCAGCGCTACCCCAAGGTGCAGGTCGTGCTGCACCAGGGCATGCCCGAGCAGGTGGCGCAGATGCTGCTGGACGACGTGGCCGAGATCGGCCTGGCCACCGAAGCCCTGGGCGCCCACCCCGGCCTCATCACCCTGCCCTGCTACGAATGGCAGCATGTGCTGGTGGTGCCGGCGGGGCATTCGCTGGCCGGCGTGGAGCGGCCGACGCTGGAGCAGCTGGCGGCCCACACGCTGGTGCTCTACCACCGCACGGTGACCGGCCGCACGCGCATCGACGAGGCCTTCTCGCGTGCCCGGCTGGAACCGGTGGTGGCGCTGGAGGCGATCGACTCCGACGTCATCAAGACCTATGTGCGCCTGGGCCTGGGCGTGGGCATCGTGGCCGAACAGGCGATGAGCGGCGAGCCGGCCGACGCCGACCTCGCCTGGCGCCCGCTGGGCCACCTGTTCGGCGCCAACGTGGCGCGTTTGGCCTTCAAGCGCGGCGCCTACCTGCGGCAGTTCGTGCAGGCCTTCGCCGAGCTGCTATCGCCGCGTCTGTCGCCGCCGCTGCTGGCGCAGGCGATGGGCGACCTGGGCAGTGATTACCAACTCTGACCTCACCACCGCACGCACGATGCCTGCCGATACCGTCACGCCGGCCCGCACGCCGCACATCGCCAGCCGCCTGCCGAACGTGGGCACGACGATCTTCACCATCATGTCGGCACTGGCGCAGGAAACGCGCGCCGTCAACCTTGGCCAGGGCTTCCCCGACTTCGACTGCGACCCCGCGCTGCCGGCGCACGTGACCGCCGCGATGCGCGAGGGCCTCAACCAGTACCCGCCGATGCCGGGCGTGCCGCTGCTGCGCGAGCGCGTGGCGGGCAAGATGGAAGCTCTCTATGGCCGCCGCTACGACCCGGCCAGCGAAGTGACCATCACCGCCGGCGCCACCCAGGCCATCCTCACCGCGGTGCTGTGCTGCGTGCACCCGGGCGACGAGGTCATCGTGCTCGAACCCTGCTACGACAGCTACGCGCCGAATGTCGAACTGGCCGGCGGCCGCGTCGTGCGCGTGCCACTGGTGCCGGGCAGCTTCCGCCCCGACTTCGACCGCATCGCCGCGGCGCTGTCGCCGCGCACCCGGCTGGTCATGATCAACAGCCCGCACAACCCCAGCGCCACCGTGTGGACGCGCGCCGAAATGCAGCGCCTGGCCGAACTGCTGGCGCCGACCTCGGTGCTGCTGTTGTCGGACGAGGTCTACGAGCACATGGTGTTCGATGGCGCGCCGCATGTCAGCGCGGCCTCCATTCCCGCGCTGGCCGAGCGCGCCTTCGTCGTCTCCAGCTTCGGCAAGACCTACCACGTGACCGGATGGAAGGTGGGCACCGTGGCGGCACCGGCGTCGCTGAGTGCGGAATTCCGCAAGGTGCACCAGTTCAATGTCTTCACCGTCAATACGCCGATGCAGCATGCGCTGGCGCGCTACATGGAACAGGCCGCGCCCTACCTGGAGCTGCCCGCGTTCTACCAGCGCAAGCGCGACCTGTTCCGCGACGGACTGGCCCGCACGCGGCTGCGCACACTGCCCAGCCAGGGCAGCTATTTCCAGCTCGTGGACTACAGCGCGGTGAGTGCACTGCCCGAGGCCGAGTTCTGCCAGTGGCTGACGCGTGAAGTGGGGGTGGCGGCCATACCGCTGTCGGCCTTCTACGAGGGCGGTTTCGAGCAGGGCCTGGCCAGGCTGTGCTTTGCCAAGCGCGACGAAACGCTGCACGAAGCGCTGCTGCGGCTGCAGCGCCTGTAGCGTCGCCGGGTGCGGCGGCGGCGAACTCAAGGCCGCGGCGTGCGCGGTGCCTCGTCCCGGGCGTCGAAGATGCTGACCGGCGGCGCCGCCTGCGACAGGTCCAGATCCACCGGCGCCATGGAACGCTCGTCCGGCGCGGCACGGCCGGCGCCGCCGGCGGGCGGCAAGTCCATGAGCGGCGAAGGCGCCGTGCTGCTGAATTCGCCGCCGTCGGCCAGCGGCAGCAGCAGGTCGACATGCTGCGGGTCCACCGCCTCGCGGTCCAGCAGGTCGCGCGCCAGCGCATACAGGAAGAGCACCTCGCGGTACGCGGGCAGCTCGAACAGTTCGCCGCGCGACTTGCGGAACAGCAGCGCCTCGAGTTCAGCCATGGCGTCCAGTGGCCGCGCCCAAACCTGCTGCAGGCGCGGCAGGATGCCGGCGTAGTCCTCCAGGCTGCGTCCGGCCTGCAGGTCCACGCCCCACTCCGGCGCATAGGCGTTGAAACGCTGGTTGAAGCGCAGGCGAATGCGCTCGTACGCCGCGCGATCGCCGCTGCGGTGGTGGATCTCCAGCAGTTTCAGGTAGGGCAAGGGGCTGCCGCCAGCGGTGTCGCGCAAGTGCTGCATGAGCAGGTCGACTGCGGCTTCGTCCTGCCCGAGCACGACGAAGAATTCGGCCTGTTGCTCCAGGTCGATGAGTTCCTCGATCGACACGTCGCG
>Ga0073899_10000974_pt1 | contig 26327 bp, 19 predicted proteins | sample KloWWTmetaKNB5Ph_FD_88975 | JGI IMG/M metagenome (GOLD analysis project Ga0073899, IMG submission 88975) | Active sludge microbial communities from Klosterneuburg, Austria, studying microevolution and ecology of nitrifiers - Klosterneuburg... | ecosystem: Engineered > WWTP > Aerobic digester >... | reverse complement strand
CTGTCCGCCGAAGTCGGCCAGAAGCTTGCGCGCGTGAAACCTGAAACCATCGGCCAGGCGGCACGCATCAGCGGTGTCACCCCGGCCGCCATTTCCCTGTTGCTGGTGCATCTGCGCCGCAGCCAACCCGACATCGCGAGAAGCGCATGACCGTGCAACCCCATGAAATCTGGATCGGCCGCGGCAACGACCAGCTCGGCCCGCATGATCTCGACAAGATTCGCCAGCTGCACGCTCAGGGCAGCCTGCAGGCCAACGACCTGCTGTGGTGGGACGGGCTGGCCGAGTGGACTGCGCGCGACGCCGCCTTGCTGCTGCTTGGCATCGAACTCGCATCTCCCGCACCAATGCAGCCGCCGCCGCTCCCGGCCTCGACGCCCGCCGCGCGGCCGGCGCCGCCACGCGGCACCGCACCGGCCGCGAGCGCGCGATCGACGGCACCAGCGCCATCTCCGGAACGAGCCCGCGCGCTGGTGTTCATGTTCGCTGGTCTGGTCGCCTTCGCCGTCCTCGCGGCGGCCGTCTTCGGCTTTCTGCGCTCGCCGGGCCGGGTGCTGCCCTCGTTCGGGCGACCTAGTCACGAAGTCGGCGAGCTGTTGTCCGCGGCTGCGATGTACAAGGTGGCCTACGCCGAGTACGTGATGAGCACCGACCAGGTGCCGGTATCGCTGGAGGATCTGGGCGTGGCCAGCAGTCCGTATGGCGCGCTCACCAGCGTGCGCATCGAAGCCGGAACCCTGCTGCTCGAATCCAGCGGCGGCACGCTCGCGCTGCAGCCCTACCGCGACGCGAACTACCAGATTCTGTTCCGCTGCGGCTTCGCGCAGCCGCCCGCCGGCATGGAGCCGCTCGGCCAGATCGACTCCGCGTCCGCGACCAGCATCGACCGCAGCGATCTGCCCGAAGACTGTCGCTAGTCCGCTGCCGTTGCGCACGGGTCCAGCGCGCGTGGGTCCGACGCGGACATGTTTTCCAACAGCAGGCCGTAGCGTGGCGGCTTGCGCTGCGCGAACGCGCTCGATCGCCACTGCGCGTGCAACTCACGCGCCTGCCGGGCCTGCTCGGCGCTGAGTCCGGCTTCCTTGGCGGTGCCGACCAGGAATTCCGGCAGCAGGTCATCCAGCAGCAAATCGAGTGCGTGCGCCTTGACCGGGTCAGGGTCGATCGCACCGGCGAGTGGCAAAGCCTCGACATCCACTCGGTTGTACGCGCGCCAAAGCAAGACCGCCGCATCGCTGTCACCGGCATCGAACGCCTGCCACGCGAGGCGGGATGCATGCGCCTTGAACCCACGAAGCTCCTGCGGCGACGCGACTGGCAAAGACGAAAACCCGGCCCCGTGGGCAAACAGCAGAGCAGACGCGATGTGTCCTTGTTGGGCGCTGGCGAGCAGGGTCTCGAACCCGCCGTTGGTGTCGGTGTCGCTGACGCCAGTGCAGTCGGTGCCGATCCCAGTCGTTGCCAGGCGAGCGCGTGCCCACGGCGCATACAGACCTGCACGAACGGAACATTCGCGCGTCGCCACAACGAGTCGGCAGGCGGCATCGCGATCGCCGGCAAACATGCGGGATCGCCAGTAGCGGATTCGATCGATCACCGGCGCGGTGGCGGGATCGGGCGGGGGCGTGCCGGCCGTTGCGCGCGCTGCCTTCACCGATGCCGGTGCCGTCGCACTCGCGGCGGGCAGGTCGAGCGAGCGGAGATCGCCATCACCGGGAGGTGGCGCAGCGCGTTGGGCGGCGGTCTCAGCCACGACGATCGGAGTCGCGTCCGGGTTCGCGCCGATCAGCCGCAGCGACGCTACTGACGCGATCACGACCACGGCCCCAGCGATGATCCAGGCGATCCTGCGCAGCGTCACGGCTTCGCGCCGCAGCGTTCGACATGCATCAAGTCATGACGATCCTGGAACTCGCCAGACTGGAATGGCCGCTGCTCGAAGAAGCGCCGGTGGACGACGCGGGCACGCTCCTGCGCCGTATGGGCGATGCTCGGCGACGGTCCGTGCCAAGGGTCGCCCGGTTGCCCAAGTACTTCGCGACCGAGATACCAGAAGGTCGCGGCGGTCATTTCGTCCATCTGCAAGGCCTGCCCCAGGAACGACACCTGCATACCATCGCTAGCCATGAAAACCAGAAATGCCGCGTAGCGGTCGCCACGACGGATCAGTTCGATGAGGTAGCTTGGCGCCAATCGCCGATGGGCTTCGACCCATTCTGGATGACTTACCGTGGTTTCGATCCCAAGCAGAGGAACGCCCTCGGCAAAGGCCAACATTGCCGCATCGTTGCCGGCATCTGCCGCCTGCTGCAGATAGGCGAAGCGTTGTTCCAGCGCTTGCGCCGGCAATCCTTTGCAGGTGTTCTCTCGTCCCGGGCGATAGGTATCCGCAGCTAGCCGAGCCATGCGCTCGATCGTGCCCTCGTCGTTGAGACGCATCTGTCGAAGCGCCGCTGCCGAGGGTTGGCTATCCAGCCACAGCGCACAAGCACTCAACGCCAATCCGATGTGGCACGCAGCGGCGTGGTCGCCGGCGTCGGCACGCGCCTTGAGTGCCGGGAGCACGTCCGCCAGCTTCGCATCCCAGGGTGGCAGCGGTTCCGGGAGCATGGGCGGTGGTGGTGGTGGCGGCGAAGGTGGCGATGGGGCGACGAGCGCTGCGAGCAGATCGGTGCTGCCAGAGGAGCCGGTGCTCGACTGCGGCTCCTGGACGGAAGCCGGCGCTGCGCGGGTGGCGAGCGGCGCGGGCTGCGTGGTGGCCCCAGTGTCCGATTCGTCGGCACGGTTCCGGGTGTAGCGCATGGCGATGGCGGCCGCGACGAGGGCCAGGGCGAGCAAGACGAAACGACGGGACATGCGCCAAGGATAGCGAACCGCCACAAGTCGCGGCGGTGCGGGCGATATCATGCGCGTCTCCCCGGATCGCAGAGCACGCCGATGAACCCCACCCGATTCCGCAAGCCCCTGCCGGGAACCGACCTGGCCTATTTCGACGCCCGCGCCGCGGTCGACGCGATCGCGCCCGGTGCGTACGCGAAGCTGCCCTATACCGCGCGCGTGCATGCCGAGAACCTGGTGCGGCGCGCCGATCCCGAGCGGCTTGACGCCTACCTCGGCCAGCTGATCGCACGCAAGCGCGATCTCGACTTCCCGTGGTTCCCGGCACGCGTGGTCTGCCACGACATCCTCGGCCAGACCGCGCTCGTCGATCTCGCCGGCCTGCGCGACGCGATCGCCGACATGGGCGGCGACCCGGCCCAGGTCAACCCGGTGGTGCCGGTGCAATTGATCGTCGACCACTCGCTCGCGGTCGAACATGCCGGCTTCGAGCGCGATGCGTTCGCGAAGAACCGCGCCATCGAGGACCGCCGCAACGACGACCGCTTCCACTTCATCGACTGGACGCGCAAGGCCTTCCGCAATGTCGACGTGATCCCGCCCGGCAACGGCATCATGCACCAGATCAACCTGGAGCGAATGTCGCCGGTGATCCAGGTGCAGGATGGCGCCGCCTATCCCGACACCTGCGTCGGCACCGACAGCCACACCCCGCATGTCGATGCGCTTGGCGTGATCGCGATCGGCGTCGGCGGACTTGAAGCCGAGAACGTGATGCTCGGCCGGGCATCCTGGATGCGCCTGCCCGACATCACCGGCGTCGAACTCTCGGGCCGGCCCGCACCCGGCATCACCGCGACCGATGTCGTGCTGGCGCTGACCGAATTCCTGCGCAAGGAGAAGGTCGTCGGCGCCTATCTCGAATTCCATGGCGAGGGCGCGGCCGCGCTGACGCTCGGCGATCGCGCGACGATCTCGAACATGGCGCCGGAATACGGCGCGACCGCGGCGATGTTCTTCATCGACCAGCAGACCATCGACTACTTGAAACTGACTGGGCGCGACGATGCCCAGGTCCGGCTGGTCGAGACCTATGCGAAACACACCGGCCTGTGGGCCGATGCGCTCACGAGCGCCGAATACGAACGCGTGCTGAAGTTCGACCTGTCGAGCGTCGTGCGCAACCTGGCTGGCCCCTCGAACCCGCACAAGCGCCTGCCGACTTCAGCACTGGCCGAGCGCGAGATCGCCAAGTCGTGGACGATGCCGGATGACGGCAGCATGCCCGATGGCGCCGTGATCATCGCCGCGATCACTTCGTGCACGAATACCTCGAATCCGCGGAACGTGATCGCCGCCGGCCTGCTCGCGCGCAATGCGAACGCGCGCGGCCTCACACGTAAACCTTGGGTCAAGACCTCGCTGGCGCCGGGCTCGAGGGCGGTGCAGCTGTATCTCGAGGAGGCGAAACTGCTGCCGGAACTCGAGCAGCTCGGCTTCGGCATCGTCGCGTTCGCGTGCACCACCTGCAACGGCATGAGCGGTGCGCTCGACCCCAGGATCCAGCAGGAAATCATCGATCGCGATCTGTACGCGACCGCGGTCCTATCCGGCAACCGCAATTTCGACGGACGCATCCATCCGTACGCGAAGCAGGCCTTCCTGGCGTCGCCGCCGCTGGTCGTCGCCTACGCGATCGCCGGCACCATCCGCTTCGACATCGAGAAGGATGTGCTCGGCATCGATCGCGACGGAAAGGAAGTGCGTCTCAAGGACCTGTGGCCGAGTGATGCCGAGATCGACGCGATCGTGAAGGCGTCGGTGAAGCCGGAACACTTCCGCAAGGTCTACGACCCGATGTTCGCCCCGCGCGCCGGTGCCACCGGCACCATCAAGCCGCTGTACGACTGGCGTGCGCAGAGCACCTACATCCGTCGCCCGCCGTATTGGGAAGGTGCACTCGCCGGCGCGCGCACGCTGAAGGGCCTGCGTCCGCTCGCGGTGCTCGGCGACAACATCACGACCGATCACCTGAGTCCCTCGAACGCAATCCTGCTCGACAGCGCGGCCGGCGAATACCTGGCGAAGATGGGCCTGCCCGAGGAGGACTTCAATTCCTACGCGACCCACCGCGGCGACCACCTGACCGCGCAACGCGCGACCTTCGCGAACCCGACCCTGTTGAACGAGATGGTGCGCAAGCCGGATGGCTCGGTGCAGAAGGGATCGCTGGCGCGCATCGAACCGGACGGAACGGTCACGCGCATGTGGGAGGCGATCGAAACCTACATGGCGCGCAAGCAGCCGCTGATCATCATCGCCGGCGCCGACTACGGCCAGGGCAGCTCGCGCGACTGGGCCGCGAAGGGCGTGCGCCTCGCCGGTGTCGAGGCCATCGTCGCCGAAGGCTTCGAACGCATCCATCGCACCAACCTGATCGGCATGGGCGTGCTGCCGCTCGAATTCCAGCCGGGCACCACGCGCCTCACGCTCGGCCTCGACGGCAGCGAGACCTATGACGTGATCGGCGAACGCAAACCACGCACGACGCTAACCCTGGTCGTGCATCGCCGCAGCGGCGAACGGCTCGAAGTGCCGGTCATCTGCCGCCTCGACTCCGACGAGGAAGTGTCGATCTACGACGCCGGCGGCGTGCTGCAGCGCTTCGCGCAGGACTTTCTGGCCGCGAAGACCGGGGCGGCGGCCTGACGCCGGCGGCCGAATTCGGCAGAAAGTGCTAGCATTGCTGTCATTGACAGCAAGGATCAGGCCATGGCCACGCTGACCATCCGCAATCTGCCTGACGAGGTCCGCGACCGACTTCGTGTCCGTGCCGCGCGCGCCGGACTGAGCATGGAGGCTGAAGCGCGAAGACTGCTCGTGCAAGCAACGAACGAACAGGATGTTGCCGTCGCCCTGGCAGAGTTCCAGGCAAAGATCGCGCGCTTCTATCGCGACAAGCCGAAGACATCAGCCGTCGACGCATTGATCCGTGAGCGACGCGCCGAGGCCAAGCGCGAGCGCGAGAAGTCGTGATTGCACTGGACGCATCGGCACTGCTTGCGCTGCTGCGGCAGGAAACCGGGCATGAGTTCGTCGCTGCTCGGTTGAAGCGAGCGGCGATCTCGGCAGTCAATCTGGCCGAGGTGTATTCGTGCTTCGCGCGCGACGGCTACGATCTGGCGGAACTGGTCGAGGGCGTGCGGACGCTCGGTATCGAAGTCGTCCCGTTCAGTGACGAATATGCGCAGATGGTTGCGAAGCTGTTGCCCTTGACCAAGGCACACGGCCTGTCGCTCGGCGACCGCGCTTGTCTGGCGCTGGCGATCTCGCGGTCGATCCCGGCGTTGACGGCTGACAAGATATGGAGCGACACCGGGCTTCCGGTCGAGGTCGTGCTGTTGCCCGAAAGAGGCGCATCCCAATGAAGGAGAGAACACCTTGAGCGACAAAGCGCAGCAGCAAATCCGCATCCGCGCCACCTACCTGCGCGGTGGCACCAGCAAGGGCGTGTTCTTCAAGCTCGAGGATTTGCCTACGGAAGCGCAGGTACCGGGCGCGGCGCGTGACGCCTTGCTGATGCGCGTGATTGGTTCGCCCGATCCCTATGCGAAACACACCGACGGCATGGGCGGTGCGACGTCAAGCACGAGCAAGTGCGTGATCATTTCCAAGGCGAGCGTGCCCGACCACGACGTCGATTACCTGTACGGCCAGATCGCAATCGAACAGGCCTTCGTCGATTGGTCGGGCAACTGCGGCAACCTCAGTTCGGCGGTCGGGCCGTTCGCGATCGCGCATGGTCTGGTCGATGCGGCACGGCTGCCGCGTGACGGAAAGGCGACGGTACGCATCTGGCAGAAGAACATCGGCAAGACCATCATTGCGCATGTGCCGATGCGGGATGGCGAAGTGCAGGAGCTTGGCGATTTCGAACTCGATGGCGTGACCTTCCCGGCCGCCGAGATCGAACTCGAATTCCTTGACCCGGCCGAAGATGCGGGCGAGGGCGGCGGCTCGATGTTCCCGACCGGAAGCCTGGTCGACACGCTCTCGGTGCCCGGCGTCGGCTCGTTCGAGGCGACGATGATCAATTCCGGCATCCCGACCGTGTTCCTGAACGCGGCAGCGCTTGGTCTCAAGGGCACCGAATTGCAGCCCGACATCAATGGCGATGCCGCCCTGCTTGCCAAGTTCGAGAGCATCCGCGCGTATGCGGCGCTGCGCATGGGCCTGATCGAGGACCTCGCCGAGGCGGCGACGCGCCAGCACACGCCGAAGATCGCATTCGTCGCATCGCCGCAGGCCTATACCGCGTCCAGCGGCAAACGCATCGAAGCAGGTGATGTCGATGTGCTGGTGCGCGCGCTGTCGATGGGCAAACTGCACCACGCGATGATGGCGACCTGTGCGGTAGCGATCGCGACCGCAGCCTCGGTGCCCGGCACCATCGTCAATCTCGCCGCCGGCGGCGGTCCGCGCGATGCCGTGCGCTTCGGTCATCCGAGCGGCACCCTGCGTGTCGGCGCCAAGGCCGAACAACGCGACGGCCAGTGGACCGTCACCAAGGCGATCATGAGCCGCAGCGCCCGCGTGTTGATGGAAGGATTCGTTCGCGTGCCGAAGGTGTGGTGAGCAGTGGGTTCGGCTAAAGCCGAACCCACAAAGAGCTGCATCCGCAAGGAAGATTGCTAGAATCGCGCCCCGCTGCATCTATTCGCATCGATCGCTGACCTGGCGCGATCCCTCCCGGAGTTCTTCCCCGCATGCTGAAAATCGCCCAACGCATCGCCGCCGACATCGGCGCGACGCCCGCGCAAGTGAATGCCGCCGTGACCCTGCTCGACGAAGGTGCGACCGTGCCCTTCATCGCGCGCTACCGCAAGGAAGTGACCGGTGGCCTCGACGACACCCAGTTGCGCACGCTCGAGGAGCGCCTGTCTTACTTGCGCGAACTCGAAGATCGGCGCGGCGCGATCCTGGCCAGCATCGAGGAACAGGGCAAGATGACCGATGCGTTGCGCGGCGACATCCTCGCAGCCGATTCCAAGGCGCGTCTCGAAGATCTCTATTTGCCTTACAAGCCCAAGCGCCGCACCAAGGCGCAGATCGCGCGCGAAGCCGGTCTCGAACCGCTGGCCGATTCGCTGATCCAGGACCCGAACCGCGATCCGCAGGTCGAAGCGCTCGCGTTCATCGATGCCGACAGAGGCGTTGTCGACATCAAGGCCGCACTCGACGGTGCGCGCGCGATCCTGATGGAGCGCTGGAGCGAGATGCCGGTGCTGGTCGGCGCCCTGCGCGACTGGCTCTGGGACGGTGCGTTGATCCGCGCCAGGGTGATCGACGGCAAGCAGAATGAAGCCGCGAAGTATCGCGACTATTTCGATCATGCCGAGCCGATCAAGGCGATTCCCTCGCATCGCTTGCTGGCGCTGATGCGTGCGCGCAACGAAGGTTTCCTCGATCTGGAATTGATGCCGCGCGCCGGCCAACAGAATATCGTGCGCGCGAACAACGAGGACGGTGCACTCGACGAGATGGCCAAGGCCGGCCACCAGCTCGCCGAAGGTCTGGTCGCGAAGCAGGTGGGCGTGAGTGCTGCCGGTCGCGCTGCGGACACCTGGTTGCTCGAATCGGTGCGTCTGACTTGGCGCGTGAAGCTGTCCTTGTCACTGGCGCTCGACCTCTTCGGCAGGGCGAGGGAGTTGGCAGAAGACGAGGCCATCCGCGTCTTCGGCGACAACCTCAAGGACCTGATGCTGCAGGCGCCGGCCGGGCCCAAGGTCGTGCTCGGTCTCGATCCCGGCCTGCGCACCGGCGTGAAGATTGCCGCGGTCGATGCCACCGGCAAGGTGCTGACGACCGGCGCGGTGTTCCCGCACCAGCCGATGAATCGCTGGGACGAGGCAATCGCGCAGCTTGCCGCCGGTTGTCGTCAGCTCGGCGTGCAGCTGGTCTCGATCGGCAATGGCACCGGCTCGCGGGATACCGAGAAACTGGTCGGCGAGCTGGCGAAAAAGCACCCGGACCTGAAGATCGCCAAGGTCGTGGTCAGCGAAGCCGGCGCCTCGGTGTATTCGGCTTCGGAACTGGCGGCGAAGGAGTTTCCGGACATGGACGTGTCCTATCGCGGCGCGGTCTCGATTGCACGCCGCCTGCAAGACCCGCTCGCGGAATTGGTGAAGATCGATCCCAAGGCGATCGGCGTCGGCCAGTACCAGCACGACGTCAACCAGGTGAAGCTGGCGCGCGCGCTCGATGCGCGGGTCGAGGACTGCGTGAACGGCGTCGGTGTCGATCTCAACACTGCCTCGCAGCCGCTGCTGGCGCGCGTTGCCGGGCTGTCGGCGAGTGTCGCCGAGAACATCGTCAAGTACCGCGATCAGCACGGCGCGTTCAAGTCGCGGCGCGAGCTGTTGAAAGTGCCGCGTCTCGGCGACAAGGCTTTCGAGCAGTGCGCGGGCTTCCTGCGCATCGCCAACGGGGAACACCCGCTCGATGCGTCGGGCGTGCATCCGGAAGCCTATCCGGTGGTCGAGCGCATCCTCGCCAAGGCCGGCAAGGACATCCGCGTGCTGATCGGCGACAGCAGGACCTTGCGTGCGCTCAACCCGGCCGATTTCACCGACGACAAGTTCGGTGTGCCGACGGTGCGCGACATTCTCAAGGAACTCGAGAAGCCGGGCCGCGACCCGCGTCCGGAGTTCGTGACCCCGGCCTTCGCCGAAGGCGTCGAGGACCTCAAGGACCTCAAGCCCGGCATGTTGCTCGAAGGTCGCATTTCGAATGTCGCCGCATTCGGTGCCTTCGTTGACATCGGCGTGCACCAGGATGGTCTGGTGCATGTCTCGGCGCTGTCGAGCAAGTTCGTGAAGGATCCGCGCGAAGTGGTCAAGGCCGGCGACATCGTCAAGGTCAAGGTGCTCGAGGTCGACCTGCTGCGCAAGCGCGTTGCGCTGACCATGCGCCTCGACGACCCGATCGGCGAAGCGAAGGCGACGCCCAGCGCGCGCCCGGACGCGCGCGCCGCGTCCAAGCCCCCGGCGCAGAAACCGGCCCCGTCGAACAACGCCTTCGCCGACGCTTTCGCGCGTGCCAAGCGCACGTGACCGCCACCACGGTGTGTGGACACCGCAGCGATAGACTCGTGCCATGCGCTTCCTTCCCGCCTGTGGTCTGGCACTGTTGATCGCTTGCAGCGGAGCGGCGCGCGCGTCCTCGAGCGGCGCGCCGATCTGCCATGTCGACCAGATCATCGGTTGCCCGATGGGTTTTCCGTTGCCGAACGGCGCCGGCATCTACGTGCTGCAGATCGAACCGACCGCGTATACCCCGGGCCAGCCCATCACCATCTCGGTGCTTCCAGGGGACAGGTTCTCGCTGCTCAACGGCATCTTGCTCTACGTCGAGCGCCCGGACCAGCTCGGCGGTGACGGCTATCCGCTCAAGGTCGGGGACTTCAGCGAGCCGCCTGCTGGCGTGCAGCTGGCCTGCGCGTTCAACCCGACCACGCAAGCGCTGACCCACGACGGTGGTGGCAATCTGACCTTGCCGATCGGTTTCACCTGGACCGCCCCAGCGGGTCTGGACGTGCCGCTGCGCGTGCGCGCGATGCTGCTGCGTGCCGGCAGCGAGTACAACTGGGACAATGCGCCGTTCGAGATTTTCAGCATCGACCTGCCACGGTCGCCCCTCCTGTTCCATGACGGCTTCGAGTAACCCATGCATCCGCAAGGCCAGCGCTTTGAAGGCACCGACCGCTACATCGCCACCGAGGATCTGATGCTCGCGGTCAATGCCGCGATCACCCTGCAGCGGCCGCTGCTGATCAAGGGCGAACCCGGCACCGGCAAGACCCTGCTCGCCGAGGAAGTCGCGCGCTCGCTCGCAATGCCGCTGATCGAGTGGCACATCAAGTCCAGCACCAAGGCCCAGCACGGCCTGTACGAATACGACGCGGTCTCGCGCCTGCGCGATTCCCAGCTCGGCGATGCGCGCGTCGCCGACATCCGCAACTACATCGTGCCCGGCAAGCTATGGGAGGCGTTCGCATCCGAACAACGCGTGGTGCTGCTGATCGACGAGATCGACAAGGCCGACATCGAGTTCCCGAACGACTTGCTGCGCGAACTCGACCGCATGGACTTCTACGTCTACGAGACGCAGGAAACCATCCGCGCCAAACACCGCCCGATCGTGATCATCACCAGCAACAACGAGAAAGAGTTGCCCGACGCGTTTCTGCGCCGCTGCTTCTTCCACTACATCAAGTTCCCCGACGCCGAGACCCTGAGCCGCATCGTCGATTCACACTACCCGGGCATCAAGCGCGAACTGGTCAACGAGGCGCCGCAGGCCTTTTTCCATGTGCGCGAGGCGCCGGCGCTGAAGAAGAAGCCGAGTACTTCGGAACTGCTGGATTGGATCAAGCTGCTGGTCGCCGAGGACATTCCGCTCGAGGTGCTGCGCGAGAAGAACGCGCGCAAGGTCTTGCCGCCGCTCTACGGCGCACTGGTGAAGAACGAGGCCGACGTGCAGCTGTTCGAGAAGCTCGCCTTCATGGCGCGGCGCGGCGGATGAGTGCCGGGCGGAGCAACGATGGGCGCTGACGCCGCGCCGCCGCCGATCACCCTGGTGGTGAAGTCCGGGCCACCGCGCGGCAATGTCGGGCCGTTGCTGGCGCGCGACTGGCGGCTGGGGCGCGCTGCCGAGAACGAAATCTCGCTGATCGACATCGCGGTGTCGCGCCAGCACGCCTTGCTCGGGGTGCGCGAGGGGCGCTGGTGCATACGCGATCTCGGCAGCACGCGCGGTACTCATCTCAACGCCGAGCGCTTGCTGCCAGAGCGCGACGTGGCGCTGGTCGCCGGCGATCAACTGCGCATCGGTTCCTGGACCTTCGAAGTGCGCTTCGCGGCGCCGGTGAGTGCGCCTACGCCGGCGTCCCTGAGCCGACCGCAGACGCTCGGCTCGGTGCCACAACAACGTCTGCGGGCGCTGTTCGCGCTGGCGCACACGGCGCAGCACGCCGAGGACGAACCGGCACTGCTGAATGCGCTGTGTCGCGATCTCGGCGCCAGCCTGGCCTACGACCGTGTCGCCGTGCTGCGTGGCGAGATCGAGGAGGTGCAGGTGTGCGCGCTGCATGCCCGCGCCGGCGATATCGAGCGTGGTTTCAGCACCACGCTGTTGCGGGTGGCTGAACCCGAGGAGCCGGCGGTGTTCGAGTCGATCGCGGCGACCGATCTCGGCGCCAGCCTGATCGCCCATCCGGTCGCGCATGCGGTGTGCCTGCGCTTGAGCGGCGTGTCCGAGCCGACCTGGCTGTATCTCGATCGCACCGAGCCGTTCCAGGACCACGACGGCAGCGTGCTTGCCTACATCGAGGCGGCGGCGCGCATCGCGGCGCTCGCGATCTCGCATCGCGAAGGCCTGCAGGCCGCAGCCGAGCATGAACGCCTCGCCGCCGAGCAGTCGCAGGCGCGACGCGTGCAGCTGCAACTGTGCGCGTCGCGCTGCGGTTGTCTTGGAGCGATCGACTATGCCTTCAGCACCGAGCCGGGTGCGGGCATGTGCGGCGACTTCATCGACGTGCTTGAGGCCCGCGATGGCGCGGTGTGGTGTTTCGTCGGCGATGTCGTCGGCCACGGTACCGCCGCGGCGCTGCTGATGGCGACCGCGCTCGCGATCCTGCGCGGCGAATGCCGCCGCTCGGATTCACCCGCAGCGGTCGCCGACCATCTTGCTGCCGAGCTGGCGGCGGTGCTCGCGCCGGGTCAGTTCGTGACGCTGTGGCTGGCGCGAATCGACCGCGATGGCCGCGCCGACATCGTCGACGCCGGCCACGGCCACGCCTGGATCGCAGCAGCTGGCGCCGCGGTGCAGGCCTTGCGCGTCAGCGGACATCCGCCGATCGGGGTGCTGCCTGACCCCCGCCATCACGTCGAAAGCATCCTGCTGGGACCGGCGACACACCTGGTCATCGCCACCGACGGCTTCATCGAGGGCGCGCCCGATGGCTCGATCATCGCGGCCATCGAAAGCGTGCGCGCGCACAGCAGCGAACCGCAGCGCCTGCTCGCCGAACTCGCCGCCCAACACCCGCGCGGCGAGGACGACGCCAGCGTGCTGGTGCTCGCACGCCGCGCCTAGCGTCCGCGTTGTTCCGCCAAGGCAATGCGCGCCAGCGACTTCTTCACCCGCTCATGCTCGGGCCCGAAGGTCGAGACCAGACCTTCGTGGCTCGCACGCAGCTCCGTTAGCGCCTCGTCGTAGCGGCCGAGCTTGGTCAGGCATTCGCCGAAGTTGTTGCGGAAAATCGCGACGTAGGGATGTTCGGCACCGACCATGCTGACCGCCTCGTCGATGCCTCGCTTGAACTCGGCGGCGGCCTCTCCGAAACGCTCCATTTCCATCAGCAGCATCGCCAGATTGTTGCGGTTGCCGATACTTTCCTGTCCGCGAAGCGACGGATTGTCCTCGACGAGGCGGAGCACCTCGCGGAAAAGCGCCTCGGCCTCGGCATTGCGCTGCAGGTCGTCCAGCAGATAGGCGCGCGTGTTGAGTGCGCTCTGTCCCAGATACGTGCCGCGCCCGATTCCGTCGTCAACGCGAGACAACAGGTCAAGCGACATCTTGTCGGCCGCGTCCAGCTTTCCCTGCTTCACCGAAACGTTGAGCAAGTTGAGCAGCGTTGTAAGTGTGGATGGGTGGTTGCGCCCGAAGATCTTGACCGAGCTCTGAAACGCCGCGGTAAGCAATTCGTGCGCCCGGTCGAGCTCGTCCATGCGATGCAGCAACGTCCCCAGATTGTTCTGATCCTCCTGGATCTGAAGCTCAATTCCAGAAGCGGTCGACTCACGCAACAGCTCCTCCATCTGGCGTCTGGCATCGTCGGCGTTCCCCAAGTCGCGAAGCAGCAGGGCCATGTCTTGCCGAACACTTCGAAGAGTGTCAGAGGAAGTATCCAGTGAGCGCGCCGAAAGCGCAGACTCCAACAAGCGCCGAGCCTCGGCTGGGTTGCCCCTGCGCTCGGCGACTTTGGCGCGATAGCGAATCGCCTCCACGCGCATAGGATCTCGGGGGCTCAGGAATGCCTCGACCGGTGGAAGCTCCGACTCAAGTTCTCGTGAGGCTTCGTCGTTGCGATCGGTTGAGGTGAGCGCCGCAACGTGAACCAGAATCGCCTCGGCCTTGGCGGTGGCGTGCTCCGCGCTCGTGGGAAGGCTTGCGATGGCGCGCTTGCTCATTGCGAGGGCGTCGTCGTACTGCCCCAGCGTCCGGTAGGCGTCGCCAAGAAGCAACGCGACCTCGCCGGCAACGAGTGGCTGCGACGCAAGCTTTCCATCCAGCGCCCGCTCGGCTGCCTTCAAGAGATCAACGACCGCAACTGGTTTGCCTTGGTTACTGAATGCGCTCGCGCCTCTGAGCATCTGCTTGGTGAAATCATTGACGGCACTTGCTACGGCCGTCTTCGACTCTGCAATCGCGCGCGCCTCGCGTTCCTTCTGTGCCGACACCAGTGCGAACGCGGTGGCGGCGAGCAGGGCGAGGGTGGCGATGGCGGCGGCGGCGACCAGGGCGCGGTGGCGGCGGGCGAACTTGCGGGCGATGTAGAGCGCGCTCGGGGCGCGCGCCTCAATCGGGCGGTGGTCGAGGTAGCGCCCGAGATCGGCAGCGAGGTCGGCGACGCTGGCGTAGCGTTGCGACGGCGACTCCGCCAGCGCCTTCATCACGATCGTGTCGAGGTCGCCGCCGAAATTGGGCGCGATCTTCGCGAGCGGCACCATCGGTTTGCGCTCGGCGCTCTTGATCGCGGAAAACAGCGAGCTGGCATCGAGCTCGCGTGGGCGCCGGCCAGCGAGCAGCTCGTACAGGATCACGCCGAGCGCGAACACGTCGGTGCGCACGTCGATGCGATGCGACTCTCCGCGCAGCTGCTCGGGACTCATGTAGGGAATGGTGCCGACCACCTGGCCGGCTTCGGTCAGACGCGTCGCGCCATCGCTGCCGGCGCCGAGCACGCGGGCGATGCCGAAGTCCATGATCTTCGGGCGGCCATCGCCATCGACCAGAATGTTCGCCGGCTTCAGGTCGCGATGGATCACGCCGCGCTGGTGGGCATGCTGCACGCCATGGCAAACCTCGACCATCAGGCGCACGCGGGCGTCGGCATCGAGCGCGCGCGCATCGGCATCGGCCAGCAGGTTGCGGCCGCGCACCAGCTCCATCGCCAGGAACGGAATGCCGGCGCCGTGGCCGCTGTCGACCCCGGTGGCAAACACGTGCGCGATGTTCGGGTGGTCGAGCAGGGCGAGCGCCTCGCCTTCCAGTTCGAAGCGACGCAGTGCGCCGGGGTCGTCCTGGGTGCCACGCAACACTTTCAGCGCCACCTCGCGCTGCGGGTTCTGCTGTTCGGCCAGGTACACCGCGCCCATGCCGCCGCGGCCGAGCAGGCCGAGGATGCGGAACTCGCCGATCTGCTCGGGCAGCGAGCGGTCTGGCGCGCCGCGCGGATTGGCGGCGGTGTCGGCGAGCAGCACGTCGGCGCTGCTGGTCGCGCTGTCCGTGCGCGGCTGGGGTTGGTCGTGCTGGCTCATGCGTGCGCTCGTGTGGCCCGATCCGGAAATCTGCCACAGCCGCGAGTAATCGTCACCGCGGCCGCGGCCTTTGGCACAATGCGTTCATGTTGACGAGTTTCTTCCTGGCCCTGCGCGCCGGTGGCCTCAAGCCCGGCGTCGGCGAATACCTGACCCTGCTCGAAGCGGTGCGCGCCGGGCTGGCTGATGTGTCGATCGAGCGTTTCCACGCGCTGGCGCGACTCACGCTGGTCAAGGACGAGAGCCAGTACGACCGCTTCGACCGCATCTTCGGCCAGTACCTCGACGGCATCAGCACCGTGTTCACAGCCGAAGGCACGGTGCCGGAGGAGTGGCTGCGCCAGCAGGTGCAGCGGTTGCTGAGCGACGAGGAGAAAGCCGCGTTGCAGAAACTCGGTAGCTTCGAGGAGCTGATGCGCACCCTGGCCGAGCGCCTCAAGGAGCAGAAGGGACGCCATGAAGGCGGCAACCGCTGGATCGGCACCGGCGGCACCTCGCCCTTTGGCCACGGCGGCTTCAGTCCCGAGGGCGTGCGCATCGGCGGCAAGGGCGGTGCGCGCCGTGCGGTCAAGGTCTGGGAGCAGCGCCAGTTCCGCAACCTCGACGATCAGCTTGAACTCGGCACGCGCAACATCAAGCTGGCGCTGCGCAAGCTGCGCCGCTTCGCACGCAACGCCGAGCGCGAGGAGTTCGATCTCGACGCCACCATCAGCGGCACCGCGCGCAATGCCGGCTGGCTCGACATCCGTTACCGGCGCGAGCGCCACAACGCGATCAAGCTGATGGTGCTGTTCGACATCGGCGGCTCGATGGACGAACACATCCGCCTGTGCGAGGAACTGTTCTCCGCCGCGCGCAGCGAGTTCAAGCACCTCGAGCACTTCTACTTCCACAATTTCATCTACGAACGGTTGTGGAAGGACAACCATCGTCGCTACGGCGAGACCCACGCCACCTTCGACCTGATGCACAAGTTCCCGCACGACTGGCGCGTGGTCATCGTCGGCGACGCCAGCATGGCGCCGTACGAAATCAGCGAACCCGGCGGCAGCATCGAACACTGGAACGAGGAAAGCGGTGCAACCTGGATGCAACGCATCGTCGCCACCTGGCCGAAACTGGTCTGGATCAACCCGGTACCGCAACCGAACTGGGATTGGACGCCGAGCATCCAGATGACCAAGTCGCTGATCGGCGGCCGCATGTTCCCGCTCACCCTCGCCGGCCTCGACCAGGCAATCGCCGCGCTGCGGCGGTAGCGATTGGTGCCGACACCACGCGCGCTTGCGGCGCGTCCTTGGCGGTCGTAGCATACGCCGTATGACACATCGCCCATATCCGCTCGCACGAGTCAATGCCCGCATCGACCGGGTTGCGGAGGAACAGTTGCGTTACGTCACCGAGCACACCCAGATGAACGTCACCGAAGCACTGAAGGCGTCGATCGCGCTGATGTATGAAAAGGTCAGTCGCGAGGAAGTGCGGGCCGTCGAACTCCTGAAGCGCTCCGGGTTCATCGGAATGGGCGACAGCGGACGCAGCGACGGTTCGACCAACTACAAGGCGCTGATTGCCGAGTCGCTCGCCAGCAAGCACGGTCTGCGTGCTGATCGCTGACTCCGGGTTTTTCTATGCCTTGGCGGATCGTGGCGATCGCCACCATGCGCGCGCCGCTGCGGCTCTGGAAGACGTTCGCGAGCCACTGATCACGACTTGGCCGGTGCTTACGGAAACAACGCACCTGATGCGAATGCGACTGTCGGCGCCGGTGGCAGCGCGCTTCATGGACAATGTCGCCAACGGGTTGTGCGCAGTGCACGCCATCGATTCGGCCCAGATTCGCCGAATTGCGGCACTGATGAAAAAGTACGCCGACTTGCCGATGGACCTGGCGGATGCATCGCTGCTGTTGCTCGCCGAACATCTCGACGATGGCCGCATCCTCAGCACCGACCAGCGCGACTTCAAGACCTATCGCTTCAAGAACCACAAGCCGTTCCGGAATGTTCTGCTCCCGGAGTGAATGCATCCGGTCAACCAATCCTGTCACCCTGCGTTACATGAGTTTTCGGAGGGAACAAGATGAACCATCGCTTCGTGGCATCAGGGATGCTGCTGTTCGGAGTCTGCGCGTTCGGCGCCGCTCATGCGGAATTGAGCGGCACCAGCAATAGCTGCAGTGATCCCTACTGGGCGAACACGCTGCGCTGCGAATGGCTGGCCTTTGATCCGCCGCCGCAGCCGCAGCCACCGCAGCCGGTGCCGCCGGCGCCGGCAAGCGTCGGCGATCTCAAGGCCTACACTCGTGTCGAACTGGCCAATCCGGACATCCGCTGCGTCGACGGTACCCGCCCGATCCTCTATGTCGACCGTGCCGTCGGACCACCATCGAACCGTTGGCTGATCTCGACCACCGGCGGTGAGCATTGCACCGCCCAGGATCTCGACCACGACATCAACGGCAACTTCGAGAGCGGGCAGGAATGCGTCGACAAGTACGACGCGCAAAACACGTTGCTGATGGGTACCGCATACGAGCCGGCGATGAACAATCTCAGCGACGACACCGGTAGCGGCATCCTGTCGCCCAATGTCCTGATCAACCCGGTGTTCGCGCGATACAACCGCGTGCGCGTGCACAAGTGCGGCTTCGATCGCCATTCCGGGCGCGCGACCCACGAAGACGTCGCTGCAACGCTGCCAGACGGCGGCGCGGCGATCACCTACGATCTCTACAACCACGGCCAGTTGATCGTGCGCGAAGCGCTCATCGCGCTGCAGGGAAGCGGCGGCAACGGGCTCAGCTTCCCGACCTGGGTCAATGTCAGCGGCGCGGTCACGCCGGCGATGCAGAGCCTGCCCTCGATCGCCGCGGCCGAGCAGGTCGTCTTCATCGGCCACTCGGCGGCGGCGCATGGCCTTTACCAGAACGCCGACCGTCTTGCGGACTTGCTGCGCGAGATGCCCGGATTCACAGGCGACGTGCGTGTGGTGCACGATGCGCAGTTCATGCCCGCAGTCGAGAACGAGGCCGCATTCGACCCGGCGCAGAATGCCGATCCCGCCACCATCAACACCCTGTTCGACCAGCGCATGAGCGGGCACACCCTCGCCAGCGGCGACTACGACTCGTATCGCTACCACGGCAATGCACTGTCGCCGTTCGCGGAGGACTACCGCGCCTGGCTCGGGTCTGGAGAAAGCCTCTCCGACGTGCTCGACGCGTCCTGCGTCGCTGCCCACATCGGCACGAACGAGGAATGGAAATGCGTCGACCGCTTCCACGTGCGCCTGCACCACGAGAGCACTTCGGCCTTCCTGCGCGAGGACTATGCCGACATGAATGGCGACCACAACAACGCGCCCTGGGGCCATGTGATGTGGTGGGGAGAGCTCGGGGTCTACCTCCATTGCAATGGCATGGTCGACGGCGGCATCGAGGACCTGTTTCCATATTCGCCCTGCCCACCGACGATCTCGGTCGCGCAGAATCGTGTGCGTCTCATCGTGCAGGCCACGCACTTCCGCGACGGCATCTTCAGCATGGCGGAAAACGTGCTGAATGCTGACCCAAGTGACGACCCCGGCAGCATCTTCCTGTGGATGCCCGAGTGCGGCTGGCATACCGGCGCCTACAACGACGACCAGTTCTACGGCACCAGCATCCTCAAGAACGGGTCGCTGAAGTCGTATCGCGAGTTCTTGCAGGACTTTGTCGCCGCGGCACCCACTGGCGTGCTCGAGTATCGCGTCACCTATCTCGATGGCGCGCAGAGCGAATGCGGCCCGCAGTTGCTGAAGGACTCGTTCGACTAGCCCGCCGCCCAACACACCCGATTGCGCCCGGCGGCCTTGGCGCGGAACAGTTCGGCGTCGGCGGCGCGCATGAATTCGGCGCTGGTCTGGAAGCCCTTGTGCCACTGCACGCAGCCGATGCTGGTGGTGATCTGGCGCGGCACGCCGCCTGGCGCGACGCGCAGCGCTTCGATGGCGCGGCGCAGCGCTTCGCTGTAGTCGATCGCCTTTTGCAGCGGGGTGTTGGTCAGGATCACCGCGAATTCCTCGCCGCCGAGGCGGCCGCCGTGGAAGCCGGCGAGCAAGGCATTGCGGATGACGGTGGCGACGCCACGCAGCACTTCGTCGCCGGCGAGATGGCCGAGCTCGTCGTTGATGCGCTTGAAGTGGTCGAGATCGACGAAGGCCAGCGACAGCGGAACGCCGCCCTGCGCCAGTAGCACCTGGCGTTCCAGCGTCTCGCGCCAGGCGCGGCGGTTGGGCAATCCGGTCAGGCCATCGACGGTGGCCGCCTCGACCATCGCCTGGTGGTAGCGATCCTCCAGGCTCTCGCGGCGCATGAACTTGAGCACCGCTTCGCCGACGGCGATCTGGTCGCCGTCCTGCAATTCGATGCGCGTGGCCGGCTCTTCGTTGACCAGAGTCTGGTTGGTGGACCCAAGGTCTTCCAGCACATAGCAGCTGCCCTCGAAGGCGATGCGGCAGTGTTGACGCGACACGCTGGCGTGCGGGATCTGCAGGTCGCTGGAGGCGGAGCGCCCGACCACCACCGCCTGGTCTCCGATCTCGATCTGGGCGCCCACGTTCTCGCCATGGATCACGACCACGCGCGCACCCGGACGGCCGCGACTGTTGCCGAGGTTCAGGCGCAGGCGCTGCGTGGTTTGCGGGTCGGGGCCGGACATGGCGGAAGTGTACGCGCAGCGCCCCGCTCCCGCACCGCAGGCCACGGCTCGTCACGTTGCCGGGCTTGCGGCGTGGCCGCAGCCGGGGTGCGCGGCTATCGTCGCGGCTTCCACCGGGAGCGCCTCATGCCACAAGCCGTCCAACCGATTCGTGACCTGTTGCTGGGGGCGGCCTTGATCGTCGCCGGCAACAGCCATGCCCTCGATAGCCGCGACCCCGGCGATCCACGCTGGCGGGCGTGGCAGCAACATCACTCGCTGCAGCAGTCATCCTCGCTGCAGGGGCTGAAGTGGCGGGCACTCGGGCCAACGGTGCAGGGCGGGCGCGTGCTCGATATCGAGTCGATCCCCGGTGAGCCCTACGGCTTCTACGTCGCCTACGCCAGCAGCGGCGTCTGGAAGACGAGCAACAACGGCGTCGGCTTCGAGCCGCTCAGCGACGCCCTGCCGACCATGATCACCGGCGATATCGCGGTCGATCCGAACCGGCCCAAGCGCCTGTGGATCGGCTCCGGCGAACCGAACTCGTCGCGTTCCAGCTACGGCGGCATGGGCGTGTTCCTGAGCGAGGACGGCGGCGCGAGCTTCGTGCACAAGGGCCTGACCGATGTCGATCGCATCAGCCGCGTGCTGGTGCATCCCAAGGACAGCGCTCGGGTCTGTGTCGCCGCCATCGGCCGCCTGTACTCGCGCGGCGGTCGCCGCGGTGTGTTCTGCACGCGCGACGACGGAAGCACCTGGACGCAGGTACTCCGTGGCGAGGGGGATACCGGTGCGATCGATCTCGCCTTCGATCCAAATGACCCGGAAACGCTGTACGCAGCGACCTGGGAGCGCTCGCGCAAGGCCTGGAACTTCGTTGAATCGGGCGCTGGTTCGGGCATCTGGAAGTCGCGTGATGGCGGCGCCAGCTGGACCCGGCTCGACGGCGGTCTGCCGCGCGGCGCACACGTTGGCCGCATCGGTTTGGCGGTCGCCACGTCCAAGCCGGGCACGCTCTACGCCAGCATCGACAACTGGGCCGAACTGCCCGCAGACCGCCAGGACCTCGGTGACCGGCCGCTCTCGGCGCGGCGCCTAAAGCAGATGTCGAAGGACAAGTTCCTGGCGCAGGACCCGGAAGAAATCGAGAGCTTCATCCGCGACAACGACCTCGACACCGAACTCGATGCCAAGGCGCTGATCGCCAAGGTCAAGGCGGACGAGATCACGGTGCAGGACCTGGCGAATGCGCTCAACGACGCCGAGGCGGCGCTGTTCAACACCGACATCCATGGCCTGGAACTGTGGCGTTCCGACGACGCTGGCCTGAATTGGCGCAGGACCCACGACGACGTGCTCAGCGAAGTGACCTACACCTACGGCTACTACTTCGGCCAGGTGCGGGTGTCGCCGACGGATGCCGAGCGCGTGTACCTGCTCGGCGTGCCGGTGATCACGTCGGGCGATGGCGGCAAGACCTTCAGCGGCATGAACCCGCCGAGCGTGCATGTCGATCATCATGCCTGGTGGATCGATGCCGCGAATCCGAGCCGCATGATCGGCGGCAACGACGGCGGTCTCGATGTCAGCTACGACGGCGGCAAGACCTGGCTCAAGCTTGACGCGCAGCCGGTCGGGCAGTTCTACACCGTCGGCGTGGACATGGCCGAGCCGTTCAACATCTACGGCGGCCTGCAAGACAACGGCACCTGGAAAGGTTCCTCGGAAGCGAAGTGGGACGATGCCGACGCCTGGTCCTTCATCGGCGGCGGCGACGGCATGCACGTTGCGATCGACCCGCGCGACGCCAGCGTGATCACCGGCTACCAGTTCGGGTTCTATCGTTCGTCCAAGGGACACGAGGTGCGACCGCGCGAGAAGCTCGGCGAGCCTGCGCTGCGCTACAACTGGAACACGCCGGTGATCCTGAGTCCGCACAATGCCGATGTCGTCTACTTCGGTGCCAATCGTCTGTTTCGCTCCTTCGACCAGGGCAAGACCTGGGCGGCGATCAGCGCCGACCTGACCGCCAGCGGCAAGCGCGGCGACGTGCCCTACGCGACCATCACCTCGCTCGGCGAATCACCGAAGCAGTTTGGGCTGATCTGGGCCGGCACCGACGACGGCCAGCTCTGGGTCACCAGTGGTGGCGGCAACGACTGGCGCGAGGTCTCGGCCAAGCTGCCCGAACGCTGGGTGTCGCGCGTGTTCGCCTCGCAGCACGTGCGCGAGCGCGCTTACGTCAGCTTCAACACCTATCGCAACGACGAGGCCGCTGCGCACGTATTCGTCACCGAGGATCTGGGGCGCAACTGGAAGTCGATCGCCGCCAACCTGCCCGCCGAGGCGATCAACGTGATCAAGGAAGACCCGGTGAATCCCGACCTGCTCTATGTCGGCAGCGACCGCGGCGTGTACGCCTCGCTCGACCGCGGCAGCCATTGGGAAGCGCTCGATGCCGGCCTGCCGAACGTGCCGGTGCATGACCTGGTCGTGCATCCACGCGACCGTCGCCTGGTCGCGGCCACGCATGGCCGCAGCGTCTGGATCGTCGACGTGCTGCCGCTGCAGGACCTGAGCGCCGAGGTGCGCGCCAAGCCCGTGCATCTGTTCCACGTCGACGAGATCGAGGCCGATCGCGGCTGGCGTTCGCGTCCCTCGCGCTGGTTCGACGAAACCCCGTTCCTGCCCAAGGCGACCATCCACTACTGGGCGGCGCAGGCCGGCCCGGGCACGCTGCGCGTGCGCGATGGCGACAAGCGCCTGCTGCGCGAGATCGCCATCGACGCCGAGCGCGGCATCAACACGCTGGAATGGGACCTGCTGGTCGACGCCAAGCTCGCGCTCGCGGCGGAGCAGGAGGCGCGCAACGCGACGACCGCCGCTGCCGAGTCGAAGGCTGCGCCGGCGGACAAGGCCGAGGCCGACGCCAACGCGAAGCCCGAGGATGACAGCGGTCGACTGGCGAAGACGCCCTATGCCGAGTCCATCCGTCTCGGCCATCGACTCTACGTCGTGCCCGCCGACTACACGCTGGAGCTGAGCCTCGCCGGTGCGAGCAGCGAGACCAAGCTCGCGATCAAGGCGCCCGAAGCGAGAAAGCCGCGCGCCCCGCCGGCGCCGAAACTGCGCGGGCGCGACGACGGAAACTGACGCGGCATCGGCGCCGGGCACAAAGCCCGGCGCCGATGTTCGTTGCGGTTACTCGAAGCCGTCGCGGAACACCGCATTCGGATCGTTGAAGCAGCCCTCGACGCGGACGTCATCGACGTACCAGCCGTGGGGGACACTGCCGACCGAGCTGTCGGTGAGGGCGCGGAAGCGGAACTTCACCGCCTGGCCCGCGAAGTCGCCGAGGTCGAAGCTGGCGGTGCGGTAGGGGGCCGTGCCGCACCAGGCCTGCTGGCCGGTCGGGACCGGGCCAAGGAACGGGCTTTCCAGCAGACGCGAGGCGCCGAGCGGATTCCAGTTCGTGCCGCCATCGCTGGAGACTTCGACGAAGCCGCCGTCCCAGCACGAGGTTGCGGTGTTCTGTTCCATCGTCACGTCGTGCTGGAAGCGCAGCGTCAAGCTGTTCTGGGCGGCCGGCAGGTTGATCGTCGGCGAGATCAGGCGCTGGTCGGAGGTGCTGGCGAGATCGACCGCAAGCCAGGCGTAGCTGCCGCTGGCCGGGCGCGCGGTGCTGCGCGTCCAGGTGTTGCCGGACACCGGATCCGTGGTCCAGCCGCCGACGCCGGCTTCGACGTCATCGCTGAAGCTGCTGAGCAGCTGCTCGCCCACGGCGCAGGTGCCGGGTGCGGCCCGCGTCGTGAAGCTCGCGACCGCAGATGCTGCAGGCCCGCAACCGTTGCTGGCGCTGACGCGCCAGTGGTAGGTGGTCGCACCGGCGAGCGTGACCGGCAGCGCGTAACTTGTGCCGCTGAGGCTCGGGCTGGTGTGAACGATATTGGTGAAGGCGGCATCGGTCGCCAGTTCAAGGACGTAGCCCTCGGTGTCCGCCACGCTAGTCCAGCTGAAGTTCGGAGCGAAGTTCTGTTCGACGGCGCCGGGCGCCGGTGCGATCGCGGTCGGTGCTGCCGGAGCGGCCGCGAACAGGGTGAAGCTGGCCGGACGCGTGCGCACAAGTGCTGGCCCGGTGGTCGTGGCCGAAGCCTGGACGGTGTAGGTGCCCGGTGCGGTGGTGCCGGTATTGCCGAGGGTCAAGGTTGAGGTGCCGGGAATGGTGGCGATGCTCGCCGGCGCAAAGCTGCTGGTCATGCCCACGGGCACGCCGCTGACGCTGAGTGCCGCCGGGCTGTTGAAGCCGTCGTAGGCATGCGCTTGCACCCCGATGCTGATGTCGCTGCCCACGCAGCCCGACTGCGTCAGCGGCGAAGTGGCGATGCCGAGGTTGGGCGTGCCGCAGTCCGGGAACTTGAACGAGCCGACGCGCAGCGTCCAGGTGGTGCCGGAGGTGACGAAGTACTGGTTGACGTACCAGAAGGTGCAGTCGTCGGTCGGGTCGACGGTGAGCGCGGTGTAGTCACCCCAGCGGCGGGTGGTGGGTTCGGTGTGACCACCGGCGGCGGTGACCAGCGTGCCCTCGCCCTGACCCAGTTCGTTCAGCGGGTCGGCTTCGAGGCGGCCGCTGTAGCGCACGTCCGGATACACCGAAGTGCTGCTGGCGCTGTAGCCCAGGCCGATGTTGCCGGAGCGGTCCTGCGCGATCGAACCCATCCAGCGGTGGATGCCATCGGTTGCGCCGGGCACGTAGGTGCTGTCCTGGTACAGCTCGGCGCTGGCGCCGGGTGCACGGATTTCCCACCAGCGCATGCCGGCCATGTTCGGAGCGCCTTCCACCGACTGCGTCGCGACGATGGCCTGGTAGCTGCCGAAGTTGCGATACGCGGCGCGGAAGGTCGGGCGCTGGCGGTAGGACAGGATATCGACCGCACCGAGCGGTGCCGGCTGCGGCACGCAGGAACGTCCGCTGCACGGGAAGTTGGTGTCGTAGGGCGCGATCGGGAGGGTCTTCACCACCGCCAGCGCGGACGAGGCCGGCGTGACGAAGTCGAGGTCCAGTTCCCAGAGCGCCAGGGCATCCTGTGCGGCACCGTAGGGACCGCCGTCGTCCATCGAGCCGACCAGGTAGACCGGCGCGCCCGCGGGTGGCAGCGTGCTGCCGTCGAGGTCGGCCGGCAGCAGGCCATCACCGGAATAGGGATCCACCGGCACCCCGAACCGGACCAGGGTCGGGCTCGCATTGCCGGCCAGCATCTGCGCGCGGTCCACCCCGTACACGCCGATCTCGCCGGCGTCGAGTTCGCGCGTGGTGATCACGAAGGCATTCGGCCACATGCCGTACTTGGGGTAGTCCGGGAACACGGGCGTGGCGAAGGCCCAGCGATACCAAGTGCCGAGCGGATCGCCGCTGGTCGAGAGTGCGACGCAGTTGAAAAAGCCCGGGCCGCTGCTGTCGGAAAACTGGCTGAGCAGCCAGCGGTCGGCGAGTTGGTCGTAGATCACCACCGGATCACCCGCGTTTTCGGTCGCGCAGGCGCCGCCGAAGCCCGCGAACAGGGTGTTGATGTTGGCTGGACCAAACGCCGAGGTTCCGGTCTTGCTGAAGATCTGGAAGCTGGAGTTGGCCATACGCAGGTAGTAGTTCGGTCCGACGGCACCGACCGGGTCGGGCGGATTCGCGCTGCCGGTGCCGGCGTTGAAGCTGACGCCGGGCGCCGGCATCGCGCGCAGGAAGGGCAGCATGGTCTGGGCGCGACCGTCGGGCGCGTTGTTGTCGCGCGGCTTGCGGCCACTGTCGGGATCGACCATCAGGCTGCCGTACCAACCCGGATCGCGGTCGGCCGGCGGCAGCGGCGCGATCGTGCGCAAGGGTGGCGACACATCGAAGCGCACTGCCGTGGACGCGCCGCGGAACTGGCCGCGCGCGGCTTCCTGCGCCATCGCCGAACCGGCCAGCCCGACGATCAGGCACAGCCCCGTCTTCACCATCTGCTTCATCGATCCTCTCCCCGTAGTGCCATCGAATCCACGACGATAGCAGCGTGCCCGTCAACGCCGGCAGTGCCCCGCCGCCCCTGGCCCCGCAGGTTCGCTATCCTCTGCTCCCCCTGGATGGAGAGAGCGACGATGGGCACGCCCGCGGATCGATTGGCCGAGTTGCTGCAGTTCGGACCGCGCAAGGGGCGTGCCGGTGGTGGTGGAG
>Ga0073899_10000971_pt1 | contig 26391 bp, 19 predicted proteins | sample KloWWTmetaKNB5Ph_FD_88975 | JGI IMG/M metagenome (GOLD analysis project Ga0073899, IMG submission 88975) | Active sludge microbial communities from Klosterneuburg, Austria, studying microevolution and ecology of nitrifiers - Klosterneuburg... | ecosystem: Engineered > WWTP > Aerobic digester >... | reverse complement strand
CGAGCAACATCGTCTTCAGCAGGCAGAAGACGGGCTGCACCTGCACGCGGCCGTCTTCCAGCGTCGCGGCCATGGCGATATCGGCGTCTTCGCGCACCAGCGCCTCCGCAAGGCGCGCCACCAGGTCGCTCGGAAAGTGCGGTGAATCGCAGGGCACGATGGCCAGGAACGGCGTCTCGCATCTCTCGATGCCGGCCAGCCAGCCCGCCAGCGGGCCGGGATAGTCGGCGATCGGGTCGGGCCACACCGGCACGCCCATGGATTCGTAGGCCGCCAGATTGCGGTTGGCATTGATCATCAAATGCCCCACCTGCGGTGACAGGCGCAGCAGCGCGTGCATGGCCAGCGGCATGCCCTGGTAGTTCTGCAGGCCCTTGTCGACGCCACCCATGCGGCTGCCGCGGCCGCCGCACAGGATGAGGCCGGTGATGTCGTCGGTGGACAGGCTCACGGGGCGTTCCTGAAGGTCCGCGGTCACGCTTCGAGCAGGTCGAAGCCCTGCGTCTTGACGAGCATGAATTCGCGGGTGAAGGCGGCCACCGCACGCCAGGTGTCGGCCCGGGGGTGGGCCAGGGTGGCCGCGCACAAGGCCTCGACCCAGGTCTGCAGGTGGGCGCGGAAGAAGCGCCGCTGCTGTTCCAGGTTGCACACGGCCACGTCGTCGCCCGCGATGAGGTAGCGCATGACCTCGAACAGGTAGGACACGTGGTCTTCGGTCTCCAGGCTCTGCTCGTCGCGCGAAAGGCCCAGCGCCGCGAGATCACTGCGCAGGGTGGCCAGCGGCTTCTCGTTCATGAAGCCGGTGAGGTGGTACGAGGCATGGGCAAAGACCTCGGGCTTGCCCACACCCTGGAACAGCGCGGCGAACTCGGCGGCGGCCTCCTGGGCCGTCGTCTTGCGCAGCGCGGCCACCAGGTCGTGCCAGGGGGCCTCGAGCCAGCCGCCGCTTTGCGGTGCCTCGGTCACGGCGACGCGGAACTGCTGCAGCAGGGCTTCGTCCGGGGGCGCCAGCCAGAGCTGGGCGAGCAGACCATACAACTCGGCGCGCGCGATCTCCTCGCTGCCGTCGGTGTGGCCGAAGACGATGGGTTGGGTGTCCATGGCGTGCCTAGAGATCGGTGATGCGCACTTCGTTGGGGTCGGTATACATGTCGATCACGCGGCAATCGCTGCACATCTTTAGCCGCTCGGCGGCGGCACCCTGGAAGGCCGAATGGCCCGACAGCTTGCTCAGCATGTTCTCGATCGCCAGCAGCGTACCGAAGGGTCTGCCGCATTTGACGCAGCGGTAAGGCTCCATCTCGGCCAGCACACGCAGGCTCTTGCGCGCCTTGCCGCCGTCGGCCAGCCACAGCCGCGGCTGCAGTGTGATGGCATGCTCCGGGCAGGTGGTGGCACACAGCCCGCACTGCACGCAGTTCTTTTCCAGGAAGCGCAGTTGCGGCTTGTCGGGGTTGTCGGCCAGCGCAGCCTCCGGACAGGCGCTGACGCAGCTCAGGCACAGCGTGCACTTGGCCGTATCGACCACCAGCGTGCCCAGTGGTGAGCCGGTGGCGGGCAGGGCGATCACCTCGGTCGGTGCGGGCGCCTGGGTGAACAGGTGGTCGATGGCCAGTTCCAGCGTCGCGCGCTTGTCGGCCTGCACCGAGAAGGTGGCGGGGCGGGCCACGGTCTGCGCCGGCTCGCAGCGCAGCGCGGCGTCCAGCGCGTGCAGGTCGCGTGCGTCGCGCACCTCCAGCAGCCGCAGGTGCTGGCCGGCGTAGCCCAGGCCGGTCAGCGCCGCCTGCGCCACGGCCATCTGCTCCTGCAGCGCCTGGCGGTATTCGGGCGCTTCCTCGGCGGTGACCATCACCCAGACCTGGCTGGCACCCTGGGCGATGGCGGCCAGCCACAGGTCGATGCCGACGCTGGCGGTATGCCACACCGATACCGGCAGCACGCGGGCGGGCAGCCCGTGCAGGCTGCGGTCGCGCCGGCTCAGGGCGGCGCCGCGGCCCAGTTCGTCGAGCAGGCGGCTGCCCGCGGCTTCACTGTGGATCAGCAAGGCGGCGTTGCGGCCGCCGGCGTGGCCATAGGCGGTGAGCATGGTGCGCAGCCGCCGGCCCTGGTCGACCGTGCCCGGGTAAGCGAACGACATTGCGCCGCTCGGGCATACCGTGGAGCAGGCGCCGCAACCCACGCACAGGTGGGGGTCGACGACCACGCCACCGGCGGCCTGCCCTTTGCCCTTGCCCTTGCGCGAGGCGTCGCTGCGGATGGCGCTGGCCGAGCAGACGTCGATGCAGGCCGTGCAGCCGATCTTCTCGTTGCGGCTGTGGGCGCAGATCTTGGCGTCGTAGCGGAAGAAGCGCGGCTTGTCGAACTCGCCCACGAGTTCGCGCAGCTTGAGCACCGCGTCGAACATCGCGCCTTCGTCGTGGCCGGTGTGCAGATAGCCCTGCGGCGGCTGGTGCTGGCTGAAGGCCGGGCTGGCGCGCAGGTCGAGCACCAGGTCGTAGGTCTCGGCATGCTGCAGCGGGGCGCGGTTGAAGTCGATGGCGCCCGCGGCGTCGCACACGCGCACGCAGTCGCGGTGCTTCTTGCAGGCATTCAGGTCGACCTGGTAGTCCAGCCCGATCGCGCCTTCGGGGCAGATCTCGACGCAGGCGTTGCAGCGGGTGCACAGGTCCAGGTCGATCGGGTTGGTACTTTCCCAGGCAACCTCGAAGTTGCCCAGCCAGCCGCGCAGGCGGGTGAGGCGGCCGCTATGCGTGGCCCGCGCATGGGCCTGCGCCAGCGCACCACCGGTGCCGGTGAGCAGCACGCTCACGTCCAGCTTGTCGGCCAGCAGGCCGGCGGCGCGTTCGGCCGCCTCGGCGCTGCCGATGACCAGGCAGCGCCCGGCGCTGCGGTAGCTGACGGTGCCCACCGGTTCGGCTGCCGGCAACTGCGCCGCGGCCAGCAGCGCCGCGATTTTGGGCGTGGCCTGCCGGCCTTCCTGCGACCAGCCGGCCGTTTCGCGGATATTGACGAAGTGGATCGGCCGCTCCTGCAAGCTGGCCGCCCCTTCCGTTTCCTGGTTGAGTTCCAGGAACAAACGGCTTTCCTGCGTGCAGGCCACCAGCAGTTCATCGCCGCGGGCGGTGGTGTCCTTGGCTGCGCGCTGGAACGACACGGCCTCGCGGCGGCACAACAGGGTGTGGGTGACGTCCAGCCCGTCGGTGCTGGCGCCGGGTGTTTTCGCCAGGGCGCCGCGCAGCGCCGCGGCGTCCAGCGCCAGCGTCTGGTTGCAATTGCAGATCAGGGTTCTCATGAGGCCGCAGGTTGTCGGGGCATAGGCCGCGCGCCAGGGGGCACCGCGCAAAGCGCAGGATTATGGTCTTGCGCTGGTGCGCCGGCGCAAAGGCCCTGGCGGGCTAGACTGCAGCATGGATTTACCCCTGGACCTGCCGCCGACCGACCCCGGCCCGCGCGCCGAACCCGCGGCCCGCCCCGGCATCCAGGTCGCCGTGGTGATGGAGCGCGTGGCGCAGCCCAACCAGTGGGAAGACTACTCGTTCCGCGTCTGCGAGGTCGTCCCCGACGAAGGTCTCTTCGGGGCGGCACCGCGCAAGCTGTTCGACGACGGCAAACATTCGCGCTGGCTGCACCCGGGCTTTCGCGTCGAACTCTTCGCCGATGAATGCAAGGGCTATTTCCTCAACCTCACCTCGGGCCGGCCGGCCTGGTTCGTGATGTGGCGGCTGGACGAGTCCGACCCCTCGCTGGCACTGCCACAGGCGGTGAGCGTGTCCTACATCGAAGGTGACCGCTGGATGGCTGCCGAGGAACGCGTGGACAACGTGCCGCTGGCCGATACCTTGTGCGAGTGGCTGCGCGTCTTCACGAACGCCAATTTCAGGCCCGACCAGCCGCGCAGGCAGCGCACCGCTTCCTTTCTCAGCCCGCAAGAGCGGGACAAACTGGCCTGAGGGCCGCGGGTGCAGTGATGGGCAACGAAAAGGACGAGACCTTCTTCTCGCGTTGGTCCAGGCGCAAGGCCCAGGTGCGGCAGGAAGCGGCGCCGCTCGCGCCGCCAGTGGCCGAGGCTGAACAGCCCGCCCCGCCAGTAGCCGCTACCGTGCTTGCCACCGCGCCTGTCGCGGCCGCCGAAGTGGCCGAGACGACGGAGCGATCCGAAGCCGGAGGTCCGCCCGTCGCCAGGTCGGTGCCGCCACCGACGCTGGAAGAAGTGAAGTCCCTGACCCCCGCCTCCGACTTCTCGCGCTTCGTCGCGCCCGATGTCGATTCAGGGGTGAAGAACGCCGCCATGAAGAAGTTGTTCACCGATCCGCACTTCAACGTCATGGACGGGCTGGACACCTACATCGACGACTATGGCCGCGCGGACCCCATTCCGAAGTCCATGCTGCGGCAGATGGTGCAGGCCCGCATGCTGGGTTTGCTCGACGACGAGATGGAAGAGCAGCCGGTGCCCGCCGGGGTGGTCACGTCGGGCGACCTGGAACCCGCCGGCGGCGTCGATCCGACGCCATCGCCGCCCCAGGCTGGCGATCGGCCCGGGTCGGCGCCGGAGGCGTTGCAGATCGAACTCGCGCACGATGGAGCCGCGCTGCAGGAGCCATCGAAGCCACCGACGGAACGGGCCGCCGGCCAGCCCGAAGTCCCGGCGGCCTGACCGCGAACGCGCCAGCGTTCGGGGCCAGGCGCCGCAGGGTCTATACGCGCTGCGGCAGCTTCAGCAGCGGCAGTTGTGCAACGAAGGCACGTTCGTCGTCGCCGTCTTCCAGGCAGCGCAGGTCCAGGCGCAACTGCCCGTCCTCGATGCGCCCGATCACCAGCACCGGCAAGGAGCGAAACGCCGCGGCCAGCCGGTCCGGAAAGCCGCCCGCCCGCTTCGCACCCGCCGGCGCGCCGATCGCTAGGCAGGCGCTGTCGAGCCGGTCGACCGGCAGCGATCCGCTGCCGATCTGGCTGCGGCAGGGCTGCACCTGCACGGTGGCGCGGTCGCCCAGGGTCTGGGCCAGCGCTGGCGCCACGCGCTCGGCCAGCGCGCGGATATTCTCGGCGGGGCGGGTCAGCAGCCGCAGCGAGGGCAGGCGCCGCGTCAGCCGGTCGGGGTCGCGGTAGAGCTTGAGCACCGCCTCCAGGGCCGCGATCGTCATCTTGTCCAGGCGCAGCGCGCGCTTGAGCGGGTTGCGCTTGATGCGCGCCACCAGGGATTTCTCGCCGACGATCAGGCCGGCCTGCGGCCCGCCCAGCAGCTTGTCGCCGCTGAAGGTGACCAGCTGCGCGCCATGCGCCACCGTCTGCGCCGGCGTCGGCTCCGCCGGCAGGCCCCAGCGGGTGAGGTCGACCAGGCTGCCGCTGCCCAGGTCCACGGCGAAGGGAATGCCGCGTTCGCGGCACAGCGCCGCCAGTTCGGGTTCGGGCACGGCGGCGGTGAAACCCTGCACCGCATAGTTGCTGGTGTGCACCTTCATCACCAGCGCCGTGCGCGGCGAAATGGCCTCGGCATAGTCGCGCAGGTGGGTGCGGTTGGTGGTGCCCACCTCCACGAGCCTGGCGCCGGCGCGCCGCATGATGTCGGGGATGCGGAAAGCGCCGCCGATCTCGACCAGTTCGCCGCGCGACACCAGCACCTCCTTGCCCGAGGCCAGGGTGCCCAGCAGCAGCAGCACGGCGGCGGCGTTGTTGTTGACGGCGGTGGCGGCCTCGGCACCGGTCAGTTCGCGCAACAGGTCTTCGATGTGGTCGTCGCGGTCGCCGCGCTGGCCGCTGGCCAAGTCGTATTCCAGATTCGTCGGCCGGGCCATCGCCTCGGCCACGGCCTGCACGGCCTCGGGTGGAGCGAGCGCGCGGCCCAGGTTCGTGTGCAGCACCGTGCCGGTCAGGTTGAAGACGGGTTTGAGGTGCGGCGCCGCGCGCGCCTCGAGCGCCGCGCGGCAGTGGTCTTCGAACGGTGCGGGGTCGAAGGGCTGGTCGGCGGCCGATTCGCGCCAGCCCGCCAGGTATGCGCGGGCAGCCGCCAGCACGGGTCCGCGCCCGTGGATGTCGACCAGGGTGCGCAACGCCGGGCGGTCCAGCAGCCGGTCCAGCGAAGGCGGCCGGTGCAGCGCAGGACGGGGTAACGAACGGGCAGGATCGGCCGGTGTCATGAACGGCTGGCGGAAGAGCGTGGGAGTCGAACCCACCTGGGACCGCATGGCGGCCCCACCCGATTTTGCAGACCGGACGCCCCACCGGGGAACGATCCTCTTCCTGTGAATTCAAGCACTGCCATGGCCGCCGAACAGGTCGGTGGCGTCGCGCCGGATCTTGCGGCCTTCGGGGTCACGCTTGGTGAATCCCACCTGGTCGAAGAACTCCACCAGCGGCAGCGACAGATGCCGGCTCAAGGCCAGGGATTCTCGCAGATCCTTGACGTTGAGCCGCTGGTGCGCGTCGGCCTGCGCCAGCTTCTGCGCGGCCTGGGCCAGGGCGTGCAGGTGCTGCGGCTGCACGAAGTATTCCTCGCTCACGGCGTAGATCTTGCCGAAGCGCGCCAGCTTGTCCAGCAGGTGCATGACCTGGTTGCGGTGCAGCGTGCGGTCTCGCGCCAGCAGGTCGGTGAGCTTGGGCGGGTGGATGCCGCCTTCGTCGAGCCAGGGCCGCAAGCGGTCCCACAGGGCCTGTTCGTTGGGCCGCAAGGCCACCTGGTGGCTGGCCAGCCGCAGGCTGGTGCCTGCGCGTTGCAGCGTGCCGGCATTGATGAGTTCACGCAGCAGGTGGTTGAACACCGCTGCACGCGTCTTCACGGCCGGCTGCTTCTGCAGCGCGGCGGGCGGCAGGCCGGGGCTGTCCGGGTGCTGTTGGTGGTGCGCGGCCAGGGCTTCGGTCAACGAGGCCGCCACTCGCTCCAGTTGGCCGGGCGCAAAGAGGCGGGAGACACCACCGTCGACCAGCACGCGGTGGGCCACGGCTTTCAGCACGGCCTCACGCCGTGCCGGCTGCAGGTTCCAGGCCAAGAAGAAGCTGTCGACGTCGACGCCGGCCGGCGGCTCCAGCGCCAGCAGCGACCGCAGCGCGTCTTCGGGCGCGGCCTGCTCCAGCGCCGCCAGGGCAGCCCGGCGCTGCGGCTTGCGCCTCAGGGTGGCGCTGGCGAAAGGATCCAGCACCACGCCCCCGCCCAGCGTGCGTGTCGCCGACTGGTCGCGCAGGATGAAGCGGTCGCCGTGCCAGGCGGCGATTTCGCGATTCAATTCGAGCTGCACCAGCGCGCTGCCCCCGGGCGCCAGCGCAGGCCCCTCGAGCAACACCACGCGTGCGCCCACGTCGCACGCGCCCAGGTGCAGGTGCACCGGCGTCCAGTGCGCGAGGTCGCGTGCTTCGCCCGCCAGCAGGCGCAGCCGGGCGTCGATGCGCCGGGTGGCGGCGTGCGCCGCCTCGGCCACGATCCAGTCGCCGCGCGCGATGTCGCTCTTCTCCAGTCCGGTGGCGGCCAGATTCAAGGCCAGGCGCTGGCCGGCCAGGCCTCGCTGCGACTCGCGGTTCTGCGCATGCAGGCCGCGCACCCGCACCGGCAGCTTGCGCGGCGAGACCAGCACGCGGTCGCCCACCGCCACGCGACCCGAGACGGCGGTGCCGGTGACCACGGTGCCGATGCCTGCCAGCGAAAAACAGCGGTCCACGGCCAGCCGGAACAGGCCATCGGCGGCAGCGGGTGCCTGCGCCTGTTGCGCGAGCAGCAGATGCTGCTCCAGGGCGGCCATGCCCGCGCCGGTGAGGTTGGACACCGCAAACACCGGTGAGCCGGCCAGGCCCGTAGGCTGGAGCAGGGCATCGATCTCGGCCCGGACCTCGGCCAGCCGCGCGTCCGGCACGAGGTCGCTCTTCGTCAGCACCACGGCGCCGCGTGTCAGGCCCAGCAGGTCCAGGATCGCAAGGTGCTCACGCGTCTGCGGCATCGGGCCGTCGTCCGCGGCCACCACGAGCAGGACATGGTCGATGCCCGTGGCGCCGGCCAGCATGTTGCGCACCAGGCGCTCGTGGCCAGGCACGTCGACGAAACCCAGCACACCGCCGTCGGCCGTGGGCTTGTACGCGAAGCCCAGGTCGATGGTGATGCCGCGCGCCTTCTCTTCCTTCAGGCGGTCGGCGTCGATGCCCGTCAAGGCCTTGACGAGCGAGGTCTTGCCATGGTCGATGTGACCTGCGGTGCCGACGATCAAGTGCTTGGAACGCTGAGTGGAAGCGGCGGCATGTTAGCGTCTTCCTGCATGGACGAGCCTCTTGCCGCGTTTGTCGATTCATTGAGGCAAGTCAAGTCCATGCGAGCCGTTCCTCCGTAGAACCCCTAGCCATTGGACGCTGAGGAGTGCGCGGATGTTATGCACAATGCTTCCTAGGTTTTCAGGTGTGCGCCATGCCGTTGCAGACGTGGATCGTGCGCCGCGATTGTTCGAGTGCGCTCGCGTCGGGCTGCACCACCAGAAGGGGAAGTAGCGATGAATCGTGACGATCAACAACCCATGGCTCGCCGCACCTTGCTGGCGGGAGCCGGTACGGTGGGTGCCCTCGCGGCCGCCGCGGCTTTATTGCCCGCGCGTGAATCCGCCAAGACCCCAGCCGGCGACACCGTGCAGACGGCGTCGGATGAAAGCACCGGGTACCGCCTCACAGAACACGTGAAGCAGTACTACCGCACGGCCCGCGTCTGAAACCCAGCCGCTCGAAGCAGGAGGCAATGATGTTATTGACCAAACGGTCAGCGGGTGGCGGGGGCACATCGCCCAGCGCCCTCGTTGGCAGCCTGGCGCGCGGGGTCTCGCGCGCCATACCCACGATGGACCGGCGCGCCTTCCTGCGCCGGTCCGGTCTGGGTGTCGGTGCCGGCCTCGCGGCCAGCCAGCTGACACTCGTGCGCAAGGCGCAGGCCGCCGACCCTGCCGCCGCCACCGGCAGCGGCAAGGTCGAGGTCAAGCGCACCGTCTGCGGCCACTGCTCGGTGGGTTGTGCCATCGACGCTTACGTCGAGAACGGCGTCTGGGTGCGCCAGGAGCCGGTCTTCGACTCGCCGCTGAACCTGGGCGCGCATTGCGCCAAGGGCGCCGCGGTGCGCGAGAACGGGCACGGCGAGTACCGCCTGAAGTACCCCATGAAGCTGGTCGACGGCAAATACCAGCGCATCAGCTGGGACGTGGCGCTCGACGAGATCAGCAAGAAGATGCTCGAACTGCGCCAGCAAAGCGGCCCGGATTCGATCTTCGTGGTGGGTTCATCCAAGCACAACAACGAGCAGGCCTACCTGCTCAGAAAGTGGGTGACCCTCTGGGGGACCAACAACTGTGACCACCAGGCACGAATATGCCACTCCACTACTGTCGCCGGTGTGGCGAATACGTGGGGTTACGGTGCGATGACGAATTCGTACAACGACATGCAGAACTCGAAGGCTGCGTTGTACATCGGCTCGAATGCGGCAGAGGCCCACCCGGTCTCGATGCTTCACATGCTGCATGCGAAGGAAAAGGGCTCGAAGATGATCGTGGTCGACCCACGATTCACGCGCACGGCGGCCAAGGCCGACGAGTACGTGCGCATCCGCTCGGGCTCGGACATCCCCTTCCTGTTCGGCGTGCTCCATCACGTCTTCAAGAACGGCTGGGAGGACAAGAAGTACATCGAGGACCGCGTCTGGGGCATGGACAAGGTCCGCGAGGAAGTGCTGGCCAAGTGGACGCCCGACAAGGTGCTGGAAGCCTGCGGCGTGGACGAAGCCACCTGCCTGAAGGTGGCGCGCATCATGGCCGAGAACCGGCCGAGCACCATCGTCTGGTGCCAGGGCCAGACCCAGCACACCATCGGCAACGCCATGGTTCGGGCCTCGTGCCTGCTGCAACTGGCGCTGGGTAACGTCGGCGTTTCTGGCGGCGGCGCCAATATCTTCCGCGGCCACGACAACGTGCAGGGTGCCACCGACATCGGGCCCAATCCCGATTCGCTGCCCGGCTACTACGGCCTGGCCGAGGGCTCGTTCAAGCACTACGCCTCGGTCTGGGGCGTGGACTTCGAATGGATCAAGAAGCAGTACGCCGCCGGCATGATGGGCAAGCCCGGCATGACGGTGTCGCGCTGGTTCGACGGGGTGCTCGAGAAGAACGAGCTCATCGACCAGCCGAGCAAACTGCGCGGCCTGTTCTACTGGGGCCATGCGCCGAACTCGCAGTCGCGCGGGCTCGACGTCAAGCGGGCGATGGACAAGCTCGACCTGCTCGTGGTGGTCGACCCGTTCCCGTCGGCCACGGCGGCGATGGCGGCCATGCCGGGCAAGGCCGAGGACCGCAATGCGAACCGGGCCGTCTATCTGCTGCCGGCCTGCACGCAGTTCGAGACCAGCGGGTCCGTGACGGCGAGCAACCGCTCGATCCAGTGGCGCGAGAGAGTGATCGAACCGCTGTTCGAGGCCCGCTCCGACCACATGATCATGCTGCAGCTGGCCGAGAAGCTGGGCTTCGCGAAGGAGCTGACCAAGAACTACAAGATGCAGAAGGTCAAGGGCATGGACGAACCCGTGCCCGAGGACATCCTGCGCGAGATCAACCGCGGCGTCTGGACCATCGGCTACACCGGCCAGAGCCCGGAGCGCCTGAAGGCGCACATGCGCAACATGCATGTCTTCGACGTCAATACGCTGCGTGCCAAGGGCGGCATCGACAAGGAGACCGGCTACAAGCTCGACGGTGACTACTACGGCCTGCCCTGGCCGTGTTACGGCTCGCCCGAGCTCAAGCACCCGGGTTCGCCGAACCTGTACGACACGTCCAAGCACGTGATGGACGGCGGTGGCAACTTCCGCGCCAATTTCGGCGTCGAGCGTGACGGCGCCAGCCTGCTGGCCGGAGACGGCTCGCACAGCAAGGGCGCCGAGATCACCACCGGCTATCCGGAGTTCGACCATGTCCTGCTCAAGAAACTGGGCTGGTGGGCCGACCTGACCGAGGCCGAGCAGAAGGCGGCCGAGGGCAAGAACTGGAAGACCGACCAATCGGGCGGCATCCAGCGCGTGACCATGGCGCACGGTTGCCATCCCTTCGGCAACGCCAAGGCGCGTGCGGTGGTCTGGAACTTCCCCGATCCGATCCCGCAGCACCGGGAGCCCATCTACTCCAACCGCCCGGAGCTGGTGGCCAAGTACCCGACGCATGCCGACAAGATGGCCTTCTGGCGCCTGCCGACGCTGGGCAATTCCGTCCAGGGAAAGAACGTCGACATCGGCAAGCAGTTCCCGCTGATCATGACCAGTGGTCGCCTGACCGAATACGAGGGCGGTGGCGACGAGACGCGCTCCAACCCGTACCTGGCCGAGTTGCAGCAGGACATGTTCGTCGAGATGAATCCGGTGGCCGCCAACGACCGCGGCATCCGCAACGGCGAACAGGTGTGGGTCAAGACCCCGTCCGGCGCCCGCATCAAGGTGAAAGCGATGGTCACGGAGCGGGTCGATCGCGAAACGGTGTTCCTGCCGTTCCACTTCGCCGGCAAGTGGCAGGGCGAGGACATCTCGGTCTACTACCCCGAGGGCGCCAAGCCGGTGGTTTCGGGCGAGGCCGTCAACACCGCCACCACCTATGGCTATGACCCGGTGACGATGATGCAGGAAACGAAGACGACGCTATGCCAGATCGAGAAGGCAGCATGAGGAGCGCACGATGGCCAGAATGAAGTTCATCTGTGACGCCGAGCGTTGCATCGAGTGCAACGGCTGCGTGACGGCCTGCAAGGCCGAGCACGCCGTGCCCTGGGGCGTGAATCGCCGGCGTGTCGTCACGCTGAACGACGGCGTGCCGGGCGAGCGCAGCATCTCGGTGGCGTGCATGCATTGCTCCGACGCGCCTTGCATGGCGGTGTGCCCCGTGGACTGCTTCTACCGCACCGAAGAAGGCGTGGTGCTGCACGACAAGGACACCTGCATCGGCTGCGGTTATTGCAGCTACGCCTGCCCCTTTGGCGCGCCGCAGTTTCCCAGTGCCGGCACCTTCGGCATGCGCGGCAAGATGGACAAGTGCACCTTCTGCGCCGGCGGTCCCGAAGCCCATGGCAGCGCGGCCGAGAACGAGAAGTACGGCCGCAACCGCCTGGCCGAGGGCAAGCTGCCGGCCTGTGCCGAGATGTGCGCGACCAAGGCGCTGCTGGGTGGTGACGGCGACGTGGTGGCCGACATCTTCCGCGTCCGCGTCACGACGCGCAACAAGGGCAGCGAGGTCTGGGGCTGGGGAACGGCCTACGGCAAACCCAGTCCGGGCAGCGCGGCACCGAAGGCGACCAAGTCATGAGAACGCTTGCGGTTGCGGCGGCCGGGCTGGTCCTGGTCACCAGCCTGGCGGCCTGCGGCGAAAAGCCGCAGGTGGCCGGCTCCAGCGTCAAGGGTCAGCCGGCCTACCTGGGCACCGGCGTCGGTCCCTACACCCAGGCCGGCTGGAAGGCGGGCGATGCCACGAGTTGGGAAGAGCAGATGCGCACGCGTACACAAACCGGGCAGAACGAGTATGTGCGCAGTGGCGGCAATTAGGCCGCCGGCACACCGCGAGGAGAACTCATGTCAGGGTCGATGAAGCAAGTCGTGCTGGGCGCCATGTTGGCGCTCGGGCTGGTCTGTTCCGTGCAGGCGCAGCAGGCCGCCACCGGCAGCACAGCCCCGACGGGATTCGTGGCGCCGGAACTGCCGGCCCCCGACGAGTCCAACGCGGTCCGGGCCAAGACCCAACCGGGCAACAACGCGCCGGTCTGGCGGGCGGTCCGCGACAGCGGCACCCAGCCCGGCACCAGCAATCTGCCAGGTGCGGAGATGGGCGTCCTGGTGCAGCCGTTCGTGCAGTATCCCGGCTCACAGCTCACGACCGCCGGCGAAGCCTGGCGCCAGGTGCGCAACAACTGGATCATTCCCTACGGCGGCGCGCTGTTGCTGATTGCCTTGGCCACGCTGGCCTTGACTTATCTCACCAAGGGGCCGTTCGGCGGGCCGGTGAAGGACACCGGGCGCAAGATCGAGCGCTTCACGCCGTACGAGCGCGTGCTGCACTGGTCCACCGCCATCACCTTCTCGCTGCTAGCCATCTCGGGCATCGTCATCGCGTTCGGCAAATACTTCATGCTGCCGGTGATGGGGGCCACGCTGTTCGGCTGGTTGAGCTTCGCGCTGAAGACCCTGCACAACTTCGCCGGGCCGGTATTTGCGGTGGCGCTGATCCTCTTTGCCGTCAAATACCTCGCCGACAACCTGCCGCGGGCCGGCGACCTGGGCTGGCTGAAGAAGGCCGGTGGCATGTTCGGCGGCCATCACGTGGCTTCGCACCGCTTCAACGCCGGCGAGAAGATCGTCTTCTGGATCGGCGGCATCGTGCTCGGCCTGGTCGTGGTGGGCTCGGGACTGGTGCTCAACGGCCTGGTTCCCGGCTTCGGCGAAACCCGCGGCGGCATGCAGGTCAGTCTCATGATCCACGGCGTGGCCTCGGTCTTGATGATGGCCTTGTTCTTCGGTCACATCTACATGGGCACGCTGGGCATCCCCGGCGCCTTGGACGCCATGAAGACCGGTTATGTCGACGAGTCCTGGGCCAAGGAGCACCATGAACTGTGGTACGACGATATCAAGGCCGGCAAGATTCCTGCGGTTCGTTCATCGTCGACCCCGACGGCCCTGGGCGCTGCGCCTCGGCAAGCCTGACACAGTCAAGAAACGGTTGGAGAACTCTTCATGAAGACCATGCCAGTTGCCGTAGCGGCTGCCGCCTTGCTGGTCAGCACAACGCTGCTGATGGCGCCCGCCTGGGGCAAGCTGCCGCCGCCCAGCGACGAAGCCAAGGCCAAGGCCGCAGAGAACGCCGCCAAGGCGGCCTGGAGCGGCAAGGTCGAGGCCTACAAGCTCTGCAAGTCGATGGACGCCACGGCGGCTCACTACTACGCGCAGGCCAAAACGGCCGGCAAGGAGGTGAAGCCTCCCGTGGCCACCGCGCCCTGCGCCGACCCGGGGCCGTTCGTCTACACCCCGCCCGCGGCGACGCCTGCAGCGGCTGCCGCCGCGCCACCGGCAGTGGCCGCCGCACCGGCCAAGAAGTGAAACCGCCCCCAGCCCGCCATGCCGGTACTGCCTGAGGGTCAGCGCGCCGCAGAGCTTCAGCCTCCGGTCAGAGCGATCGACTGGGTGCCGGTGGCCGGTGCACCGCGACTCACGCTGTCCTCGTGCGAGTTGCTGCGAGAAATCCAGATCCTGGACGAATACGGGGACCGGCGGATCATCCACATCCCGGCCGAGCGGCCGCTGACCGTCTTCGTGGACAAGCGCGAACTGGTCACGCTCATGACCCTGGGCGCCTGCCCCGAGCTGCTGGTGCTGGGTTACCTGCACAACCAGCGGCTCATCGCACGTGTGCAGGAGGTCGAGTCCGTCACCGTCGACTGGGACGTGGGCGCGGCCGCCGTGCGCACCCACCAAGGCGTGCAGGACCTGGCGGCCAAGACCGCCCGCCGCGTGGTCACCACCGGCTGCGGCCAGGGTACGGTGTTCGGCGACATGATGGCGCAGTTGGACACCGTGGCCCTGCCTGACGCCCGGACCGCACGGATCCGCCAGAGCACCCTGCACCGCATGCTCGAAACCATGCGTCAGCAGGACAGCATCCACCGCAAGGCCGGTTCGGTGCATGGTTGCGCGCTGTTCTGCGGCGGCGATATGCTGATGTTCGTCGAGGACGTGGGCCGCCACAACGCCATCGACACCATCGCCGGCTGGATGGCCCTGCACGGTGTGGCCGGGGGCGACAAGGCCTTCTACACGACCGGGCGCCTGACCAGCGAAATGGTCATGAAGTCGGCCCAGTTGGGCGTGCCGATCATCGTGTCCCGCAACGGCGTCACCGCCATGGGTCACGAACTGGCCAGCCGCCTGGGCATGACCTTGTTCGGCCGTGCCGCCAACAAGCACTTCCTGTGTTATTCCGGGCTGGAGCGGTTCGACTCCGAACCCGAACCGCAGCGCACGCCGGTGCGCGTGGTCGCGGGCTGAATCCCTGCGCCGGGCCCTGCCGCCGCGGCGGCGGGCCGCAGCCTCAGGTCAGGCCGTCGAACAGCCACACGTCCACCAGGTCGCCCGCGGCCACCGACGCCTGCTCATGGCCCAGCACCACCAAGGCGTTGGCCTCGCTCATGCTGCGCAGCACGCCTGCGCCCTGTGACCCCGTCAAGCGCACCTGCCAGCCTGCCGGCCCAGGCTCGACGATGGCGCGCTGGAACTCGGTGCGCCCCGGCCGCTTGCGGATCGGCGTGAGGCAGCGTGCCTGCAGCACCGGCAAGGGCGTGGCGGTGGCACCCGCCAGGCTCAGCAAGGCCTCGCGGGCGAAGACATAGAAGGTCACCAGCGCGGCCACCGGGTTGCCGGGCAGGGCGAACAGCCAGACCGGGGCCTGCACCCCGGCCACATCGGCAGTGGAGCCGTCGGCGGAGGCGGACCGGCGCAGCGGCCCGAAGGCAAACGGCCGCCCGGGTCGCATCGCCACCTTCCAGAACGCCACCTGGCCCCGTTGCGCAAGCACGTCGCGCGTGTGGTCGGCGTCGCCCATGCTGACGCCGCCGCTGGTCACGACCGCATCGGCGCGCGCCGTGGCCTGTTCGAGCACGCTGTGCAGGGCCTGCGGGTCGTCGCGCACCAGCCCCAGGTCGACGACCTCCATGCCCAGGCGCTGCAGCGCACCCATCAGGCTGTAGCGGTTGCTGTCGTACACGCAGCCGGGGTCGAGCGGCTGGCCCAGGGTGCGAATCTCGTCGCCGGTGGAAAACAGCGCCACGCGCAGGCGGCGAAATACCGGTACCCGCTCCACGCCCAGCGAAGCGATCAAGCCCATGTCGGCCGGCTTGAGCAAGTGCCCGGCCTGCACGGCTGGCCGGCCGGCGGCCAGGTCCTCCCCTCGGCGACGGCGGTTCTCCCCGGCCCGGATCACCCCGGCTTCGACATGCACCAGCGACCCTTCGGACCGGCACAGTTCCAGCGGCACCACGGTGTCCAGGCCCGTCGGCATGACCGCGCCTGTCATGATGCGCAGGCAATCGCCCGTTCCCACCGTGCCGCCGTAGGGCGCGCCGGCCATCAGCGTGCCCACCGAGCGCAGCAGCGTGGGGCCGTCCTGGCGCAAGGCGCGGCCGTCGAAGGCATATCCGTCCATGGCCGAGTTGTCGTGCGCCGGCACATCGATCGGCGAGATCACGTCGACCGCCAGCACGCGCCCCAGTGCCTGGTCCACGGGCAGGTCTTCGGCCTGCGTGATGGGTCGCAGCGCGGCAGCGATGGCCTCCCGCGCCTGCGCCACGCTCAGGTTCTTGTCGCCCGCGGCCAGCGGGGAAGGGCCCAGTTCCGACATCACGCATCCTGCCTGCCCGCTGTGGGGCGATGCGTGATTCTGCCGCCGCCCTGCGCTTTCAGTTCGCCGCAGGCGCACGGCCGTACAGCCGTACCAGTTCGGCCAGCCGCCCCGCATGCCAGGGGTGCACCTGGCTCCATTGGAAGCGCCAGGCCCACCAGCCGCTGCCCTGGCCCGGATGGTTCATGCGGCAATCGCTGGGCAGGGCCAGCACGTCCTGCATCGGATGCACGGCGGTGTCGGCAACGCTGGCCATGGCGGCACGGATCATGGTCCAGGGCATGTCGTGGCCGTCGGTCGCCAGGTAACCGCGCGCGAAGTGGCGCTCGTGATCGGTGGCGGTGGCCCACCACCCGGCGACGGTGTCGTTGTCGTGGGTGCCGGTGTAAACCACCGTGTCGGGCTCGTGGTTGTGCGGCAGGAAGCGATCGCTGGCGTCGCCGGCAAAGGCAAACTGCAGGATGCGCATGCCCGGGAAGCCGAACTCCTTGCGCAGCGCATCGACGTCGGGCGTGATCACTCCCAGGTCCTCGGCAATGATCGGCAGCGGCCCCAGCGCCCTGGCGATGGCCTTGAACAAGGCCTCGCCCGGGCCCGGCGCCCAGCGGCCCTTGACGGCGGTGGGCTCGTCGGCCGGGATCTCCCAGTAGCCGGCAAAGCCGCGGAAGTGGTCGATGCGCACGTAGTCCACCAGCTCGAAGATGCGGCGCACCCGTTCCACCCACCAGGCGTAGCCGTCCCTGGCGTGTTCGCTCCAGCGGTACAAGGGGTTGCCCCAGCGCTGGCCGGTTTCGCTGAAGAAGTCCGGCGGTACACCCGCCACCACGGTGGGCCGGCCATCGGGTCCCAGTTCGAACAGCGCCTGGTGCGCCCACACCTCGGCACTCTGGTGGGCGATGAAGATCGGCGCGTCGCCGACGATTTGCACACCTTGCTCGTTGGCGTAGGCCTTCAGCGCCAACCATTGGCGGAAGAAGGCCCATTGGCAGAACTGCCAGAAGTGGACCCGCGCGCCGAACTCGGCGCGTGCCGCCGCCAGTGCCTGCGGCTGGCGCGCCGCCAGCGCCGGCGCCCAGTCGCACCAGTCGCGCCAGTCGTTGGCTTCGCACAGGGCCATGAACAGCGCGTAGTCGTCCAGCCAGGAGCGCTGCGCGGCCACGAATTCGGCGTACGCCTGGCGCTGCGGCGGCGTGGCGCCGTCAGCGAAGCGCTCCGCGGCACGCTCCAGCCGTTCCATGCGAAACGGCACCACGGCCGCGAAGTTCACACGTTCCGCGTCCAGCCCCACCGCGGGCGCGAGGTCGGCCGCATCGAGCCAGCCCTGTTGCTGCAGTTCGGCCAGGTCGATCAGCAGCACGTTGCCGGCAAAGGCCGAGGTGCTCATGTAGGGTGAATTCCCGGGGCCGATGCCACCCAGCGGCAGGATCTGCCACAAGGTCTGGCCGCCGGCCACCAGCCAGTCGACGAAGTGCCGCGCATCGGCGCCGAAATCGCCCGATCCGTGCGGGCCGGGCAGGGAAGTGGGGTGCAGCAGCATGCCGCTGGCGCGAGGAAATCTCATGGCGCGGATCCTTCGAGGTCGGTGTCGGCGCGCGCGTCGCGCAGCAGTGCGAGGCTGCGGCCGCGCAGGTCGTAGCAGTCGTCGGCCTTGGCGCCGGTGCGGCGCCAGGAGCTGCGGCCGTCGGGTCGCGTGGTGTCGAGCTCGGCCACCCAGTCGCCCGGCGGCAGTTTGAAATGGGCGTCCGCGTCGCGGCCGTTGACCATCAGCAGCAAGGGCGCGCCACCGCGGCCGGGCAAGCCGATCCAGGCGCCCAGGATGCGCGACATGCGGTTGTTCCAGTGCTCCGGCGTCATTTCTTCGCCTGTGCGGCGCAACCATGCCAGGTCGACGTCGCCGTCGCGGTCGGGCAGACCGGTATACCAGCGCAGGCCCAGCGGAAGCAGGCGGCGCCGCAGCGCCAGCACATGGGCGGTGAATTCGATCAGCGACTGGTCGGCGCGCGGCCAGTTGATCCAGGTGATGGGGTTGTCCTGGCAGTAGGGGTTGTTGTTGCCGCCCTGGCTGTGGCCGAGTTCGTCGCCGGCGGCCAGCATGGGCGTGCCCTGCGCCAGCAGCACCGTGGCCAGCAGGGCGCGCTTCAGGCGCGCGCGGAGGGCGTTGACCTCGGGATCTCCGGTGGGGCCTTCCCAGCCGCAGTTCCAGCTCAGGTTGTGGCCGTGGCCGTCTCGGTTGTCCTCGAGGTTGGCCTCGTTGTGGCGCAGGTCGTAACTCACCAGGTCGGTGAGCGTGAAGCCGTCGTGCGAGACGACGTAGTTGACCGATTCCGCCGGCGAGCGGCGTCGCGGCTGGAACAGGTCCGACGAGCCCGCCAGCCGCAGCGCCAGTTCGCCGCGCGTGCAGTCGCTGCCCAGCCAGAAGGCGCGCGTGGTGTCGCGGAAGCGGTCGTTCCACTCCAGCCAGCCGCGCGGGAACTGGCCCACCTGCCAGCCGCCGGGGCCGATGTCCCAGGGCTCGGCGATGAGCTTCACGCGTTGCAGCACCGGGTCCTGCTGCACCGCCGTGAAGAATGCGCCGTCGCGCTCGAAACCGCCGTCGCCGCGGCCGAGCACGGGCGCCAGGTCGAAGCGGAAACCGTCGACGTGCATCTCCTGCACCCAGTAGCGCAGGCTGTCCAGCACCATCTGCAGCACGCGCGGGTGGCGGATGTTGACCGTATTGCCGCAGCCACTCCAGTTCTCGAAGCGGTCGCGCTGGCCATGCTGCAGCCGGTACCAGCAGGCGTTGTCGAAACCGCGCCAGCTCAGCGTGGGGCCGCGCTCGTCGCCTTCGGGGGTGTGGTTGTAGACGACGTCGAGCAACACCTCCAGGCCGGCTTCGTGCAACCGGCGCACATGGCGCGGAACTCGTCGCGCGGCCGCGCGCTGGCGGCGTAGCGCGGGTCGGGACAAAAATAACCGATGGTGTTGTAGCCCCAGTAATTGACCAGACCCATGTCGACCAGCCGCTGCTCGTCCAGGATCTGCTGCACCGGCAACAGGCTCACCGCGGTGACGCCCAGACGCTTCAGGTGGGCGATGGCGGCGTCGCTGGCCAGCCCGGCGTAGGTGCCCTGCAGCGCCTCGGGCACGCCAGGCAGGCGCTTGCTGAAGCCGCGCAGGTGCAGCTCGTAGATCACGGTGTCGACCAGCGGCGTGGCGGGCGCGCCGTCGCCCTGCCAGTCGAAGCTCTCGTGCACGACCCGCGCCTTCAACGCCTGGCGGCCGTTGTCCTGCGGGTCCATATGCTGCGGGTGTTCGCGGTCGGCGCCGAAGTGCGGCGCCTGCCAGTCGAAGCCGCCGGGTGGGCTGACGATCTCGCGCGCCCAGGGGTCGAGCAGCAGCTTGTTCGGGTTGAAGCGGTGGCCGCGCTCGGGCCGCCACGGGCCATGCACGCGGAAGCCGTAGACGAGGCCGGGCCTGGCGCCGGGCAGGCGGCCGTGCCAGACGTCGCCGCTGCGCACCGGCAGCGGCACGCGCGCCAGCTCGGCATGGCCGTCGGACCCGAACAGGCACAACTCGACCTGCGACGCATGCTCCGAGAAGACCGCGAAATTGACGCCGTCGCCTTCGCAGGAGGCCCCCATCGGCCAGGGTCGGCCCGGCTCCAGCGTCACCAGTTCGTGGCCCAGGGTCGAGGCGCCGCGGATCAGCCGGTCCATTCCAGGAAGACCGTGGCCAGCGGCGGCAGCGTCAATACCACCGAGTGCGAGCGGCCATGGCTGGACACCGCCTCGGCGGTGGCCGCCGCCAGCGGCGTGCCGACATTGCTGCCGCCGTAATAGGCCGAATCGCTATTCAGTCGCTCCAGCCATTGGCCGGGCGCAGGCACGCCAAGGCGGAAGCCGTGATGCACCACGGGCGCAAAATTGCACACCACCAGCATCATCTGGCCGTCGCGGCCCTTGCGCACGAAGCTCAGCAGGCTGCGGCGGGCGTCGTCGTGGTCGATCCACTCGAAGCCGGCGCCGCTGAAGTCCTGGCTGTGCAGCGCCGGGCTGGCGCGGTACAGGCGATTCAGGTCGCGCACCAGGCGTTGCACACCGGCATGGCTGGCGTCGCCGAGCAGGTGCCAGTCCAGGCTGCGCTCGTGGCTCCATTCCCGGTCCTGCGCGAATTCGCAGCCCATGAACATGAGCTTCTTGCCCGGGTGCCCGAACATGAAGCCGTAGTACGCGCGCAGGTTGGCGAACTGCTGCCAGCGGTCGCCCGGCATCTTGCCCAGCAGCGAACCCTTGCCATGCACCACTTCGTCGTGCGAGAGCGGCAGCACGAAGTTCTCGTTGAAGGCGTAGATCAGCCCGAAGGTCAATTCGCCATGGTGATAGGGGCGGTGGATGGGGTCACGCGCCATGTAGCTCAGCGTGTCGTGCATCCAGCCCATGTTCCACTTGTAGTGGAAGCCCAGGCCGCCGGCATAGGTGGGGCGGCTCACCGCGGGGAAGGCGGTGGACTCCTCGGCCAGCGTCACCGCCTGCGGGCGCTCGATGCCGATGACCTCGTTGGTGCGCTTGATGAAGGCGATGGCCTCCAGGTTCTCGCGGCCGCCGTGCACGTTGGGGATCCACTCGCCCGCCTTGCGGCTGTAGTCGCGGTAGAGCATGGATGCCACGGCGTCCACGCGCAGACCATCGACGTTGAAACGCTCCAGCCAGTACAAGGCGCTGCCGACGAGGAAATTGCGCACCTCGGTGCGGCCGAAGTTGTAGATGAGGGTATTCCAGTCGTTGTGGAAACCCTCGCGCGGGTCGGCATATTCGTAGAGGCAGGTGCCGTCGAAGCGCGCCAGCCCCCAGTCGTCGGCGGGAAAGTGCGCCGGCACCCAGTCCAGCAGCACGCCGATGCCGGCGGCATGCGCGCTGTCGACGAAACGGCGAAAGCCCGCGGCACCGCCGCCCCGGGCGGCGTCGTCCGCAGTCGCGAAGCGCGAGGTGGGCGAAAACAGGCCCAGCGTCTGATAGCCCCAGGAGCCGTCGAACGGGTGCTCGCTCACCGGCATCAGTTCCAGGTGCGTGTAGCCCATGTCCTGCGCGTAGGCCACCAGGTCTTCGGCGAGTTCGTCCCAGTTCAACCAGCGCTCGCCTTGCTCGGGCTTGCGGCGCCAGCTCGCCAGGTGCACCTCGTAGATGCTCATCGGTGCATCCAGCGCATTCGCCGCCTGGCGCTCGGGCGAGGGCGGTGCCACCGGCGGCGTCACCGCCACCACGCTGGCCGTGGCCGGGCGCAGTTCGGCCTGGCGCGCGAAGGGGTCGGCCTTCTGCGGCAACAGGGTGCCGTGGCGGTCGAGCAGCTCGAACTTGTAGCGCTCGCCGGCATGCACGCCGGGCAGGAAAAGTTCCCACACGCCGCATTCGCGGCGCAGCCGCATCGGGTGGCGGCGGCCGTCCCAGGCATTGAAGTCGCCGACCACGCTCACGCGCGACGCATTCGGTGCCCACACCGCGAAGCTGGTGCCGGCCACGCCCTCCATGTCGCGCACGGTGGCGCCCAGCATTTCGTAGGGCCGCAGGTGCGAGCCTTCGGCCAGCAGCCAGGCGTCCATCTCGCCGAGCACGGCGCCGAAGCGGTAGGGGTCGTCCATGAGCTGCGGCGCGGTGCCCGGCCAGGTCACCTGCAAGCGGTATGGGCCATCGGCGGGCAGGGGGCCTTCGAAGAAGCCGTCGGCATGGCGCTGGTGCAGCGTCACGCTGGCGCCGCCGGCGACGGCGGCCACTGCCGTGGCCCCGGGCAGCAGCGCGCGCACCCAGGTGCGGCCGTCTTCCTGGCGGTGCGGTCCCAGCACGGAGAAGGGGTCGCCGTGCCGGCCCAGGCACAGGCGCTGGATTTCGTCGTCGTCGAGCATGGCGTGCGGTCAGGCGGGGCCGGCCGCCGGCACCTGCGCCTTGGCCGCCAACCCCCAGACCTCGGTGGCGTATTTGCGGATGGTACGGTCAGAAGAGAAGAAGCCCATGCCGGCCACGTTGGCGATGGCCTTGCGGGCCCAGGCCTGTCGGTCGCGGTACAGGGCATCGACGCGCGCCTGCGCAGCCATGTACGCGTCGAAATCGGCCAGCAGCATGTAGCGGTCGCCGCCCCACAGCAAGCCGTCCACCAGCGCCCGGTAGCGGCCGGGCTCGGCAGGCGAGAACTGGCCGCCGGCCACCGCGTCGAGCACTGCCCTGAGGCGCCCGTTTTCCTCGTAGATGCGCAGCGGCTGGTAGTGCGCCGCGCGGCTGGCCGCCACCTCGGCCGCCGAAAGCCCGAAGATGAAGATGTTGTCGTCGCCCACCTGCTGGCGGATCGATATTGGCGCCGTCGTCGGTGCCGATGGTGAGCGCGCCGTTCAGCGCCAGCTTCATGTTGCCGGTGCCGCTGGCTTCGGTGCCGGCAGTGGAGATCTGCTCCGACAGGTCGGCGCCGGGCATGATGACCTCGGCCACCGAGACACCGTAGTTCGGCAGGAACACCAGCTTGAGCTTGCCACCGATGCGCGGGTCGTTGTTGATGACCTGGCCGACGTCGTGGATGAGCCGGATCACGTCCTTGGCCGTGGTGTAGCTGGAAGCAGCCTTGCCGGCCAGGATCACGGTGCGCGGCACCCAGCCGCGCCCGTCCGGACCAGCCGGGTCGGCCAGCATGGCCTGGTAACGCGCCACCACCTGCAGCACGTTCAGCAACTGGCGCTTGTATTCGTGGATGCGCTTGACTTGCACGTCGAACAGGCTTGCCGGGTCCACGTCCACGCCGGTGGTGGCATGGATGTGCGCGGCCAGGCGAACCTTGTTGTCGCCCTTGACGGCCATGAAGGCTTCGCGGAACTCGCTGCGGTCGGCGTGGCTGCCGAGTTGTTCGAGCTGGTCCAGGTCGAGCCGCCAGCCGCTGCCGATGGTCTGGTCGAGCAGCGCCGCCAGCCCCGGGTTGGCCTGGGCCAGCCAGCGCCGCGGCGTCACGCCATTGGTCATATTGGTGAAGCGCGCGGGCCACAGGCTGGCGAAGTCGGCGAAGATGGTGGCCACCAGCAGGTCGGAGTGCAGCGCCGAGACGCCATTGACCTTGTGGCTGCCCACGATGGACAGGTGGGCCATGCGCACGCGGCGTTCGCCCGACTCGTCGATCAGCGAGAGCCGGCGCAGGAAGTCGTGGTCGCCGGGCCGGTGCACCGCCGCCTCTTCCAGGAAACCCTTGTTGATGCGCAGGATGATCTCCAGGTGGCGCGGCAGCACGCGCTGCATCAGCGCCACCGGCCAGGTCTCCAGCGCCTCGGGCATCAGCGTGTGGTTGGTGTAGCTGAAGACCTTTTTCGTCAGCGCCCAGGCGGCCACCCAGCCGAAGCCGTTCTCGTCGACCAGCAGGCGCATCAGCTCGGCCACGCCGATGGCCGGGTGGGTGTCGTTGAGGTGGATCGCCACCTTCTCGGCCAGGTTGGTGAGCCGGCCGTGTTCGGCCTGGTGGCGTGCCAGGATGTCCTGCAGCGAAGCGCTGGTGAAGAAATATTCCTGCCGCAGGCGCAGTTCGCGCCCGGCATCGGTGCTGTCGTTGGGGTACAACACCCAGGAGATGTTTTCGAACTGGTTCTTGAACTCGGCGGCGCGCGCGTAGTCGCCGGTATTGAAGGCATGCAGGTCGATCTGCGACGGCGCCGCCGCCTTCCACAGCCGCAGGGTGCTGACACGTTCGGTGCCGTGGCCGGGGATGACCATGTTGTAGGCCTTGGCGTTCACCTGGCCGGCATGGCGCCACAGCGACGGCGTGCCGGGCCCCTCGGGATGTTCCACCCAGCCACCGAAGCACACGGCGTAATGCACGCCGGGCCGCGGAAATTCCCAGGGCGTGCCGTCTTCCAGCCAGGGGTCGGGGTGCTCGACCTGGCGCCCGCCCTGGATGCTCTGCTTGAACATGCCGAATTCGTAGCGGATGCCGTAGCCGAACGAAGGCAGCTCCAGCGTGGCCATCGAATCCAGGAAACAGGCCGCCAGCCGGCCCAGGCCACCATTGCCCAGCGCGGCGTCGGCCTCGGCGGCGGCCACCTCTTCCAGCGTGCAGGCATGCTTGCGTGCCGCGGTGGCCATCTCGTCTTGCAGGTCCAGCGCGGCCAGCGCGTTGGACAGCGTGCGGCCGATCAGGAACTCCATCGACAGGTAGTACACGCGGCGCGCCTTGGCGGCGCGGTCGGCGCTGTCGGTGGCCACCCAGCGTCGGGACAACTGCTCTCGCGAGACCTGGGCCACGGCGTGCATGATGTCGTTGGGCGTGGCGGCGGCAGGCGCGGTGCCCACGGTGGCCAGCAAATGGTGTTCGACATCGGCGGCTGTGGGTGTCACGGGTTCGGCAGCAAGGGTCATGGATGGCAATCCGTATTGGGCGCGCGCCGGCGTGCGCCGGCACGGCGGGTCATGAGGTGAACAGCAGTGTCACTGATGTGCGAAGAAGGCGGCCATGAATTCTGACCGAGTCGTCGTGCCCTTCGACGGCATGAGCCGGCGCAATGGCCTTCGCTTCGGAACGGCAGCAGTCAAGGCATGATCAGTGCCCTGGTCCACCCGCCGTTCGCCGATAAGTACTTACCATCGCGGCCTGAGGCAAGTTCTCACGTCTTCTTGGATGCTCCGGCCGGCATCCCGTCCGTGTGAAGCCAGCCGGCCTGTCTGACTCAAATGCTGAAACCTCTACAGGAGATCCGATGAAACCGATCGACGTGGCCCAGAGCCTGGACTTGCCGCGGCACGCCGTGGCGCTGGTGCTGGCGGGCGGGCGCGGCAGCCGGCTGAAGAACCTGACCGACAGCCGCGCCAAGCCGGCGGTGTACTTCGGCGGCAAGTTCCGCATCGTCGACTTCGCGCTTTCGAACTGCATGAACTCGGGCATCCGCCGCATCGGCGTCATCACGCAGTACAAGAGCCACAGCCTGCTTAGGCACCTGCAGCGCGGCTGGGCCTTCCTGAAGAGCGAGATGAACGAATTCGTCGACCTGCTGCCGGCGCAGCAGCGCGTGGACGAGGAGAGCTGGTATCGCGGTACCGCGGACGCGGTGTACCAGAACCAGGACATCCTCGCCGCGTACCGCGCCGACTACGTGGTGGTGCTGGCCGGTGACCACATCTACAAGCAGAACTACGCGCTGATGCTGGCCGACCACGTGGCGCAGGGACGCGAATGCACGGTCGGCTGTATCGAGGTGGACCAGAAGGAGGCCACCGCCTTTGGCGTCATGGCCATCGACGCGAAGCGGCTCATCCTCGACTTCGTCGAGAAACCGGCCGACCCGCCCACCATCCCGGGCAAGCCGGGACGCTCGCTGGCCAGCATGGGCATCTACATCTTCAACGCGCGCTTCCTGTACCGCGAACTCGAGCGCGACATGGCCGATCCGCATTCGAGCCACAACTTCGGCAAGGACATCATCCCCAAGCTGGTCAAGCAGGGCCAGGCGGTGGCCCACCCGTTCGAATTCAGCTGCGTGGGCGCGCGCATCGGCGAGGCACCCTACTGGCGCGACGTGGGCACCATCGACGCCTACTGGGACGCCAATATCGACCTCACCGCCACCGACCCGCTGCTCAACCTGTACGACACCAACTGGCCCATCTGGACCTACCAGCCGCAACTGCCGCCGGCCAAGTTCGTGCACAACCAGGACGACAGGCGCGGCGTGGCCGTGGAGTCCCTGGTCTCGGGCGGGTGCATCATCAGCGGCGCCGTCTTCCGTTCCGTGCTGTTTTCCAGCGTGCGCGTGCACTCGTATTCGGCCGTCAGCTGGTCGGTGCTGCTGCCGGGCGTGCAGGTGGGGCGCCATGCGCGGCTGACGCGGGTGGTGGTCGACCGCGACTGCGTCGTCCCCGACGGCATGGTCATCGGCGAGGACGCCGCCGCCGACGCCGAGCACTTCTACCGCACGGAGTCGGGCATCACGCTGGTCACGCGTGAAATGCTGCGCCGGCTGTGAAGGGCATGCCGGCATGAAGGTCCTGCATGTGGCGGCGGAGGTTTTCCCGCTGGTGAAGACGGG
>Ga0073899_10000967_pt1 | contig 26458 bp, 26 predicted proteins | sample KloWWTmetaKNB5Ph_FD_88975 | JGI IMG/M metagenome (GOLD analysis project Ga0073899, IMG submission 88975) | Active sludge microbial communities from Klosterneuburg, Austria, studying microevolution and ecology of nitrifiers - Klosterneuburg... | ecosystem: Engineered > WWTP > Aerobic digester >... | reverse complement strand
TGCTTATTTTTTTTCTCTTCATCCCCTTTTCTTTTGTCTTTTTTGTTTTGATGCGGGGGGGGGGGGGGGTGTGGGGGGGGGGGGGGGGGGTATTGTCAAGCAATGTAGCGAACATCACATCAAAGCGACTTCGCGCTGCCACTGTCATTGAATGCGGCGCCGATTCCGACCGGAATTAGAGTGACGAAGTCCGCGCGCGGCATCAGTAGCCGAGGTCCACGAGAAAGATCGTCGCGTCAATGGAGCGCGATTTCAGCAGCTCACGCAGCTCGGCGCTGATCGTCTCGCAATCCGTGCACTTTCCGATTGCGAAGCTCGGAATCAGCTCCAGCACGACCGGCGAGCCCTTCGCCTGCTTGCTCGCTTCGGGATGCACCTTCGCAAGCGTGAGTTGATCAAGCCCGCCAAGGCAGTCGAACTTCAACTGCTTCAGATCGCGGTAAGGGAAGTAGCCGGCGAAGCAGCCGTTCGCGTCAAATGCGATTACGGTAGGAAGAGGGATTGCCCCCTCAATGCTCCCAGCTGGCCGTGTGCGGGTGCCGGCCGCTGGCTTGGGCGCTGGAGTCGCCTGCATCATCTGACGCAGGAGCTTGGGGCTGAGCGCAACGGCGGCAGCCGTTTCGGTCGCCGCAGCAGGGGCCGGCGCAAGCGCGAGCCAGAACATCAGGAACAGACCGAACAATCGATTCATGGATGGGCTCCAAAGCGGTGATGGTCTCGTGCCAGCGAGGCGTTTGTCGATCGGCATCGCGCGCGGCGTCACAGCGACTGCGTGCGGCCGCCGTCGACGGGGAGGTTGATGCCGTTGATGTAGCTGGCGGCGGGCGTGGCGAGGAAGGCTATGGCGGCGGCGACTTCGGCGGCTTCGGCGAAGCGAGCAGCTGGGACCGAGGCGAGCATGGCGCTCTCGATCTCGTCGCGCGACTTGCCGGTGGCGGCTACGCGTTCCGTGATGATCTGTTCCAGCCGCTGCGTGCGCGTGAACCCGGGGAGCACGTTGTTGACGGTGATGCCGTGCGGCGCGAGTTCGGCGGCGAGCGTCTTGGCCCAGCTCGCAACGGCGCCGCGGATGGTGTTGGACACGCCGAGGTTGCGGATGGGTTCTTTCACCGAGGTCGAGATGACGTTGATGATGCGTCCGTAACCGGCGGCCCTCATGCCGCCGATCGTGGCCTGCACCAGCGCGTGGCTTGCGAGCAGATGGCGCTGGAAGGTATCGACGAACTGTTCGCCGGTGGCGTGGATCGCGGGCCCCGGATTCGGGCCGCCGGTGTTGTTGATCAGAATCTGCACCGGATGCGCTGCGACCATGGCATCCACCGCACTGCGCAGCGCGATGGTGTCCGCGACATCCGCCGCCAACCAGCCATGACGCTGCGCGCCATGCGTTTTCGGCAGCGTGCGGGCGAGCGCATCGAGCGCATCGCGGTCGCGGGCGAGCACAGTCACGTCCGCACCCAGGCTGGCCAAGGCCTCGGCAGCGGCGCGACCAATGCCGCGGGATGCGCCGCAAACCAGCGCGTGCTTGCCGGTGAGATGCAGATTCATCGCGGTCGGATCAGTCACGCGGGGTCAGTTGCATGGTCATCTGTTCGAGCAGCGACTCGTCGTCCGCTTCAGAGGCATCCATGCCCGTGTGCGGTGGAGCGACGCTGTCGAGGTCAATGCCCATCAATTCGGCGTCGTCCTCGTCGATGCCGTCGAAGGCTCGATACTCGGCATCGAACAGCGCGGTTTTCGCAGCGTCTTCGTCCGGAAAGCGCTCGGTCTCGCCGTTGGCGCTGAAGACCTCGGCGGTGCCGTTGGCGAGTACCGTAAGTCGTGCCCAGTGCAGTCGGTCGCCGAAGGTGACGAGCCACCATTGTGTTGTGGACATCGGAATTCCTGGTTGCAGATCAGAAGATCAGGGCCGCGAGCAAAGTGGGCGGCACCAGCAGCAGTAGAAACAACACGCACCAGGCGCAGACGTAAGCGCCGAAGGCGAGGGCGTGTGCGCGCGGGTCGTTCAAATGGCGTGACTCGCGCGCTTTCAGGTAGGCATGCAGTCGCTGCGCGCGGCCGGCGACGGGCTCGATCAAGTGCAGCGCCACCTTCGGGTGGCGCTCGACCAGTCGTGCCAGGAACCGGCGCAACAACAGCGCGGCGGCTGCCGCGAAAATCGCTGCGAACACCAGGTCACCAAGCACGGCAAACAGCAATAACTGCGAGCGGTCCAGGCCGGCCATCGCCTAGAACTCGGCCGAGCCCGGAACGCGCGGGTAGGGGATGGCGTCGCGAATGTTGCCGAGCCCGCAGACGTAGACCACCAGGCGCTCGAAGCCGAGCCCGAAGCCAGCGTGCGGCACCGTGCCATAACGGCGCAGGTCGCGGTACCACTGATAACTGTCGGGATTCAGCCCGAACTTGGCGATGCGCGCGTCGAGATAATCGAGGCGTTCCTCGCGCTGCGAACCGCCGATGATCTCGCCGATGCCGGGTGCGAGCACGTCCATCGCTGCAACCGTGCGGCCGTCATCGTTCAGGCGCATGTAGAACGACTTGATCTGCTCCGGGTAGTTCATCACCACGGTCGGACGGCCGATGTGCTTCTCCGTCAGCCAACGCTCGTGCTCGGTCTGCAGGTCGAGGCCCCATTCGACCGGGTAGTCGAACTTCTCGCCGGAGTTCCTGAGCAATTCGATCGCTGCGCCGTAGTCGACGCGCTCGAACGGCGCGCTGATGAACGCATCCAAGCGAGCAATGGCGGTCTTCTCGATGCGATCATTGATGAAGGCCATGTCGTCGGCGCGTTCGGCGAGCACGGCCCGGAAAATGTATTTCAGGAAATCCTCGGCCAGCGTCGCATCGTCGTTCAGGTCAGCGAATGCGATCTCGGGTTCGATCATCCAGAACTCGGCGAGGTGGCGCGTGGTATTCGAGTTCTCGGCGCGGAAGGTTGGGCCGAAGGTGTAGACCTTGCTGAGCGCCAGGCAATAGGCCTCGACGTTGAGTTGGCCGGAGACCGTCAGGTAGGCCTCCTTGCCAAAGAAATCCTTGTTCCAGTCGATTGCGCCCTTGTCGGTGCGCGGAATGTTCGCGAGATCGAGCGTGGAGACACGGAACATCTGGCCGGCGCCCTCGCAGTCGCTGGCGGTTACGATCGGTGTGTTCACCCAGAAGAAGCCGCGCTCGTGGAAATAGCGGTGGATGGCCTGAGCAATGCTGTGGCGGATGCGGGCGACCGCACCGAAAGTGTTGGTGCGCGGGCGCAGGTGCGCCACCTCGCGCAGGAACTCCATCGTGTGCGGCTTGGGCTGGATCGGATAGGTTTCGGGGTCGTCGACCATGCCGGTCACCTCGACCGAATCGGCCTGGATTTCGTAGCTCTGGCCCTTGCCCTGCGACTGCGCCAGGGTGCCGGTCGCGATCACCGCACAGCCGGCGGTCAGGTGCACGATCTCGCGATCGTAATTCGCGACCGTGTTTGGCACTACCAGTTGGATCGAGTTCTGCCCGGACCCATCGTTGACGGTAACGAAGGAAATGCCCGCCTTCGAATCGCGCCGGGTGCGCACCCAGCCGCGAACCGTGATTTTTTCACCAATCGCGATGCGACCGGCGAGTGCTTCGCGCACGCTTGCTACACTCATGCCCTGAAACTCCGTTGGCAGCGACCCGAACGGTCGCCATGGAACGCGCGATCATATCCGAGCGCGCGCACCCGACGGCATGGAGTGGAGCACGATGGGCATTCAACTTTCCGAATCGGCGGCCGAGCGTGTGGCCGGCTTCCTGCGCGAAAAACCGGAAGCGGTCGGGCTGCGCTTCGGCGTACGCAAGACCGGTTGCTCCGGCTTCGCCTATGTGGTCGATCTGGCCGACGCGGTCGGAGCCAATGACTTGGTCTTCGAATCGCGCGGAATCAGCGTGCTCGTCGACCGCGATTGCCTGGCCTGGGTCGACGGCACCGAGATCGACTACGCCCGACAGGGGTTCAACGCCCAGTTCCAGTTCCGCAATCCGAACGTGGCGGCCCAGTGTGGATGCGGGGAAAGTTTCACCACGGCGTGAGATTGGCCTTCGTCGCCCCAGCAAAAAGCCAATGAAAACAGCCGTGTCGACGTAGGTCATAGCGCTTGGCTTGAAGTGTCGGCCGAAAATTTTTTGCGCTTGTGGATAGATCGCCTAAGTCTCTGATACGGCTTGGGAAAGGCGAACTAATCCGCTGATTTTTCACGACTTTTGCATTGCGGCACGAGCGGGCCTCGGCTAAGCTTCCGTCCCCTGTCTGCCGCCGGCCGACGGGGCCTTGCCTCACCGGTTCGACTTCGGGAGGCCTACAAGTCCGCAAGGAGTTTTTTTGATGCGTCACTATGAAATTGTTTTCCTGGTCCACCCCGACCAGAGCGAGCAGGTTCCGGCGATGATCGAGCGATATAAGACGCTCATCGAAGGCGACCAGGGCACGATCCACCGTCTTGAAGACTGGGGTCGTCGTCAGCTCGCTTATTCGATCCAGGATCTCGGCAAGGCCCACTACGTGTTGATGAACATCGAGTGCAGCCAGCCGGTACTGAATGAACTGCAGTCCTCGTTCCGCTTCAACGACGCCGTGCTGCGTCATCTGATCACGACTCGCGAAGACGCGGTGACCGAACAGTCGCCGATCGCGAAGATGAAAGATGAGAAGCCGAGCCGTCGCAACAGCGAAGAAGGCTTCAGCGACGCCGAATTCGAAGACGCCGCCTGAGTCACGAGGAGAGATTATGTCCAAGTTCTTCCGCCGCAAGAAATTCTGTCGATTCACCGCCGAAGGTGTCAAAGAGATCGATTACAAGGATCTCAACACCCTCCGTCAGTATCTGACCGAGACCGGCAAGATCGTTCCCAGTCGCATCACCGGCACCAAGTCGCGTTACCAGCGTCAGCTCACCACTGCCGTTAAGCGTGCGCGTTTCCTGGCGTTGCTGCCGTATTGCGACAACCACTGAGGAGCGATTCGCAATGGAACTGATTCTTCTGCAGAAAGTTGTAAACCTCGGCGCCCTCGGCGACAAGGTCAACGTGAAGCCCGGTTACGGGCGTAATTATCTGGTCCCGCAGGGAAAGGCCGCTCCGGCCACTGCGACCAACGTGGCGGAGTTCGAGAAGCGCCGCGCCGAGTATGAAGCCAAGGCCAATGGCCTGCTGGCGGATGCCGAAGCGCGCAAGCAAAAACTCGAAGCCGCCGCGGTAACAGTTCGCGCCAATGCCAGCACGGAAGGCAAGCTCTACGGCTCGGTCGGTCCGCGAGACATCGCAGATGCCTTTACGAACGCGGGTTTCCCGCTTTCCAAGGCCGAAGTGATTCTCGGGGAAGGTCCGATCCGTCGAACCGGCGAATTCGACATCCACGTTGCACTGCACGCTGATGTGCATTGCACTGTCAAGTTGTCGGTCGTCGGCGAAGGGTAATGGCCGATTATCTGCCGGCTTTCTTCGGCCGGTAGTGCTGCTTCAGGGAAACTCAAAGCCCGCTGCTGACCCCAGCGGGCTCTTTTTTGGCCCGACGCGCAGCATCCGTCCTTGAACGCGCGGCAACGGCACCTCCGAGTACCGGAACTCATCGCGCGTGGCACGTTCCAACTTCCGCCCGTTTGCGTCCCGGCTCACTCGCCATGACAATACGCGGCCATTTTTCCCGGCCAACGCCGGTTCCAACCTGGAGCACACAAGAATGAAGCAGTTCTTTCGCAGCACTCTCGCAGCCGCGGTCGCGGTCGGTCTGGCCCTGCCCTTGTCGGCGAGCGCGCTCGACAAGCTGACCACGGAGAAGGAAAAGGTCAGCTACATGGTCGGCCTCGACCTCGCCAATGGCGTCGGCCAGATCAAGGACGAAATCGATCTCAATATCGTGATCGATGCGATGAAGACCCAACTCGCCGGCGGCAAGCTGCTGATGACGGCCGAGGAGTCGAAGGCGGTGCGCGACACCTTCATGCAGAAGCTGCAGGCGGCACAACAGGCGAAGACCGCCGAACTTGCCGGAAAGAACAAGGCTGAGGGCGACAAGTTCCTGGCTGCGAACAAGTCCAAGCCGGGCGTGAAGACGACCGCATCCGGCCTGCAGTACTCGGTGGTCAAAGAAGGCACCGGCAAGAAGCCGACGGCCGAGTCGACGGTCAAAGTGCACTACACCGGTACCCTGCTCGACGGCACCAAGTTCGACAGCTCGGTCGATCGTGGCGAGCCGGCACAGTTCCCGTTGAATGGCGTCATCGCCGGCTGGACCGAAGGCCTGCAGTTGATGACCGTCGGGTCCAAGTACAAGTTCTTCATCCCTTCCAACCTGGCCTATGGCGATCGCGCCACGCCGGGTCCGATTGGACCGAACTCGGCGCTGATCTTCGACGTCGAGCTGATCGAAATCGTCAACTGAGTCATCGCCCAACGATGCTCTCGGAACGCCGGCGCACGCCGGCGTTCGCTTTTGTGGCGGTTGCGGTGGCGCGAGGCGGATAAGATAGCGGCGCGCGAATCGACACCGGGAAGCAATGCATGCACGTCACCATCTTCGGTACCGGCTATGTCGGCCTGGTCACCGGTACCTGTCTCGCCGAGGTCGGCAACCGTATCCGCTGCGTCGATATCGATGCACGAAAGGTCGAGGGTCTCAACCAGGGAGTCGTGCCGATCTACGAACCCGGCCTCGATGAGCTTGTGCATGCCAACCACAAGGCCGGTCGCCTGCAGTTCACCACCGACGCAGCAAGTGCAATTGCGACCGCGGAGATCCTGTTCATTGCCGTTGGCACGCCGCCGGGCGAGGACGGCAGCGCCGACCTGTCGCACGTGCTCGCGGTGGCGCGAACGATAGGCCAGCACCTGATGCGCCACGCCATCGTCGTGAACAAGTCGACGGTGCCGGTGGGAACCGCGGACCGCGTGCGGATCGCCATTGCCGCCGAGTTGGACAGGCGTGGCGTAGATGTCACTTTCGATGTCGTCTCGAATCCGGAATTCCTGAAGGAAGGCGATGCGGTCAAGGACTGCATGCGTCCCGATCGCATCGTCATCGGCTCCGACAGCGCGCAGGCGGTCGAGCGGCTGAAGGTGCTCTACGCGCCGTTCAATCGCAACCACGAGCGCTTCGTGCTGATGGACGTGCGTTCCGCCGAGCTGACCAAGTACGCCGCCAACGCCATGCTCGCGACCAAGATCAGTTTCATGAACGAGATGGCCAACATTGCCGAGCGCGTCGGTGCCGACATCGAGCATGTGCGCCATGGCATCGGATCGGACCCGCGCATCGGGTACTCGTTCATCTATCCCGGCGCTGGCTATGGCGGTTCGTGTTTTCCGAAGGACGTGCAGGCGCTGGATCGCACCGCGCGCCAGCATGGTTACACGCCGCGTATTCTGGAGGCGGTCGAGGCGGTCAATCAGGCGCAGAAGAGCCGTGTGTTCGCGTTGCTGCGCCAGCACTTCGGCGGCGATTTGTGCGGCCGCACCATCGCTGTCTGGGGGCTTGCGTTCAAACCGAACACCGACGACATGCGCGAGGCTCCAGCGCGCATCTTGCTGGCCCAGTTGTGGGAGGCAGGTGCGTCGGTGCGCGCGCACGATCCGGAGGCGATGAAGGAGGCTGCGCATCTGTTTGGCAGGCGCGACGACTTGGTGCTCTGCGATGAACCCTTTGCCGCCGTCGAAGGCGCGGATGCGCTGGTTGTGTTGACCGAGTGGAAGCTGTTCTGGAGTCCGGATTTCGAGCGTATTCGTGCTGCCTTGAAGTCGCCGGTCGTGTTCGATGGCCGCAACATCTACGATCCGAAATCGGTTGAGGCCGCCGGCTTGGCCTACTACGGCATCGGTCGCGGGCGATCGGTGGCTTCACCCCTGGTCAGCTGAGGACTCGCGTGCGCAACTACGATTCGATCAGACGTGTACTTGTCACCGGCGGCGCCGGGTTTCTCGGTTCGCACCTGTGCGATCGGCTGCTCGCCGACGGCCACGAGGTGCTTTGCGCGGACAACCTGTTCACCGGAAGCAAGCGCAACATCGCGCACCTGCATGGCCACCCGCGTTTCGAGTTCCTGCGCCATGACGTGACCATGCCGCTGTTCGTCGAGGTCGACGAGATCTGGAACCTCGCGTGTCCGGCCTCGCCGATCCACTACCAGCACGATCCGGTACAGACGACCAAGACCAGCGTGCACGGAGCGATCAACCTGCTTGGGCTGGCCAAGCGCCTGCGTGCGCCGATCTTCCAGGCCTCGACCAGCGAGGTCTATGGCGATCCCGAACAGCATCCGCAGCGCGAGGAATACTGGGGCCGAGTCAATCCGATCGGGCCGCGTTCCTGTTACGACGAGGGCAAGCGTTGTGCGGAGACGTTGTTCTTCGACTACCACCGCCAGCATGGCCTGCGGATCAAGGTCGCTCGCATCTTCAACACCTACGGTCCACGCATGCACCCGAAAGACGGGCGCGTGGTGTCGAACTTCATCATGCAGGCATTGCGCAACGAACCGATCACGCTCTACGGTGAAGGCTTGCAGACGCGCTCCTTCTGCTTCGTCGATGATCTGATCGAGGGCTTCATCCGGCTGATGGCGACCGGTGATCAGGTGACCGGGCCGATCAATCTCGGCAATCCGGGCGAGTTCACCATTCGCGAGCTGGCCGAGAAGGTGATTGCGCTGACCGGTTCGTCGTCGCGCATCGAGATGCGTCCGCTGCCGACCGACGACCCGCAGCAGCGGCAACCCGACATTACCCGCGCCGGCAACGAACTGGGATGGACGCCGAAAGTCGACCTCGACAGTGGCCTGCGCGTCACCATCGCCTACTTCGAACGGCTGATGTCGGGGGGCGTGGAGCGAGTGCATGGCTGAGTCGTGCAAATCGATGCGTCTGCTCGGCGGCGCCACGGCGCTGGCACCGTTGCTGCCGTTCGTCGATTTGCATCTGCACGCACTGCCCGGCGTCGACAATGGCCCGGCATCCTGGTCGGCGGCGGTGGAGTTGTGTGTGCAGGCCGCACACAATGGAATTTCGCACGCGGTGTTGACGCCGCATTTTCGCGGCAAGCCCTATGCCGAACGCATCACGCGCTTGTCGACGCGGCTGATTCGGCTGCGCGAGGCGCTAGTCGAGCGCGGCCTGTCGATGGAGGTCGCGCTGGCCGGAGAGTGCCGTTTCGATGCTGCTCTGCATCAGGCAATCCAGACCGGCGACCTGCCTTGGCTTGGACGCTGGCAGGATGAATATGTGGTGCTGATCGAGTTCTCGGATGCGCGATTGCCGGCGAAGATCGTGCCCGCGATCGAGTGGATGCGGGCGCGAGGCATGCGTCCGATGCTGGCGCATCCGGAGCGCATCCGCGAAGTTCAGGCGCGGCCGCACTGCCTGTCGCCGCTGGTGGCGGCGGGGTTGTTGCTGCAGGTCGATGCGGACGCACTCGCCGGGGGGCGCGGACCGTTCGCGCAGGAAACTGCGGTCGCGCTGCTGCGTGAGGGCTGGGGGACCATTCTCGCCAGCAACGCGCATGATCTGGTTCGCCAGCCACCGCGCATCGAGCCCGGGCGCGTGGTCGCGGCCGAAATTCTCGGCGACGCCGCGTCTTGGGAACTGGTTGCGCTGCGCCCCGCGCGCATCGCGGCCATGCATTTTCCCGCGCTCGCTGCGAACTGATGCCGCGCCGGTCCAGTACACTTTCGCCATGCCCTCGACCCTCGCCGAAATCAATGCACGCCTGGCCGAACTGGAATCGCGTTTCGCATTCCAGGACGATGTCGTGGCAACGTTGAATCCGCAGGTTGCTACCCAGGAACGACGCATCTTCGACCTGGTCGAGGAACTCCGGCAATTGCGCCATGAGGTGATCCTGCTGCGCGCTGCGCTCGGACACGATGCCGCCGACGAGCCGCCACCACCGCACTACTGATCTGCCTCCCAGTCCAACCATGACCGATTCCCTGCGTGACCAGATGCTGAAGCTCGGCTTCGCGCCCAAGAAGCACGACGCGCCGAAGCCCCGCCCGCAACAGCCCAAGCCGGGCGTCGCCGGAAGGGTGCAGGCGCCTGGCCGCCCCCGTGCGCAGACGAAGCCGGGGTCGTCTGTGCGCCTCGACTCGCGATCGCAGGAAGAGATCGACCTGGCGCGCGCTTACGCCTTGCGCGCCAAGCTCGAACGCGAGGAGGCCGCCCAGGCGCGGCGTGAAGCCGAACAGAAGGCCGCCGAGAAGCGCGAGCGCAAGTTGCGCATGGCGGCGCTGCTCGAGGGCAAGGCGCAGAACCTGGCGGATGCCGAACATCCGCGCCACTTCGAGCACCAGGGCAAGATCAAGCGCGTCTACGGCAGCGAAGCGCAGCTGACGGCGATCAATGCCGGCGAGCTCGGTATCGTCATGCAAGATGGCCACTTCCGCATCGTTGCGCGCGAGATCGCGCTGCAGGTGCGCGATCTCGAACCGCGTTGCCTGGTGTTGCTCGAAGAGCCGGACGGGCCCGGGGCCGCGGAAATCGACGCAGGCGTCTGAACGGTGGCGGCGCGCTACGGTCTCGCCAGAATTCTGTCGAAACGCGGACTGTGCTCGCGCACCGAAGCCGCGCGCTGGATCGCCGCAGGTCGCGTGCGCGTGGCCGGGCGGGTAGTGCGTGACGCCGAAGCACCGACCACAATTGATGCCGAGATCGTCGTCGACGGCGAACAGACCGAGTTGGTGATCCCGTTGCATCTGATGCTGAACAAGCGTCGCGGCCTGATCACCACGCGCATGGACGAGCACGGACGGGCGACCGTGTACGACTGCTTCGCGAATGCGAACCTGCCTTGGGTTGCGCCGGTCGGCCGACTCGACCGCGCCAGCGAGGGCCTGCTGTTGTTCAGCAACGACCCAAGTTTCGCCGCGTCCATCACCGAACCCGAGCAGGGCATCGAGAAGACCTACCACGTGCAAGTCGAAGGACTGCCCGAAGCCGAAGAATTGGCTGCGCTCGAAGCAGGGCTGGTCATCGATGGCGAATGCTGGCGAGTGGCGCGGGCGCACGAGTTGCGCCGTGGCGCGAAGAACTGCTGGCTGGAGATCGTGCTCGACGAGGGGCGCAATCGCCAGATCCGGCGCATGCTGGAAGCGCTCGGCCATCCGGTGCTGCGCCTGGTGCGAGTGGCGATTGGTCGCCTGCAGCTCGGGGGTCTGGGCAAGGGTGACTGGCGCGTGCTCGAAGAAGCGGACATTGCTGCACTGCATTTGCCTCTTCCCGGGAGCGGCGGATAATCCCGAGGCCCCATGTCGGGGCGGGAGGGATTCCACCATGCTCAATTTACCGGTGCGCCGCATGGCGCCTCATCTGCTCTGTGTCGCGCTGGCTGCGGCCTTTGTCACGACATCCGTATCCGCCGTAACCATCAATGCCTCCGGGCTGCGCGCTGCCGGCAGCATCGGCTTCGATGCCGAAGGCGTGCCGTTGATTCAGGCCGCGAACGACTACGACGCCGCCTTCCTGATGGGCTACGTGCATGCGCGCGACCGCCTGTGGCAGATGGACTATCTGCGCCGCGCGGCGAGCGGTACCTTGGCCGAACTGGTCGGCGCTCCCGCGCTGGCGAACGACATTCAGTTGCGCACGCTCGGCCTGCGCCGAGCCGCGCAGTCGAGCTGGTCGGCAATGCCCGACGTCGCGCGCGGCGAACTGCGCGCCTATGCCGAGGGTGTCAACCTGTGGGTGCGCAACAACGCGCTGCCTGCCGAGTACGGGGCCCTTGAGCTCACCCGCTTCGAGCCCTGGTCGCCGGTCGATTCGCTGATCATCGGCAAGCTGCTCGCGTTCCAGCTCAGTTTCGATCTCGACATCGACTACACCGTGCGCCTCGGTGCCTACGCCGCTGCGGGTGCCGCCGCCGGATTCAATGGCCAAGCGCTGTTCTTCGAGGACACGCATCGGGTGCAGCCGTTCGACACGCGTGCGTCCGTCAGTGCGGGAGATTTTCATCCGGCCAGCGCGACCGTCGATGCGAAGGCGCTGGGTTACTCCGTTCCCGACTACGCCGCCGATTTCCTGCGCCAGACCGAGGCGCTGCGCGACTCGCTGCAGGGCAACGAGTGGATCGCGCCGAAACTGGCACCGCGCGAAAACCGCGGCGGTTCCAACTGGTGGCTGGTGCATGGTGCGAAGACGTCATCGGGCAAGGCGATCCTGTCCAATGATCCGCACCTCGGCCTTGACCTGCCCGCGGTGATGCATGAGGCGCACATCGTATCGAGCGATCCCGCCTACGCCACCACGATGAACGTCTCCGGGCTGGCACCGCCGGGCGTGCCCTCGATCCTGCTCGGCTGCACGCCGGTGTTTTGCTGGGGTCTGACGACGAACCCGATGGACGTCTCCGACACCTATCAAGAGAAGTTCCTGCTCAACACCTACGGCCTGCCGACGCACACGCTGTACAAGGGCGTCGCCGAGCCGGTGAACTGGACCTTCCAGAGCTACTACGTCAACAAGCTCGACGGCGTGCCGGACAACGCCGCGCGCGACAACTCGATCGGCTACACCAACGGCGGGCTGACCATCACCATTCCTCGCCGCAACAACGGGCCGGTGCTGTCGATCAGCAACGACAGTGGCATTTCGGTGGCCTACACGGGTTGGGGCGCGACGCGCGAACTGGAAGCGATCCGCCGCATCAACCGTGCCACCAGTCTCGACGAGTTCCGCACCGCGTTGAGCTTCTTCGATGTCGGCTCGCAGAACTTCGCGTATGCCGGAACCGACGGCACCATCGCCTACCTCACCAGCGCCGAGGCGCCGGTACGCGAGGACCTGCAGGGCAATACCGTGGATGGAATGCCGCCGTTCCTGATCCGCGACGGCTCCGGCACGCGCAAGAACGAATGGCTGCCGGTGACGCATCCTCAGCTCAACCAGGCGGTGCCCTACGAGATCCTGCCGCCGAGCGAGATGCCGTTCGTGATCAATCCGTCCGCGGGCTACATCGCGAATGCGAACAACGACCCGATCGGCAGCACCTTCGACAACAACGCGTTCAACCAGCTGCGCCCGGGCGGTGGGCTGCACTACCTGAGCTTCGGCTATTCCAGCCTGCGTCAGGGGCGCATTGATCGCGAGCTGCAGTCGCTGATCGGCAGTGCCACGCCGATCACCCCCTCGCACATGAAGACGCTGCAGGCGAACACCGAGTTGCTCGACGCCGAGCTGGTGTTCCCGTATCTCGATGCCGCGTTCGCCAATGCGCAAACGTCGAGCTGGGCGGACCTGCACGCACTCGGCGCCGATCCGCGCATCGACGAGGCGATCAAGCGGCTGCAGGACTGGGACTACTCGTCCCCGACCGGGCTGACCGCGGGCTTCGACGCCGGAGACAATCCGATGGCGATGGGCGCGCCGAGCGAGATCGAGATCGCGAACTCGGTGGCGGCGACGATCTGGTCACTGTGGCGTGGTCAGGCGGTGCGCAACAGCGTCGATGCCACGCTTACCCGCGTGGGTCTCGGCAACTACTTGCCCGGCAGCAACGAGGCTTATGTTGCGCTGAAGCGTCTGCTCGAGCGCCATGACGCGCAGCAGGGCCGGGGCGTGTCCGGACTGAACTTCTTCCAGGTCAGTGGTGCGCCGAATGCGAATGCTGCGCGCGACTACCTGTTGCTGAAGTCGCTGGCGGACGCGCTCGATCTCGCAGCAAGCACGGGCTTTGCCGCGGCCTTCGGTGGCTCGACCGACCAGGACGACTACCGCTGGGGCAAGCTGCATCGCATCGTGTTCGACCATCCCCTGGGTGGTCCGTTCAACATTCCGGGGCCCGGCCTGTATGGCTTGACCAATGTGTCGAGCGAACTGCTCGGCTTGGCGCGCCAGGGTGGCTACGAGGCGGTGGATGCTTCCAGCCACAGTTCGCGTGCGAACTCGGTCAACGGCTTCATGTTCGGCTCCGGCCCGGCACGGCGTTTCGTCGGCGAGATGGGCATGCCGATCGTTGCAGATCAGATTTACCCGGGTGGACAGAGTGGGGTACTGGGCTCTCCCGGCTACATCTCGCAGCTGCCGCGCTGGCTGGTGAATGCCTACAAGCCTTTGCCGATCGACGAGGCCGCGCATGCGGCAGCGGTCACCACCACGCTGCACTTCGTGCCCGCGGGAAATCCGTGACGTCGAAGTCGCAGGCGGCGCCGCGTGCGGAGCATGCGCGCGGCTTCGATCTTGGCGCGGCGTGCCGAATCCTGGCACGTCGCGACAAGGCACTCGGGTCGTGGATGAAGCGTATCGGCGAGATCGAAACGCAGTGGCATCGGCGCTTCGATCCGGTCGATTCGCTGGCACGCTCGATCCTCTACCAGCAACTCTCGGGCAAGGCCGCGGCCACCATCCACGGTCGCGTGCTGGATCGCTATGGAGTGCGGCGCAAGCTCACGCCGGGCAGATTGCTGGCGGCCCCGGACGGCGGGCTGCGCGAATGCGGCGTGTCGTTCAACAAGATCGCGGCGTTGAAAGACTTGGCCGCGAAGGCGGAGCAGGGCGTGGTGCCGACGCTCGCGGCAATGCGCCGGCTGCATCACGATGAAATCGTCGAACGCCTGACCGAAGTGCGTGGCATCGGTCGCTGGACGGTCGAGATGATGCTGATCTTCTGGCTCGGCCGCCCGGACATTCTTCCGGTCGATGATCTGGGCATCCGCAAGGGCGCGCAGATCGTGCTCGGCCACGACGAGATGATGAAGCCCAAGGAACTGCTCGCACATGGCGAGTTGTGGGCGCCGTTCCGCACCGCCGCCAGTCTTTACCTGTGGCGCGTCGCTGATGCTGCGAAGGAGACTATTGCGCGCGGCTGATCGCGAGACAACCTCGATATCGCGGCAGATCTCGCCAGACACGGTCACAGTTTGCCGCGCCCGCTGGCGCTAGCCTGCGGGCTTCCCTGGCTGCAAGGCGCTTGCCTCATGATCGGACAGTTCACCTCGGCGCGCTGCGCACGCATAGTCTGCGGATGGTTGCTCTGCCTGAGCGCCTCCGCGCAAGCGGCGATCACGATCGACTTCAGCTACGTCGACCAGCAGTCGCCCGAGTTCCAGCGCTTCAAGTCGTTCGTCGATGCGGCCGTGGCCAACAACCCCGGTTACGGGTTCTCGGCCGCCGACGCCGCGTACATGTATCGCCTGACCGGGCAATTGCAGTACGCCACGTTGGCGGTGCAGACGGTCGAGGCGCAAGTGCAGGAGGCGGAGCTCGCGATCGCCGCCGGCAATGCGCCGCCGATCGCCGGCGACCAGTACCTTGATGTCGGTCCGATGATCGAAGACCTGGCGCTGACCTACGACTGGTGTGCCGCGCATACGAGCGCTGCGCAGCGCACGCGTTGGGCCAACTATGCCGAGCAGGCAGTCTGGAATGTCTGGCACAACAACCAAGCCCAGTGGGGCGGGAACGCGCACCCGTGGGCGGGCTGGGGCGTCGACGACCCTGCCAACAACTATCACTACAGCTTCCTGCGCGCGACGATGTACTGGGGGCTCACTTCCAACAGCGCGACCTGGAAGAACCTGCTGCAGAACGAAAAGTGGCCGGAACAACTGGCCTACACCGCGAGCATTCCCGGTGGTGGGAGCGAGGAGGGCACCGCCTACGGGCTGTCGCACCGAATGCTGTTCATGATGTACCGGGTGTGGCGCGACTCGATGGCGGCGGACATCGGCAACGCCAATGCCCACGTCAACGACAGCATTGCCTGGTGGATCCACGCCACCGTGCCCACGCTGGATCGCGTGGCGCCGATCGGCGACCAGGCGCGCGTGTCGGAACCGGTGATCTACGACTACCACCGTCACCTGGTGCTGGAAGCGCGCGCGCTTTCAAACGACGCCGCTGCACGCGACGATGCCGCCTGGTGGCTGCATTCGATCTCCGACCAGGACATGGAGTCGGGCTTCAATCGACGCCACAACCTGCTGCCGGCCGGACCGACCGGAACACCGCCGGCGCAGCTGGTCTACCACGCCCCCGGCACCGGGCAACTGTTCGCGCGCACCGGGTGGGATGCTGCGGCGATGTGGCTGCAGTTCTCGGCCGGGCCCTACGTGCAGAGCCACGCACACCAGGACCAAGGCGCGTTCACGCTGTTCGAGGGTGACTGGCTCGCGGCCACCGAGAACATCTGGACGCACAGCGGCATCCAGCAAGGCACCGATACCCACAATCTGCTGCGCTTCGAACAGGGTGGACAGATCGTGCCGCAGCGCGTCGGTACCACCTCGACGATGACGGTGACTCCGGGCGCAGGCGGGGCGGTGCATGCCGTGGCCAACCTGTTGCCCGCCTACGACGGCGATCCGGCCATTGTGGCTTGGCAGCGCACACTCGACTTCGCCAACCGCAAGCTCACGGTCAGCGACCAGTTCACCCTCGGCAGCGGTACCGAGGCCATTTTCCAGGTCAACACGCCGGTGCAGCCAATCATCAACGGCAACACCGCCACGGCCGGCAACCTCAAGATCCGAGTGCTCTCGCCCGCCAGCGCCACCCTGACCGCGCTCGACTGGACCACGCGCACCGGACCCGACGAAACCTACTACTCGGGCTGGCGGCTCGACGTGCGCGGCAGCAGCAGCGGCTACGTGGTCGAACTCAGCAACTCCGGCGCGCTGTTCGCGAACAGTTTCGAGTAGTTGCGCCGACTCAGGGCGGCGCGGTGGTCAGGCTCGCATCGAGGAACTGCAGTATCTGCCGGAACATCTGTTCGCGGTTGGCCTGCTTGTAGAAGCCGTGGCCCTCGTCTTCGACGACCAGATCCTCGTGCGGCTTTCCGGCACGGTCCAGTGCGCTGGTGAGCACGTGAAACTGCTCGATCGGCGTGCGCAGGTCGGCGCTGCCATGGATCAGCAGCAACTTCGCATCAAGACGTTTCACGTGGCTGGTGACCGAGTCGCGACCCAGCTTCTGGACATCGTTGCCAATGGCCAGATCGAGGTAGTTTCGGCTCGATTTCGACTCCGGAATATCACCCACAATGTGCATCAGGTTCAGGTCGTAGACACCGGCGTAGCCGATCGCGCAGCGGTACAGGTCGGGGTTGCGGATCGCGTTCATCAGCGCGGAATACGCACCGAAGCTGCCGCCGAAGATGCAGACGCGGCTGCCATCGACCAGCTTCTCGGCGACCACGTGACGAACCGCGGCGGCGATGTCGTCCTGGATGCGTCCCGCCCACTCGCCGAAACCAGAGCGCAGGAAGCGCTCGCCGCGCCCGCCGGAACCGCGGTAGTTGACGCGCAGCACCGCGTGTCCGGCCTGGGTCAGCAACTGCGTATCGGCGTCGAAGGTCCAGCGGTCGTGGATGCCATGCGGTCCGCCGTGCGGCATGACCACCAGCGAGGGCTTCGCGACCCCCTCGGGCAGCGTCAGCAGGGCATCGATATCGACGCCATCGTCGGTGCGGAAACGGAGCGCACGCGTCGGCGCAAACGCTTGTCCACGCAAGCCGGGATAGGCCGCTGCGACCGGAATCAGTCGCTGCGAATCACGGTCGAACACATACCAGTTGGGCGGCTCGCGGTCGGATTCGATCTGCAGCAATACGCGCCCATCGTCGCGGCTGAATTGCAGGGGCCGCACCAGCTGCCCCGGGAACTTGGCGAGCAGCGCCGCGAGCATGTCCGCGAAGTCCGGATCGGCGCCCTGAAGAACATCGATCCTTGGCGATCCGGCGTCGTAGAGGACGGCGGCGGGCGGCCCATTGCGACCGGAACGGATGACCTCAGAAACGGCGGCATCGGTGCGCCCGGCCAGACGCTGGCGCTGCCCGCGCTTCAGATCGACCCGGTACAGAGATTCCGGTTCGCCTTGATCGCTGATCAGAGCGTAGAGCTCCTGGTCGGGCCCGAAGAACTGCGGTTGCAGACTGCGTCCGACCAGTTCACGCGGGAACGTCTGCCATTCCTCTTCGGACTTGGATCGAAAGCGAGCGATCGGCTCGAGTTCGACGTCATAGCCATGGACGATGCGGGGCTCCAGCTGATTGTCGATGAACATCGTGCCTTCGTTCGCGTCCCGGCTGGCGATGAGCTGCTGGCGCCCGGTGCGCGCATTCACCCGCCACAGTTCCTGGCTGCTGTCATCGCCGCCACGCCAGCGCGTGAATTGAGCGAAGAAGCTTCCGGGAACCTGGTCTATCACGAAGATCTCGCGGGCATGACCAAAGCCGCTGTGTTCGAGCATGGCCTGGCGGCCGCCGAACACCAGGCGCTGGCGCTTGGAGTTGATGCTCGCCGAGTAGTACTCGCCGCTCAGCAGCGGCATTTCGAGCGCGGCAGTCTGCAAGGCCTTTTGAAACACGACGCGCTCGTCGTCCACCCAGGTCACGTTGGCAACCGTGTGCCCGGGGCGGAAGCGCAACACCCGGCCCTGATCCTTGTCATCGACCGCGATCAGGTACAGCGACTGCTGGTCCTCGAACGGCGCGACGATGGCGACGTGGCGCCCGTCCGGCGACATCGCGATATCGCGCACCTTCGGAAACGCCACCAACTGCTCGAACGTGCCCGCCCATCCCGGGGCGGCGGCGGCGAGCAGCGCCGCCGCGATCAGGAAGCTCGCCCTCATCGAGCCTTTGGCTCGATGTGCTTTTCGAGGAGGGCGCGAGGCAATGGCCGGGGCGCGCGATTCGAGCGAGGCCGTGTGCACGGCGGCAGTGCACTGGAAAATTGAGATCATCAGTGTTTCCCGGGGAAAGAAGCGTGCCGCCTGCAGACGGTCGTTACTGATTGTAACGATCACACCTCGATCGACGCCAGATCGCCCTTGCTCTCGAGCCAGTCCTTGCGGTCGTTGGCGCGCTTCTTCGAGAGCAGCATGTCCATCAGCTTGCGGGTGCCGTCGTCTTCGGCGACGGTGAGCTGGATCAGGCGGCGGGTGTCCGGATGGATGGTCGATTCGCGCAGCTGCGGCGGGTTCATCTCGCCCAATCCCTTGAAGCGCGTGACCGAGACGGTGCCGCGGATTTTCTCGCGCTCGATGCGTTCCAGCATCTGCCGTTTCTCGTCTTCGTCGAGCGCGTAGAACACCTGCTTGCCGATGTCGATGCGAAACAGCGGCGGCATCGCCACGAACACGTGACCGGCGCGCACCAGGGACGGGAAATGGCGCAGGAACAGGGCGGAGAGCAAGGTGGCGATGTGCAGGCCGTCAGAGTCTGCGTCGGCGAGGATGATCACCTTGCCGTAGCGCAGGCCGTCGATCTTGTCGTGGCCGGGGTCGCAGCCAATGGCGACGGCGAGGTCGTGGACTTCGGTCGACGCCAACACACCGCTGGACTCGACTTCCCAGGTGTTCAGGATCTTGCCGCGCAGCGGCAGGATCGCCTGGAAGTCCTTGTCGCGCGCCTGCTTGGCCGAGCCGCCAGCGGAGTCGCCCTCGACGATGAACAGTTCGGTGCGCGACAGGTCCTGGCTGATGCAGTCGGCGAGCTTGCCAGGCAGCGCCGGGCCCTGCGTGACCTTCTTGCGTACCACGATCTTGTCGGCTTTCAGTCGCGCCTGTGCGCGCTCGATCGCGAGCGTGGCGATGCGTTCGCCGAGATCGACGTGCTGGTTCAGCCACAATGAGAACGCATCATGGGTCGCGCCTTCGACGAAGGCGGCGGCATTGCGCGAGGACAGCCGCTCCTTGGTCTGGCCGGAGAACTGCGGGTCGGCGGTCTTGTAGCTGAGTACGAAGCTGAGACGATCCCAGACATCCTCGGGCGCGATCTTGACGCCGCGCGGCAGCAGGTTGCGGAAGTCGCAGAACTCGCGCAAGGACTCGGTGAGCCCCGAGCGCAGCCCGTTGGCATGGGTGCCGTGCTGCGCGGTGGGGATGAGATTGACGTAGCTCTCCTGCACCAGTTCACCATCGCTGCTCCAGCACAAGGCGAACTCGATCGCGTCGACGTCCTTCTTCAGGCTGGCAACGAAGATCTCGGGCGGAAGTAGCTCCTGATCCTTGAGCATGGAACGCAGGTAATCGCGCAGTCCATCCTCGTAGCACCACTCGATGCGCTCGCCGCTGGCTTCGTCGAACAGCTTCACGGTCAAACCTGGGCAGAGCACCGCTTTGGCGCGCAGTACATGCTTCAAGCGCGATAGCGAGAGCTTCGGCGAGTCGAAGTACTTGCCATCGGGCCAGAAGCGCACGCGCGTGCCGGTCTGCTTCTTCGGCACGCTGCCGATGATCGCGAGATCACTGGCGCGGTCGCCGTTGCGGAAATCCATCTGATAGCGATTGCCTTCGCGGCTGATCACCACTTCGACCTTGCTCGACAGCGCGTTCACCACGGACACGCCGACCCCGTGCAGGCCGCCGGAGAACTGGTAGTTCTTGTTCGAGAACTTGCCGCCGGCGTGCAGGCGGGTGAGGATCAGCTCGACGCCGGGGATGCCTTCTTCGGGGTGGATGTCCACCGGCATGCCGCGGCCGTTGTCGCTGACTTCGACCGAGCCGTCGTCGAACAGGCACACGTCGATGGTGTCGGCGTGCCCAGCCAGCGCCTCGTCGACCGAGTTGTCCACCACCTCCTGCACCAGATGGTTCGGCCGCGTCGTGTCCGTGTACATGCCCGGCCGGCGCTTCACCGGTTCCAGGCCGGACAGGACTTCGATATCGGCGGCGTTGTAGCGACTCATGCGGGGGCCTGGAAGAACTGCGGGGGCGGCATGGTGGGCGTGCAGCCAGCCCCGGTCAAGGCGCGCGTCTTGGCCACCACGCCAGCGTCCGGCCACGCCGATTCAGGGGCAGTCAACCGGGGCATCCGGTAGAATGCCGCTTTCACGCGATCCCGGTGTTTCATGACTCCCCTGATATTCGTTACCGGCGGTGTGGTGTCCTCGTTGGGCAAGGGCATTGCAGCTGCGTCGCTTGGCGCGATCCTCGAAGCGCGTGGCCTCAGGGTCACGATGATGAAGCTCGATCCGTACATCAACGTCGACCCGGGCACGATGAGCCCGTACCAGCACGGCGAGGTCTACGTGCTCGACGACGGCGCCGAGACCGACCTCGACCTCGGCCACTACGAGCGCTTCGTCAATACCCGGCTGACGCGTAGCAACGCCATCACCACCGGCAAGATCTACGAGAACGTGATCCGCAAGGAGCGCCGCGGCGATTATCTTGGCGCGACGGTGCAAGTCATTCCGCACATCACCGACGAGATCAAACGTGCGGTCGAAGCGGCTACGGCCGGCTACGACGTCGCCCTGGTCGAAGTGGGCGGTACCGTCGGCGACATCGAGTCGCTGCCGTTCCTGGAGGCGATCCGCCAACTGCGCATCGAGCGCGGCGCCGACCGTGCCATGTTCATGCACCTGACGCTGGTGCCGTACATCAAGGCTGCCGGCGAGATCAAGACCAAGCCGACCCAGCACTCGGTCAAGGAACTGCGCAACATCGGCATCCAGGCCGATGTGTTGCTGTGCCGCAGCGAACAGCCGTTGCCGGAAGCCGAACGGCGCAAGATCGCGATGTTCACGAATGTGCCGGAAAAGGCGGTGATCTCGGCTGTGGACCTGCCTTCGATCTACCAGATTCCGGAATGGTTGCAGCAGCAGGGTCTGGATCAGCTCGCAGTCGACCAGCTCCGGCTCGCGGCCGCGCCAGTTGCCAATCTTGCGGCCTGGCATGAGGTCTGCGACCGCGAGGCGCACCCGAAGGCGAAGGTGACGGTCGCCATCGTCGGCAAGTACGTCGAGCACAAGGACGCCTACAAGTCGCTTGGCGAGGCGCTCAAGCATGGTGGACTGAAGCAGTCGGTCGAAGTCGATTTGCGCTGGATCGAGTGTGAGCGCGTCGAGTCCGAAGGCACTGGCCTGCTCGCTGGCGTCGACGCCATCTTGGTGCCTGGCGGCTTCGGCAAGCGCGGCTTCGAGGGCAAGATCGCCGCAGCCCGGCACGCGCGCACGCAGCAGATTCCCTACTTCGGCATCTGCTATGGATTGCACGCCGCAGTGGTCGATTTCGCCCGCAACGTCGCCGGTTTGGCCCATGCCAACAGCACCGAAAACGACCGCTCGACGCTGCATCCGGTGATCGGCCTGATCACCGAATGGCGCAGCAGCAGCGGCGTGGTCGAGCAACGCACCGAAACCTCCGATCTCGGTGGCACCATGCGCCTCGGCGCACAGGAGTGCCGTGTCCAACTCGGCACCTTGGCTTACCAGCTGTATGGCAAGGAGGTCGTGAGCGAGCGCCATCGCCATCGCTACGTGTTCAACAACCGCTACCTTGAACGCTTCGCCGAACTCGGCATGGTGTTCGCGGGCAAGTCGATGGACGACAGCCTGGTCGAGATGATCGAGTACCGCGACCACCCGTGGTTCCTGGCCTGCCAGGCGCACCCGGAGTTCCTGTCGACGCCACTCAAGGGCCATCCGTTGTTCGTCGGCTTCGTGACCGCCGCGCTGGCCTACCAGCGCAATCGCGTGCCGCACGAGGCCGCGGCATGAGGTTGCTCGATTTTGACATCGGGCTGGATCGCCCCTTCTTCCTGATCGCCGGTCCCTGCGTCGTCGAGAGCGAACAGCTCCAGATCGACACCGCCGGCACCCTCAAGGAAATCACCGGCGAGCTCGGCATCCCGTTCATCTTCAAGTCCAGTTTCGACAAGGCCAATCGCTCGTCCGACAAGAGCTTTCGCGGTCCGGGCATGGCGGAAGGGTTGCGCATCCTTTCGGAGGTGAAGCGCCAGCTCGGCGTGCCGCTGCTGACCGATGTGCATGAATACACGCCCTTCGATGAAGTCGCGTCGGTGGTCGACGTGCTGCAGACGCCGGCCTTCCTGTGCCGGCAGACCGACTTCATCCAGGCGGTCGCACGCACGATGAAACCGGTGAATATCAAGAAAGGACAGTTCCTCGCACCCTGGGACATGAAGCACGTCGTCGACAAGGCGCGCGCGGTCGGCAATGAGCAGCTGATGGTGTGCGAACGTGGCGCCAGTTTCGGCTACAACAATCTCGTGTCCGACATGCGCTCGTTGGTAGTGATGCGCGAGACGCACTGCCCGGTGGTGTTCGACGCCACCCACTCGGTGCAGTTGCCGGGCGGGCAGGGCACGACCAGCGGCGGCCAGCGCGAGTTCGTGCCGGCGTTGTCACGCGCTGCGGTTGCAGTCGGCATCTCCGGCTTGTTCATGGAAACCCATCCGGACCCCGACAAGGCCTTGTCCGACGGTCCGAACGCGTGGCCGCTGGATCGCATGCAGGCGCTGCTGGAAACCCTGCAGGCGATCGATCGAAGCGTGAAGCAGCCAAGCGTCGATCTCTGAGAAGATTTGTCCGGAAATTTCCGGTCACTGGAGCCAGCCGCAATGCAGTCGACTCGCATCGTCCTGTTCGGAGCCTCCGGCCGCATGGGCCAGGAAATCCTCCGCATTGTCCCCGGCCAATCGGGCGTCGACCTGGTTTCGGCGCTGGTTCGGCCGGGTTCGCCGCTGGATGGCGAGCCGGTGTGGCCAGGCCGGACATCCTCGCTGGTCTACGGGCGCACGCTGGAACCCGAGCAGCTGGGTGAGGTGCTGGTGGATTTTTCGAACGCCGCCAGTTTCGACGCCGCGCTTGCGCTCGCGGTGGAACGCGAGATGGCCTTTGTCAGCGGCACTACCGGTCTGAGCGAGGCGCAGCATGACGAACTGGAGTTGGCGGCGCGGCGCATTCCGGTGCTGTGGTCGGCCAACTTCAGCATCGGTGTTGCGCTGTTGCGGCGGCTGGCGGTGGAAGCGGCGCGCCTGCTCGGTGAGGATTTCGACGTCGAGATCATCGAGGCGCACCACCGCTTGAAGCGGGATGCTCCCTCCGGCACCGCTCTGGCCCTCGGCCGCGCCATCGCCGAGTCCCGTGGTCGCAGTCTCGACCAGATCGGTGCATTCGTCCGGCATGGCAACGATGCGCCGCGCCGGCGCGGCGAGATCGGCTTCGCCAGCATCCGCGGCGGCGACATCGTCGGCGAGCACACCGTGCTGTTCGTCGGCGAAGGCGAGCGACTGGAGTTCACCCACCGCGCCGGTACGCGGGCGCTGTTTGCGCGCGGTGCCTTGCTCGCGGCGCGCTGGATCGGCGGGCGATCTGCGGGCAAGTACGCCTTGGACCAAGCCGTGGCCGCCGCCGCTCCGGATTGAGGTCGCGGGCTGCTAGAATCCCGGCCCGCTCGGGGCGTCCGCCCATCACGGAGCGTTTGCATGTCGACCCTTCCTGCCCTGCTGGCCCTCGCGGACGGCAGCCTCTTTCGTGGTGTCTCGATCGGAGCCACCGGCCGCACTTCGGGCGAAGTGGTGTTCAACACCGCGATGACCGGCTATCAGGAAATCCTGACCGACCCGTCCTACAGCCGTCAGATCGTGACCCTGACCTATCCGCACATCGGGAATACCGGCTGCAACGCGGCCGATGTCGAGTCGGACGCGGTGCACGCCGCCGGGTTGGTGGTGCGCAATGCCACCCTGCACAGCGATCATTGGCGCAGCGAGATCTCGCTGCCGGAGTACCTGAGCCGCCACGGCATCGTCGCCATTGCCGGGATCGACACGCGGCGGCTGACGCGCATCCTGCGCGAAAGTGGCGCGCAGGCCGGCTGCATCGTCGCCGGCGCCGATGCCGGCGACCTCGAGGCCGCGCTGGCTCACGCGCGCGCATTCCCGGGACTCAAGGGCATGGACCTGGCCCGCGTCGTCAGCACCGAACAGGCGTACGCCTGGGACCAGGGCAGTTTTGACCTTGATCGCGGCGTCGCGACGCGCGAGTGCGGTGAGTTGCACGTGGTCGCCTACGACTTCGGGCTCAAGCACAACATTCTGCGCATGCTGGTCGATCGCGGCTGCCGCGTCACCGTGGTGCCGGCGCAGACGCCGGCGCGCGACGTGTTCGCGCTGCGCCCCGATGGCGTGTTCCTGTCGAACGGCCCGGGTGACCCGGAGCCCTGCGACTACGCGATCGCGGCGATCCGCGAGTTCATCGCCGCGCGTATTCCGACCTTTGGCATTTGCCTCGGGCATCAATTGCTCGGGCTGGCAGCGGGTGCGAAGACCCTGAAGATGAAGTTCGGGCACCATGGCGCCAACCATCCGGTGATCGACCTCGATAGCGGGCGGGTCATGATTTCGTCGCAAAACCACGGCTTTGCGGTGGACGAGGCGACGCTGCCGGCGAACGTGCGCGCAACACATCGCTCCCTGTTTGATCGCTCGCTGCAGGGCATCGCGTTGACTGACGCCCCGGCCTATGGTTTTCAGGGCCATCCGGAGGCGAGCCCCGGTCCGCACGATGTCGCGGGCGTGTTCGCCCCGTTTGTGCGCGCGATGCATGCAGCGCGTGGCGTGATTCCTGCTTCGGAACAGGCAGTGTCTGCTTGAGGACGGCCATGTCGCGTGCGTCGGTTCGCTTCTGTCTGATCGCGTTGCTTGCGGCGCCTGATGCCGCGCTTGCGAAGCCGGTGTTCGACCCGCTCAATTCTCCGGTGCCAGCCACGACCAAGGCGGCGCCGGCACCCGCTGCGGCAGTTCCGGCCAAGGCGCCGGTAGCGCCGGTGGCTGCGGTGCCGGCCAAGGCGCCGGTGGTTGCGACAAGCCCCGCCGCCGCCGCACCGGGCCAACCCGCTTTTGATCCGCTGCATGCTGCCGGCCCGCGCGTGGTCGCGTTCGATGAGCTGGAGAGGTACGTCGGCAAGCCGATCCAGATCAAGACCAACATGCGCACCACACGCAAGGGCACGCTGAAGCGCTTCAATCGTGCCGGCTTGATCATCGCCGACGTGAGCCGCGGCTTCTCGATGGACATCGATATCCCACGCAGCGCCGTCGTCGAAGTGCAGGTCAAGGACTGACTCTGGCCGGGCGCAGGCAGTCCTCGTGCTGGTGCGATTCGCGCCCGCGAACCGGCTAGAATCCGCGCATTCCCAAACCATCGAACCGTTCCGCGCGCGAGTGCGGGGCCGAGGTGTCCATGCCCAAGCGTTCCGACCTGAAGACCATCCTGATCATCGGCGCCGGTCCGATCGTCATCGGCCAGGCCTGCGAGTTCGACTACTCCGGCGCGCAGGCCTGCAAGGCGCTGAAGGCCGAGGGTTACCGCGTCGTGCTGGTGAACTCGAATCCGGCCACGATCATGACCGACCCCGAGATGGCGGATGCGGTCTACATCGAGCCGATCACCTGGCGCACGATCGAACGCATCATCGCCAAGGAGCGACCGGATGCCCTGCTGCCGACCATGGGCGGACAGACCGCACTGAACACCGCGCTCGATCTGGCCGATCACGGCGTGCTGGAAAAGTACGGTGTCGAAATGATTGGCGCCTCGCGTGATGCCATCCGCATGGCCGAAGACCGTGAATTGTTCCGTCGCGCCATGCTCGATATCGGTCTTGAGTGCCCGAAGGCGGAAGTGGCGCGCACGCTTGAGCAGGCGCTGGATATCCAGACCCGCGTCGGCTACCCAACCATCATCCGCCCCAGCTTCACGCTTGGCGGTTC